>Ga0302314_10013801_pt1 | contig 13859 bp, 11 predicted proteins | sample III_Palsa_N2_3_FD_200533 | JGI IMG/M metagenome (GOLD analysis project Ga0302314, IMG submission 200533) | Peat permafrost microbial communities from Stordalen Mire near Abisko, Sweden - III_Palsa_N2_3 | ecosystem: Environmental > Terrestrial > Soil > Palsa > Peat permafrost | place: Sweden... | reverse complement strand
TGGTCGAGCGTGATTTCAGCGTCAATGTCTGCCGGTATCTGTTCTACTTTAAGTTTTTCGCCGACGGCAACTTTATACTGCTTGCCACCGGTTTTTATGACCGCGTACATTGAGAACCTCACTCTGTGTTCATTTTCCCCACGCACCACGCGCGGAAACCCGTGATTATACATAGAGTTAGCTGCGCGGTCAAAACTCGTTGACGGCCGTCGCCACGCAACCTGGAGCCCGTCCAGCCGGGCCGCCGCGGGCCGATCATGCAGCCTGCGGCCCGGAACTGTCGCGATTCGCCTTATAATTCGCGGCACTACCCAATTCAGCCATCATGTCGTCGACTGCCACCCCCTCCCCCAACGCCGCCAGCCTGCTCGCCCCGATTGCCGAAGACATGGAGCAGGTAAATCGCGTCATCCGGCACCGCCTGGCGTCCGAGGTGATGCTGATCAATCAGATTTCCGAGTACATCATCAGCGCCGGCGGCAAACGCCTGCGGCCCGCGCTGCTGTTGCTGGTGGCCGGCGCGCTGGGCGAAACCACGGGGCACCGCCACGAACTGGCCGCGGTGGTCGAATTCATCCACACGGCCACCCTGCTGCACGATGACGTGGTCGACGAGTCCGATCTGCGGCGCGGCCGGCAAACCGCCAACGCCCTGTTCGGCAACGCCGCGAGCGTGCTGGTGGGCGATTTCCTGTACTCGCGCTCGTTCCAGATGATGGTCGGGGTCGGCAAGATGCGGGTGATGGAAATCCTCTCGGAAGCGACCAACATCATCTCCGAAGGCGAGGTCCTGCAGTTGCTCAACATGCATGACGCCGACGTGGACGAAGCCCGTTACATGCAGGTGATCCGCTACAAGACGGCCAAGCTGTTCGAAGCCGCCGCCCAGCTCGGCGCGGTACTGGCCGGTGCCGACGCGACCACGGAAGCCGCTGCGGCGGAGTTCGGCCGGCGCATCGGCACGGCCTTCCAGATCATGGACGACTGGCTCGACTACACGGGCACTGCGGAATCCATGGGCAAGAACGCCGGCGACGACCTGCGTGAAGGCAAGCCCACACTGCCGCTTATCTATCTGATCGAACGCGGCACGCCGGAACAGTCGGCGCTCGCGCGCGAGGCGATCGAGCAAGGCGGCACGGACCGTTTTGAGACTATCTTCGAGGCCATCACCCGCTCAGGCGCGCTAGATCACACGCTGGACTGCGCCAAACAGGAAGCCCAGGCAGCCGCCGCGGCAATTTCTTCGTTTCCCGATTCCATTTTCAAAGATAGCCTGCTAGAATTATGTTCTTACTCGACGGCAAGACAGTCTTGAACGAGACTGAAACGCCAGATTAGTCCAAGTCGGGTACAGGTAGTACAAATCGGGGTGTAGCTTAGCCTGGTAGAGCGCTACGTTCGGGACGTAGAGGCCGGAGGTTCGAATCCTCTCACCCCGACCAGATTTTGAAAAAACCGCACAGCTCCGTGCGGTTTTTTTTCGTCTGCCTTTCCTGTTTCCTGTTCTCGCCCCCGCCTCGCGCCACGTTGGCAAGCCCGCAGAAGCGCGATCGTCGAACTGCCCTAAGCCTTTTGGCCAGGCGGGTGGGCGCGGCCCCCTCTGCTATATTCTTCCCATCCCGCCCCTTACCAGTTCGCGACACGTGGAACAACTACCCTTATGGGCTCAGATAGGCGCCGTTTTTCTGCTGCTTATCTGCTCCAGTTTCTTTTCGATCTCCGAAACGGCGATGATGGCGCTCAACCGCCACCGCCTGAAGCATCTCTCCAATCAGGGCGCACTCGGCGCAAAGACGACACAAGGTCTGCTCGCACACACCGACGAGCTGCTGAGCGTGATCCTGATCGGCAACAATCTGTTCAACACGATCATCCCGGTACTCACCACCTCGGTCGCGCTGCATACGTTCGGCCGCAACAACCTGGTGCTGTCGATCGCGACCGGGATCGTTGCATTCCTGATCATCGTCTTCGCGGAGATCACGCCGAAGATTGTCGGCGCCACGTTTCCGGAAAAAATCGCTTTGCCGGCGAGCCTGCTGATCGCCCCGCTGATGCGCGCGACGAGGCCAATCGTGTGGTTCGTCAATCTGTTCGCCAACGGGATCCTGCGGATCCTGCATATCAATACGAAAGGTGCGCACGACCAGCGTCTTTCGACCGAGGAGTTGCGCACCATCGTGCTCGAGTCCGGCAGCTTCATGCCGACCAAGCACCGCAGCATCCTCTTGAACCTGTTCGATCTGGAGAACATCTCCGTCGACGACGTGATGATCCCGCGCCGCCGGATCGAAGCGCTCGATTTCGACGCACCGTTCGAGCAGATCCTGCATCAACTCGAAACCTGCTATCACAACAAGCTGATCGTCTATCAGGGCGACATCGACCGCGTGCTCGGCGTGTTGCATGTGCGCAAGACGCTGTCGGCGCTGCACAACCAGGAACTCGAACGCGAGACGCTGCGTGAGTTGCTCGCCGAACCGTATTTCGTGCCGAGCGGCACGCCCGTGTTTCAGCAATTGCAATACTTCCAGGAGAGCCGTCACCGAACTGCGCTGGTCGTGAATGAATACGGTGAACTGCAGGGGCTGGTGACACCGGAAGACATCATCGAGGAACTGATCGGCGAGTTCACCACGTCAATCCCGCGTGGCGCGAATTCGCGCGGCGGCTGGAATGAGAACGGCGAGTGTATCGTCGCCGGCAGCATGCCGCTGCGCGAACTGAACCGTTGGCTGCAGCTCACCCTTCCTACTGATGGGCCGAAGACACTCAATGGTCTGATTCTGGAAATCCTCGAAGAGATTCCCGATGGCGACGTGTGCGTGCAGATTGGGGGGACCAAACTCGAAGTGATGCGCAGCGACGACCAGGCGGTCCGCACCGTCAAGATTTTCAAGCCAGGGGCGCGCTCGGGAGCGAAGGCTGCCAAAAAGCAGCGAGTTTGACAGGGCGAGCGAGGGACGCGCGTTCAGCGCGACCGGCGCCTGCGTCGGATAGTTCGGCTAGTTCGGTTGTCTGGGGCGTACCTGGCCATCCGGCCGAATGGCGGCAACGACCAAGCTGCCGGATGATGGAGTCGTCATGTTCTACAGGCGGCTTCAGGCCGGTTTCAGATGTCATCTTCCCCCCGCTCCACACCGGCTAGCTCTGCTTATCGTCTGGGCGACCCAGTTACAACGGCCTCGCCCGATCGCGCCGTGTCACTAGAGGCAGAGTCTGCCGCTGCACCTGCCACACTGGCTTCGTCCACCCCGCATCCTGCGCGCCCGTTCGCAGGCACAACCCGTGAAGACGCACCGCGCCGCGACAAAGGAGCGAACCTCCCCGAGGCCGACGACACCCCTGCGGTCCGACTGCTGAGCGACACACTGCGGGAAGCCACGCGCCGCAATGCGTCGGACCTTCATATCGAACCAGCCGAACATGGCTGGCGCATGCGTCTGCGCATTGATGGCGTACTGCATGCCATCGCACAACCACCTGCCCATCTGCGCGATGCCTTCATCACGCGCGTGAAGGTGCTCGCGCGCATGGACATCGCCGAGCGGCGCGTGCCGCAAGACGGACGGCTGCGCATCGCAACCACCCTTGGCAAGTTCGAGGACTATCGTGTGAACTCGCTGCCCACGTTGTTCGGGGAAAAGCTCGTCCTGCGGCGGCTGGATGCGCTGCCCGCCACTCTGTCGCTCGATTCGCTTGGCCTCGCCCCCGCTCAGCGCAACACGGTGGAAGCGGCCATCAGTGCGCCGCACGGACTGGTGCTCATCACCGGCCCTACAGGCAGCGGCAAGACGCTCTCGCTGTACTGTTTTCTGCAGATGCTCAACGCCGAATCGCGCAACCTCTGTTCGGTCGAAGATCCGGCTGAAATCCAGCTCGCCGGAATCAATCAGGTCAGCGTGCGCGAGAAGGCTGGCCTCACCTTCGCCATCGCGTTGCGCGCGTTTCTGCGCCAGGATCCGGACGTCATCATTGTCGGCGAAATCCGCGATGAAGAAACCGCCGACGTCGCGGTCAAGACAGCGCAAACCGGCCACCTTGTGCTCTCCACACTTCACACCAACGACGCGCCCGCCGCCATCGCGCGCCTGATCGACATCGGCGTCGAGCCGTATAACCTTGCCGCGGCGCTACGCATGGTCACCGCGCAGCGGCACGCTCATTGCGGCAGACTCGGCGGCCGTGCGAACCGTGCTCAAGCGCGACAATCTGTTCATCGTCGAACTCACGGCACGCGGACCTGCGCCACGTCCCCAGGCACGCGCCTCGGAGGTCACGCGATTCACGCGCCAACTAGCCAGTCTGCTGCGCGCCGGATTGCCGCTTGCACCCTCGCTCGAACTGCTGGCGCAAACCCCTGCGCCACGCCAGCGCGGTATGTCGCGCATCGTCGGCACGCTGGCGCGCGACATCACCAGCGGGCTGAGCTTCTCGGCGGCGCTGGCGCGGCATCCGGCGCAATTCAATGCGCTTTATTGTCAACTGGTCGCGGTCGGCGAAGCGGCGGGCGCGCTCCCGGCGGTGCTGGCTCGCATCGCCGACGACCGCGAACGCGGCGCTGCGCAGCGCGCCAAGGTCAAGGCATCGCTCACCTATCCCGTCGCGATCCTGCTGCTGGCACTCGCCATCACTGCTGCACTGCTGATATGGGTTGTGCCGACCTTCAAACAGATCTTCGACGGCTTCGGCGCACGCTTGCCCGCGCCGACACAGATCGTGATGGCCCTATCGGCCGCCGCTGCGCGCTGGAGCGTGCCGGCGCTCGCGTTGATGGTGTGTGCCGGCTTTGCCGTGGCTTACCTGCTGCGCCGCTCGGACGCGGCGCGCGTGACGCTTGCCCGCCTGTCGCTGCGCCTGCCTGTCGCCGGCACGCTCCTCGCGACGTTGTGCGCTGCGCGCTGGAGCCGCGCGCTCGGCACGCTGCTGTCAGCGGGTACACCGCTCGCCGATGCATTCGACTCGCTGACCCACGCCACCGGCAACGCCTGGTTCGATCGTGCCACCGTCGACATCGCCGCCCGCCTGCGGCGCGGCGAACGCCTGGCCGCTGCGATGCGCGCAGCGCGTTGCTTCCCGGCCGAAGTCGTTCAGCCCGTTGCCGTCGCAGAGGAGTCCGGTGCATTGGATACCATGCTGATCGACGTGGCATCGCTCAGCGATCGTCAGGTTGACGAAAAGATCGGCACACTGGCGAGCCTCTGCGAGCCATTGGTGATCATCGTGCTCGGGACGCTCGTCGGCGGCCTCGTCATCGCGATGTATCTTCCCATTATTCAACTCGGCAACGTGGTGTAGCATCGCAGCCGAATCCAACCTTTTCGCCATGCCGACTACCCACGCACTCGTGTCAGAAACTTCCTTCAGCGCGCTTCATGGCCACGTCACGGCCGGCCTCGGCGCCTCCTTTGGCGGCTTGCCGGCCAGCGTGCAGATTGTGTTTGCAATCGTGTTCGGTCTGGTAATCGGCAGCTTTCTGAGCGTGGTCGCGCATCGGCTGCCCATCATGCTCGAACGCGCGTGGCGCGAAGAGGTCAGCGAGGCAACCGAGCAGCCGCTCGAAGATGACGGCCTCCCGGCGCGCTATAACCTGTGGCTGCCGCGCAGCGCATGCCCGCACTGCGGCCACGTCCTGCGTGCGTGGGAAAACATCCCCGTGCTGAGTTATCTCGTGCTGCGTGGACGATGCTCCGCATGCAAGACACATGTCTCAGCGCGATATCCATTGCTTGAGATCGTCAGTGCCGCTTGCGCAGCGGGCGCGCTTGCCGTGTTCGGCGCAGGTGCCATGGCGCTGGCCGCATTCGCGCTATGCGCGGCCTTGCTGGCGATGAGCGCCATTGACATCGACACACACCTGCTGCCCGACTCGCTGACGCTGCCACTGTTATGGGCGGGCCTGATTGTCAATTTCAACGGCATGTTCGCGAGCTTGCACGACGCAGTGGCAGGCGCCATTGCGGGCTATCTTGTACTCTGGGTCGTGCACTGGCTGTTCAAGCTCGTGCGCGGCGTAGAAGGAATGGGCTATGGGGACTTCAAGCTGCTCGCTGCGCTCGGCGCATGGCTCGGCTGGGCCGCGTTGCCGCAGATCGTGTTGATCGCTGCGGTCGCCGGGGCAGTCGTGGGCCTCGCGGCAACCTGGCGCGGCCGCATGCGCTTCGAGGAACCGCTGCCATTCGGTCCGTTCCTGGCCGCAGGTGGCGCGATTACGCTGTTTCTCGGGACGCCCCTCTATCTGGCACTCGGAGGCTGACGCATGTTTGCTGTAGGACTGACAGGCGGCATCGGCAGCGGCAAGTCGACCGTCGCCGACCTGTTCGCCGCGCACGGTGCGGCAATCGTCGACACCGACCTGATCGCCCATCGGATCACCGCACCGCATGGCGTCGCGATGCCGAAGATCGCCACCGAGTTCGGCGCCTCGTTCGTCGCACCGGACGGTTCGCTTGATCGCGCCCGCATGCGCGCCTTGATCTTCAGCGATGAGGAGGCACGCCGGCGTCTCGAAGCCATCACGCACCCGCTGATCCGAACCGAGACCGAGCGTGCACGGCATGAGGCCAGCGGGCCGTATGTGATGCTGGTAGTCCCGTTGCTGGTCGAGTCGGGCGCGTGGAAAACGCGCGTGGACCGCGTCCTGACGGTCGACTGCAGCGTCGAGACGCAGATCGCACGAGTCATGCACCGCAACGCCTTCAGCCGCGAGCAGGTTCTGGCGATCATCGCCCGTCAGGCGACCCGCGAAGCGCGTCTTGCCGCGGCGGACGATGTGATCGTCAATGAAAATACCCCGGTGGAGGAACTCGGCACGCAAGTCGAGGCGCAACATCGCCGATATTTGTCGCTGGCCGGTGTCTGAGATTTCGGCACCGCCCGCGGAAACACGAAGGTAGCTTGCCCCACTATCGCAATAAAGCACGGGCACCGCACTCAAACAAACGCGAAACAAGCGGAAAAACTCGCAAAAGCTCACCAGAAAAGTGTGTGATTGCTAGGGTAGTCTCACGGCATTAGAATGTTCTGCATTCCTGTCACCGACCACGCCCGAGGCGAGCCCGCTTGATCCTTTACGAGTATCCCTTCAACGAGCGAATCCGGACGCTGTTGCGCCTTGAAGACCTCTTCGAGCGCTTCACGTTCTTTCTGACTCAGGAAGATGCCAGGGAACACCACGTCGCGCTGACGACATTGTTCGAAATCTCTGAAGTCGCCGGTCGTGCGGATCTGAAGTCGGATCTGATGAAGGAACTGGAGCGGCAGCGGCAAACGCTTGCGCCGTTTCGCGGCAACCCGGGCATCGAGCAGAACGCGTTAGAGGCCGTGCTAGGGGAGATCGAGCAAACCCTCTCCGGGCTCTCGCAGATGCAGGGCAAGACTGGCCAGCATCTGGCGGACAACGAATGGCTGGCCAGCATTCGCAGCCGCGCGATCATTCCGGGCGGCACCTGCAAGTTTGACCTGCCGTCGTACTATGCCTGGCAACAGACACATCCGGACCAGCGCCGTCAGGACATCGCCAAGTGGGTCACCCCGCTCCTGCCGTTGCGCGACGCCGCCACGATCGTCTTGCGTCTTGCGCGCGAATCCGGTCAGGCCTCGAAGGTAATGGCGATGCAGGGTAGCTACCAGCAAATGCTGTCGGGCCGCTCGTATCAGTTGATGCAGGTGCGCGTCTCGCCGGAATTGCGCGTGATTCCCGAGGCAAGCGCCAACAAATACATGCTGTGGGTACGTTTCACCGTGCAGGACGGCGACCTGCGACCGCGTGCGGTCGATGTGGACGTTCCGTTCCAGCTCACGCTGTGCAGTCTGTAACGCAGTTACACCATCGCGGGGCCGCACCTTTCAAGCAGCGAAAATGCCCCTATATTAGAAACTTGTCCCGTTTGCGATTGACTGCCTGCCCGAATGATCACTGTCGTTAAATGCCCAACGTGCGCGAAGGATGTCCGCTGGACACCCGAGAACCGCTTCCGCCCCTTCTGTTCCGAACGCTGCAAGCAGATCGACCTCGGCGCCTGGGCCGCTGAGAAGTACAAGATTGGCAGCACAGACGAAGAAGCGCCGTCCGACGACGAGCCGAGCGGCGATTACAACCCGCATTAGGCGCCGTCGAGCGGCAACTGGCCGTACAAGGCACCGGTTCCGTCCGCCTGACGAGATTCCGAACCCAGTGGGCGCCGACGAACGCGCGCGCCTCTGGAGGCCTCAAGGCGCGGCCTGAACGGGCGGCGGTATAAAACACGCGGCCGCTCCTGGGCCGTGGCACTTTTACCTGCTCACCGCCGCTATTCAGCAGCGAGCCACTCGAGTACCGGAATGGTCGCCGGCAATAGTGGCGATACCTCGGCTGGCAGCGATTGCCAGACAAACGCCTGGCCTTCGCGCCCGTGCGGCTCACCGGTCCACTGCGTTACCTTGCAGAAGTAAAGCCGCACGTAAGCATGCGGGTAGTCGTGCTCCAGCGTATGCCAGCGGTGGCTCGCCTTAACCTCGATTCCCAGCTCCTCGTGCAGTTCACGCGCGAGCGCCGCCTCGACCGACTCACCGGGCTCCAGCTTGCCGCCCGGAAATTCCCAATAGCCTTCGTAGGGCTTGCCGACGGGCCGTTGGGCGAGCAGATAGCGCCCATCCGGCTGCACCAGCACGCCCACGGCCACTTCCGTGACCGGGCGTCCGTCCGGATTCGCCACAGGGCTGGCAGGGGTCGTCGAGTCCGTCATGCCTGCGACTTCCGGCCGGAGCGGTCGCGGGCAAACTGCCACGCCACGCGTCCCGAGCGCGAACCGCGTTCGAGCGCCCACACAAGCGCGTCCCCGCGCGCCGCCTCGATCTCCGCGGCATCGCAGCCAAAATGCTGCAGCCAGTGCCCGACGATCGTCAGATAGTCGTCCTGTTTGAACGGATAGAAGCTGACCCACAGGCCGAAGCGCTCGGACAGCGAGATCTTCTCTTCGATCACTTCGCCGGGGTGAATCTCACCATCGGACGTGTGCTTGTACGTCTCGTTGTCGCTCATGTACTCGGGCAGCAGATGGCGCCGGTTCGACGTCGCGTAGATCACCACGTTGTCGGATTGCGCGGCCACCGAGCCGTCGAGCGCCACTTTCAGCGCTTTGTAGCCCGACTCGCCGTCTTCGAACGACAGGTCGTCGCAGAACACGACGAAACGCTCAGGACGCTGCGAAATCAGGTCGACGATATCGCCCAGGTCGTGCAAGTCGTCCTTGTCCACTTCGATTAGCCGCAGACCGTCTTTGGAATATGCGTTCAGGCATGCCTTGATCAGCGACGACTTGCCCGTGCCGCGCGCGCCTGTCAGCAGCACGTTGTTGGCTGGCTGCTTGTGCACGAACTGGCGCGTGTTCTGCTCGATCAGCCCTTTCTGGCGGTCGATGTTCCGCAGATCGTCGAGCGTGATGTCCGAGATGGACGGTACCGGCTGCAGGTAGCCGCGACCCTGGCGCGTGCGCCAGCGGAAAGCGACCGCCGCCGACCAGTCGACCTCGGGCGTTGCGGGAGGAAGCACGGCTTCCAGGCGGCCGAGCAAAGCCTCGGCACGAGTCAGAAACTGTTCGAGTTTATCCATGACGAAGAATGAAATCTGATGAGGTATTGGCTCAAGACCGGTAATCGGCATTGATGCTCACGTAGTCGTGCGACAGGTCGCAGGTCCAGATCGTGGCCTGCGCGTCGCCACGGCCCAGCACGACGCGGATCAGAATCTCCGCCTTTTTCATCACACGCTGGCCGTCTTCCTCACGGTACTCCGGATTGCGGCCACCCGCCTTCGCCACCAGCACGTCGTCCAGATATAGATCGATCTTGCCGACGTCGAGGTCGGTCACGCCCGCATAGCCAATCGCCGCGAGAATCCGGCCCAGGTTCGGGTCCGACGCGTAGAACGCCGTCTTGACCAGCGGCGAATGGCCGATCGCATAAGCGATCTGGCGGCATTCCGCGACGTTCGACCCGCCTTCGACCTGCACCGTCATGAACTTGGTGGCGCCCTCACCGTCGCGGATGATCAACTGAGCGAGCGTCTGCGCGACCTCGGTCACCGCATCGCGCAACGCGGCATAAGCCGGCGAATCGGTGGACGTGACCGCCGGCAGGCTGGACTTGCCCGACGCGATCAGGATGAACGAATCGTTGGTGGACGTATCCCCGTCGATGGTGATGCAGTTGAACGAGCGATCTGCAACGTGCTTGACCAGCGCGTCGAGCACTGACTGCGAAACCGCTGCGTCGAACGCGAGGAAGCCGAGCATCGTCGCCATGTTCGGCTTGATCATGCCCGCGCCCTTGCTGATGCCGGTCAGCGTCACCGTATGACCGTCGATGCTCACCTGACGCGACGCCGCTTTGGGCAGCGTGTCCGTGGTCATGATGGCTTGGGCGGCGTCATACCAATGCGCGGCCTGACGGTTCGCCAGCGCAGCCGGCAAGCCTGCCTTCAGGCGGTCGACCGGTAGTGGCTCAAGAATCACACCGGTTGAAAACGGCAGCACCTGATCCGGTGCGATACCAACGAGATGTGCCAGTTCGACGCAGGTTTCGCGAGCGGCCACGAGGCCCGGCTCGCCGGTGCCCGCATTCGCATTCCCCGTATTCACCACCAGCGCGCGAATCCCTTTACCGCCCGCGCGTACGTGTTCGAGATGCTCACGGCAGACGGTGACCGGCGCCGCGCAAAAACGGTTCGACGTGAACACGCCGGCCACCGTCGCACCTTCCTCGACGGAAATGACGAGCACGTCCTTGCGGTTCGGTTTACGAATGTTCGCCTCGGCCCAGCCTAGCGTAACGCCGGCGACGGGGTGCAGTTGGGCGGCATCGATGGAGGGGAAATTGACAGCCATGGTCGTGACCTGTTGTCCAAGTTGAAAATGCCGGCATGAAGCCGGCATCGGAAAATCACAAAAGGGTGGTGCGGCACGTACCTCACCACCGTGGAATTACCAGCAAGGCGCTGGGTAAAACGACGCGGCGCGCTTTACGCGCGCCGCCTTTTCAGTCTCACGCAATCTTGCCGTGGCACTGCTTGTACTTCTTGCCGCTGCCGCACGGGCAGGGGTCGTTACGGCCGACCTTCGGCACGTTGTCGCCGAGCGACTCGGCCGGTGCATGCGAGCCGTGGCTCATGGCGTCGCCGATCATCGCGGCCGTGGCAGCTTCAGCGGCCACCGGAGCGGCAGATTCAGCGAACTCGGCGTGACGGAACTCGACGTGCTCCAGCTGGCTGGTACCCTGCTCTTCGAGATCTTCAGCGACCTGCTCCAGTTGCTCGGTCGACTCCACTTGCACGTTCATCACCACGCGCGTCACATCGAGCTTTACCGCGTCGAGCATAGCCGCAAACAGTTCGAATGCTTCGCGCTTGTATTCCTGCTTCGGGTTTTTCTGCGCATAGCCGCGCAGATGGATACCCTGGCGCAAGTGGTCGAGTGCGGCCAGATGTTCGCGCCACGCGCGATCCAGCGTCTGCAGCATGATCGAACGCTCGAAGCCGCTGAAGTTCTCGCGGCCCACCAGCGCGACCTTTGCCTCGTACGCTTCATCCGCAGCGGCGATCACCGCTTCGAGGATTTCGTCCACGCTGATCGACGACGACTCGTTGATCATTTCCTGAACGGCGAGATCGAGCTGCCATTCGTTGCGCAGCACTTCTTCCAACTCGGGCACGGACCACTGCTCTTCGATGCTACCGGCTGGCACGAACTGATGGACGATGTCGGTAATCACGCCATGGCGCATTGCGCCGATGGTTTCGGTGATGTCATTCGCCTCGAGCAATTCATTGCGCTGCTGATAGATGACCTTACGCTGATCGTTCGACACATCGTCGTATTCGAGCAATTGCTTACGAATATCGAAGTTGCGTGCCTCAACCTTGCGCTGCGCCGATTCGATCGAGCGCGTCACGATGCCCGCTTCGATCGCCTCGCCTTCCGGCATCTTCAGGCGGTCCATGATGGAGCGCACGCGGTCGCCCGCAAAAATGCGCAGCAGCGGATCTTCCAGCGACAGGTAGAAGCGCGACGAACCCGGGTCGCCCTGACGGCCGGCACGGCCGCGCAACTGGTTGTCGATCCGGCGCGATTCGTGACGTTCGGTGCCGATAATGTGCAGACCGCCCGCGGCCTTCACCTTATCGTGCAGTTCCTGCCATTCGTCGTGCAGCTTCTGGATGCGGCGCTGTTTCTCGTCGGCAGGGATGGACTCATCGAATTCGATGAAGCTCGCCTGCTTCTCGGCGTTGCCGCCCAGCACGATGTCAGTACCGCGGCCCGCCATGTTGGTGGCGATCGTCACGCGTTGCGGACGGCCCGCTTCCGCCACGATCTCCGCTTCGCGCGCGTGCTGCTTCGCGTTCAGCACTTCGTGCGGCAAGCCGGCCTGCTTCAACAGGTGCGACAGCAGTTCGGAGTTTTCGATCGAGGTCGTGCCAACCAGCACCGGCTGACCACGCTCGTGGCAGTCGCGGATATCGCGAATGACAGCGTCGTAGCGTTCCTTCGCCGTCTTGTAGATCTGATCCTGCTTGTCGATCCGCTTGGGCGGACGATTGGTCGGGATCACGACCGTTTCCAGCCCGTAGATTTCGTTGAATTCGTACGCTTCCGTATCCGCCGTACCGGTCATGCCGGACAGCTTGGCGTACATGCGGAAGTAGTTCTGGAACGTGATCGAAGCGAGCGTCTGGTTTTCGCTCTGGATCTTGACGTGTTCCTTTGCCTCAACGGCCTGGTGCAGACCATCGGACCAACGACGGCCCGACATCAGACGGCCGGTGAATTCGTCGACGATCACAACTTCGTTGTTCTGCACCACGTAATGCTGATCTTTGTAAAACAGCGTATGCGCGCGCAACGCCGCGTACACATGGTGCATCAGCGTGATGTTCTGCGGCGCGTACAGGCTCTCGCCTTCGCCAATCAGGCCCCACTCGGAGAGCAGGCGCTCCGCCTTCTCGTGGCCCGATTCCGTCAGGAACACCTGACGGCCCTTTTCGTCGAGCGTGTAGTCGCCTGGCTTTTCGACGCCCGTGCCGTCTGCCTTTTCTTCGCCAATCTGGCGCTCGAGCAGCGGCGGCAGCGCGTTCATCCGCACATAGAGGTCGGTATGGTCTTCAGCCTGGCCGGAAATGATCAGCGGGGTACGGGCTTCGTCGATCAGGATCGAGTCCACTTCGTCGACGACCGCAAAATTCAGCGACCGCTGCACGCGCGCATTGGTCTCGTAGACCATGTTGTCGCGCAGGTAGTCGAAGCCGAATTCGTTGTTCGTGCCGTAGGTGATGTCCGCAGCGTAAGCCTGCTGCTTCATGCCATGGTCCATCTGCGACAGGTTGATGCCAACCGACAGACCGAGGAAGTTGTACAGACGCGCCATCCATTCGGCGTCGCGTTGCGCGAGATAGTCGTTCACCGTCACGACGTGCACACCGCGCCCAGTCAGCGCATTCAGGTAGACCGGCAGCGTAGCGACCAGCGTTTTGCCTTCGCCGGTGCGCATTTCGCCGATCTTGCCGTAATGCAGCACCATCCCGCCGATCAACTGGACGTCGAAGTGGCGCATTTTCAGAACGCGCTTGCTCGCTTCACGGCAGACCGCGAAGGCCTCCGGCAGAAGCTTGTCGAGCGACTCGCCGCTGGCGATGCGCTGGCGGAATTCACCCGTTTTGGCGCGCAGTTGGTCGTCCGTCAATTGCTCGATCTGCGGCTCGAGCGCATTGATCGCCGTGACGGTCTTTTGATATTGCTTGACTAGCCGCTGGTTGCGGCTGCCAAAAATCTTTTGTAGAAAACCGGTGGTCATCGGATCGGTGTCTGCGTCGCGGCTTCGGCTGG
>Ga0302314_10013800_pt1 | contig 13859 bp, 10 predicted proteins | sample III_Palsa_N2_3_FD_200533 | JGI IMG/M metagenome (GOLD analysis project Ga0302314, IMG submission 200533) | Peat permafrost microbial communities from Stordalen Mire near Abisko, Sweden - III_Palsa_N2_3 | ecosystem: Environmental > Terrestrial > Soil > Palsa > Peat permafrost | place: Sweden... | reverse complement strand
ATGGACTACCAGGCGCCGATCGGCGAACCGATCTACGCCAACGGCGATGTGGCCATCAACTGCAGCTGCGACCGCCGCTAAGGCGGTCTGTCGCGCCGCGCGGTGGTCGACGAGCGTCGCCTTACCGCGCCAGCTGATTTGGCGAGGGAGGGTCCGATGAAGACTGTAGTCGCATTCGCGTTCGGTGCGAGCCTGCTGGCGCTAGCCATGGCGTCGGCGGCGTCAGCACAGCAGCAGGTCTACGCCCCGCCCGAACACCACGATTACCGTGCGGGCGATGGCGCCCACGCCTATGGCCCGGCGCCGTCCTACGGCCGCTATGGCCAGCGTTACGCCGGCCGCGATGGCGCGCCGGCCTATGGCGTGACGCCAGACCGTGGCGACAGCCGCTATGCCCGCGAGGTTCGCGAGGGCGATGGCCACCCCGAGGGCGACGGCCGCTATGAGCAGCGCGCCCTGCGCGATGACGAGCGCGGGTACGGTGACGAGCATGGCTACGCCGACGATCGCGGCGCCGATGATCAGCGGTATGGCGGCCGTGGCGACGTCGAGGTCGGTTACGACGCCGGATACCGGGACGATGGATATCGGGAGGATGGCTATCGGGGCGGCGACGATCGCGGCGATGGGTATCGCCGGGACGGCTACCGCGACACCGGCCATGGCTATTCGTATCGCGGATACGATGAAGGCTACAGCTATCCCGACTACGCCTATGATCGTAGCTATGGCTACGAGGGCGCGCCCTATGCCAGTGGCTCCGACCAATACAGCGGCTTTTCGGCCCCGCCGGTGAATGAACGGGACGTGGAGCGCGAGTACCGCGACCGCGGCTATCGCTGCGGGTGCGGCGGGTAGGCCCTGAGGCCGCAGTTCTGATAGTCAGGCCGGGCTAACGACACGTCGGCGCCGCCCCTTCGGCCGGTCGCTGGACCGCATAGAGGAAGACGCCGTTGTCGCCCAGGCCCCGGTCGAAATGGCCGATCAGCTTCAAAGGCGCCTGCAGGAAGCTCAGATCCTCGTCGCTGGCCAGATAGGTGAAGGGCCCCGGCTGGGTGATCCGGTCGGCGAGATCGTCGTCCTCCACGTCGTCGTAGGCATGGGCGTTCCAGCGGACGAAGCTATTCAAACACTGCTTTTGCAGATTGTAGGTCGGCCGGTTCAGGGCGGCGGAAATGTCGCTGCCGACATAGCCGGGGTAAGCCGCCCAGGCGGCGCCTTCCAGGTGATGAGCCTTGATCCAGTCGACCTCCTGCCATCCCCACGAGAACGGGATGATCAGGGCGCAGGCCGCCGCCCAAAGGCCGCAGACCGCACTGAGACCCATCCAGCCGATGAAGGCCGGCGACGCCGCCTCGCCCCGATCCTGGGTCCGCATCCATTCCAGCGCGATGACCAGAAGGACGACGACGCCGACGTGGCGCAGATAGGTGGGATAGATCAGGGCTGACAGGGCCGTCATCGCCAGGAACAAGCTCAGCGCCAGGACGCTGGCGCGCCGATCGCGGCACGTCGCCCAGACCGCCATGCCGCCAGCGCCAAGCCCTAGAATCGCCGCCAGCAGCGGGGCCTCGGGCGAACTGATCAGCACCTGCCAGCGATAGGGCCAGACGCCGACCAGGGATGGATAGAGAATCGACGACTCCCAGCGCAGGGCGGCCAGGGTTCGTAGCCAGAGCGGTTGGGCTAGCGCGCTGGCGCCGGTGGAAACATCGTGGGCCGGGATGATGGTGATCACCGCCGCCAGCCCCGCCACCGCCCAGAGCGCGACGCCGGCCCAGGACCAGCGCCGCTCGATCCACAGGCCGGCGATCACCAGCACCCCGGACAGGAAGGCGAAATTGACCGCGACATTGGCCATCAGCGCCAGGATCAGCCAGCCCCAGGCCGTGCGCCGCAAGGCCAGCCAGGCGAACACCAGCAGCTCGCCCAGCCCATAGCTGCGGGCGATCACGCCATACTCGAACAGGGGAAAATAGCCGGCCAGGATCAAGAGCTTGAGCCAGGGCGGGAACGGCGCTCGCAGCCAGACCAGGGCCGTAGCCGACAGGGCGATCAGAACCTGCGCGGCCTTCAGCGCCGCGGGCGACCGGATCACCGCCTCAAAGACGCCCAGGACCAGGTACCAGAGGCTGGGGTGGCCTTCGTAGTGCAGGTTGGCGAACAGGCCGCCCAGCCCGGTGGAGTCGCGCACCAGAAGATAGGCCTGCAGCTCGTCACGCCAGGGCGAATGGCCGACGATGAGCCACAGCTGCAGGGCGACCAGCAGGCAGAGCAAAAACTCCGGCCAGAGCCGGCGAGCTGTGATTCCCATGGCGCCAGACTAGACCGCCCAGGGCGGCGGCGCTTGGCCGATCGCCGCGCCACAGGACTCCGCCAGGACACAAATTCACGAGATTGGGAGAACGCCGTAACGCTGGATAAAGGCTTCTGCGGCAAACTGTCCGCAGGGCTCGAAGGATGACGCCTTGAAACTTGTGTTGGAAGACGGCCTCGACGAACTGGCGGCGACCTCGCACGCCGGGTTCTTGCCGCGCCTGGGGGCGACCCTGGCGGTGGCCGTGATCCTGTGCCTGGTGCTGCCAGCGAACATCTGTATCGGCTGGGGCGTGGTCGCCGGCGTATCGGAATGCAGCGCCTGGTTTGGCACCCGGAGGCAATTTCGCGGGCTGCAGATCAGCTGGAAGACCCGGCTCTGGCACGTGATCGGTCTGGCCGTGTCCAGCACCGCCTGGGTCTATATCGGCGCTGTCCTCTGGCTGACCGGATCGGCTGAACCGGCCCTGTGCGGCGTGGTGATCTGGCTGGCGATCATCTTCTTCTCCCAGACCAACGCCTATCAGTCGCCGGTGGGGTTTGCGATCAGCGGCGCCCTGCCCGGGGTGGCGATGATGGCCTTTGTGGTGTTCACGCCCAACCCGCTGCACCAGCCCATCCTGCCGCTGGCCCTGATCCTGGTGCTGGCGCTCTGCTTCGCCGCCGAGGGGGTGCTGCGGATGATCCGCGCCCGCCAGCACCTGACCGACGCCCAGATCGAGATCCGCAAGAGCGCCGCCCTCTGGCGCATGCTGTTCGATCAGAGCCCGCTGCCGCAGATGTTTTTCGACGCCTCGTCCCTCTACGACTTGATCGGCGGCTCCAACGCGGACGGCCAACGCGGCGAAAGGCTGACGGCCCGCGCGCCCTCGCTTGAGGATGTGCTTGGCCGGATCAAGCTCAACGGCGCCAATACCGCCGCCGCGCGGCTGTTCGGCGTGACCGACTTTGAAGGGGGACTGAGCGGCCGGCATTTCGACGCGGGCTTCGTGCGTGGCCTGGCGGGCAGCCTGAACACCGGTGGTCCCGATGGCATTCTGGCGCCGTTCGAGACCCGGGTCTGCGTCGCCGACGGCGCCTTCGCTGACGTCCACGTGCATATTCACACCGTCCCCGACCGCGACCGGCCCTGGAGCACGGGTATCGCCACCTTCGTCGACGTGACCGAGGCCCGCCTCGCGGCCGATGTCCAGGCCCTGGCCCTTGAGGCGGCCGAGGCGGCCAATCAGGCCAAGAGCGACTTCCTGGCCACCATGAGCCACGAGATCCGCACCCCCCTGAATGGGGTGCTGGGCATGGCCCAGGCCATGGCAGCCGACACCCTGCCGGAGACGCAGCGTGAGCGTCTGGCGGTGGTGCGCCGGTCCGGCGAGACCCTGCTGACCATTCTCAACGACATCCTCGACCTGTCCAAGATCGAGGCCGGCAAGCTGGAGCTGGAAGAGGTCGACTTCGATATGGCCGAAGTGGCCGGCGCGACCCTGGCCGGGTTCAGCGCGGTGGCCAGCAGCAAGGACGTGGGGCTGGACCTGTCGATCAGCGAGGCCGCCGGCGGGGTCTATCGCAGCGATCCGACGCGGGTGCGGCAGATCCTGTCCAACCTGATCTCCAACGCCCTGAAGTTCACCGAACAGGGCCAGGTTCGGGTGGCGATCGACCGGCCCGGCGATGTGCTGGAAATGCGCGTCACCGACACGGGGATCGGCATTTCCGCCGACCGGCTGGGCAAGCTGTTCCAGAAGTTCGAGCAGGCCGACGCCTCGACCACGCGCAAATACGGCGGCACCGGGCTTGGCCTGTCGATCTGCCGGGAACTGGCGGAGATCATCGGCGGCGACATCCGCGCCGAAAGCAAGCTGGGCGAAGGCACTACCTTCATCGTCCGGCTCTTGATCCCCCGGGTGGGCGACGCCCTGGCGCTGGAGGCCGAGGAGGCCGCGCCCCGCGACTGGACGGCCAACAGCCTGCGCATCCTGGCCGCCGAGGACAATTCGGTGAACCAGCTGGTGCTGAAGACCCTGCTCAGCCAGGCTGGCATCGACCCGATGGTGGTCGCCGACGGCGCCGAAGCCCTCGCCGCCTGGCGCGAGCACGACTGGGACCTGATCCTGATGGACGTGCAGATGCCGGTGATGGACGGCCCCACCGCGACCCGGGCGATCCGGGACGCCGAGCGGGCAAGGGGCCGCGCCCGCACCCCCATCGTCGCCCTGACCGCCAACGCCATGGCCCACCAGATCGCCGAATACCGCGCCGCCGGCATGGACGGCTTCGTCGCCAAGCCCATCGACATCGAGAAACTGTTCGCCGCGATCGAGGCGGCGATGGACGAGACGAGCGACGACGCGGAAGCGGTGGCTTAAGGGCCCGCTCTCAACTCAACGTCATCCAGAGCCGCGCCCTCTCGGGCGCGCGTCGAAGGACGCACACAGCGGCCGGTGCGTCCTTCGATGCGCCGCTTCGCGTCGGCTCGAGATGACGTAGAGGAGTGGTGGAAAGCAGAAAGAGGTGGGCGACGCCCCTACTTCGGGGGTTTGAAGTCCGAGTCCGGCTCGTTGAAATGCTTGTAGAGGGAGTTGGCCGGGCGGGGGATGTAGCGGCCGTGGCATTCGAAGCAGGCGTTGTAGAGGGCGCTGCCGGCGTCGTCGGTGGCCTTCGGATCACGGGCTTCGGCAGCCTTCATCGCCTGGGCGCCGGCGACGTTCAGGTCGTGCGCGAACGTCATCCATTTGTCGTTGTCGCGGGCTCTGCCGGGCATGGCCAGCAGGTTGCCGGCCTCTTCCAGCTGGGCGGCGGCGGCGACGGCGGCGTTCCAGCGGGCGTCATCGTCGGCGGTGGGCGCGCGCTTGGTCTCGCCCTCGGCGGTGTCCACCTCTCCGCCGGCCTTCCAGTAGAGCTCGGCCGCCGGATTGACGATGTGCTTCATCACCAGCTTGACCGGCAGCATGCCTGGCGGCGGCGCGGGCGCCGGGGGTGGCGATGGCGGCGTCGTTTGGGACGCGGCGGCGACCGCGCCGAGAGCGAGGGCGCCGGCCAGGGCGAGCATGCGAAGCATCAGGTTGTCCTCCCGACGCGGAGCCTAGCGCGAAGCTGGGAGCGCTTCCATTAATTCCCCTTCTCCCTCTTGCTGGAGAAGGAAGGGACCAACGGCGATCTGCCCTGTTCGCGACTCCCGCGGCGCTTGCTAAAGAGCGGCATGACCTATCCTGCCACCGCCCGCGCTGAAATCACGGCGCTGAAGATGTCGCAAATCCGGGAGGTGGCGAACGCCGGGTTCGGGCGCGCCGACATCCTGCCGTTCTGGTTCGGCGAGTCCGACCTGCCGACGCCGGCCTTCATCCGCGAGGCCGCCATCACGGCCTTGTCTGAGGGCAAGACCTTCTACACCCACAACCTCGGCCGGCAGGACCTGCGCGAGGCGCTGTCACGCTACCTCACCCGGCTGCACGGCCTGCCCATCGGCGTCGAGCGACTGGCGATCACCAATTCCGGGGTCAACGCCCTGATGCTGGCGGCCCAGGCCGTGGTCAGCCCCGGCGACAAGGTGTTGGTGGTGGCGCCCGTGTGGCCGAACATCATGGAGATCCCGCGCATCCTGTCCGGCCGGGTGGAGACGGTGGCGCTGGAGGCCGCCAACGGCCGCTGGCGGCTGGACCTGGACCGGCTGTTCGCCGCCCTGACCCCCGACACCCGCGCCCTGTTCCTGAATTCGCCCAACAACCCCACAGGCTGGAGCCTGCCGGCTGAGGATCGCGCGCCGATCCTGGAGCATTGCCGCAAGCACGGCATCTGGTTGATCGCCGACGATGTCTATGAGCGGATCCACTATGGCCCGACGGGCAGCGCGCCGTCATTTCTGCAGATCGCCACGCCGGAAGACCGGGTGATCTCGTCCAACAGCTTTTCCAAGGCCTGGCGGATGACCGGCTGGCGGATGGGCTGGATGGTGCTGCCGCCCACCCTGGTGGAGGCGGTCGGCAAGCTGCTGGAATACAACACCTCCTGCCCGCCGGACTTTATCCAGTCGGCGGCCATCGCCGCCCTGGACCAGGGCGAGGAGACTATCGCCGACATCCGCGCCGACCTGGGCGCCGCCCGCGACCAGGTGCTGGCGGGCCTGCGCGCCCTGCCCGGCGTCACCGCGCCGGAGCCGGACGGGGGCATGTACGCCTTCTTCCGCATAGATGGGTGCGAACACTCGGTCGCCATGGCCAAGGACATCATCGACAAGGTGGGGCTGGGCCTGGCACCCGGCTCGGCCTTCGCTGGCGGCGGCGAGGGTTGGCTGCGTTGGTGTTATGCGGCGCGGCCAGAGAAGAATGCAGCCGGCCTGGAACGGCTTGCCCGCTATCTGGCGCAAAAAACACCCTCCTAAGCCGCGATAATCCCTAATTTAACTCTCCCTCGGGTAGATGGGGCGCCCGGGAGGAAAAATGGCGCGCGCCACTGACATGTCGAAAGCCGAGACCACGCCCTTTGGCATGGATATCTCTCTGGCTGTCATCGACCGGTCCGCCTTCGTGGCCAAGCAGTTGCTTGAGGCCAGGGACGCCGGCGTAATCCTGGTCAACGAGGGGCTGGTCTGGCGCAGCACCAGCCGGATCGCGGCCCCCCTCGACGACGCCCCCGGCGCCATGCTGGTCCTCTCCATCGGCGTGCCGGTCTGGATTGAGGACTGTCGGCTCGACCCCCGGTTCGCCGACAACGAGAATGTGGTCGGCCCGCCGTTCGCGCGTTTCTATGCCGCCGCGCCGATCCGCCTGCCCGACGGGTCCATCGCCGGGGTGATCTGCGCGACCGGACCGACCCCGCAGGCCCTCGATGCGGACAAGCTCACCTGCCTGATGCACATCGCCGATGGCCTGGCCGATGAATGGTCCAGAGCCCAGGTGGCGCGGGCGTCGCTGAAGGCGGCGGCCGAACGGGACGCCGCCCGCGCGACCCTGGCCGAACTGATCCGCGCCCTGCCCCTGTCGGTGGTGATGACCGACAAGGACCTGCGCGTCGCGGCCTGTAGCCAGCTCTGGGCCGAAGGGCTGCAGCTGGACCACCGGGCCGTGATCGGTAGCGATATTTTCGAGATCGCCGACGGCTTCTACAAGCGTTGGGCCGAGCCCTTTGCCCAGGCTGTAAAGGGCGAAAGCTTCAAGGGGCAGCGGGTCAAGATTCCCCAGCCCGACGGCAGTATGCAGTTCCTGCAGTGCGAGGTGACGCCCTGGACCGATGCGCAGGGCGAGGTCGCCGGCATCATCGTCGCCGCCGACGACATCACCGCCCTGGTCGAGGCGATGAAGGCGCTGGAGCGCAACGACGCGCGGCTGAACATGGCGCTCAGTCTCACCGACGTGCACGTGTTCGAGTTGGACTATCGCCGCCGTGAACTGTTCAAGGCCGGCGCCGAAGACAGCTTCTTCATGCAGCCGCAGACCTATGAAGACCTCTATCGCGATGTGAAGGTCACGGTGGACGACCGCGATCGGGCCATAGTCGACGAGCTGTGGCGGCGTCACAGCGAGGAGGGCGAACCCTATCGCGCCCAATTCCGGATCAAGCGCACCGACGGCAAGGAAATCTGGGTCGAGAGCACCGCGGACTACCAGGCCGACGCCCAGGGGCGCGCCGTCAGCCTGCTCGGCGCCATGCGCAACATCACCGGCCAGAAACTGGCGGAACAGGCCTTCATCCGCGCCAAGGAGGAGGCCGAGGCCGCCAATGTGGCCAAGAGCGCCTTCCTCGCCACTATGAGCCATGAGATCCGCACCCCCCTGAACGGGGTGCTGGGGATGGCGCAGGTGCTGGCCGCCGACGACCTGTCCCCCGCCCAGCAGGAGCGGGTGCGCATCATCCAGCAGTCGGGCAAGTCGTTGCTGGCGATCCTCAACGACCTGCTGGACCTGGCCAAGATCGAGGCCGGCAAGCTGACGCTGGAGGAGGCCGAGTTCAGCCTGGACGAACTGGCGCGGGGCGCTCACGGCGCCTTCAGCGCGGTGGCCGAGCAGAAGGACCTGCGCTTCCACATGGAGATCGCGCCGGCGGCCCAGGGGGTTTATCTGGGCGACTCCACCCGCGTGCGGCAGATCCTCTACAACCTGATCTCCAACGCCCTGAAATTCACCGAGAGCGGCGGCGTCGATGTGGACGTGACGGCGGGCGATCCGGGTCTGGTGCTCACCGTGCGCGACAGCGGCATCGGCATCCCCGCGGACCGGCTGGACCAGTTGTTCGAGAAGTTCGAACAGGCCGACCAGTCCACCACCCGCAAGTTCGGGGGCACCGGCCTTGGCCTGTCCATCTGCCGCGACCTGGCCAGCCTGATGGGCGGCGAGATCAGCGTCGAAAGCCGCCCGGGCGAGGGCGCGACCTTTACCGTCGCCCTGCCCCTGCCCCGCGTGGCCAACGCCCTGAAGCCCGAGGAGCGCGCCCACGCCGAGCCCGCCGACCTGGAGCCGCGCAACGAACAGTCCGCCCTGCGGGTACTGGCCGCCGAGGACAATGCGATCAATCAGCTGGTGCTGAAGACCATGCTGGAACAGGTGGGCATCACCCCCACCATCGTCGCCGACGGCAGGGCCGCGGTGAAGGCCTGGGAACAGCAGGCCTGGGACCTGGTGCTGATGGATGTGCAGATGCCGGTGATGGACGGCATAGCCGCTACCCGCGCCATCCGCGCCGGAGAAGCCGCCCAGGGCCGCGCCCGCACACCGATCCTTGCCCTGACCGCCAACGCCATGACCCACCACGTGGCCGAATACCTGGCCGCCGACATGGACGGCTTCGTCGCCAAACCCATCGAGGTGGGCCAGCTGTTCGCGGCGATGGAGCAGGCGTTGGGGGAGGACGGGGCGGAGGACGGTCGGGCGGCGGTGGGTTAGTTTGCTGGTTGGGAGCCGTCCCAGCTAACCTGTCCAAGCTCAGGAGTTCAGTCCAGCGAACCGAGCGAGGCCACTGCCCCCATCCTCCCACTTGCTTCGCAAGCGGGCCCCTCCTTCCCCCATGAAGGGGAAGGTTTTTAGGCTGGCGCCGCATCACAAACCTTCCCCGCTTGTCGGGGAAGGAGGGACCCGCCGCGTAGCGGTGGGAGGATGGGGCAAGTCCGTCCGGGCAAGGCCTCAGCGGCCAGCCTTCATCGCCTGATGAAACGCCTTCCTCGCCAATGGCTCCATGACCGCATAGCCGGCGGCATTGGGGTGGACGCCGTCCAGGGTCCAGGCGGCTTTGAAGCCGTGTTGGCCGTCGTCCAGGGCGGCGTAGTAGTCGACGTAGGTCAGGCCCTGATCGCGGGCGTAGGCCGCCAGCCAGGCGTTGACGGTGCGGATGCTTTCAACGGGCTTCAGGGCTGGGCGCCAGGGGAATTTGGCGGCCGGCGGGATCGACGCGAGGACCACGCGGATGTGGTTGGCCTTGGCCTGTTCGACCATGGTGCGGATGTTGTTCTCGATCCAGGCGATGGAGGTCGGGCCGGTGTTGCCGGCGATGTCGTTGGTGCCGGCCATGATCTGCACCACGCGGGGGTTCAGGTTGATCACATCCTCGCGGTAGCGAATCAGCATCTGGGCTGTGGTCTGGCCGCTGACGCCGCGATCCAGCACCTCGCCCGAGAAGAAGGCCGGATCCTGAATCTTCCACAGTTCGGTGATGGAGTCGCCGAATAGCACCACCCGGCCGGGGGTGGCCGGCCCGAGCGCCGCGTTTTCATCGGCGTAGTGGCAGAGGTCGGCGTAATCCATGGGCTGGCGGGCCGCCTGCCAGCGGGCGTAGAGGCCCATGGCGGCGGGAGCCGGCAGAGGCGTCGGCTTGTGCTCGGCCTGGGCCGCCTTCAGCTTGGCCATGTAGTCGGCGACCTCGGGGGGCATCGGCGGCAGGGCGTCGCAGGGCTTGGCCAGGACGCCGACGGCGGGCGCCGGAGCCGCGGCGGGCGTCTGGGCCTGGGCCGCGACGCCGGAGATCAGACCGGCGCAAAAGGCCGCCATCGCCACCACAATCCTCATCGACCGCTCCTACCGTTCCATTGCGACTCCCATACAAGCTGCTTGACGGCTTTCAAACAGGCCGCCTAGCGTCACCGTCGGGGCGACAGGCAAGGATTCCATGATCGATCGACGTACTTTGATCACCACCGGCGCCGCCCTGGCCGGCGCCATGGCGGCGCCCAGGGCCTTCGCCGCCCCACCCAAGGGGTTTCTGTGGGGCACGGCGGGGGCGGCCTATCAGATCGAGGGCGGCAATGTGGCCAGCGACCTGTGGGCGATGGAGCATGTCAAACCCACCCTGTTCCCGACCCTCTCCGGCGACGCCGACGACGTCTACAACCGGGTCGATGCGGACATTGCCATGGCGGCGTCGTTCGGCTTCAACACCCACCGGCTGTCCATCGAATGGTCGCGGATCGAGCCGGAGCGCGGGCAGATCTCCCTCGCCGCCCTGGCCTATTATCGCCGGGTGCTGGAGACCTGCCGCAAGCATGGGCTGGCGCCGGTGGTGACCTATAACCACTACACCACCCCGCGCTGGTTCGCGGCCGGCGGCGGGTTCATGACCCAGGACGGGATCGCCCCCTTCGTCGCCTATTGCGACCTGGTCACCCGCCACATGGGCGACCTGATGGCCGTGGCGACCACTTTCAACGAGCCCAATATCAACGCCCTGCTGAGCTGGGGGCCGGACATGCGCCGGTCGGCCCAGGGGCTGCCGGCGTTTCGCCAGGCCATCGCCGCGGCCCTGGGCGCGCCCAACTGGGCCAGCCCGATCACCTCGGACCCCCACGTCCAGCAGCCGATCATGATCGAGGCGCACGCTCGCGCCTATGACGCCATCAAGACCGCGTCCGGCGGCAGGATCCCGGTGGGTATCACCCTGGCGCTGAACGACGACCAGCCCTTCAATGGCGACATGAGCGGGGTTTTACGCAAGCGTAGCGAAGTGCTGACCCCGTGGCTGAGCGCCCCCGGCGACATGGTGGGGGTGCAGAACTATACCCGCTCCCTCGTGGGGCCGGATTCCAACATGCCCGACCCGCCGGGGACCGAGATCACACAGATGGGCTATGCCTACGCTCCCGAGGCCCTGGAGGCGGTGATCCGCATGGTCGCCACCCAGACCAAGCGGCCGATCTATGTCACCGAGAACGGCATTGGCACGGAGGACGACGCCCGCCGCGTGGCCTTCATCCAGCGCGCGGTGCAGGGGGTGCTGCACTGCGTCGCCGACGGGCTGGACGTGCGCGGCTACATCCACTGGTCCCTGCTGGACAATTGGGAGTGGACGCAAGGCTTCGGACCCAAGTTCGGCCTGGTGTCGGTGGATCGCCAGACGTTTGCGCGGACACCAAAGCCCAGCGCCAGCTATCTCGGGAAGATCGCGAAGACGGGGCGGGTGGCTTAGTCGGTCGGCTGGTTGCGGCGTCCCGACCAGGCCGAGGAGGCGCGATCAAGGGCAATGCGGCCTTGGTGATCCACCCCGGCAAGGCTAAGCCTGCCGGCTTGGCATTTCCGTCAGTGCAGCGGTGAAAACCTTGAGCGGCATCAAGACCTCTCGATCCGGCCTGTTCCGCCCTCGCTACATCCTGCTCGCGGTGTTGCTTGCCTTGCTGCTGTCGCTGGCTTGGTGCGTGAGGGGCCCGGCCACAATCGCCGTCAAGCAGGCGCAACCTCTGCCGGCCGGGTTCATCTGGGGCGTGTCGTCCTCGGCCTTCCAGAGCGAAGGCGGCGTGCTCGACAGTGACTGGACCCGCCACAACGCCACGGACAAGACCCAGGATAGCTACGGCACGTCCGTGGATTTCCGCCATCGCTATCGGGAGGACGTGCAGCTCGCGCATGACCTCGGGGTGAACACCTACCGGATCGGCATCAACTGGGCGCGGGTCGAGCCCAAGCCGGGCCAGTATGACCAGGCCGAGCTGGCCTACTACGACGATCTGATCCTGGCGATCAGGCAGGCCGGCATCGCCCCGCTGATCACCCTGGATCACTTCGATATTCCCGGCTGGGTCGCCGACCAGGGAGGCTGGACCAACCCGAACACGACCAAGGAATTCGTCGCCTACTCAGGGATGATCGCACGGCGCTACCACAAGGACGTGCACCTGTGGATAACCTTCAACGAAGCCTTCGCCGACATCAGCATGCAGAAGTCCCTGCACAAGCTCAACCGGCAACAGGGCGACGAAGTGGGGGACAATATCGTCGCCGCGCACCGGCAGGTCTACGACGTGATCCACCAGATCGATCCCCACGCCATGGTGACCTCGAACATCGCTTGGCTGGGGGACCGCTTCGGTAGCGGGGTGCTGAACGGGATGTCTGACCGGGCCTTCCTCGACCGCGTCGCGGACAAGGTCGACGTCATCGCCATCGACTATTATGGCGCGGACCTGATCAAGGGGATGCAGGCCCTGGCCGCCCGCGCGAACTGGCGCTGGCCGCCCGAGCCGGCGGGCCTTTACCGGGCGCTCAAGATCATCCAGGCCAAATATCCCAACAAGCCCATCCTCATCGCCGAGACAGGAATGTCGACACAGAACGGCCTGCCGCGCCAAGACGGCACGAAGCGCGAGGACGTGCTGCGCGACAGTGTCTACTGGACCCAGCGGGCCCGCGCCGACGGGGTCAATGTGATCGGCTATATGGTCTGGTCTCTAACCGACAACTTCGAGTGGGGAACCTACGCGCCTCGGTTCGGCCTCTATACCGTCAACGTCCTCACCGACCCGACCCTCAAGCGCATTCCGACCGCCGCCGTGCCGGCCTACAAGGACGTGATCCATAACAATGGCGTCGGGCCCGACTATCGGCCCGTCCTGCCACAGTGATTTCGCGCCCCATGGCCAGGCGATTGCTGACGTCCTATCGTTTGGGAGAAGCTGACCAGAGCCGGCCATGACCATCACAAACGACATCGCGGGCGGCGTCGTTCACGCACTGCCGGCGGATCTGAAAGCGGCGCTGACCGCCCGTCCCGCCGCGCTGGCGACCTGGGAGGACATCACCCCGCTCGCGCGCAATGAGTGGATCTGCTGGATCGAGACCGCCAAGAAATCGGCGACCCGGACCAAGCGGATCAGCTGGGGTTGCGAGAGCCTCGAGGAGGGCAAGCGCCGGCCCTGTTGCTGGCCCGGATGCGCGCATCGCGAACGCACTGGCGCCGCTCAAGCTTAGGCCGCCCTACCCCACCGCCGCCAACACCCAGTCCCTGAAGGCGGCGATCTTGCGCACCCGACGCCGTTCGGCGGGGTAGGCCAGCCAGAAACCGGCGGCCTGGTCGACGGCGATGTCGAAGGGGCGGACCAGGCGGCCCTGGGCGATCTCGGCGGCGAACAGGATGGGCGAGCCCAGGGCGACGCCCCGGCCAGCGAGGGCCGAGGCCACCTCCAACACCTGCAGGTCGGCGATCAGCCGGCCGGCGCTGGACGCCGGCCGCTCGCTGACCCCGGCCGCCACGAACCAGTCGGTCCAGACCCGGTTGGAGCCGATCAGGGGCGCCTGGGCCAGATCGGCTGGCCGCGCCAGCCCACCAAGCTCGCGGCGAAGGTCGGGGGTGCACAG
>Ga0302314_10013799_pt1 | contig 13860 bp, 7 predicted proteins | sample III_Palsa_N2_3_FD_200533 | JGI IMG/M metagenome (GOLD analysis project Ga0302314, IMG submission 200533) | Peat permafrost microbial communities from Stordalen Mire near Abisko, Sweden - III_Palsa_N2_3 | ecosystem: Environmental > Terrestrial > Soil > Palsa > Peat permafrost | place: Sweden... | reverse complement strand
GAACTCGTGCGGGCCCTCGCCCGGGTTGGGGAAGGCGATCGATCCCCACGACGTCATGAAGACGGCCAGCGCCGAGACTGCCGAAGCCAGCGCCGCCAGCAGCCAGAGCACGCGCTTCACGGCAGGGGGCCGGGCCGCGTCGGCGGGCAGTCCTGCCGGGCCGGTTGGCAAGGGGCCGCTTTGGAAGAGGCCGGTCTGTATCAGCCCAGTCTGTGTCGAACCGGTCTGAGCCAGCGCGTCCTGAACCGGGCTCACGGCCTGGACCACGCCGGTGGCCTGGCCGAGGCCGAGGACGGCGGCGATCTGGGCTCGGGCGACTGCAGGCGCGGGCAACTCAGCCGCATTCTTGCGCAGCAGCGCGAAGAGCGCCGGTCCCAGCGGCCCGGCCCGCATCGGCTGCGGTGGCTCCTCGGTCTGGGTCGCGGCCGCCTGCGCCGGCGGATCCGGACGGGCGAACGGAGCCGCGCCCTCGACCAGGTAGTACAGCGTCGCGCCCAGCGAGAAGACGTCGCCGCCGAACGTGGCCTGCCCGCTGCGCACCCGCTCCGGGTCGGTGAAGTCCAAGGCCGCCGGTGCCGGAAAGGAGCCGGTGGAGCCGAAACCGGTCAGCACCACCCGGCCGTCCAGGCAGCGGATGATGTTGCCGGGCTTGACCTCGCGGTGGGTGACCCCCAGCGCGTGCGCGGAGGCGAGGGCGCCCAGCACGGCCACCGCGACCAGCCCGACCTCGGGCGCGGGCAGCGGTCCGGACGCGGCGACGAGCCGGCCGAGGTCCTGTCCGTTGAGCAACTCCATGACGATCCAGAGCCGGCCCTCCTCCTCGACCGTCCCGTACACCGTCACCACATTGGGATCCTCGCGCAGCTGGGCGAGCTGGCCGGCCTCCCAGACGGCGCGGGTGGCCACCGCCTGCTGCTCGTCCGGTCCGGCGGAGTGTGGGGCGACGACCTCCCGGAGCGCCACGGCTACGTTGTACTGCTGATCCAAGGCGGCCCAGGTCGAACCGCCAGCGCCCAACTGCTGGGTCAGGGCGTAGCGCCCCGCGATTATGCGACCGGTGGACAAAGGCTCGTCAGACATGGAAGTTTCCCCCACCTCGGCCGGATTTTTGTGGCAGCAGCCGTCATCCTAGTTGCTCGCACAAGGGCCGCGTGGGCTTACCGCAGACCTCTTTCGACCAGGGCTTAAGCCACCCGGCGGGTCCAGTAGAGATCGGTGACGTAAGGGATCTCTATCCTGGTGCCCCGGGTCTGGCTGTACCGGTCCAGGACCGCTTCCAGCTGCCCGCGGACCTGTGCCCGCCGGCCGTCGTCCAGGGCGCTGATCACGCTCGAAGTCAGCGCCTGGCCGAGCACGCCCTCCCGGTCGGTCAGATAGGGGTTCTCGACATGGCCCTCGGCCAGGGGGCCCCAGCCGGGCTGCCGGTCGAAGAAGCCGCGCCACGCGCCGTCGCCGTGGCCGGGCACCGCGTCGGTCCGCCACTGCTGGTAGACCTGCGAGTACGCGGCCACCCACGGCACGCTCAGATCCAGGGTGTTCCACACCAGGGCCAGCGCGCCGTCCGGCCGCAGCACCCGGCCGGCCTCGGCCAGCGCGGCCGTGGCGTCGAACCAGTGCCAGGCCTGCGCCACGACCACCGCGTCCACCGAGTGCTCGGGCAGGCCGGTGGCCTCGGCCAGCCCGTCGACCACGGTGATCTGCGGCAGAACCTCGGACAACCGCTCCCGCATCGCGGCCACCGGTTCCACCGCGATCACCCGCGCGCCGGTCAGCGCCAGCAGCCTGGTGAACTTGCCGGTGCCGGCGCCCAGATCCGCGACGGTCTTGCCCGGGCCGAGGTCGAGCGCGTCGGTGAGCATGCCGAGAGACCGCAGCGGATAGGAGGGCCGGACCCTCTCATAATCGCGCGCGGCGAGCTGATAGCCGATTTCGGCAGCCTTATGCATGGCCACGGTCACAAAACCTAACACCAGGGATCATGATTTCACCGCATTGAATGGTGACCAGCAGGAGACTGAAAGATGACAATCGGATAACCTCCTCACGTCTTCGCCCGCAAACCGCTGGAAAACCGTGGACCGTCGACTACAGACAGAAGGCACTGGGACACATAGAATTTCGTAACTTGCACCCGAGGAGGGACAAACCCGTGGGACGCGCACCTACCCGCATAGGCGCGCCTGAGGCTTCGCGCGCGGTGTTAATCGGTGTGGACGACTACACCGAATCACCGGATCTTGATTCACTGCCGGCGGTCGTCGACAACGTAGACCGTCTGGCCGAGCTCCTGACTGCGCCGCAACTTTGGGGCCTGGCGCCCGAACACTGCACCGTCCTGCACAATCCGATCGACCCGCTCAGCGCACTGGACGCGATCCACGACGCCGCCACCGGGGCGACCGACACGTTCCTGCTCTACTTCGCCGGGCACGGCCTGCTCTCGCCGGTGACCGCCGAGCTGCACCTCGCGCTGCCCGGAACCGCCACCGCGCGGCTCTACCGCGCGCTGCGCTACGACGACCTGCGCAGCCTGCTCAACGCCTCCTGCCCGGCCAAGCAGAAGATCGCCATCCTCGACTGCTGTTACAGCGGCCGCGCGCTGAACGGTTCGATGGCCGGCACCGCCGACCTCGCCGACCAGTCGATGACCGAGGGGATGTACGTCCTGACCGCCGCGGCGGAGTCGGTGGTGGCCTGGGCCCCGCCGGGGGAGCGGCACACCGCGTTCACCGGCGAGCTGATCCGCGCCTTCGAGCAGGGCCTGCCCGGCGGCGACGACACGCTCCAGGCGGAGCCGCTCTACCACTGGCTGCGTCAGGAACTGGCCGCCAAGGGCCGCCCGATCCCGCAGCAGCGCGCCCGCACCGGCGGACGCCAGATCGCCCTGGTGCACAACGTCTACGGCCACGCCGAGGAGAACGCGCGCCTCGCGGCCGCGTACCCCGAGATGCCGGCCGGCGGCCCGTCGTCGGTCCGCTCGACCGAACAGGACGAGCAGGCCGCGGCCCGCCGGGTCCTGGGCATCGGGCCGGGCCCGCTGACCCCGGATGCCGCGCTCGCCCTGGCGGAGTATCTCGACAAGGCCGGGCAGCACCTGTCCGCCTACGACCTCTATCCCCAGGCCGGCGAACTGATCGGCAGCCACTGGCCGCCGGACAAGGCCGCGGCGCTGCTGCGCCGGATGATCGGCGCAGGCGCTGAGGCGCAGGCCCAGCAGCTCTTCCAGGAGGCCGCGGCTGCCGTGGAGCGCTACGCCTCCGCGTCCGCCTACCTGGTCAGCGCGCTGGCCACGGAGGGACTCGCGGACCAGGCTGAAACCCTGCTCCAGCTCGTCGCCGGGAGCTATCCCGAACTGGACCTGATCACCTTCGCCAACTACCTCAGAGCCGGCAAGCACCGGGGCCTGGCCGAACGGGCCTACCTGACCGCGGCGCTGACCAGGGAGCCGCGGGAGGCGCTGAGTCTGACCGACCAGCTGCGCCGGCACAGCGGGGCCAAGCAGGCCGACGCCCTGTTAGCCGCCCTGATCTCGGCCCGCCCGTCGATCGCGGTGGGCATCCTGGAGCAGCTGAGGGTGGACGGCCGGGCTGCCGACCAGAGCCACCTGCTGCGCCTGATCACCCAGGCGCCGCCGGACATCTGCGGCCAGGTGATCGAGTCGCTCTGGCGCGGCGGCCAGGACGGCGCGATCAAGCAGGTCCTGGGCGCAGCCGCGGACTGGCCGCTGTCCTCCCTGGTCCGGCTGCGGCTCTCGCCGGCCGACCCGCACCACAGCGGGCCCCTGGCCGACCTGCTCGCCAGCGCGCTGGCCAAGCGGCCCATCGGCGAGTTCGTCGAGGCGTTCCGGGTGTTCGACCAGCAGGAGCAGGTGGAATACGGCGACGTCCTGGTCGACCTGCTGCTCTCCGAGCGGGCCGAACTGGTCCCCGGCCTGGCCCACGAACTGGGCAAGCGCTCCCTGGTCAAGGCCCTGGGCCTGGTGCTGTTCCACTACGCGGCGCGGGCCGAACCGGACCAGTTGGCCCAATTGGTGGCCGGACTATGGCGCAACGGCAACGACGGCAGCAGCGCGGCCCTGCACGGCGCGCTGACCGTCCGCGCGGACAGCGGAGCGGTGCTCGCGGCCTTCCACCGCGCCGGGATCGGCGAACTGGCCTCGCGCTACCTCGAATACCTCGCCACCACCCTCTCGCCCTCCGACCTGGTCCGGCTGACCGTGATCCTGACCGAACAGGACCGGATGGAAGAGCTGAACCTGATGCTCGGCAAGTCCGCCGGACGGACGGACTACACCGAGGTCGCCGCCGCCCTGCACCGGGTCGGCCAGCACGCCCAGGCCTACCGACTGGCCGAGCGCCGGGAGGAACTCTTCGCCGGCGGCTGAGCCAGGTGTGTCCCGGCGGTGTTACCGAGCGGTGCCCCGGTGGTGTTACTGAGGTGTGCCGCTGAGGCAAGAGTGTTTGGGCGTGACAGGCTGTCTTGTAAGCGTTTGGGAACAAGCGTGGCCAATCGGCGAGTTGCTCCCGTAGTAGCTCGGTTCGTGGGATGATCGGACCGATATGCGACAGGGTGACAGCGACGAGGCTGAGAAGCAGACCGGGGCGCAGCAAGGCCGCGCCGACCGCCCGGGTCAGCGCGTAACCGTGATCGGGTTCGACGGGCAGCCGCCGACCGCCGCGGTCAGAGCGGTGTTGGCCGAGGCCACCCTGGTGGTCGGCAACATCCGCCACCTGGACGCGCTGCCGGTCCCGGACCGGGCCCGGCGGATCTACATCGGCGGCCTGGACGCGGCGCTGGCCCAGCTGGCGTTGAACCAGGGCCCTGCCGTGATCGTCGCCTCCGGGGACCCGGGCTTCTTCGGCGTGGTGCGCGCCCTGCGGGCCAGGGGCCTGGCGGTTCGCACCCTCCCCGCGCCCTCCTCGGTGGCCACCGCCTTCGGCCGGATCGGCCTGCCCTGGGAGGACGCCCTGATCGTCACCATGGGCGTGGACACCGAGGGCACCGACGGCGGCGAGGGCCGCAACGGCGCGACCGTGCGCGCGGTCTACGACCCGGTGGCCGGCCGCCCGGTCTCCACCCTGCGCACCGCGGCGAACCTGTGCCGGGCGCACCCGAAGGTGGCCGTGCTCACCGGCGGCAGCCTGGGCCCGGCGGAACTGGCCGCGCACCTGCTCGGCGACGGCAAGAACCCGCCGGACCGCACCTTCGTGGTGGCCCAGCGCCTGGGCGAGCCGGAGGAGTCGATCGACTGGCTGAGCCTGCAGGAAGCGGCCGAGCGCCACCACTGGGGTGACCCGAACCTGGTGCTGTGCCTCGACGAGGACCGTCTCGGCGCCGCCCGCCCGCCGCTGTTCGCCGGCTGGACCGGCCCGCCCGGAGCCTGGGCCCTGCCGGAGAACGCCTTCGTGCACCGGGCCGGCCAGATCGCCGCGGTCGAGGTCCGGGCCCTGGCCCTGGCCCGGTTGGCCCCCCGCCCCGGCATCCTGATCTGGGACGTGGGCGCCGGTTCCGGCTCGGTCGGGATTGAGTGCGCGCGCCTGGGCGCGGCGGTGATCGCGGTGGAACGCGACCCGGACTCCTGCGAACGGATCGACCTGAACGCCACCATGCACGGCGTGCCAGTCCAAGTAGTTCGCGGCCAGGCCCCAGAAATCCTGCTGGACCTGCCCGACCCGGACGCGGTACTGGTCGGCGGCGGCGGACTGGAGGTGATCCGGGCCGCGATCAACCGCGACCCGAGGATCGTGGTCGTGACGCTCGCTGCGATAGACCGTGTCGCCGAAGCCAAAACAGCGCTGAAAGTTCCAGGCCGCAAGGTCGACGGCGTGCTGCTGCAGTCCTCCCGGCTGGCCGCGATGCCTGGCGACGCGCACCGTTTCGCGGCGGTCAACCCGGTGTTCATCCTGTGGAGCGAGCGGGCGTGAGCGGGTACGAACGAGCGCGGCTGAGCGCGGCGTCAGTCGAATGAGTGGTTGTCGTCACTCTTTCAATCCGACCCCTGGTTCCGCTCAGACCACCCCATGCCGGACACTGGTGCCCGGTTGCCGTCCCCGGTCCGTGCAAGACTTGCCGTTGCCGTCTCCGCGTCGCCCGACCGGGCGCGGCCGACCATGAAATCCGGGTAGGGTACGTGATCGCCTCGCGGTGCGGGGCGGTGTCGGCCGGGAAGATCCCCGCAGGGGGACCCGGGCCGGGGGCGGTGCGAGTCGCGCCAGGTGGTGTGGCTGTTGGGATCAAGGAGGCACGATGACGACCGGGACCGAAGAGTTCGGGCAAGCCGAGTTCGGCGCGAACGACCAGGGCTCGCCGCATGCCGACCCGCTGTCGGGGTCCGGCCCCCAGCCCTACCAGATCCCGGCCCAGCCGGGACCGCAGCCAGGCCTGCCGCCACGTCAGCGCGCGGATTACGCCCGCGGCGGCTACGCCGCGCAGCCTCAGCAGCCTCAGCAATCCCTGCAATCCCAGCAGCCCCAACAGCAGATGCCGCAGCCCGCCGGGCAACCGGGTCCCGAGCAGTCGATCGACCAGGCGCCGTGGATCGGCGGCACGGTCGGTTATGCGGAGGCGATGTTCGGCGCCGGACAGCAGCAGCCGGACGCCGAACCGGCCGCGTCGGCCTCGCAGCCGACCGCCTCGCGGCTGCGCACCTCCGCGCAGCAGGGCGTTCCCCGGCAGGCCAGCCCGCATCAGGCAGCGCCACAGCAGGCTGCGCCGATGCCGACCATTCCCCAACAGGTCATGCCGCAGCAGATGCCGATGCAGGGCATGCCTATGCAAGGCATGGGTCTGGACGCGCCGACCACAGAGTTCTTCCCCGGTGCGATCTTCGGCGAGCTGCCGCTGGCACACCGTCCGCAGCAATACCCGGACCCCAACGGCGAGCCGCAGCAGCACGTTTCGGCCAACGGCCATTGGACTGCGGAGCCCGCTGAGCCTGTACAACCCGCACAGCCCGTACAACCTGTACAGCCTGTTCACGCAGTTCAAGCCTCCCAGCCCACTCAGCCCGCTCCCTCCGCTCCACTCGATCACGGCCAGCCGGCGCCGATCCAGCCCACGGTCCCGGCTCAGATGACGCCGCCTCAATCCGCCCCGGCCCAGACGCCCCCGGTTCAGACCCCTCAGGTTCAGGCACCCCCGGCCCAGTCGATTCCCCGTCAGGTCGCGCCGGTGCAGCCCGGCCTGCCGATCCCGCCGCGTCCCAGCCCCCTCCGTTCTGACTCGATCCGCCCTCCCGTGCCCGACAGTATGGTGCCGCCCCGCCGCGCCGGTGCTTCTGTCTCCGGCTTGTCCGGCCGCCTGGACCCGCGGTCTGCCTCCGCTGCTGCTGCTGCCACTGCCGCCGCTGCTTCCGCTGCCGCACCCGTAGCAGCAGCCCCTGCTCCTCCCGTCGCCACGGCCCCGACTTCCCCCGGCCCTGCCGCCCCCGCCGCCGGTCCGGTCGCCCCCGTACCGCAACCGCGTGCCGCGACCCGCTCGGCCCAGCCTGCCCCCCAACCCGCGCCTCAGCTCCAGCCTCAACCTGCGCCTCAAGCCGTGCCCCAACCCAGGCCCGAACCCGTGCCCCTACCCGTTCCCGAGCAGATGGCGGTACCCGTGCTGGAATCGTCGGCTGAAGTCATGGACTTGGACGAGGCCGACGAGTTGATCGTGCCCTGGCAGGCACAGTCGCTGTCGCAGTCGCTCCCGGTCCAGCCGTTGCACGCCGAGCCTCCGCGCCCCGAACCGCTCGTCGCCGAGCAGCCGCCGGTCGTCGAGCAGGTGGTTGCCGAACCGGTTCCGGTCCAACAGGTTCCCGTCCACCAGGCGCCCGTCGCCGCCCCGTCTCCCGCCGAGGCGATGGCCACCGAATTGGTGGTCCCCGAGCCGCAGCCGGCCGAGCCGGCGGAGCCCGAGCCGGCCGCTCCTATGGCCGATGTGCTTGCGCCGACGGCGAACGTGACGCATGAGGTGGCCCACGAGACCACTGCTCGCGAAACGCCGCAGGAGAACGACGAGCAGGCCGAAGAGGTGCTGCTCATCCCGCGCGGCACCCGTCGCCGCAGCGCTCAGCAGTACCTTGCCGAGGAAGAAGAGCAGGAGCAGTCCGTCCAACCCCAGCCTGTCCAGCCCCAACCGCTTGCTCCACCTCAACCTCAAACCCAGCCGCAGCCCCTTGCTCCACCCCAGCCCCAGCCGCACCTCTCTGCGCCTGTCTCCTCTGCGCCTCACCCCTCTGCGCTGCGCCCCTCCGCGCCGCTCCCTTCCGGCCTGCCCCCCGCCGCCCAGGCCCCTCGGCCCGCGCCCGCGCCCGAATTCGAACGTGTCGAGCCCGTCGAACCCATCGAGCCCGAGTCCGGCCTGGAACTCGCCCAGCCCCGCCAGGCCGGGTACCCCGAGACCTCCCGTGCACCCGGCTACGACCACGAAACCCTGGCAGCCGTCTACCGCGTCATCCACGAACGCCGCGACGTGCGCAACGACTTCCTGGCCGACCCCATCCCCACCGAGATGCTCACCCGCATCCTCGAAGCCGCACACACCGCGCCGTCCGTCGGCTTCTCCCAGCCCTGGGACTTCCTGGTGATCCGGGACCGGGTCACCCGAGAGTCGATCCACGACCTCGCCGTACGCCAGCGCCGCGCCTACGCCGCCTCCCTGCCCAAGGCCCGGGCCAAGGCCTTCGCCGCGCTCAAGATCGAGTCGATCCTGGACACCCCGATCAACATCGTGGTCACCTGCGACCCGACCCGCGGCGGCCGGCACACCCTCGGCCGCTACAGCCAGCCGATGATGGCCCCCTTCTCCTCCTGCCTCGCCGTGGAGAACCTCTGGCTGGCCGCGCGGGCCGAGGGCCTCGGCGTCGGCTGGGTCTCCTTCTTCGACGAGCGCGAACTGGCCGCCGTGCTCGACCTGCCCAACCACGTCCAGATCGTCGCCTACCTCTGCGTCGGCTTCGTCAAGCAGTTCCCGACCGAGCCCGAGCTGGCCGGGGCCGGCTGGGCCAAGCGCCGCCCGCTGTCCTGGGCCGTGCACGAGGAGACCTTCGGCCACCGCGCCCTGCCCGGCGCCGAGCCGATCTCGCTCCTCAACGAGACCATCGACGCGGTCCGCCCGCTCGATCCGGTGGCCATGGCCCAGGCCAGGGACCGGCAGAACCGGATGACCAAGCCCCCCGGCTCGCTCGGCGCCCTCGAAACGGTCGGCGAGCAGCTGGCCGGCCTGGCCGGCGTGTGCCCGCCGCCGATGCCGGAACCGGCCGCCCTGGCCGTCTTCGCCGGCGACCACGGCGTACACGCCCAAGGCGTGACCCCGTGGCCCCAGGCGGTCACCGCGCAGATGGTCGGCAACTTCCTGGCCGGCGGCGCCGTGATCAACGCCTTCGCGAAACAGGTCGGCGCCGAGGTGTGCGTCGTGGACGTGGGCGTGGCCGCGGACTTGTCCACCGAAACGGGCCTGATCCCGCGCAAGATCCGCTACGGCACCGCCGACATGACCCAGGGCCCGGCGATGTCCCGCTCAGAGGCGATCGAGGCGGTCGAGGCCGGAATCGAGACCGCCCGAGACCTGATCGCCGCAGGCAACCGCTGCCTGCTGACCGGCGACATGGGCATCGCCAACACCACCGCCTCCGCAGCCCTGATCGCCACCTTCACCGGCGCCAGCTCCGCCCAGGTCACCGGCTACGGCACCGGCATCGACGAACAGACCTACGCCCACAAGGTCGAAGTCGTCCACCGCGCACTCCAACTCCACCGCCCCGACCCGCAGGACCCGATCGGCGTACTGGCAGCCTTCGGCGGCCTCGAACACGCTGCACTGGCTGGATTCATCCTCGGCGCGGCCGCCCTGCGCGTCCCGGTGATCCTGGACGGCGTGATCGCAGGCGCGGCGGCCCTCGTCGCCCAGGCCCTAGCCCCCGAGGTCACTGCCGCCTGCGTGGCCGGCCACCGCTCCGCCGAACCCGGCCACGCCCTGGCCCTGGAAGCCCTGGAAGTCTTCCCACTGATCGACCTGGAACTGCGCCTGGGCGAGGGCTCCGGCGCGGCCCTCGCACTACCCCTGGTCGGCGCCGCAGTCCGCGCACTGCGCGAAGTCGCCACCTTCGACGACGCCGGCGTGGCCGAGGTGACGTCCGCCGAGCCCGCGTCCCGCGCGCCCAGGCCCCTGGAGGCCGCACGCCCGCGCCAGCCACAAGCACTTCAGCCCGCCCAGCCGGCGCCCCCGGCTCAGATTGCCCAGCCCCAGCCGGCCCAACCGGCGCAGCGCGTCCAACAGGTCCCGCAGGTCCAACACGTCCAATCCCGAGGCCGGACCACGTCCCCCCAAGGTCGCCCGAACGAGCGCCTCCAGCCGTCCACGTCCACCGTTGCCCCGACACAGGGTGCCTCTGCATGATCGCGCCACCGTACCTCGCCGGACTGCGCCTGTCCGGCCGCCGCTGCGTCGTCGTCGGCGGCGGCCCCGTGGCCGCCCGGCGAGTCGCCGGCCTGCTCGCCGCCGGAGCTCTAGTCGACCTCATCGCCCCCGACCTGACCCCCGCACTCGCGGCCCAAGTCGAGGCTTGGGCCAATTCTCCGTCTCCGCCCCAGTCCTCGGCTTTACCCCAAGCTACGGCTTCGCCTCCAGCTTTGCCCCAGCCCGGTCAGCTCACCTGGACCCCACGCGCCTACCTCCCCGGTGACCTAGCCGGAGCCTGGTACGCGGTCGCCGCAACGAACGACCCCACAACCAACGCCGCCGTCGCCGACGAAGCCGAATCCACCCGGGTCTTCTGCTCCCGCGCCGACGACGCCTCCCGCTCCACCGCGTGGACCCCAGCCGTCGGCCGCCACGCAGGCGTGCAGATCGCGGTACTCAGCCCCGGCGAACACGGCACCGACGGCCGCGACAGCCGCGACGGTGACGCCTCGACCACACCACACCACACCGGCGACCCACGCCGCTCCGTCCAGGTCCGCGACGCCGTCATCGACGGCCTGCGCACCGGCACCATCGCCGCCCCCCACTTCCGCAACCGCCCCGCCGGCGTAGCCCTAGTAGGCGGCGGCCCCGGCGACCCCGACCTGATCACCGTGCGTGGCCGCCGCCTGCTGGCCGAAGCGGACGTAGTCGTCGCCGACCACCTAGCCCCCCACCGCCTGCTCGACGAACTCGCGCCCGAGGTGGAACTGATCGACGCGGCGAAGATCCCCTACGGCCGCTCCATGCCGCAGGAAGAGATCAACCGCCTGCTGATCGAACGTGCCAAAGCCGGCAAGTTCGTCGTCCGCCTCAAGGGCGGAGACCCGTACGTCTTCGGCCGCGGCTACGAGGAACTGCTCGCCTGCACCGAAGCGGGAATCAACGTCACGGTCGTCCCCGGTATCACCAGCGCGATCTCGGTCCCCGGCCTGGCCGGCGTCCCCGTCACGCACCGCGGCCTGGCCCACGAATTCACCGTAGTCTCCGGCCACTTAGCCCCCGACCACCCGAAATCCCTCGTGGACTGGGCAGCCCTGGCTCGCCTACGCGGCACCCTCGTCATGCTGATGGCCGTAGAACGGATCGGCCCGATCGCCGAGGCACTGCTGACCAACGGCAAGGCCCCGGAAACCCCCGTCACGGTGATCCAGGACGGCTCACTGCCCGCAGAGCGCACCGTGCGATGCACGCTGTCCACAGTCGCCGCTGTGCTTGCAGCGGAAGGCGTTCATCCCCCTGCCATCATCGTTCTCGGCCCAGTAGCAGCGCTTAGCCTTTCCCCTGCCCCTGCCCCTGCCCCTGACTCCGACGCCGCCCCTGACTTCGACGCCGCGAGCCGCTGATCACTACCAATGGCCGCCGTACTCCCACGGAACGTCCGTCGGTAGGCAGACGGCGGCGCCCCCACAGCCCGCGCGAAATGCCGCCGGAACCCGGCCGGATCCGCTAACCCCACCGCCGCCCCGATCTCCTCAACCGGAGCGTCGACCGTCTCCAACAACTCCCGCGCCGCCGTGATCCGCTGCGCAATCAGCCACCGCAGCGGTGACGTACCAGTCATCTCGGCGAACCGCCGAAGATAAGTACGCTGCGACATAAGCGCAACCCGCGCCAAGTCGGCGACTGTGATGGGAACGGCAAGATTCTCCAGCGCCCAAGCCATCGACCCGGCCACCCCGTCCCCAGCGCCGACCGGAAGCACCGCCGCCTCGATGAACTGCGCCTGCCCGCCATCCCGATGCGGCGGCAACACGAGCCGTCGGGCAACCGAATTGGCCACAGCAGCTCCATGATCCAGCCGAACCAGATGCAAACACAGATCCAGCCCGGCCGCGCTCCCCGCACTCGTCAGAATCTGCCCGCCGTCGACATAGAGAACCTCCGGATTGACCCGAACCGTCGGAAACCGCCGGGCGAACAACTCGGCATACCGCCAATGCGTCGTCGCTTCAAGCCCGTCAAGCAACCCCGCCGCAGCCAAAGCGAAAGCACCAGAACAGATCGACACAATCCGCGCACCCCGCTCGTAGCCCCGCCGAAGCGCGTCAATCAAAGCCGGCGGAACATCACCCCGAACATCCGGCACAGCAGTGACGATAAGCGTGTCCGCCGCAGCAAAATCCTCAAGCCCATACTCAGCAGCGATGCTGAACCCACCGACAACCGGCATAGGTGCCCGACTCTCCGCGCACACCTTCAAGTCATACCACCCCGGCCCCAACTCCGGCCGCGGCAACCCGAACACCTCGACAACACAACCAAGCTCGAACGGGCTTATCCCAGCAAACGTAAATACGGCAACACTCGCACCCGCCCTCCCCACAACCGGACCAGGCGGAACAAGTGACGGCGCGCCAACAAACGTCATGGCGTGATCTTATCGCTCGATGTCATTCCTGCCACTTCCACCCTCACCCACCCAACTGTCAATATTTCGCCATGCCCCCTCCCACCTCCACTTCCTCTCGCGCTCCCTCCCCTTCCCCCACCCCCTCCGCCGTCCTATCCACCCCCGCCGCCACCAACGAGGCAGCACTAGCCCACTTCGCTGCCCGACTGTCCTTCGAGACAGATGTCTCCGACGTCCACGCCGACCTGGCCGCCGGAGTGCCAAACCTGATCATCGTCGACTCCCGCTCACTCGAAGCCTGGGACCAGGGCCACATCCCCGGCGCCGTCCACATCCTGACCACCCCGATCGCATCCACCGCCAACCAGCAGCTCCCACCCGGAACCACCATCGTGACCTACTGCTGGGGCCCCGCCTGCAACGGCGCAACCCGAGCCGCACTCGCATTCGCCAAGCTCGGCTACCCGGTCAAGGAAATGATCGGCGGTTTCGAATACTGGGTACGAGAGGGCTTCGCCTACGACAGCAAATGGGGCCTCCGAGCCCCCGCCCCAGACCCCCTGACCGCCCCAGCCGACGGCACAGCATGCGCCTGCTAGCCATATTTCCCAAGCTCAGACCCCGTCTGCCGCGATAATCCACCCAAACAGTTCGGAGATCCCCCTGCCGATCTGCTAGAGTTTTGCTCGTTCCCGGGCGATTAGCTCAGCGGGAGAGCACTGCCTTCACACGGCAGGGGTCACTGGTTCGATCCCAGTATCGCCCACAGAGTATCTGTGGTTTGTTTTCGCAGGTCAGGGACCATGTCAGGAGTCATTTCTGTCATGGCCTTTACTTGCTTCTGCTCCCCATTGGCCTGCTCCCCGCGCTCCCCGGGGAGCACAGTGGGGAGCACGCGGGTTTTGGGGTCGTGAAATGGAGGGTAGGTCGGCCGAAGTACGGTCAGTCGCTGCCGACGTGGCCCAACTGCCGGAAGTGGCTCGGGGAGCAGTTGGACGGGGAGCGGCGGGAGTGCGGGCGGATTTGCCGTCCGGGGGAGCAGCGGGTGTCGAATGTGCGATTGTGAT
>Ga0302314_10013798_pt1 | contig 13860 bp, 14 predicted proteins | sample III_Palsa_N2_3_FD_200533 | JGI IMG/M metagenome (GOLD analysis project Ga0302314, IMG submission 200533) | Peat permafrost microbial communities from Stordalen Mire near Abisko, Sweden - III_Palsa_N2_3 | ecosystem: Environmental > Terrestrial > Soil > Palsa > Peat permafrost | place: Sweden... | reverse complement strand
CCCTGCACCAGATTGCGCGCCAGCAGCATGTCGTAGCCTTCCAGGATGATCAGCCGGCCGATGAATTCCGGCTTCATGCTGATTTCGTGCAGGCGCTGGATGATGGCCTGGCCGGGCACATCGCGCGGATGGGCCTTGCCGGCGAAGATGATGATGGCGGGCCGCTGCGGATCGTTGACGATGCGGGCCAGCCGCGCTTCGTCGGTGGCGATCAGCGTGGCGCGCTTGTAGGTGGCGAAGCGGCGTGCGAAACCGATGATCAGCGTCTTTGAATTGCTGTCCGAAACCAGCCGGGTGGCCTGGCTGATGACCGCCTCGGGCATACCGTTGCGCCGCATCTGGCGGCGCAGGCGCTCGTCCACATCGACCAGCAGATCGCGCTTGAGCTGGCGCCGGATCGAGACGAAACGCTCGTAGGGGATCGAGTCGATCCTCGACCAATAGGCAATGTTGAGCAGTTCGTTGCGCCAGCCGCGGAAGCTGTCGTGGAACAGCTGGCTCCACGCCCGGGCCAGGAAGGTATGCAGATGCACGCCGTTGGTGACGTACTGGATGGGATTCTCTTCCGGCGCGATCTCCGGCCACAACTCCCGCTCCATGCGGCTCGCCACATCGCCGTGGATACGCGAAACGCCGTTGTGGAAGCGGCTCGCGCGCAGGGCCAGGCTGGTCATGTTGAACTGCTCGCCCGCCTCCGAGCCGCCGGCCCCCAGGGCAAGCACCCTGCTTTCCTCGCAGCCGAGCGCGGGCAGCAGTTTCTGCAGGAACCAGCGCATCTGGCCATGGCTGAAGCGGTCGTGTCCCGCCGGCACCGGTGTATGCGTAGTGAACACATTGCCGGCGGCGACCAGCTCGAGCGCGGTGTCGAAGTCGACGCCGGCCGCCACCTGTTCGCGGATGCGTTCGAGCGACAGAAAAGCCGCATGTCCTTCGTTCATATGGAAGGCGCCGGGCGCATGGCCCAGGGCCCGTATCGCGCGCACGCCGCCGACACCGAGGATGATTTCCTGCTGGATGCGCGTGTCGGAGTCGCCACCGTAAAGCTGGTGGGTGATAAGGCGATCCGCCTCGGCATTTTCCGCCACATCGCTGTCCAGCAGATACAGCTGGACATGCCCGACATGGGCAAGCCACACCCTGAGCTGAACGGTGCGGTCCCCCACCTCGACGCCGACGCGCACCTCGGCATTGTGCGCATCGCGGCACAGATGAACCGGCAGCTCGTCAAAATCGGAGACATGCGCGTGTGCCTGTTGCCGCCCCGTGCCATCGATGGTCTGGATGAAATAGCCCTGGCGGTAGAGCAGACCGACGGCAATGAAAGGCAGACCGACGTCGCTGGCTGCCTTGCAGTGATCTCCGGCCAGGATGCCGAGGCCACCGGAATAGATCGGCAGCGATTCGTGCAAACCGAATTCCGCACAGAAATAGGCAATCAGGTCCGTTGCGCGGTCGAGCTGACCGTCGATCTCGGGCCGCGGCCCCAGCGTCATGTAGGAGTCGAAGGACGACAGCGCGCGGTTGTAGTCCTCCATGAAGTCGCGGCCTTCGGCCACGCTGTCGAGCCTGTCCTGCGCAACCCGGCGCAGGAAAAGCTTGGGATTGTTGCCGCAGTCGATCCATAGCTGCCGGTCGAGGCGCCAGAACAATCCGCGGATATCCCGATCCCAGGAATAGACCAGATTGTTCGCCAGCTCTTCCAGGCGGCGCAGCTTGTCCGGAATCCTTGGCCGTAATTCGAGCTTAAATGTGCGCGTATTCATGCGAATTCCGTTCGCAGTCCATCCTGGGTGCACTTTCTGGGACAACTAAAACGGCACAAGGTTGTGTTGTCCCGATCTCCAGGCAGTGTATCCGATCAAAATGGCCGCTCCGTTCAAGTGCCTTTGAACGGCAGACGCATGCTCCCGGAGCAGTCCCGTGGATGCGATGAACAGGGCATCAGGAACTGTGATTCATGAGAAACATACCACCTCAGGCATCACTCGATGTTCTGCACCTGTTCGCGCATCTGCTCGATGATGACCTTCATTTCGACCGCGCAGCGCGTCATTTCCGCATCCTGCGATTTGGAGGAAAGGGTGTTGGCTTCGCGGTTGAGTTCCTGCATCAGGAAGTCGAGGCGGCGGCCGATGGCTTCGTCGCGCACCAGGGTGTCGCGCACCTCGGTGATATGACTGCCGAGGCGGGACATTTCCTCGTCGACGTCGGCGCGCTGCGCCGCCAGGGCCACTTCCTGCGCCAGGCGCGCGGGATCGACGTCCACGCCCAGATCGGCGACACGGGCGCGCAGGCGTTCCAGCCAGGCGTCGCGCACCTGTGGGCCGCGCAGGCGCACGCGCTCGACCAGGGCGGCCAGGGCGTCGATGCGATCGCGCAGGAAGGCGGCGGTGCGCTCGCCTTCGCGGCCCCGGGTATCGGCGAAATCGGTGAGGGCAAGCTGGAACAGCGCGGTGGCCTCGGCCAGCGGCGGCGCCACTTCGCCGGCGTCCTGGCGGATCACGCCGGGCCAGGCCAGCACCCGCATCGGCTCGGGCTGGCCGATCGGGCCCAGCTCCTCGGCCAGCACGGCGAGCGCGTCGCGCAGCTCGCCCAGGCGGGCGCGATCCGGCAAGGGCGTGGCGCTGGCCGCGGATTCGCGGCTGAAGCGCAGGCCGGCCTCGACCTTGCCGCGGCCCATGCGGCCGCCGGCGAGGGCGCGCAACTCGGCCTCCAGCACGCGGAATTCATCCGGCACCTTGATTTGCAGGTCCAGATAGCGATGATTGACGGAGCGCAGCTCCCAGCTCAGTCGTCCCCAGGGGCCCTGCTGTTCGGCGCGGGCATAGCCCGTCATGCTGCGAATCATGTGTACCACTTCTTTATAGAGATAGACGGCATGCGAATTGTACCGGCACTGGCCCTTCTCGTCGCCATGCTTGGCGGCTTCAGCGCCGCCGCCGATTCGGCGGCCTCCGCGCCGTTGCTGCCCTGGCACCTGGTGCGGGAATACCCGCACGATCCGAAATCCTTCACCGAGGGCCTGGTGCTGGACGGCAAGGACCGGCTGCTGGAAAGCGGCGGCAGCTATGGGCAGTCGACCCTGGCGATCCGCGATCTGGCCAGCGGCAAGATCGTGAAATCGGTGCCGCTGGCACCGCGTTTCTTCGGCGAGGGCGCCACCATCGTCGGCGACCATATCGTGCAGCTGACCTGGAAGGAGAACACCGGGTTCGTCTACGACTTGCAGCTCAACCAGGTCGGGCAGTTCAACTTCAATGGCGAGGGCTGGGGCCTGACTTATGACGGCCGGCGCCTGATCCAGAGCGACGGCAGCGCCGTTCTGTATTTCGTCGATCCGCAGAACTTCACCACCGACGGCCACATCGGCGTCCACGATGGCGACACCGACATCATCGATCTGAACGAACTGGAGTATGCGCGCGGGCGCATCTACGCCAACGTCTGGCACAGCGACCGCATCGCCGTGATCGTGCCGGAGACAGGCCTGGTGGAACGCTGGATCGACCTGGCGCCGCTGAAGGAGCGCTTTCCCAAGCCGGCCGACTGGGACCCGCAGGACGATGTGCTCAACGGCATTGCCTATGATCCGCACAGCGGGCACTTCTATGTCACCGGCAAGCGCTGGCCCAAGCTGTTTGAGATCGCGCTTGATCCGCCGGCGGGTTCACACTGAGGCGGTAGCGCTGCCCCAGTAGTTGTAGGTCAGCAGCCGCGGGCCCGGCAGGTAGAGCTGCTGCATGTCGTCGATGTGAAAGCCGCCTTCGCGCAGCAGGGCCGGAATATCGCGGTTGAGATGGCAGCCGCCGGCGATCGGCTTCCACAGCGGCGTTAGCCGCTCCTGCCAACGGCGCACCGAGGCATCCGGCGCGCTGCCGTGTTCGCAGAACAGCAGGCGGCCGCCGGGCTTGAGCACGCGCCGCATCTCGCGCAGCGCGGCCACGGCATCAGGGATGGTGCAGAGGGTGAAGGTGGTGATGACGGTGTCGAAGCTGGCATCGGCCATCGGAATCTTCTCCGCCGGCAGTTCCAGCAATTCCACTTCAAGGCCGGCGGCGCGCATGCGCTGCCGCGCCTTGGGATGCATTTGCGCCGCCGGGTCGAGGCCGTACAGTTGCGTCAGCCGGGACTTGTCGTAAAACGGCAGATTGCGGCCGGTGCCGATGCCGATTTCCAGCACGCGGCCCTGCGCGCGGGGCACAATCTTGGCGCGCTGGCGCTGTACCGGCTTGATGCCGCAGAGCAGGTCGATCAGGGTGGGCAACAGATAGCGGTCGTAGAGGTTCATGATGAAGGCGATCTCGCTGAGTCAGTTTTCGCGTGTCGTATTTTTCACCGGCGCCGGTATGTCGGCCGAAAGCGGCGTGCCCACCTACCGCGGAAGCGGCGGTATCTGGGCGCAGTATCGCTGGGAAGAATACGCCTGTCAGGACGCCTTTGATGCCGATCCAGGCAAGGTACTGGATTTTCACGAGCAGCGGCGCGGGCGCGTGCTGGCCTGCGCGCCGCATGCGGGACATATCCACCTGGCCGCCTTGCAGGCGGCGCATCCGGGGCTGAGCATCATCACGCAGAACACCGACGGCATGCACCAGCGCTCCGGAGCCAGGAGCGTGATCGAGCTGCATGGCAGTCTGTGGCGCATGCGTTGCGCGCGGCATGGGGCCTTGGAGGATCTGGCCGCTGCCGCGTATGCGCATCGTGAATGTGCGCTTTGCGGCTCCACGCTGCGGCCGGATATCACCTGGTTTGCGGATTCAGTGAACGCGGCGGTATTTGCGCAGGCGGAGCGGCTGATTGCGCAGGCGGACTTGTTTGTCGCGGTAGGGACTTCGGGGATTGTTTATCCGGCGGCGGGGATGGTGCCGGCGGCGGCGCGCAGCGAGGCGCGGATGATCGAGATCAATCCGGAAGGATCGGAGATGTCGGGACTGTTTGCGGAGTGTGTGCGGGAGCCGGCAGGGGTGGCGTTGCCGGGGATGTTCGGCACCTAGACCGGAAGCCGCGGGACACCGTTGAACTCGGCGATGCGGCGCGCAAGCAGGCGCTGTTCCGGTTCGAGCTTCGCCGCTTCCAGGGCGGCGCAGTAGGCCGCAAGGGCTTCGTCGCGGCGGCCGAGGCGTTGCAGCAGGTTGGCGCGCACGGCGGAGAGCAGGTGATAGTCGTCGATGCCGCCGCGTGCGGCGAGCGAGTCGAGCAGATCGAGGGCGCGGGCGGGGCCGTCGACCATGGAGACGGCGACGGCGTGATTCAGTTCCACCACCGGGGAAGGCTGCAGGCGCAGCAGCACTTCATAGAGGCCGACGATCTGCGGCCAGTCGGTGGCGGCTTCGCGTGGGGCTCGCGCGTGAAGAGCTGCGATGGCGGCTTGCACGGCATAGGGACTGACCGGGCCCTTGGCGCGCAGGGCGCGTTCGACCAGGGCCAGGCCTTCGTCGATCTGCGGCCAGTTCCACAGGCGGTGGTCCTGATCCTCCAACAGCACCACGTCACCCATGGCGCTGACGCGGGCCTGGCGCCGCGCATCGTGCAGCAGCATCAGAGCCAGCAGGCCGTGGATGGCGGGACGATCCGGCAGCAGCGCATCGAGCAGGCGGCCGAGGCGGATGGCTTCACTGCACAGGTCTTCGCGGATCAGGGTGTCGCCTGAAGTAACAGCATAGCCTTCGGTGAAGACCAGATAGACAGCGGCGAGCGCGCCGGCGATGCGCTCGTCGAGCAGATGCGGCGGCGGGGTTTCGTAAGGGATGCCGGCGTCGCGGATTTTTTTCCTGGCGCGGACCAGGCGCTGCGCCATGGTTTCCTCGCCGACCAGGAAGGCGCGGGCCACGGCTTCGGTGCTGAGTCCGCAGATGGCGCGCAGGGTCAGCGCGACTTGCGCTTCGATGTTCAGGGCGGGATGGCAGCAGGTGAAGATCAGGCGCAGGCGGTCGTCGCCGAAGGCGGCATCGTCTTCCGCATCGTCGGACGGAACCGCGGCAGCCTGCTCCACCGCGTCCATTTGCAGATCCGGATATTTGCTGCGGAACAGGGCCTGGCGGCGGATCTGGTCGATGGCCTTGTTGCGGCCGACGTCGACCAGCCAGGCGCGTGGATTGGACGGGATGCCGTTCGAGGGCCATTGCTCGAGGGCGGCGGCGAAGGCTTCCTGCCGCGCCTCCTCGGCGAGTTCGAAATCGCCGAGAAGGCGGATCAGCGTCGCCAGGACGCGGCCCGCCTCCCGGCGGAATACTTCTTCCACCACGGTTGCGCCCAGGCTTGCAGCCATGCGTTCAGGCGCGTCCATCGGGAACCGGGAGCCAGTCCCTAGGACATCGGCCAGATCGGCCGCACTTCGATGCTGCCGTATTTTGCGCCGGGGATGCGGCCGGCGATGGCGTTGGCCTCAGCCTGGTCCTTGGCTTCGACCAGGTAATAGCCGCCAAGCTGCTCGCGGGTTTCGGCGAAGGGGCCGTCGGTGATCACGGTCTTGCCGTTGCGCACGCGCACGGTGCTGGCGCTGGCGGTCGGCCTGAGCCGCTCGGCGCCCTTGAACTGGCCGCTCTGGATGATGCCCTGGGTGAAGCTGGTGTATTCGCCAACCACTGTTTCCAGGGTGGCGGCGCTCATCTTGGCTTCTTCGGACTCGCTTACATAAATCAGCAGTAGATATTGCATGTGTAGCTCCTGCGAATGATCGGCGTGGATTGCCGTCTTACAGTCGTACGGGGCTGGGCGAGATCGACAGCGGTTGCGGCATTGCGGGAAATATTTTTCTGTGGCGACCTTGTTTATCTTACTCGCGGTGCCCGGAATATGGCTTTCGGGCAGGCAGAGTCGCGCGGAAGGCGGAGTATGACCAACGGGAATCCCTGCGGGACGCTTCGCCAAGCTACCCTTTTCCTGGCTTGAGACATCCGGCGGAATGCGCTTCGCTTATTCCGCCCTACTTTGCTGCTTTGCGGTTGCGCCCGGGGGCTGCCGTAGTCTCTAGGACATGGGCCAGATCGGGCGCACTTCGATGCTGCCGTACTTGGCGCCGGGGATGCGGGCGGCGATGGCGGTGGCTTCGTCCAGGTTTTTGGCCTCGACCATATAGTAGCCGCCAAGCTGTTCGCGGGTTTCGGCGAAGGGGCCGTCGGTGATCACGGTCTTGCCGTTGCGCACGCGCACGGTGCTGGCGCTGGCGACCGGACGGAGCCGCTCGCCGCCCTTGTACTGGCCGCCCTGGATGATGGACTGCTTGAAGGCGCGGTAGTCGCTCAGTATGGCGTCCATGGCGGCCTGATCCAGCCTGGCCACCTCGGACTCGCTGGAATAGATCAGCAGCAGGTATTGCATATGCAGCTCCGGTGAATGATCGGCGTGGTTTGCCGACTTACAGTCGTACGGGCTTCGCAAAATACGACAGTTTCACGGCACCGGAGAGAAATATTGCTGTTCTATTGCTTCAGCCGCGTCAGGCTGGCGATGAAGGCCGGCGCCCAGGTCTTGCCGCCGTCGTCCGAGTAAGATTCCTCGAAATGGTGGGAATCCGGCTTGATGTCGGACCAGACGCCCCGCAGCAGGATGGTCCTGCCGTTGGAGCTGTCCAGGGAGTAGAGCTCACCTCGCCCGTCCTTGAACGAGCCGATCAGGGGCGCCTCGAGAACGCCCGTCTCGCTGTCGGCGAAGGTCTGGCTCCACTGATGCGCCTGGGGGTTGTAGAGAAACAGGGTGGTACCCTCCCAGTGGCCCTTGGGGCCGTCGGCTTCGATCTCCTCCAGTTGGGCGCGGCCGTCCCAAACCTTGCGCACGGTGACGGTGCCATTGAGCTCGACCGAATCGGTGGAGCCCGATAGCGGATCGAGGACGCGGCGGATGTGGGTTTTCCATACGCCGAAATTGAAATCGAAATCATGTTGGCCGTCGCGGGCCGCAGCCGAGGCAGGCGCTGCGGTGTCGGCGGCGGCGCTGGCCGCAAACAGCGGGGAGAGCCAGGCGACGGCGCCGGCCAGGACGCAGATACCGGTAAGCTGGGGCAACTTCACTGTCAGTCTCCACAGGATGAGCTGGAACGGGATTCGGGCCCGGCGAACATGGCCCAAATAATCGATGCGCTATTGTGAAGACGCCAGCCTTTCTTTGAAGAGCCACTTACGGGAAAAATGGCTGGGCCACTCTTGAAGCGGACGGGCGCAATGGATCCCTTGTTCGAAATCGGGCTTGACCTGACGGCCAAAGGCTCGCGTGAATCCGCGCGCAGCCTTTACCGGCAATTGAAAGCAGCAATCGTCGACGGCCGCCTGACGGCGGGCGCCAGGCTGCCGGCCACGCGCAAATCCGCAGCCTTCCTGGGGGTGTCGCGCAACACGGCGGTCGAGGTTTATGAAAGGCTGCTGAGCGAGGGCTATGTGGTCAGCCGCCACGGCTCCGGCACCTATGTCGCCGACCGTCTTCCGCTACGGACGCCGCCCGCTTCACCCGGCCGCAAGGGGACAGCCGAGCAGCGCCTGAACCCGTTCTGGCTGCGCGCGGAGGTATCCGCGGCGATGAACTTCTGGCGCGATGCGCCGGAACGCCCCGCCCCGCCGGCCCGGGGAACGCCGGTCGATTTCCGCCCGGCCTTGGTCGATTCGCGGCTGTTTCCGTTCGACGTGTTCCGCCGGATCAGCGCCAAGCAATTGCGCGGACTGGAGCGCAAGCCCGCCAGCTACAAAAGCCCGCAGGGCAACCAGGGCAACTACCAGCTGCGCGCGGCGATCACCCGGCACATCGCCCTGACGCGCGCGGTGCTGTGCCAGCCGGACGACATCCTGGTCTGCTCCGGGGCACAGCAGGCCTTCGACCTGCTGGCGCGGGCGCTGGTCATACCCGGCGAAACGGTAGTGGCGGTGGAGGATCCCGGCTATCCGCCGATGCGGGTGGCCTTTGCCGCCGCAGGCGCGAAACTGGTGCCGGTGGGCGTGGATGAAGAGGGGCTGATGGTGGAGCAACTGCCGCCGGACGCGGGCGTGATCTGCGTCTGCCCTTCGCACCAGTTTCCGCTCGGGGTGAGCATGTCGACACGCCGCCGCAAGGCGCTGGTGGAGTTCGCGCGCAAGCGCGGGGCGGTGATCATCGAAGACGACTACGACGGCGAGTTCCGCTACGAGGGCAGCGCCATGGAGGCGCTGAGAACGGCCGATGCGGCCGACGTGGTGTTTTACGTCGGCACCTTCTCCAAGTGCATGCTGCCGGCGCTGCGGCTGGGCTTCATCGTCGCGCCGGACTGGGCGATGCGCACGCTGGTGGCGGCGAAGAATTGCATGGACTGGCATTGCTCGACACCGGTGCAGATGGGGGTGGCCGGATTCATCGCCGAGGGCCATCTGGAGCGCCATGTGCGCAAGATGCGCGGCATCTACAAGCGGCGCCGCCAGCTACTGCTGGATTTCCTCGGGGAAGAGCTGGGGGAGTGGCTGGAGCCTATTCCCTCGTTCTACGGCATGCATATCGCCGCTGCCGCACGCACCGCGCTGGACCTGGATGTTGTGGCGGAGGCCTTGCTGCGGCACAACGTGAAAATCCACTCGTTCAGCCGTTACTACCTCGGGCCGCAGACCCGGGCTGGACTGATTTTCGGCTACGGCGCCGCAGGCCTGCCGGAGATGAGTGAGGGCCTGTCCTGGTTGCGCAAGGCTTTGCGGGGATGATGCGGTTGCGGAGCCTGGGGACTACATGGGCGGCGGCTGACCGGGGGCGGTTTCACCCCGCCCTGCAAGGTCGAGGCTTGCGTTGCCCGGCGCTGCCCGGCGTGAATGAGGCGTGCATCCGTGGAAGCATCTGGGTGCATCCAAGACGCACTGCTTCCTGATTATGGATGCCTGAAATGGTGGCCGTGCTGCGTAATCGTATTGTCTGGCTGTGCCTGGCCGTGTACGGCCTGAGCGTCGGCGTGCTGGCGGCCGCCGGGCGGCCGCTGGGGGAAACGCTCGGGGTGCTGCTGATTTTCGGGATCGGCTTGCCGGTGGTCGCGCTGCTGTGCTGCCTGCGCGCGCCGATGCCGGCAGCGCCCGCACCGCCGCTGCGGCATGAGGCCTGGCTGGTGCTGGGGTTGCTGGTGGCGGTCAGCCTGTTCCTGGCGGTGAAAGGCCGCATCCTCGGCGTGCTGCTGCCGGCCGCGCCGGACCCGCGCTGGCATGACGTGGCGAACACGCTGCTGAAGCTGGCGGCCTTTGTTGCCGTGCCGGCGATGGTGCTGCGGGTGGCACATCGCGGCTGGCCCACGCCGGGAGCGGCGACGGCGGGACGGGGGCGGCTGTGGCTGTGCTTCGCGGTGTTGGCAGTGATCGCCACCGGGGTGCAGTTCGTCATCGGCACCGGCGCCAAGCAATTGCTGACGCCGGAAATCCAGGCGCGGCACTGGGTGGTGGGGACGCTGCTGTGTTTCGTGTGGATGTCGGTAGAGGCCGGCATCACAGAGGAGTTCTTTTTCCGCCGGCTGCTGCAATCGCGCCTGGCGGCTCTGACCGGCTCGCAGGCATCGGCGGCATGCCTGGGGGCGCTGGCCTTCGGGCTGGCGCATGCGCCGGGATTCTTCCTGCGCGGCGCGGGAGCGGACGAGGGCTTGGGCGCGCATCCGGGGCCGCTCCTGGCGGCGGCTTACAGCGTGACGATGCAGGGCGTGGTGGGCCTGGTGTTCGGCGTGCTGTGGGCGCGCACGCGCAGTTTCACCCTGGTGGTGGCGCTGCATGGGGTGATCGATGCCGCGGCCAATACCACGGAGTTCATGAATACCTGGGGGCTTTAGGGCATCCGGCGCAATACCGAGCGAGACGGCGGCCACAGGCCGCCCTACGGGTGCATCGGCGAACGGGCGTTATCGATGGGTGCGGGTCCTTTCCCCTACCCCTCTCCCGCACGCGGGAGAGGGGAGTTTGGCGGGGATGGCGCTTAGGTAAGTGCCATTCTCTTTAGTACGGCTTGTCGTTTTTCTCGAGGCCAAACACCGTCGGCGCCGCGTAGACACCGTTCACCGTCGTTCCGCCATGGTGGATCGCAGAGAACAACGGCTGCATGTTTTGCGGGAAGCCGAACACGGGCTTTGTCAGCGCGTCGAGGTGGGCGAGTTCGGCGGCGGTCAACACCAAGTCAAGCGACTTGAGGTTGTCTTCCAGTTGGCTGAGGCGGCGGGCGCCGATGATGGTGGAGCTGACGCCCGGCTGCGTGCGCACCCAGGCCAGGGCGACGCGGGCGACGGTGCTGTCGTGCGCCTTGGCGATGATGGCGAGTTCGTCGACAACGGCGTGGGCCTTCTCGTCGAGAAAGGTCTCCGCGAACGCACGACCGGCCTTGTCAATTTTCGCAGACGAGCGCGTGTACTTGCCTGAGAGTACGCCGCTCTTGAGCGGCGACCACGGCGTGATGCCAAGGCCCAGCTCCTGCGCCATGGGCACGAGCTCCTGCTCAACCGAGCGCTCCAGCAGGGAGTACTCGATCTGCAGGCCGATGAACGGCGACCAGCCGCGGAATTGCGCCATCACGTTGGCCTGCGCGACTTTCCACGCCGGCGTGTCGGAGACGCCGATGTAGCGGACCTTGCCCGAACGCACCAGATCCTCCAGCGCGGCCATGGTTTCGTCGATCGGCGTGTGGACGTCCCAGTTGTGCAGCCAGTACAGGTCGATGTAGTCGGTCTGCAACCGACGCAGGGAGTGCTCGCAGGCGTTGATCACCGACTTGCGGCCGGAGCCGCCGCCGTTCGGATCGCCCGGATAGAGGTTGCCGCTGAACTTGGTGGCGATCACCAGGCGGTCGCGCTTGGCCGGGTCACGGCCGAGGTGGTCGCCGATGATCTTCTCGGAGTGGCTCTTGGTGTAGAAGTTGGCGGTGTCGATGAAGTTGCCGCCGGCAGCGATGAAGCCGTCCATGATGCGCTGCGATTCCTCGACGGTGGAGCCCCAGCCGAGGTCTTCACCGAAGGTCATCGCGCCAAGGCACAAGGGGCTGACGCGCAGGCCGGAGCGGCCGAGCGTGACGTAATGATCGAGAGCCATACGAGTTCTCCGTGGTATATTTGGTACAAATCTTGGATTAGTCCAATCTCGATTTAATTTAATATTAAACTAATTAGGTGTCAAGCCGCATGGGGAAAATCGACGTCAACAAGGTGTGGACGCTCAATTACCGACTCGTCACATCGGTGGTCGGCGAAATCCTGCCCGACATGCGCGAGCTGGGGATCGAGGTCAAGGAACTGTTTCTCCTGGCGGAGCTCGACGCGCATCCGCACCCGGCCGCACTGGCCGAGGCCTTGCTGATTCCGAAGCCGAGCGTCACGGTGTATGTGAAGCGGCTCGAAGCAGCCAAACTGCTAAAGCGCGAGATCGACGGCGCCGACCTGCGCCGCCACAGGCTCTCGCTGACGACGGAAGGCCGCAAGGTCATGACCGGCGGACTCGCCTTGCTGGCGGAGGCGTTCGGCAAGCGGCTGGCGCGGCTCAGCGCAGCACAACAAGCCGAATTGAAGTCGCTGCTTGAAAAGCTGGGGTAGCTGCGTCGGTGGACAGATTCAGCCGCGCTGATCTCCGTCCACGTACAACCATCGCCCCTGCTCGCGCACGAAGCGGCTGCACTCATGGATCCGCACCGCCGAGCCTCCGCCGACGCGATAGCGCGCCACGAACTCCACCTCCGCCCGATCCGGGCCGGTGTCGCGGGCGCTCTTCACGGTGAGGCCGAGCCACTTGGTGCCGGCTTCGAAACCGAGCGAGGCCGGGCGCGTGCTGGCGTGCCAGGTGGCGAGCAAGTAAGGCTCGTTCTGCATGACGTAGGCGCTGTAGCGCGAGCGCATCAGCGCCTCCGCGGTGGGCGCCTGCTGCGTGCGATGCCAGCGCGCACAGCAGGCATCGAGCGCGGCGCCGCTGCCGCAGGGGCACAGGCCTGGCGAATCCTTGTTCAAGGGCTTGAACCGGCCGGGGAATCGCGCCAGTTGGCGTTGTGATCCCAGAACTCGACGCTGCGCTGGTAGGCCGCGCGATCCAGCGCGACGCCGGAGCCGCCCTCCCCGACGCCCAGCGCGTTGCGCAGCATGGTGATGGGCGCCATCGGGATCTCCTCCGGCTCCAATGTATAGAGGCAGCCGACGACGCCCCAGTCCGCCTGGATCTTCTCGCCTTCCCGGTGCAGTTGTTCGCGGCTGTACAGGATGGGGATGAGGTAGTTGGCGACGGGCGCTTGCACGCCTTCGAACCAGCGCGTGAGGACCGGCAGTTCCGAACTGGTCCGCGCCTCGTAGCCGGAACGCAATTGATGCCGATTGTCCGCTGTGATGGGGATGGTCAGGCAGCGCGTGGAGGTCCAATTGGCGTGGACGTGGAGCTTGCAGAAGGCGGCGTAGCCGTCGAGCCGCTTCAGCGGCGCGTGCTGGTTCAGGTAACGCTCGAATTCCTGCGCGGTGCAGTCCTGGATGGTGTTGCCGCGCTTCTGCCTGGGAAACAGGCGGCCGATGGCGAAGTCCGTCAGTGCGATGCTCATGGGGGCCAGATCAATCAATCGTGGATGGGAACAAGGGGCCTGTCGCCGCAGCTTGGACCTGCTCAGATACCGCTCATGAGGCCTGGTCTGTACCTCGCAATTTTGCCTGTTTCAGAACGGTCCGCGTTGCTTCTTTCTGAAGGTCAGGCGGATATTGCTTGAAGTTTGCAACGGCCCCTCCCTCGATACGCGTCGCTCGGCGACGCTACTCGGGACGGTCGGAACAGCACACCCGCTGCGCGGGCACTCGGGGCGAACGGGGTTAATGAGATGGTCACCTCGCACCCTGCAAACGGTAACGTTTGCAGGGTGTTTTTCTTTCAAGGAGAGGCCATCATGCAAGACGTCACACTGGTTGGAATCGATTTAGGCAAGCATTCCTTT
>Ga0302314_10013797_pt1 | contig 13861 bp, 4 predicted proteins | sample III_Palsa_N2_3_FD_200533 | JGI IMG/M metagenome (GOLD analysis project Ga0302314, IMG submission 200533) | Peat permafrost microbial communities from Stordalen Mire near Abisko, Sweden - III_Palsa_N2_3 | ecosystem: Environmental > Terrestrial > Soil > Palsa > Peat permafrost | place: Sweden... | reverse complement strand
TGAATGTCGGCTGGTACAGACTGGAGTCGATCGTGGTTCCGGTCGCGCTGTAGTCGCCGCCGAGGGTGATGGCGAAGCCGTCCTCATCCGCCCCGTTCAGGGGCCCGTCGGCGTGGAGCGTGATGTTCTGGCCGGCGGTGATCGAATCGACCGTCAGACCTTCGTTGTTGGCCGTCACGGACACCGAGCCCGGCGCGCTCAGCGGAAAGTCCGTCAGATCAATGGCGCCGCTGGAATCGTTGAAGGTCAGCGAAAGGCTGCCGGAAGAACCCGTCGTGAACACCGGCTGGTAGAGTGACGGGTCGATCGTGGTTCCGGTGGCGCTGTAGTCACCGCCCAGGGTGACGGTGACAGGGCCGGGTGTCGCGGCCATCAGGGGACCGCCAGCGTCCAAGGTGACATCAGACCCAGCCGTGATCGAGCTGACCGTCAGGACGCCGCTGGAAAAGACGCCCGCTTGCAGGTTGACATTGCCGCTCGCGTTGGTCGGGCCGGCCGTCAGGGCGCCGCTGTCGTAGAGCCCGGTCGACAAATTGACGTCGCCGCCGGTTGTGGTGATCGCGACCGTCGTCAAGGCCCCGCCGTCGTAATAGCCGGTGGCCAGGTTGACAGCGCCCGCGGCGCTGATGGGACCATTAAACGTGAACGCCGCGGCGGAGTTGGACCCCGTCGAAGCGGTCACTCCGCCACCGGTGGAGGTGATGGTCGAGTTGACCGTCAACGGACCGCCGGAGTAGCCACAGTAGGTGCAGGCAAAGCCGGTTTCCAAGGTCACCGAGCCGCCCGCATTGATTGGGCCGGCTGTTGTCAGCGCGCTAAACACGCTACCACTTGTGGAATAGGTGGCCGAGGACAGCGTGACCCCGCCGCCGGCCGTGATCGAGCCCACAGTCAGGTTTTCATTGGTGTCGTATGGCGAGAGCTGGACGGTCACCGAGCCCGGTGCGGTCAACGCCGTGGCGGAAATATCGGTCGTGCCGCCGGTCGGGCTGCCGGCCGGGCCGCCGCTCAGGGTGAAGGTCAGGCTGAGATTGCCCGTCGAGCCGGGCGTAAAGGTTGGTTGCAGAACCACCGGATTGGCCGCGCTGATGGTCTGCGCCGTGGCGCTGTAATCCCCAAGCAGGTCGATGGTCGCGTTCGTCGCGGCGCTGAGCGCGGCGCCCGAGTTAAGCGTTACGTTGCCCGTCGTGGAAATCGAGTCGACGGTCATCGCGCCGGTGGACTGGAAGGTCACGGCCTGCGGCGCCGTCGTCAGCCCGACCGTGGTGAGCGCCCCCCCGGAATTGACAGTGACGCTGGTTCCAGCGGTGATGGCGTCAGTCGTCAGGTCGGCGGTGTTGGTCTGGACCCTGACAGATTGCGGCGCGGACAGGGGCGCCCCAGTCAGGTCGATCAGCCCGCCACTTTGGGTGAAGGTCAGGGACAGGCTGCCGAGCGTTCCCGCGAAGACTGGCTGCACGATCGCTGGATTAGCCAGGTTCATGGAGACGGCGGTTGCGGAATAGTTATCGTAATAGGTGCTGGTCAGGTTGATCGTTGCGCCACTCGCGGCAGACAGGACGCCGCCGGAGTAGAGCGCCACGTTGTCTCCTGACGTGATGGAGTCTACCGTGAGGCTTTCATTGTTGGCGGCGACTGAAACTGACTGAGGCGCCGAAAGCGGCACGCCCGTCAGATCGGTCAATCCGCCGGTCTGGTTGAAGGTGAGAGAGAGACTGCCGAAGCTGCCGGAAGTGAACACCGGCTGCTCGACGGCCGCGTCCATGGTCATCGCGGTGGCGGAATAGTCTCCGCCCAGGGTGATCCCGGCGCCGGGCGTCTCGGTCAGGGCGCCGCCGGAGGACAGAGTGATGCCGCCAGGCGTGGTGATGCCATCGAGGGTCAGGTTGGCGCCCGCGCTGAGGTAGACGGTGCTCGCGCCGGTGATTGCCGAGGTGAGCGTGAGGTCGCCGGACCCCGTGATCAGGCTGATCGAGCCGGAGCCGCCCTGATTGACCGGCCCGATGGTGACAGACTGGCTGTTGAAGAAATAGAGGCTGCCCGACTGGCTGTTGTTCAGCGAGGTCACGCTGGAGACGGTGTTGAACCCGCTCAGGCTCAGTCCGTCCACCGCCGACGCGGTCAGCGACGCGGCTGTGATGCCGCCCCCCTCTCCCTCCGACAGGAGGGAGCCGGCGGATGAGAGCGTGACATTGGCCCCGGCGGTGATTGAGCCGATGTTCAATTCGGGACCGTTCGTGGTAACGGACACCGAACCCGGCGCCGACAGGGGGATGTTGGACAGGTCCGTCGTGCCGACCGTGCTGGTGAAATTGATGGTGAGGTTGCTGGCCGAACCGGTCAGGGTGGGTTGCAGCGCCGCGGTATTGATCGCCGCGCCGGTGACGCTGTAGTCGCCCACCGCGCTCGCCATACTCACATTCACAGCCCCGGCCGCCGACAGGTTCAGCGCGCCCGGCGAACTCAACGCCCCAGTCAGGTTCAGGTCGCCGCTGGTCGTGCTGAGCGACATGTCGCCGCCGCCGAGCGTGACCGCCGCGATGGTCACCGTCTGGTTGTCGTTGAACGACAGCCCGCCCGAACTGCTGCTCAGCGAGGTCACCGTCGGGATCTCGTTCTGGCCGCCCAGGCTAAGCCCGCTGGCCGCTGAAGCGCTGAAGTTGCTCGCGGTGATCACGCCACCGGTCTGGGTGATGGCGCCGCCGGTAGAGACCAGACTGACCGTCTGGCCCGACGCGGCGACGTCGCCCGTGAGGGTGAAGCTTCCGGAATCGACGAATGCGACGTCGCCCGAGGCGCCGCCGAGCAGACCGGCCAGGATAGAGACGGTATTGGCGCCGGTCAGGGATACGGCCCCGTTCGCCGCGACGGTCAGCAGGTTGGCATTGATGATGCCGGACGCCTGGCTGATGGGGCCGTTCGCGACCAGGCTGACCGACTGAGCCGGCGCATTGATATCGCCGGACAGGGTGAAGCCGGCGCCATTGGCTAAGGCGATGCCGCCCGTGCCGGTGTTGGCGAACCCGCCCAGGGCGCCGACGGCGTTGGCGTCGGTCAGGCTGATCCCGTTGACGGCGGTCGCGCTCAAGGTCGTTGCGGTGACGACGCCGCCCGCCTGATCGATCGCGCCGCCCGAGCTGAAGGTCGCCGCCGAGCCGGTGACATCGCCGACCAGGTTCAGATCGCCCGCCGCGGTCAGGCTGACGCCGGTCCCGGCCGACACGCCGTTGACGGTGAGCGCCCCCGACGTCGAGGTCAGAGCCAGGGCGCCGGAGCCGGCCGAAACGCCGACCGCGGAAAAATCGCCCGCGTTGGTGAACGTCAGGCCCGCGCCGGCGGTGAAGTTCGTGAGGGAGCCCACCGCATTCGCGTCCGGAAGGCTGGTCGCCCCACCCGACGATCCCGTGAGCTTACTCGTGGTGATGACGCCGCCGGACTGGCTGATCGATCCGCTCGCGGTGAGGGTGATGCTCGGCGCCGCGATATCGCCCAGCAGCGACAGACTGGAGCCGATCACGGTCAGATCGCCGTCCGTAACGGCGAGGCCCCCCAGGCTGACTGGCGCGGAGCCCGCGTTGAGGGTCAGATTGAGCGGTCCCCTGGTCCCGACGCCCGTATCGAACACGAACCCCTGTTCGGGAACGAAGCTCAATGTACGGCTGGTCGAGCCGGTATTGGCGAAGATCAGCGGGCTAGCGCCGCCGTTGAACTCGATCACGCCGTCGCCGCCGCTCAGGCTCATATGCGTGCTGATGGTCACGTCCGAGGTCAGCAGGGCCGCATCGATCGTATCGGCGCCGATGGTCGAGGTCGCGGACGCGGCGGGCGGGTTCGCGCCGCCCGAGACCGCGCCGGACCCGCCGGTCTGGACCACCACCAGTTCGGACGGATCCAGCAGCAGCTGGCCCGCCGTGCCGTTGGCGGCGCGAAGATCGGTCAGCCCCGCATAGGACAGGTAGCCCGCGCTGGAGACCTCGGCCGCCCCCCCGGCGCCGCCGGAAGCGCCGCCCCGGCCCAGGATGGTTCCCTGGAACTGGGTGTTCTGGTTCGACCAGACCACCACACGGCCGCCATCGCCATTGGCGCCCGCGCTGGCGTCGATCACCGCGCCTGTCCCGACGACGGTGGTTTCCGCGTCGGCGACAGAGGCGTCCTTGCCCTGGGCGCCGCCGCCGACCAGGATCGTCCCGCCGCCGGCCGGTCCGGTCGCGGCGATGCCGCCATCCAGGCGCACCGCGCCCGCCGTCAGGACCACCTGGCCGCCGCTCTGGCCCACGCCCGTGGAAGAAGCGTCCAGCCGTCCGCTGGCGGTCAGGTCGGCCGAGGCGGTCCCCGCCCCTCCGACCTGGATCAATCCGCCCGCCCCAGCCGCCGAAGCCGCCGAGATCGAGCCGCTGACGACGATCGACCCGGCGTCGGGCGCTTGCAGCGAAACCTCGTGGCTGGCCTGCAGCGCGCCTGTGACATTGACCGTGGTCGGGCCGCCCGAAGCCGTCAGCACGATGTCTCCGCCGCCGCCGTCCGACGCCCCGTTCGCCATGATCGCGCCGCCCAACGAGATCACGGCGTTCATCACGGAGGGTTGGCTCACCGCCGCCACGATGACCTTTCCGGCAGCCGTCTCGCCGGCTAGGCTCAGCGGGGTCGCCGAGATGGTTCCGTCGGTGAGCGCCGAAGCCGGCACCTCGAAGTCCAGCAGGTTGAGGCCGTGACCGCCCGACTGGTCGAAGTGGATGACGTAGTTCTGGGCGGCAGCGTAGAGCGCGGTCCCGCCGGCTTCGATCTTCGAGCCCGTCGCCGTCGTCACGGAGGGCGAGATCAGCGCCAGGGCGCCACGGGCGGTGAGCTGGGCGCCGGACTGCACGGTGACGCCGGCGTTGGCCGGACCGCCGCCGAAATTGAAGCTCAGTTGCGAGCCGTCGAGAAAGGCCTGGTCAGAGAGCAGCGGCGAGGTCGTCGCCAGCAGGCCGCCGACATTGACCTGCGCGTGCGGGCCGAACACCACGCCCTGGGGACTGAAGATCCAGACATTGCCGCCAATACTGCCGCCCGCGCCGCAGGTGGTGACGCAGCCGAGCAGCTTTCCGTTGATCAAGGCCAGGCTGGTCACGCGATTGAGGACAATGCCGGCATTGCTCTGGAACAGAAAATCGACCTGCTGGCCCTGGGCGATGTCGAAGCTGGACCAGTTGATCAGCGTGCGGGATTGCTTGAGCGTGACGGAGGTTAGGCCGGCGCTGGGCGTGGTGATGACCGGCGCGTGCGCGACCTGCGATGGAATGGACGAGAGTACGGGCGACGCCACGGCCGCGCCCGCATTGGCCATGACGATCAGCACGCCACCGAGCGCGGTGCGGCGCATCAGCCCGGCGCGAACGCTGTTTCGGTGGACGGGTCGGCCTGGGCTGAGCGTGATCATGATAGACCCCTGATCTGCAAGCGAGCCATGTCATCAATACCGGATGGACAAAGACACCAGCGCACGTTCGGCCGGCGGCGCAATAAAAGTATTATTGATGGGGTTTAGAGGTTTCGCGTAAAGAATATCTAGGTTGTATTTATCCCGGTAGGAAAACCGCAGGCCTCCCCCGGTTGATCGGACCGTCGTCGCGTTGCCGATCAGGTCTATGTATTTGGCATAGGCGGCGTCGAAGAATCCGTAGCCGGTGATGATGAGGTCGCGCACCGGACTGAAGGGCCCGATGCGCAGTTCGACCGATCCCGCCACCCCGCGGTCGCCCGCGACCGATGACGGATCATATCCGCGTCCATAGGTCAGGTTGCCGACCGCCAGCTGTTCGAACGTGAGGGTCGGGCTGTCGGCGTCCTGCGCCGTGGCGGCGGCATAAACCTCGACCAGCGGACCGGCGCGAAAACTCGCGTGACCGGTCAGACGCTGCACGAAGGCGTCGGGATTGGCGCCGATGTGCGAGAGCGTGGTTTGGCCGGCATGGCTGGCGCCCAGAATATCCACGCCCTTGCGCAGCTCCAGGTCCGCGCCGGCCTCCCAGGGGCGATCCAGGAACACGCCATTGGCGTCGGCGTGGGCCCTGGCGAAGAACACCCGCAGGCGATCGTCGAACAGCACGCCGCCTCCAGTGAGATCGGTCCGCTCGTCGACGTATTCGAACCCGCCGGTAACGCCGAGATTCCGGGTCTGAGTCTTGATGATGGGGTAGCTGACGGAAAATACCGCATCGACGGCGTCTCCGTACAAATCCACGTTCGCTAGATCGCCCCCGGGGTGGGTGGTCGAGTAGGAGACGGACCCGTTGAGCACGATCCCCTCATCCCCCGGACGAAGCTCCTCAAGCAGTTGGTAGACCCGCTGCTCGCGGCCATCGAAGGTGGTGTAGAGCACCAACGATGTCCGGTCGCCCAGCGGGGTCAGCGCGCTAACATCGCCCCGCGTCAGAACCGACCAGGGGCCCAGCTCCCGCGAGCCGTAATTCTCGACATTCGCCGCCGCCTCCACCGGAGTGCGCGTCGCGGTGACTTCGAGGTCGACCGCGCCGCGTCCCTCGGCTGAAGGGCGGATCGCCGCGTAGACCCGCACTCCAGGCACCTCTCGGGCCAGCAGGATATAGCGTTGGGCGACGCCCAGATCGAACGGGACCATTGCGCGAAGGTGCTCAAGATAGCCTTCGATCTTGGCTTCCGCCGGGCCGGCGTCACCGTGGAAATGGACGCTGACGATGCGGGCCTCGATGACTTCCAGGCGCAGATGTCCATCCGCGATCCGCTGGCTGGGAATTTCGACCCGCGCCAGTATGCCGGCGGAGAACAGGGCGGCGGCGGCGCGGTCGCGGATCTCGCAGACCTTGTCGACCTTGACCTTCTGGCCGATCAGTTCGCTGTAGGATCCCGCCAGCCTGGCGGCCTTGATCCCGTCCGCGCCGGTGAATTCGACCGACTTCAAGACAAATGACAGGTCGGATTCGCGGAGCGGACAGGGGCCCGGCTCGGGCGCGGCGAAGACGTTGTCGATGCCGGAGGTTTTGGGGCCGGCCGGGACAGGGTTCAGCTGTTGCGGCGTCGGGATGGCACCCTGCTCCCTGGAGGCCTGAGCCATCGCCGCGCACGGCGAAAGCATCAGGCCAGCGACAACGGCAGCGAGCCATAACACCCGTCCGCGCGTAGAACCCCCCATATTTCGCCCCCACCCTGGCGGTGCGCCGGTCCACCCCTGGCGCTCGGCCTGCCGCCCCTAAATGGGGCGAACCCGCTATTCCTTAGTCGCCACGACGCGTCGGTTATCCGGCGATGTCGAGGGTATTCCCGGCAGGAAGTCGCGCGCCCCATACCCCTTCGCCGTCAGCCGCGCGCCATCGACGCCCAACCCCATGAGAAAGCCCTTCACCGCATCCGCCCTCTGTTGGGACAGCGCCAAATTCTTGCTCTGGGCGCCGGAGGCGTCGGTGTAGCCCGCCAGTTGGAAGTGCGCTTCAGCCAGTTGCGGCACCTCCTTCAGGGCGGTCGCGAACACCCTGGCGTTGGCCTGACCCTGATCGGTGAGTTCGGCCGAGCCCTGCTTGAACGTGATCAACAGGTCACGCCGGACGGTCGTATGGACGATCTTCTGAATCGGCGGACGGGCCGCGTTCTTGGCCTGCCCCTGCTTCGAGGCGGACGACGGCGCCCTTCTGCCGAGGTTGAAGCCCGCGGTCGAGGCGTTCGCCGGATAGCAAAGGCCATCGGGACCGGTGACCTTCCCATTGCGTTCACACGCGCCGCTCGCGCTCGCTCCGGGCGCCTGCGCCGGCTGGCCAGCTTCCGCGTCGCTGGACTCGGCGGCCGGCGGATCGGCGAACGACTTCTTGATATCGTCAACGGTGTATTGGGCTTGCGGCGCGGCCGCCCAGGCGGCGGAACACGACAGCGTCAGGCCGATGACCAAGAAGGCGTTTCTTAATAGTTGGGTAACCATGCCGGGCGCCCCCGCGCCAGTAAATATTGAATTAGTTCAGTAACACCAACCGCACGAAAGGCACAAGATGGCGCACCCCATCGACCAGCTTATTCAGCCAGCACTTGTTGAGGGCGACGAGGCGGTTGTCGCGCCCTGCGACGGTGCGTCCCGAAATTTTGGACAACAACTTGGTCAATAGCCAGTCGACCCTGTAGCGGAAAAGGCTGCGTCAGGCTTCGTTTCTGGGGTTTGCTTCCAGCCGTCGACCCGGGCGCGGGCAATAGGGGCGGCGGCCGTCAGGGGCTCCGCCAGCGCAATAATCCCTCGCCGCGCCGACGCTGCGGCTAGAGCGTATCCCAAAAAGTGGGAACCGGTTTTAGGAAAAATAGCGCGTCGAAACAAAGACCTGGAGCAGGTTGCGATTCCAGGGGAACGCAACCTGCTCCAGGGGTTCAGCCGCGCGCCGCCACCTTGGTCGGCGCCAACCCGGTCCAGCCGCCGCCGAGCGCGCGGATCAGGTCGACACTGGCCTGCAGGCGGCGGGTGGCGATCATCAGCGCCGCGCGTTCGGCTTCCAGATCCGCGGTCTGGGCGAAGACAACGTCCAGATAGGTTACGGCGCCCAATTGATACTGCGCCAACGCCAGGCTTTCGGTGCGTTGGGCGGCATTCACCGCCAGCGCCTCCTGGTTCGCCTCGACAGCCAGCTTGTTGCACAGGACGAGATTGTCCTCGACCTGCTGGAAGGCCGTCAGGACGGTCGAGCGGTACGCGTCGCCGGCCTGGTTGAACTGGGCCTCAGCCTGACGAACCATCGCCTTGCGCTTGCCGTAGTCGAACAGCGGCAGCGAGACCGAGGGACCGAGGGTCCACATGGCGGTTGAGGCCTGCAGCAGGTTGACCCCGCCAGCGGATTCGAACCCGCTCATCGCGTTCAGGGTGATGTCCGGATAAAGGGCCGCGCGTGCGACGCCGATGCTGGCATTGGCCGCCGCCGCCCGCCGTTCGGCCGCCGCAACGTCCGGCCGCCGCTCCAGCAGCACCGATGGCGCCGCCACGGGAATGTGGGGCGGCTCCGGCAAGGTGGTTACGGGCGCCAGCGAAAATGTCGACGCCGGCTGACCCACCAGACTGGCGATCTCGTGCTCATAGAGGGCGCGCTGTGCGGCGACGTCAGTCTCCTGGGCCTCCGCCGTTTGCAGCTGCGTCTCGGCGCGGCCCACATCAAGGCCCGCCACCGCGCCGCCGTCATGAAGGTCCACGGTCAGTTTGAGCGCGCGGGCGTAAGCCTGGGTGGTGTCCGCCAGCAACTTGGACTGAGCGTCGAGGCCGCGCAGGTTCAGGTAGGCGTCCGCCAGCTGGGCCTGCAGGCTCAGCCGGATCGTCGCGATATCGGCGGCGCTGGCCTGCGCCTCGGCCTTGCCTGACGCGACCATGTTGCGGACCCGGCCCCAGATGTCGAACTCGTACGAGGCTGTGGCGCCCACATAATCGTCGTCATAGGCCGGATTGGCGACACTGCCCGTGGCGGCGGTGCTGGAGATATGCCGCTTGAAGTATTCGGACTGGCCGTTGTTGGTTGAGGAACCGCCCAGGTCGACTTCCGGCAATTCCGCCGCCCGAAGCTGTGTCACGTAGGCCCGGGCCTGGTCATAACGCGACAGCGACATGGCCAAATCTGGATTTCCGGCCTCGAGCTGCCTTTCGAGGTCGTTCAGCGTCTGGTCGCCGTAGACCGCCCACCAGTCGCCCCTCGGCGCGGCGTCCGCGGGACTAGCCGGCGTCCAGGGGCCGGTTTCCTTGTAAGCCACCGGGGTCGTGAAGTTCGGCCGCTGATAGGGCGGCGCCAGGGAGCAGCCTGCCAGGGCCAGGGCGGCCGCGGCGGGCGCCGCCCAACCCGCCACGGTCAATCGGGGGATGTTCATGCACTTGCCCCTGCTCCATTCGGGCTGGCGGCGGCGACCCGAACCAGGTCTCCTTCCCGCAGCGTGTCCGGGGGATTGTCGATCACCCGGTCAGTCGGATTCACGCCCGCGGCGATCTCGACCGTGGCCCCAAGGTCCCGCCCGATGGTGACCTTCTTGATCTGGACGTGGTTATCCGGTCCGACGACGGCGACTTCCATACCGGCGTCGCGGAACATCACGGCGCTGGAGGGAGCCATGATCGCACCCGACTGGGGCGGGAGGTCGAACCGGACCTGAGCGTAGGCTCCGGGCTTCAGGGCATGATCGGAATTGTCGATCTGCAGCTGGATAAGCTGGGTGCCGGAGGTCGGCGCGACGGCGTCGGCCGTGGCGGCCAGCGTGGCGGTGAAGGTCCGGCCGGGGTATTCGGGCACCGTAAACTTGGCCGTCATGCCGGGCTTTATGATCGCGATATAGCTCTGCGGAACGCGCACATAGATGCGCAGCTTGGTTTCATCGGCGACCGAGAACAGCGGCACGTCGGTGGTTCCGCCGACCGCAATCAGGGCCCCGATATCGGTCGAACGGGTCGTCACAACGCCATCGAACGGAGCCACGATGCGCTTGAAGGACTCCAGCGCCTGAATTCGGTCGACATTGGCCTTGGCGGCGGCCACCAGCGCGGTCTTGGCCGCGAGGTCGCCGTTCCTGACGTCGGCGTCCTGCTGCGAAACCGCGTCACGCGCCAGCAGTCCGGCCCAACGCTTGGCGGTGGTGTCCGAAAGGTGCTGATTGGCGACCGCGGTCGCCATATCCGCCTTGGCCTGCGCCAGTTGCTGGTCCAGATCGGGCGTGTCGATCAGGGCCAGGAGTTGGCCGGCCTTCACCGAGGTTCCAATGTCCGCGTACCAATTCTTGAGGTAGCCGCTGACCCTCGCGTGGATCGGCGCATCATAGAACGCCTGTAGATCGCCGGGCAGAACCAGGCTCTGAGGGCCCGTCCCGCCACCGACATTGACCACTCTGACCGTCGGAACCGCTTGCGCGGTTGTCCAGGCCTTCACGCTCTGGTCGGCATGGACGCGGCTCATCACGCCGAGCGCGACGACGCTGACCGCCGCGCAGAGCGCCGCCACGCCGACCGTCTTCAGGCGCCGGGGAGGCTTGTGGCGCAAGATGTCAGGCAAATCATCGACCTGGTCAGGGACATCACGCATACGCACCTCCTGTATTCGGCGCCGGACTGATCGGCGCGTGGGCGGACTTGGCGGCCTTGCGGCCATGAAGAATGGAGAACACCACCGGCACGAACAGCAGCGTGGCGAAGGTGGCGAAGATCAGACCGCCGATCACCGCGCGGCCTAGCGGAGCGTTCTGTTCGCCGCCTTCGCCCAGCCCCAGCGCCATCGGCAACATTCCGATGATCATGGCCAGGGCGGTCATGAGGACCGGCCGGCACCGGGTGAAGCCGGCTTCCATGGCGGCGATCGCGGCATCGCCGGTGGCCGCCAATCGTTCTCGCGCGAAACTGACCACAAGGATCGAGTTTGCCGTGGCCACGCCCATGCACATGATCGTGCCGGTCAAGGCAGGGACTGAGAGGGGCGTGTGGCTCGCGAACAGCATCCACACAATTCCCGCCAGCGCGGCCGGCAAGGCCGTGATGATGATGAACGGATCCAGCCATGACTGGAAGTTCACGACGATCAGCAGGTAGATCAGCACGATCGCGCCCAGCAGGCCGAAGAACAGCCCGAAGAAGGCGGTGTTCATGGTGACCACCTGACCGCGCAGGGTGACGGTCGCGCCCTTGGGCGCATCCTTGGCCGTCGCCTTTATCAGGGCCTGGATATCGTGGGCGACGCCGCCGAGGTCGCGGTCCTGGGTGGTGGCGTAGAGGTCGAAAACCGGCTGGATGTCATAGTGGTTGACCACCGCGCTGGACTCCACGCGGCGGAGCTTGGCCAGACCGCCCAGCACCTGCAGTCCCGCCCCGGGCGTGACACCCGTCACTGGAACGTTTTCCAGATCGGACATGGTGTCGACCTTGTATTCGGGCGCCTGGGCCACGAACGGATAGGAAACGCCGTTCTTGCGGTTCAGCCAGTAAACCGGAGCGGTTTGCACGCTGCCCGCCAGCGTCGTGGCCAGGCTGTTCGTCACATCGTTTTCAGTCAGTCCGTACTGAGCCAACCGCGAGCGATCCACGTCCACGTCGAGCTGGGGCTCGTCCATCGATTGCTGCATGCGCGGGTCGGCGATGCCGCGGATCGTCTTCAAGCGGCGCAGGAGTTCAAGCCCATAGGCGTAGTTGGCCTTCTGGTCCGGGCCGGCGACCTGAAGATCGAGCGGGGACGGCGCGCCAAAGTTCAGGATCTGTGTGACGATGTCGGCGGGAAGGAACGAGAATGTCGAGCCCGGAAATACAGCGGGCAATATTACCCTCAACTTGCGAATATAATCCTCTGTCGGACGGTGACCCTTGTTCAAGGTGATATAGATGTCGCCGTCCTGGTAACCGATCATTCCGGAATTGCTGTAAACCGTGTTGATGCTGCTGACCGGCAGGCCGATGTTGTCGATGACCGAGCTCACCTCATTGGGCGGGATCGTCTGGCGGATTCGTTGCTCGATATCGCCAAACATGGTCGACGCATCCTCGATCCGCGTGCCGACGGGCGGACGCACGTGCAGCGTGATCTGGCCGGAGTCCACAGCCGGAAAGAAGTTTTCGCCCAGGAACGGCGCCAGCCCGAACGAGACGAACACGACGCTCAGAAACCCGGCCACGAAGACGCGTCGATGCGCCATGACCATCGCCAGCAGATTTCGATAGACCTCGCGGAACCGTTCGAAGCAGGCCTCGAAGCCGCGCTGGAAGCGAACCAGCGGATTGCGCGAAGGCGCTTCATGAGCGTCGACGTGGACATGGGGTTTCAGCAGATACATGGCCATCGTCGGCACGAGCGTCCGCGACAGGACGAAGGAGGCGATCATGGCAAAGACCACCGCCTCGGCCATCGGCACGAAAAGATAGCCGGCCACGCCCTTCAGCGCGAACATCGGCACGAAGACGATGCAGATACAGAGCAGGCTCACAAAGGCCGGCGCGACGATCTGTTCGGCGCCGTCGAGGATGGCGTTCCTGACGTCCTTGCCTTGTTCAAGGTGCCAGTTGATGTTTTCGATGGTCACCGTGCCTTCATCGACCAGAATGCCGACCGCCAGCGCCAGTCCGCCCAGCGTCATGATATTCAACGTCTGCCCCGCCATGGACAGGCACACGAGCGCGGAGAGGATCGACAGCGGAATGGAGGTGGCGATGATCAGCGTCGATCTCCAGCTGCCGAGGAACAGCAGGATCATCAGACTGGTCAGCGCCGCGGCGATCACGCCTTCCCTGACCACGCCCGAGATCGCAGCCTTCACGAACAACGACTGATCGTTGAGCAGCACGACGTTGAGGCCCGGCGGGAAGATGGCTTGCAGCTTCGGCAGCTTGTCCTTCACCCCCTGGATGACCGACAGCGTTGAGGCGTTGCCGGTCTTGAGTATGGTCGTCAGCACAGCGCGGACGCCGTCGACGTGAACGATGCTTTGCTGGGGCGGAGATCCGTCGCGCACATGGCCGACGTCGTGCATGTAGATGGTCGCGCCGTTGATCACCTTGACCGGCATGTCATTCAATTCCGCCACCGTGTTGGGGGCGTCGTTGAGCTGGATGATGTATTGCTGCCGACCGATCTTGGCCGTGCCGGCGGGAACGATCTGGTTCTGCGCCACCACGGCGTTCTCGACATCCTGGGCGGACAGGCCCTTGGCCTGCAGCGCCTGGGGGTCCAGGTCGATCTGGATCTGTCGCACCTTGCCGCCATAGGAATAGGGAATGGCGGAGCCGGACACCGAGGTCAGTGCGGGGCGCATGAAGTTCTGGGTGAAATCGAGCACCTGCTGCTCATCCAGGATGCGGCTGTGGGTCGCCATTTGCAGGATCGGGACGGTCGAGGCGTCGTAGTTCAGGATCAGCGGCGGCGTCGCGCCCGGC
>Ga0302314_10013793_pt1 | contig 13864 bp, 13 predicted proteins | sample III_Palsa_N2_3_FD_200533 | JGI IMG/M metagenome (GOLD analysis project Ga0302314, IMG submission 200533) | Peat permafrost microbial communities from Stordalen Mire near Abisko, Sweden - III_Palsa_N2_3 | ecosystem: Environmental > Terrestrial > Soil > Palsa > Peat permafrost | place: Sweden... | reverse complement strand
CACCGTGTAGTGCGTTCCGCCGAACGAGAACGCCTCTCCCTCCGGCGTTTCCCACAGGCCGGTGATGATCGCAAGCTGCTCCTCGAACCTCTCGAAGCGCTCGCCCAGCTCAGGGAACGGGATGGCATAGGCCTCGTGCTCGGCGGCGTACCAGCCGGCTCCGAACCCGAACTCCACCCGGCCGCCGCTCATCTGGTCCACTTGCGCGACGCTGATCGCCGTCGGACCCGGATGCCGGAAGGTAGCCGCCGTCATCAGGGTGCCGAGCCGGATCCCGGACGTCTCGCGGGCCAGTCCGGCTAGCGTCACCCAGGCGTCGGTCGGGCCGGGCAGCCCGCTGACCGATCCCATCCTCAGGTAGTGATCGGAGCGGAAGAAGGCGTCGAAGCCCAGCTCCTCGGCCGCTTTCGCGACCACGAGCAGCGTGTCGTAACTGGCACCCTGCTGGGGTTCGGTGAATATCCGCAACTGCATGCCGCCCATCCTTCCGCATCCCGCTGCGCGGCTGCAGCCGCCTCCGCGACGGGCGACGCACCCTGGGCGGCAGCTAGTCCCGGACCACGTAGTCCGGGCCGCACGGGCACGGCCGACCAGCCCAGCCACGGCTGCGCAGGACGCGGCCGACCTGGGCGGCGACCTCGCAGGGTCGCTGCGTCACGTCGGACCACGAGTAGCGCAGCGTAACGCAGCCTTCGGCCGTGCTCGCGTTGTCGCGGTGGATGTCCCGCCAGCGCTGGAGCTCCGGATGGGCCGCCCGGCCGTCAAGCTCGACGACCACCAGGTATCGCCGGTAATGGACGTCCTGGTACGTGCACGCGTTCGCCGCGACGACGCGCCGCTGCCTGACCCCGGCCGGCAGACCATGGGGTCGCTCGACGCCGTAAAGGTAGCCATGTTCGAGCGGGGACTGGACTCCGGCCGCGGCATCACCGAGTGCCATGGCCAGCTCTTTCCGCCACCGCAACCGCAGGCGGCCGGCCATCGCGCGGCGGAGTCTGTCTGGCGTGGTGCGGCGACTGGCGCAACCGCGAAGGACCCAGCCGATCCCGTCTGTCACCGTTGCTGCCGCCACAGCCAGGTCGAGCACCGTATCCTCTACCCGCGTCACCGGCGGCAGCAGCACCGGATGCCGGGAGGGGTCCACTCGCTGCGAGAAGTGCAGCCGGACGCCTCGCATCGCAGCCACCCGCTGGCCCCGCGGCACCATGACGTGAATGAGCCGGTCCGGACGGACGCCCGGGCCCAGCAGCCCGTGCAACTCGGCTGCCGTCTCGTGACTCAGCACCGCCCGGGATCCGGCTCCCAGGACCGCCGCCCATTGCATCGCCGCACGGTCGGGCTTGCCGCTGAAGGCCGCGTACACCCCCGAATGCAGCCGCTGCCAGCGCCCGCTGTCGAGCTTGGCGTACAAGGCGTGCCTGCTCAAGCCCGCGCTCACTGCCTGTGCGCGGGTGATGACACCTTCCTGAAGTCGCAGGATCTGCCGGCAGTCGCCCGGGAGCTTGTCCGTCATGGATCAAGCGTCGCCGCGCCACCTTCAGCCGGACGGGAGCACGCCAAGTCTGTGGACAATCAAGGCGGTTGTGGACAAGTTTCACGGCGAGCCAGTAGACGTCGCCCCAAGCCGGGCGGTGCCACGCGCCGCCCTGTCTGGTGCCACGCGCCGCCCTGTCTGGTGCCACGCGCCGCCCTATCTGGTGCGGAATCTATAGCGGAATCGATAGCGGTTAACATTTGTCCGGCCCGGGCCGGACAAATGTTAACCGCTCTCACCCGAGACGTTGCTGGTGATCTACCTGGGGCTGGTGGTTCTGGGGCTGGTGGTTCTGGGGCTGGTGGTTTCACCCGCCGATCGGCCCAGCGATCGAGCGGGGGTTACCACCGCGCTATCGTCGCCAGGCACTCCACGTGATGAGTCATCGGGAACGCGTCGAACGCGCGCAGCGCCTCAAGCTCCCAGCCCTGCTCGCCGAAGATCGCCAGGTCACGGGCCAGGGTCGCCGGGTCGCAGGACACGTAGGCGATCCGGCGCAGCCCCGCGTCGCTGCCCGCCGCGGCCAGCAGCTCGACGACCTGCCGCGCCGCTCCCGACCGTGGCGGGTCCAGCACGGCCAGCGACGCGCCGGACACGCCATAGCGGGCGAGCATCGCCGCGGCGTCGCCCTTGTGCACCCGCGCCCAGGGCGTGCTGCGGAGGTTGTGCCGGGCGTCACGCACCGCTGCGGTGTCGTGTTCTATCCCGATCACGACGCCGTCCGGCCCGACGGCTTCGGCCAGCACGCCAGCGAAGAGCCCGGCGCCGCAGTACAAGTCAAGCGCCACGTCCCCCGGCAGCGGCCGCAGCGCGCCAAGGACGGCCTCGGCGAGCGCGCTGGCCGCGCCCGGGTGCACCTGCCAGAACGTCCCGGCGCCCACCCGCCAGGACCGCCCGGCGGCCTGCTGGTAGAGAAATCCGCTGCCGCGCAGCGCGGTGAGCCCGCCGTCGCGCCCGGGCGCGAGCACCGTGTCCGCCGAGAAATCAACCCAAGATTCAGAACGGATAATTCCCCCGTAGACGATCAGCGCTTGCTCGCCTGACTCCGGGGCCACTGCCACCTCCACCGCCTTGGCGCCATGCCAGCGCGCCTGCAGCACGCCGGTGGCACGGACCAGCTGGTGCGCGATCGGGCAGTCGCCGATCACGGCGACCTGATGGGAACGGTGCCGGTGCAGCCCGGCGATGCCGTCGGAACGTACCGCGAACCTGACCCTGGTGCGCCAGCCGAGCCCATCGTGGTCGCCGGCCAACGGCTCGACCACCACGTCGCGGTCGATGCCGGCGATGCGGCGCAGCTGCTGGCTGATGACGGCGGCCTTGAGCGCCCGCTGAGCAGGCATGCTGGCGTGCTGCCAGTCGCAGCCGCCGCAGCCGCCCGGGCGGGCGTGCGGGCAGGGCGGCTCGACCCGGCCGGGTGCGGCGGCCAGCACCTCTACCGCGTCAGCCCTGGCAAACTTCGACGTCGTCTGGGTGATCCTGACGCGCACCCTCTCGCCAGGCAGCGCGTGCCGCACGAAGATCACCCGTCCTGCGCCGGTCCCGGACCTGGCCACGCACCAGCCGCCGTGCGCGGCTTCGCCCACCGTGAGTTCTAGCAGGTCGCCCGCCCTGGGCGGTTCATCGGCGGGCACGGTCATGGGAATATGCTCCCGTGACCGGCCGCCGGGGAATTCGCTGGGGTCGGCTGGGGGCTAGCTGGGGTCGGCTGGGGGGCTAGTAGCACCCGGCGGGAGGGCATACCTTGATCGGGCATCGTTCTCGCTGAAGGGAAGGCCGTGCACATCGTGATCATGGGATGCGGGCGGGTCGGATCCACGATCGCCCACATCCTGGAGGACCAGGGGCACTCGGTTGCGATCATTGACCAGGACGCGGAGGCGTTCCGCAGGCTACGGTCAGGCTTCAAGGGCAGCAAGATCACTGGCATCGGCTTCGACCGCGACGTGCTCGTCGAGGCGGGCATCGAGCGCGCCGACGCGTTCGCGGCCGTCAGCAGCGGCGACAACTCGAACGTGATCGCGGCGCGGGTCGCCCGCGAGTCGTTCAACGTGCACAACGTCGTGGCGCGGATCTACGACCCGCGCCGGGCAGAGGTGTACCAGCGGCTCGGCATCCCTACCGTCGCGACGGTTCGCTGGACCGCGGACCAGATGCTGCGCAGGCTGCTGCCCGAAGGATCGGAACCGCTCTGGCGCGACCCGACCGGCGCCGTCGTGCTCGCCGAGGTCGCCATCTCCGATGCCTGGCTCGGCGAGAAGGTGCAGACGCTGGAAGAGTCCGCTCGCGCCCGCGTCGCGTTCATCTCCCGGCTCGGCGAGGCCCTGCTGCCCGGGCCGGGTACCGTCCTGCAGGAAGGCGACGTGCTGCACGTCATCGCCAAGGAAGGCGACATCGAGCGGATCGCGGCGGTGTTCGTGCGGCAGAACGCACCGGGCAAGGGCGGTCACTGATGCGGGTAGCCATCGCCGGAGCGGGCGCGGTCGGCCGCTCCATCGCCAAGGAACTGCTCGAGAACGGCCACGAGGTCTTGCTGATCGACAAGAATCCGCGGTCCATCAAGGTCTACAGCGTGCCGCGGGCCGAGTGGCTGCTGGCGGACGCGTGCGAGATCAGCTCGCTGGACGACGCGTCCCTTGAGCGCTGCAACGTGGTGATCGCCGCGACCGGCGACGACAAGGCCAATCTCGTGGTGTCGCTGCTGTCCAAGACCGAGTACGGGGTACCGCGGGTCGTGGCCAGGGTCAACAACCCCAACAACGAGTGGCTGTTCAACGAATCATGGGGCGTCGACGTCGCGGTCTCCACCCCCAGGCTGCTGTCGGCGCTGGTCGAGGAGGCGGTCAGCGTCGGGGACCTGGTCCGGCTGATGACGTTCCGGCAGAGCGAGGCCAGCCTGGTCGAGATGACCATGCCCGCCGACGCCCCGCTGGTCGGCCGCCGGATCGGCGACATCGAGTGGCCGACCGACACCGCACTGGTGGCCATCCTGCGGGACGGCCGGGTGATCGTCCCGAACAGCGACGACCCGCTAGAAGGCGGCGACGAGCTGCTGTTCGTGACCACCATGGACGTCGAGGACCAGCTCGGGCAGCTGCTGGGCAGCGAGCGCTGAGCCTGCAGGCCTGCGGGCCGGACTTGCCAGGCGGCGAGGTCCGGGCGGGCGGGCCAGGCGGCGAGGTCCGGGCTCGCTGGCCGGCGCCAGCGGCTACCTGGTCTCGGTGATCTCCGGGCCTCGCTCGAACGGATTCGGCGGCTCCTGGCCGTCGCCCTCCGCGGCCGCCTGCGCATCCAGCGCCGCCCGCGCCTCGTCTGGCAGCCTGATCTCGAGCAGGTCCCTAGGCGGTGCGGGATGCTCGCCGCGGACCACGACGACGTCCGCGAAGACCTCCTCGAACTGCCTGGCCAGCTCGGGGCGGCGGGCCGCTGGGCCGCTGATCACGCCGCGGAGGAACCAGCGGGGCCCGTCCACGCCGAGGAACCGGACCGGCTGCTTCTGAGTGCGGCCATGCCCTGGCTCCGCGGTATGGACGCGCGCACGGAGTTCGGCGCCGAACGGCCCCGCTGCCTCCTCGCAGTCGCCTCCCGACTTGGCGACCTCGTCCGCGATCTCCTGCCTTACCTCGTCCCACAGCCCGCTGGTCTTGGGCGCGGCGAAGGCCTGCAGCTGAAGGCCGCTCTCGCCGCGCAGGACCGCGATCCAGACGCCCTGGTCCTCGGCCATGTTGATCTGGACTTCGAGCCCGTCGCGCACCGGGACCTGCAGGCTGCCGAAGTCCATCCGGTCCCGCGCGGGAAAGCGTTCCGCCGCGTCCCACGGACCCGTCCCGCCGCTGTCGTCGCCGACCGACTCACCCGGCACGCCGCTGCGGTCGTCGTCATCCGCAGCGTCCTCATCCGCCATGTCGTCGGGGAAATCCGGGCCACCCTGCATACCCAGATCGTCCTGGGCCGCGTCGTCGCCAAATCCAGGCCGAGCCGCATCGTCACGGCGGCGCCGTCGGAACACCCCGCACGCTCCTTATCTGGTCTAACCTGATCGACCTGGTCTTTACCTTGTTCCCGGCCTACCTGGTCGACCTGGTCTTATCTTGTTTCCGGCCTACCTGGTCGACCTGGTCTTACCTGGTCGCTGGATTCTCGCTACCTGCGGCCTGGCCGGCCGTCGCTGCGTGTCCTCCGGTGGATCCGAAGCCGGCATCCCCCCTGGCAGACCCAGGAAGGGTGTCGACCTCATGAAACACCGCGCGCTCGACTCGCTGAATCACCAGCTGAGCGATCCGGTCACCGCGCTGGAAGCGGACGGGACTGCTGGCATCAGTATTGAGCAGGGTTACCCTGATCTCGCCACGGTACCCCGCATCCACAGTGCCCGGAGCGTTCACCAGCGTCACGCCGTGCCGGGCAGCCAGGCCGGAACGCGGATGCACGAACGCGGCGTAACCGTCAGGCAGCGCGACGGAAAGGCCGGTCGGCACCACTGCCCGCTGGCCCGGGGCTAGTTCCACGTCGGCGGCCGCGAACAGGTCGGCGCCAGCGTCCCCCGGATGGGCACGGACTGGCAGCGGGATGCCCGGATCCAGTCGCTTGACAAGGACGTGCACCACGTCCGGTTCGGTATTCGCGAGCGGCACGGCGGCCGTCTTCCCGGCGGTGTTCACGGTCGCGACCTTACCGCTAGCTGCGCCGTCCTCGGCACCGCTAGCTGGGCCGTCCTCGGCACCGCTAGCTGCGCCGTCCTCGGCACCGCTAGCTGCGCCGTCCTCGGCACCGCTAGCTGCCCCGTCCTCGGCCGCGATCATGGCTCGCCGGGCGGTCCTGTCTTCGTGCCGCGCAGGTAGGGCCAGGCATAGCTGATCGCGGCAGCGGCGGGCACCGCGACGATCGCGCCGGCGATGCCGGCCACGATGCCGCCGACGGCCAGCACCAGGATGATCGCGAGCGGGTGCAGTCGGACGATCCGGCCGACCACCAGCGGCTGCAGCAGGTGGCTCTCGAGCTGATTTTCCAGCAGGAACACGACGAGCAGGATCAGCGCGGCGACCCAGCCCTTGGTGCCGAGCGTCACCAGGATGGCGAGCGCCCCGACCACCAGGATCCCGACGAGCGGCACGTAGGCCGCCGCGAAGACCAGAATGATCAGCGGGACTAGGAGCGGCACGCCGATGATCCAGAGGGCGAGGCCGATCGAGACGGCGTGGATCGCCGCCACGACCGTGGTCCCCCGCACGTAGTTGACCAGCGCGGACCACGCGGCGAGTCCGGCGCTGTCGGCCCGTCTCCTGGGCTGCGGCCGGAGCGGGCGCACCAGCCAGCCCCAGATCCGCTGGCCGTCCTTGAGCAGGAAGAAGGTGATGAACATCGTCAGCACGAGCCCGGTCAGCAGCTCAAGGACGATCTTCCCTCCGGTCACCACCGTGCCCGCCACCAGCGACTTGTGCTGCGCCAGGAACTGCACGAGCTGGTTGGAGTACTGCTGCAGCCGGACGCTGCTGAGGTGGAACGGCGGGCCCGCCAGCGAGAGCAGCACCTGGTGTGCCGTGTGCTTGACCTCAAACGACAGCCTCGGGTAGTCGGCGCTCACCCGGTTGGCCGCAAGCGTGCCCACGGCGGCAAGGACCACGACGGCGGCAAGGACGGTGCACCAGGTCGCGGCCAGCGAGGGCAGGCCGGCCTTCCGCAGTCGTGCCGTGAGCGGCTGCAGCAGCGCGGTGAGCAGCAGGGCAGCGAAACAGGGCAGGACCACCAGCCGCAACGCACTCGCGACCCGGAACGAGACGTAGATCAGGAGTCCGACCAAGAGCAGTCGCCAGGACCACGCGGCCGTCTGCCGGAGAAGGCGGGGGACGTCCTGCGCGCCCGGCGGGTTCAGCGGGCCGCTGGCGGCCGGCTCTGGTCCCGCGCCGTCACCGGCCGCCGGCTCTGGTCCCGCGCCGTCCTTGGCAGCCGCGACGATAGCCCCGTTATCGGCGCTCCTCGCCTTTCCCGGCATTTCGACGTCCCCTGCCCCATGATCTCTGCTGCCCCGCCACGTCCATCGGCCAGTCATGCCCTCCATGTAACCAACTACGGTGGACGTGTGCGCAACTACCGCGAACAGCTCCGGGTGCCGATCTCTTATTGGCTGCTCGGGCTGATCAGCGTTGCCATCATCGGCACCACGCTCTGGGCCGGTTTCAGCGTGGTCGTCGCCGTCGCGGTCTACCTCGTCATCGGCGGCGGGTGCGCCGCGGCGCTGCTGCTCTGGGGCAGCACGCGGATCGAAGTGGCTGACGGCCAGCTGCGGGCCGGGCAGGCCGCGCTGCCGCTGGCGGAAGCGGGCGAGGTGGCGCAGCTCGACGAGGCGCAGGCGCGCGCGATGCGCGGCCCCCGGGCAGATCCTGCGGCCTTCATGCTCATCAGGCCCTATCTCAAGCTCGCCGTATATGTCGAGGTCAGCGGTACAGTTCCGGGTGCGCCATACTGGCTCGTCGGCACTAGGCGCCCCGCCGAGCTTGCGGCAGCGATCGAAAGATCACGTCCTGCCGCGCGCACTGGCGGCGGCCCCGTGGCATGATCACCGGACGGGCGTCAGGAAGGAACTCGGATGGCAGCCAAGAGCGCCAGCGGCACGAGCCGGGCGGTCGGAATGGTCTCCTCGCTGGTCGCTGGGGCCGTCGCCAGGAAGGCGATCACGTTCGGCTGGAAGCGAATTACCGGCAAGGAGCCGCCCACCGACCCGCAGGACCCCGACGTGGCGCTGAAGGAAGCGCTCCTCTGGTCGGTCGTGGTGGGCGTCGGAATGGAGGCGGCGCGCCTGCTCGTCACGCGGGCGGTGACGACGCGCATGCGCAGCGCCACGGCCGGCACTGAGGCTGGCCAGAGCGCCGAGGACGCAGCCGCCGCGAAGGGCACTCAGTAGCCGAGCCACCAGCCGGTGACCATCGGAGGGTCGGGCCAGAGCATGGATTCGGTATGACGAGGGCCGCACGGGTCGCGAACCCGGCTAACCCGGGCGCGGCGAACGTGAGAAACCGCTCGCGGCTGTCTTTCAAGATCAGATACGCAGTCCGGCACCCTGGCCGCGTGCTGCCGTACGCACGCCGGCGCGGCCGCGACGCCTGGATCAGTCTCCGGGCACCTGACCACGTCAGCTACTACCGGGCCGTGATGCGGTCAGACGCGGCACGCAGCCACGAAGGCGCGGTGGGCAGCAAGACCCGCGACTCCTGGCTGAAGATCGGCCGGCTGCAGTTTGACTTCCTGCTCAGCCACGGCCTCACGCCGGCGGCGCGGATGCTGGAGATCGGCTGCGGCAACCTGCGGGCCGGGCGGCTGTTCATCGACTACCTGGACGTCGGTAACTACTACGGCATCGACATCTCGCCGGAGATCCTGCTCGCGGCGCAGGACACGGTCACCGAATTCGGCCTGCAGGGGAAGCTCCCGCACCTGACGCTGGTCCGGGACATGGGGCTTGCCTTCCTGCCCGCGGGCCAGTTCGACGTCGTGCACGCCCACAGCGTGTTCTCGCACAGCCCGGTCAGCGTGATCGACGAGTGCCTGAGCAAGATCGGCCGGATCATGGCCCCTGACGGCTTCTTCGACTTCACCTTCGACCGGACGTCCGGCGAGGAGCACCAGGTGCTGCGCGAGGACTTCTACTACCGGACGGAGACCCTGGTGGAGCTGGCAGCCAAGTACGGCCTGACCGCCCGGTTCATGGACGACTGGGAAGCCCTCGGCCACCCGCAGTCCAAGCTGCGGGTCACCCGTGGCGGCTGACGGCCGGAGATTCTCGGCCGGCCGGAGATTCTCGGCCGCCTTCGCCTCGTGCACTTACCTGCGGGCCGGCAATAGGGCAAGACTAGGGGCAGCCCGAAGGCCGGCGAACGCCTGTTTCCCGACCCGGACGGCTGAGGCGGGAACATACCCGAACCGATGATCGCGAGGCGAACATGACCGAGCCACGGGTCCTGGGAATCGTGCTGGCCGGCGGGGCCGGCAAGCGGCTGGCGCCGCTCACCGCTGACCGCGCCAAGCCGGCCGTGCCGTTCGGCGGGCTCTACCGGCTGGTGGACTTCGCGCTGTCCAACCTGGTGAACGCGCGGTGCCTGCGGATCTGCGTGCTGACCCAGTACAAGAGCCACAGCCTGGACCGGCACATCACCACGACCTGGCGGATGAGCAGCCTGCTCGGCAACTACGTGACTCCGGTGCCCGCGCAGCAGCGGCGCGGCCCGCACTGGTACACCGGCTCCGCGGACGCCATCTACCAGTCGCTCAACTTGATCTACGACGAACGGCCGGACATCGTGGTCGTCTTCGGCGCGGACCACGTCTACCGGATGGACCCGGGCCAGATGGTCGAGCAGCACGTCGAGTCGGGCGCGGCCGTCACCGTGGCGGCCATCCCGGTACCGCGGGCCGATGCCACCGCCTTCGGCGTCATCGGCGTCGGCAAGGACGGGCGCACCGTCGACGCGTTCCTGGAGAAGCCGGCCGATCCGCCGGCCCGTCCCGGCAACCCGGACGAGGCGTTCGCCTCGATGGGCAACTACGTCTTCACCAGTGACGCGCTCGTCGAGGCGCTGCGCAAGGACGCCGCCAACGACGACAGCCTGCACGACATGGGCGGTGACATCATCCCGATGCTGGTGGGCGAGCGCAGCGCGCAGGCCTACGACTTCCAGACCAACAAGGTGCCGGGGGCGACCGAGCGGGACTCCGGCTACTGGCGCGACGTGGGGACGCTTGACTCCTACTTCGACGCGCACATGGACCTCTGCGCCGTGCACCCGGTGTTCAACCTGTACAACGACAAGTGGCCGATCCTGACGAACGTGCCGTCCGTGCCGCCGGCCAAGTTCGTGCACAACTCCGGCGACCGGGTCGGCCGCGCCATCTCCAGCCTGGTCAGTAACGGCGTGATCGTCTCCGGCGGGACGGTGCTCAAGTCCGTGCTCTGCCCCGGGGTGCGAGTCGACAGCTGGGCGACCGTGGAACGCTCCGTCGTGCTGCACAACACGCGGATCAGCCGGCACGCCGTGGTCAAGAACGCGATCCTGGACAAGAACGTCGTCGTCCCCGAGGGTGTCCAGGTCGGGGTGGACAAGGAACACGACAGGGCACGCGGGTTCGTGGTCTCCGAGGGCGGCGTCACCGTCGTCGGCAAGGGCCAGGTGGTGCCGGAGTGACCGGCGGCAGCCCTGGCCGGGGGAAGCTCGCGGTCGCGTTGCTGACCAGGGAGTACCCGCCGGACGTGTACGGCGGCGCCGGGGTGCACGTCGAGTACCTGGCACGCGAGCTCGCCGTCCTGGTCAACCTGACCGTGCACTGCCAAGGTGCGGACCGCCCCGGTGCCGTCGCCCACCAGCCATGGGACCGGCTGGCGGGCGCGAACCCGGCACTGGCGACGATCTCCGCCGACTTGTCGATGGCGTCCGCCGCCGCCGCCGCGGACCTGGTGCACTCCCACACCTGGTACGCGAACCTGGGCGGCCACCTGGCGTCGCTGCTGTCCGGCGCGCCGCACGTCGTCACCGTGCATTCGCTGGAGCCGCTGCGGCCGTGGAAGGCCGAGCAGCTAGGCGGCGGTTATGCCCTTTCGTCCTGGTGCGAGCGAACGGCGATCGAGTCCGCGGCGGCGGTCATCGCCGTCTCCGAGGGAATGCGGCACGACCTGCTTGCCTGCTACCCAGCCGTGCCTGCCGACCGCGTGCGGGTCATCCGAAACGGGATCGACACCCGGGAGTACGCCCCCGATCCCGGCACCGACGTGCTGGAGCGCTACGGCGTGGACCCTGGCCGGCCCCTGGTCGTCTTCGTGGGCCGGGTCACCCGGCAGAAGGGGCTGCCCGTCCTGCTGCGCGCCGCGGCGCGGCTCGATCCGGAGACGCAGCTGGTGCTCTGCGCGGGCCAGCCAGACACCGCGGAACTGGCAGCCGAGGTCACCGCACTCGTCCAGGAGCTGCGGGACACCAGGTCAGGCGTGATCTGGCTATCGGGCATGCTGCCGAGGCGCGAGGTAATCCAGCTGCTGACGCATGCCACCGCGTTCGTCTGCCCGTCGCTTTACGAGCCGCTCGGCATCGTGAACCTGGAGGCCATGGCGTGCGGCACCGCAGTCGTCGGGTCCAGGGTCGGGGGCATTCCCGAGGTGGTGGCCGACGGGCAGACCGGGATGCTGGTGCCGCCCGGCGACCCGGCTCCGCTGGCCGATGCCGTCAACGTGCTGGTCCGGGACCAGGCCCTGGCGGCAGCGATGGGCCGGGCGGGACGCGAGCGGGCCATCGCCGAGTTCGACTGGGCGAGCATCGCCGCGCAGACCGTCGAGCTTTATGCCGAGCTGACAGCTTCTACCGCCGCTGCTGCCGCCCCTGCTACCGCCGGGTCATGGCAGCCGGGCAGTACCTCAGGTGACTGAGCCGGCCGCGGCTCCGGTCGCTCGTCCCCCCCAGCGAGCGAGCTCACTGTCAAGGTCGAGCGGCGCGATCATCTCGCCGCCGCGCAGTTCGCGCTCCCAGTCCTCGGCCGGGACCCGCCACATCACCTCGAACTCGATCCCGTTCGGGTCCTTGGCGTACAGGGACTTCGACACCCGGTGATCGCTGGCGCCGACCAGCGCACCGGCGTCGGCCAGCCGGGCCCGGGCGTCGGCGAGCTCGGCCAGCGTACCGACCTCCCAGGCGAGGTGGTACAGCCCGAGCGACGGGCTCTTTGGCAGGCTGGCGCCGGGAACCTCGAACAGGCCCAGGTCGTGATCGTTGGCCGACCCCGGTGCCCGCAGGAACGCGGCCCGGCCCGGAATCTGCAGGCGAACCTCGAAGCCGAGCGTGGCACGGTAGAAGTCGACGGTGCCGGCCACGTCCCGGACGTACAGGACGGCGTGATTCAGGCGGCGTACGGCCATGAGGTATCTCCTGGTGAAGAGTTCGTGCCCTGGTGAGGGGTTGTGCTAGGGAAAAGGCCGGGCAGGTCCAGCTGATTCCCCGGGACGTCGCTGCTCCGGGGACGTCGCGGCTACGGGGACGTCGCTTCCACGGGGACGTCGCGGCTACGGCTCAGCGGGCAAGCCCGGCCCGCTGCTCCCGCCCGGGCCGGTGTAGATGCCGCGCGGCCGGATCGGCCGCTTGCGCGCGTACTCCTCCAGCGCGTGCGCCAGCCAGCCGGCGCTGCGGGCGACCGCGAACACCGCCTCACCGGCCCCCCGGATCATCCCTGCGGCGTCCGCCAGGGCGGCGAGCGCGAAATCGATGTTCGGCTCGGGCAGCGCCCGGCGGCGCGCCTCGGCGAGCACCGCGTCGGCGACGGCGAGCCGCGGCGAGCCGGGCGCCAGATCCCTGATCATCGAAAGCAGCAGAACGGATCGCGGGTCGCCGGTCCGATACACGAAGTGACCGAATCCGGGGATGCGCTCGCCGCGCCTGAGCAGCTCGCCGACGACGCGGGGCGCGTCGGACGGGTCGCTGGCCGAGGCGAGCATCAGCTCGGCGCCGAGGGAAGCGCCGCCGTGCAGGGCGCCGCCGACCGCGCCGAGGCCCGTGGCCACCACCGCGTACGGGTCCGCGCGTACCGAGGCGGCGACCCTGGCAGCCAGCGTGGAGGTGGCGAGCTCATGATCGGCCAGCAGCACGAGCGCCGCCTGCACGACGCCGGTGAGGCCGGGCTGATCCGGGTGCGGGCAGAGCCTGGTCGCCAGCCGCGCCGCGATGGAGGTGCCCGGGCCCGCCGTGGCACCCGGGCCCGCCGCGCCCGCCGTGGCGCCCGGGCCTGCCGCGGCGCTGGGTCTTGCCCGGCCGGATACTGCAGCGGGCAGGCAGTCGACCAGGCCGGCGACCAGGCAGCGGGCTGCAGCGACGACCGCCGGCGGGTCGAGCTGGAGGCGGAGCGGGTCGGTAGCCGCAAGCGCCGGAACGATCACCTGCAGCCGCTCAAGCGGCAGCGTGCCGGGCGGCAGCGCCGCCTGGGCGGCGGTGCCCACCGCAATGGCCTCTCGAGTGGCGTGCCAGGGCGCGGAAGGCCCGGCATCGTCGAACGAGCCCGTCCACAGGAAGCCGGCCACCTCCTCGAAAGTCCGGCTGGTCGCGAGCACGGTGGCCTCCAGGCCCCGGTACCAGAGCCGGTCACCGGCGATCTCGGTGAGCGCCGACTCGATGACGAGCTCGGTGGCGCCCGGCGCACGGCGCGGCCGGCCCCGCCTGGCGAGGCTCTCCACCTCACCGGGGTCGAACATGCTGGTCCTGCCGTCCTGGCTGGTCCGCCGGGTGAGGACTCCCCTACTCACGTAGGAGTAGAGGCTGGCCTGCTTGATGCCGAGCCGCCGCGCGGCATCGGCTGCCCCGATCCACT
>Ga0302314_10013792_pt1 | contig 13864 bp, 15 predicted proteins | sample III_Palsa_N2_3_FD_200533 | JGI IMG/M metagenome (GOLD analysis project Ga0302314, IMG submission 200533) | Peat permafrost microbial communities from Stordalen Mire near Abisko, Sweden - III_Palsa_N2_3 | ecosystem: Environmental > Terrestrial > Soil > Palsa > Peat permafrost | place: Sweden... | reverse complement strand
TGCTCGTGCCACTGGGTGCACCACGGGCGGATGGTGCTGATCTCCCGGCCGTATACGGGTAGGAAGAGGTAGTTCACCCAGTCGCTGAGCGCGGCCAGTTCGACGGCGTACGCCTCGCCGCCCAGGGCGAGGATGAACACCGAGGTGGGGCCGGCGTCGTGCTCGGGCTCTGCTTCCCCGTCGGTCGGGGAAGCAGAGCCGGTCGGCTGGGGGTCCGCGGCCACGGGAGTGGGCTCGGAGCTGAGGCGGTCGAGGATGACGCCGTGCTGCCTGACCTCGGCCATGGTCTTGGCGAGGGTGCTGGCGAGGTCGTCGAGGTCCCTGTCGGGAACGCGGAAGGGCTCGGGTGTAGGGGTGGTCTTGCCGGTGTCGGGCGTGGGGACTTCTTCATTGGGGGAGGGCGACATAGGGAGAGGATCCGGAGAATCCGCGATTTGGCCGTGCCGGGAAATTCCGGTAGTGGGGCGCTATGGCGCCGTGCAGCGAGGGCAGCGGGGGAAGGGTGGCGTCAGCAACTGCACTGCTCGGGTTGCCTGTTGGGGGACGACGCCGTTGCCGAGCGCGGTGAGCTGGGCGGGTCGGCCGAGCCCGGGGGTGGCGGTCACCCAGCCGGGTTCGAGGCCCTGCATCCACTCCACGAAGTCGGCGCGCAGCCGTCCGGCCGCGTCGGTAGGCGGCGGCGCGGGGCGGGTGAGTGTCTCCCAGCGGGTGATGGCGGCGGCGTAGGGCCCCCATCGCCCGTCCGTTCCTCGGTCTGCGTCCACAGCGGCAGGACCACTGCCGACAGGGGCGGTCGCCAGCCCTTGCCGGGGCGGCGGCCCGGGGTGCCGGTGTCGGAGGCCCTTGGGGTGGGCAGCAGGGAGGCCGCCGCGCTGGGCAGGGTCATGTCCCCGTTGCCGTGCCGCTGGTTGGGGGAGCCCTTGATCCCGTCCGACGCCTTCGGAGTCGGCAGCAGCCATTCCACCTCGTCGGCCAGGTTCGGGCCGTGGCCCCCGCTCTTCCGCTTCGCCGGGTGCTGGGATCCGCCGTTCCTGCCGATGTTGGAAGTCGGTGTCTTGAGCAGGGTGCCCGGCGGGCCAGGCGGTGAGGAAGGTGCGCTCGCGGCGGTGCGGGGCTCCGATGTCGGAGGCGCGAAGCACGAGCCAGCGTGCGTCGTACCCGAGGTCGGCCAGGGATCCGAGTACGGCACCGAGTGCCCGCAGAGGAGGCTGACCTGGGGTGTCTCCCAGACACCACGGGCAGGGTTCCACGTCGCCAGGGGAACCGGCGGGTGAGGTGAGGAGGCCGCGCACATTCTCGATCACAACCAAGCAGGGTCGGAGGGCCTCGACTGCACGGGCGACGTGCAGCCACAGCCCCGAGCGGGTCTGGGAGTTGAGTCCGGCGCGGCGGCCGGCGACCGAGACGTCTTTGACAGGGGAAGCCCGCCGTCAGGACGCACACCCGCGGGACGAGGGACCAGTCCGTGGTGGTGATGTCGCCCAGGTTGGGCACTCCGGGCCAGTGCCGGGCCAGGATGCGGGAGGCGTCGGGATTGACCTCGGCGTGCCAGGCCAGCGTGCCGCCGAGGGCGGCCTGCACCCCGAGGTCGAGTCCGCCGTATCCCGAGCAGAGCGAGCCGATCAACGGTGGGAGGGCGATGGTGGTCTGCATGTCACCGGCTCCGCGTCGTTCGGGCGGCAGAAGCCAGGGCACGCAGGCCCAGGGCATCGGAGATGGGGTCGTTGTTCACGGCGGATTCCAAGGGGGAGGACGGGCGATGGGCTGGGGGGTGGGGTTCAGCTGTGGCTGCGCGAAGGGGTCGCGCGGAGGCCGGAGCGGACGCGGAACCGAGCCGCTCCGAGGGCGGGGCGGAAGCGCGCGGTGTGCTGCGGGCGAGAGCGGCGTGCACCCGCGCACCGGGTGGGCCGCTCGGCGAAGACGCGGAGGGTGTGGGAGTTGGGCGGCCGTTCGCGATCTGCCAGCGGGCACGGACCTCGTCCAGTGGGCCGAGGGCGTGCAGGGCGTGGTTGATGAGCGGTCCAGGGGCCAGGGCCTCGTTCTCCGCCAGGGCCCGGATGACGCGTGCGGAGGTGGCCGCCGTGCGTGTGATCGAGGAGCGCATGACCTGCTCGCCGAGCCATTCGCCACTGCCGGGACCAAGACCGCCGCAGATGGCCATGACCTGGTCGCCCGACAGCGTGCCGTCGGCCAGCAGCCCCCGCCGCTGGGCCTCCCAGAGCACGGTGATCCGATCGAGGGGCTCGCCCCGGTGGTGCAGCGCGCCGAGGCAGCGGTAGAGCTGGCCGTGGGCCGGGTCGGCGAAGTCGTCCGGCCGCAGCCAGCCCACCACCTCGTCCATGGCCCCCGGCCGGTCGGTCAGAGCGGCCAGCAGGAACCGCTCGTCCTGGGCGACCTGCTCGGCCCGAACCGGCGGCGCGACGACCGGGGCAGTGGCCGGCGCGACCGGGCGCGGTTCGGAGCCCCAACGCCGGGCGAGGTCGCCGAGTACGCCGGTCAGCACGTCGGCATGGTGCAGCGCCCCCTCGACCTCGCCTTGCAGGGCGTCGGCGCGAGCGGCCTGGTGCAGGCGGATCGCGTGCTCGGTGACGCTGCGGTGGATCGCGCCCTCCAGCACCATGCGGCCGTACAACGGAGCGTGTGCGGGGCGCGGGCAGGCCGCGATCAGCGCGTGGGCGTACTCCGGGGCCAGCCCGCGCACGTGGAGGCCGGCCTCGGCGACCGCGTCGGTCACCCAGGACAGCGGTACGACCTCCTCGGTCGTCAGCGCGGGGTGCCCGTCTGCCTGGAGCTTGCGCAGAGCGGCGAACAGGGCCTGGTGGACCGGGCGGTAGAAGTGATCCGGCGCGAGCCAGTCCAGGCGCGAGAGCTGGACCGGGTCGAGCAGCACAGCGCCGAGCAGCGCCCGCTCGGCGCCCAGCAGCGGGTTCATCGCTGACCTCCGGACTCGGCGGCGGGGGGCTCGTTCTGCCGGGTCCGCAGGTCGGCGACCGCCTGGTCGGCAGCGGCCAGCGCCGTGGCGAACTTGTCCAGCACGCTGGTGAACACGGGATCGGTGGCGAGGATCGCGCCGGCACCGCTGACTAGCCACCACTGGCCGTCGCGCAGAACGACGGGCGAGTGGACGACAGACCCCGGAGGCGGGGTGGGCGCGCTCATGCCGACAGCCCGAAGTCGTCGCGGCCCACGGTCTTGGCGAGGGCCCGTTCAGTGATCGCCCTCGTCGCGCGGGCCGAGGCCGGGCCCACCACCTTGGCGGACGGCTCCTTATACCAGGGCCGCAGGTCGAGCATGGCCACCCGGATGCCGGTGGCCAACAGCAGCGCCCGGCCCTTGGGCAGGGCGCGGATGGCGTCCGGGGGCAGGATCCGCTCGGTGCGCATGCTCACCGAGGTCGACTTTCCGCCGTCGCTGGTGGACACCGACGTGGTCTGGACGTCGTGGTCGCCCACCTGCCTGCTGAGGCGGTCGGCGAAGTCGGCGTCGTCGATGCCGCTGCCGATGACCTTGACGGTCGCGGCGCTCCACAGAGCGTCCATCCCGGCTTCCCCCCAGCAGCGCTGGCCCTGCCGGTAGGACTGCAGGATGGTGATCGGGATGACGCCGCGTGAGCCCAGGTGCGAGTAGAGGTCGGGCAAGTCGGAGATGCGGCAGACGTTGGCCGCCTCGTCCAGGACGCACAGTGCGGGCGGGTCCAGGCGACCGCCGGAGCGTTCGGCGACGACGACGGCGGCGCGCATCACGGCGTCGGCGGCAGCCGCGATGATCGCGCTCGCGCTTCCGCCGCCGTCCTTGCTGAGCAGGTACAAGGTGTCGCGGGAGGTGGCGAAGTCGAACGGCCGGAACTGCGGCAGGGCCGGGTCGGGGGTGACCCAGGCGGCGACCTCGGGGTCCAGCAGGCAGCTCGCATACTGCCGTGCGGTCTCGTAGATGCCGTCCCTGGTCTCGGTCGCGCCCGAGACGGTGCCCTGGAGCTGAGCGGCCACCGCCTCGTGGCCGGCATCGGTGAGCAGGTCCACCGGGGTGCGGTCGGCGGGGGAGGCGAGCCAGGCCAGGACGTCGGTGATCGGACGCCGGTGGCTGGCGGCTGCGAGGAAGAGACCACCGAGGGTGTTGCTCGCGGCGGTGGACCAGAAGTCGGAGCCGTTCGACTCGTCCACCGAGGCGGCGACGAAGTGACTGGCGAGGCGCTTCGCCCCGGCCAGGTCGCGGGCGTCGGCCAGGATGTCCCACCACATCTCGCGCGGGTGGTGCGCGATCTGCTGTGGATCCAGCGTCCAGATCACGCCGACCTCCGCACGGGCGTCGACCGTCGCGGTGAAGGCATCGTTGGCCGCCTTGTTCGAGGTCAGCAGCACCGGGCCGGGAGCGGCAAGGATCGCCGGGATCGCCAGTCCGGAAGTCTTGCCGCTTCGCGGGGCCATGATCGCGACGATCACGTCCTCCCAGGAGGCGCGGACCTCGGCGCGGCCCGGGGAGAGAGTGCCGAGCAGGATGCCCCGGTCGTCGGGAGCGACCTCCTTACACTCTCGGCCGCTCAGGGACGGCCGCAGGCTCCGGGCCTTGGCGGTGATCTCCTTGTCCAGCAGCGGGGCGAGGTCGGCCTTGCGGGCGAGGCCGTTGTTCGCACCGCCGCGCAGCCGCATCCACAGGACGAGGGCGGAGACGGTGAGGCCGACGGACAGCAGGCCGGGGATGATCCGCGCGCCGACGAGCAGGGCGGTTGGGCCCAGGCGCGGCCACAGCACGCCGGGGTGCAGCAGGGCATCGGTGACTTTGAAGGGTGCCCAAGGTCCCGTGCCGAACAGGGAGTTGCTGATGTTCCCGGTCAGCCAGGCAAGGGAGCCGAAGGCGAGGGCGATGCCGAGGACGCCGAAGAGGCAGGACAGGAGCGCGTCGGACCCGGTGGTGGTCGAGGGCGCGCTGGTACGCGGTGCGGGCATGGTTGGTCCTGGGAGTGAGCGCAGGCGGGTGGTGGAGGCGGGGCGCGCGGCGCTCTTCTGCTGGTCATCGGAGTAGCTCCTGTTCGTGCGGAGGGTCGGCGGACGGGACTATCGAGTGCGGGGTGTGCGAGACGGCGACGGGTTGGCGGGAGCTTCCGCGGTCTTGGCCGAGGGTGTTGTGCATTGGGCAGCGGCCCGCGGTGAGGGGATACGGGCGGCACGCTGCCGATTCACCTCGGGGCTCTGGTCAGCTGGCGAGGCGGCCTCGGCTTCCGGGCCGGCACCGAGGACGTCGCTGAGCAACTCCGTGGTCCGCAGGACCCTCACCTTGTCGTGGTGGCGGTGGTCGGTGCGCTCGGCGGGACAGGCGGAGAGCCTGTCCTCGGCGATCTCCAATGTCTCCTGGACGTCGCCGAGCATGTCGTGCGCGGCGGCCAGGTACGTCCATGTTTCGTAGGTCGGATTGTGGTGCGGGTCATCGAACCGTAGACGGGCGCGGGTCCAGTCAGCGGCGGCAGCGACGAGTTCGGTCAGCTGCGGCAGGGCCCCGGTGAGGGCGCCGTTGACCTCTTCGATGATTGTGGCGACCTCGTTCGGTGACGCGTCCTCGGTAAGGCGGGCGATCATTCCAGGCACGGAGTACGGGTCGGCCGACGGACGGGGAATGAAGCGGACCTGCAAGGGAGGCTCTGCGGGTGCTCCGCTGCCGTGGGCCAGGCGGATGTTGTGGGCCATGGCTGCGCCGACAGCCTCGCCGATGCTCGGGTAGGACTCGGGCATGGTCTCTCCTTGCTCGTGTACTGGTTGGTGGGGCCGGGGTGGGAGTAAGGCAGCGCGCGCACTGCACCTCGTGGGCGAGCTCGTGGTTCGCCGCCGCATCAACTCCGGCCGATGGGCCGAAAGCGTGGTCAGGCGGTCACGGCCGTGAGCTGGGGAGCGCGTGGAAGTGCCGGGCGCGCTCCTGCTGTCGCTCGGCCTCGTCGCGGGCTAGCAGCTGATCGGTCAGGGGTGAAGTATCCAGCCAGACTCGGTGGCGGCCCAACCGCAGCCAGTGGCCCGAGCGCTGGAACCGCAGGGAAGAGGGGAAGTGAGGCATGGTCGGGCTCCAAGGAGGAAGGGGAGAGAGCATTGCCCGTCACCGCGTCCGGGGACCGGGGAACTGTGCCGGACGTACAGACGCGCCGGCATCTGCCGCACCAGCACCGAGCGCCGACGACGTCCTGGCCTTGGCCACTGCGGGCGACGCGGCCAGCGCCGCGCTCTGCGGAGCGGAGAACGCAGGGGACTGGGCCCGCGTGACGGCATGGGGCTGCGGTGCGCTGCCGATATGAGGCAACTCGACATCCACTTCGACCAGTTCTGACTGCGCCGCGCTCGCGAACTCGGCTGCGACCGCGAACCGGTCGGCGAGCTGGTACGCCTCGTCGTCGAGGTCGGTTATCTGCTCGCCTGCCGCCTCCAGGGCTTCCCGGACACGCTCCAGCGCGCCGTGCTCGGGATGGAGGAGGTGGTCGACCGCCTGCCGAAGTTCGGCGCCGTTCTCGGCGGACCTGATCTGGTCGGTGAGGCGCAGGAGTTCCGCCCCGGCGGTGTAGGGGCCGAGCGGGTTCGCCGGGGCGGCCGCGTGCGCCTGTTCGAGGGCGGGGTCGAGGTCAACGCTGTAGCGGGCGGTGCGGAGCATCTCGGCTGCGTGGGCGGCGATGGCGGTCTGCTCGCCCCGGTCCATGCTGGTCGGCAGGCGGTGCCGGGGGCCGTGCCAGTCGTTGGTGAAGGCGAATCCGGCGTGGTCGAGCAGGGAGTAGGCGAAGCTGTCGCCCCCGCGCGCTACGACGCTTCCGCTGGGCTCGGCGGTGATGGTGACGGTGATGGGCACGGAGGGCTCCTGGACGAGTGGCGTCGGGGGAAGGTCTGGGGAGAGGTGGCCGAGGTCGGCGGCGATGCGCTGGCACTCGGTCTGCAGGCGGAAGGCGTCGCGGTAGGGGTTGTGGACGCGGCCGTCCTCACGGACCCGGGTTGCCACGACGACCACATGGCGGTCCTGGTTGCGCAGGGCTATCCACCGGCAGGCGTCCGGATCACCCGCAGGTGCGATCCCGGTCGCCGCCACCATGCGGCGGGCGACGTCGGCCCACTGGTAGTCGGTCAGGTCCGGTCGGCGGGGATCCGAGCGGACCTCGCAGAACCACACCGGCTGGTGCGGTGCCCTGGGCCCCAGGCGTTCGACGGGAGCGTCGAGCGCCTGGGCCAGATACGGCAGGGCGTCGTGACGGGCGAGCATCTCGAACGGTGCGCCGTGGCAGTCTCCGTCGATCAGACGGGGACCGGTGTACGCGCCGCGCGGGCCCGTGCCGAGCTGCCGGCTGAGCAGCCCGAGGGTGTGCTGTGTGCGCTGCAAGTACGCGATCACGACGTAGACCTCGAAGGAGAGTGGCGGGCACGAGCCCGGGGTCCGGGCCGTCAGGAACAGAAGGATCGGCAGATTCCGCGGTTTGGCCCGGCCGGGGATCGCTGGTAGACGCCCGGTTCATCGCGGCTGGTGGAGGCCGTGGTCGTAGGCGAAGTCCATGCAGGCGGCGCGGGCGCTGTAGGCGTCGTGGTGCAGCCTGGCCCAGCGACCGTCCTGGCGGATGACGGTGGCGACGATGTCGAGGCCGCCGGCCTGGTTGCGCATAGCCACCCAACGGCACGCCGACGGGTCGCCGTCCGGCTCGATGCCGGTGACGCCGACGACCTCGCGTGCCAGCTCGAACCAGGCGTCGTCGTCGACTTCCACCCCGGTGGTGTTGCGGATGCCGCAGTGCCAGGTGAGTCGCCGCGCTGCGGCATGCCCGGTCCGCGGCTTCCGCAGGGCTATCGGCTCGTCGAGGAGCAGCGCCAGGTACGGCAGCGTGACGGAGTCCTGGGCGGTGAGTTCCGGTGACCAGGCGGTGAGCAGGTAGGGCGCGAAGCTGTGCTCGCTGCGGTGGAGGCTGCTGAGCAGGTCGGTGGTGCTCTCGGTGCGGTGCACGTCGCAGAGCAGGGGATAGGCGGGCATGGGGTATCCACATCACTGGGCGGGGAAGGAGAACCGGTGCCCCGCAACCGGGGCACCGGGAGCGGGCGTTCAGAAGTGGGGGTTCTCCGTGGGCCGATCGGCCTCGGTGGCGGCCTGGAGCAGCTCGGTGAGGTCACCGGGTTCGGAGGAGCGCTGATCGATCCACCACCCGGCACGGGTAACGGTGCGCGCGGCTTCCTCGATCTCCTCCCACCCCGCCTCACTGGTCTCGCCTTCGAGGACCAGAGAGGTGTAGGCGGCGGCCAGAATCTGATGGCGGCAGCGCACACCCCAGGCGACGGCGCGCTCGGTCCCCTCCAGCGGCGGCATCCGGTACTGCCGTGACCAGGCATCGGACTCGGCCTGCTCCTCGGCGCGCTTGGCCTCCAGCCAGGCGGCCTTGTCCCGCTCGTCGCCTTCCTTGGCGGCCCGCCAGCAGTCGGTGCACTCCTGCCTGGCGAGCCACTCGGCGAAGCCCGCGCGACGGTCGGCGGCCCGGTCGGACAGGTCGCGATCGGCCTGGTGCCCACAGGAATGGGTGATCTGCCAGATGGTCTTCACGGCCATGAGAACTTCTCCTTAAGGGAGTTGGGTCAGCGGTTGTGGGAGAACGCGATGCGCGGGTCCACCGGACCCGCAGCCGGAGCAGAGGTTGCGGGAGCCGCGACCGGCGCCTTGCCGGGGAGGCCGGCACGGGCGGGGCTGGCGGCGAGCGCGGCGGCGCTGAAGCGGTGCCTGGGGTGGGTGAAGCCCTCGCTGCGCTCAAGAACCGTGGTGGTCGCCGGTGTTGGTTGGCGGCGCGCTGCCGCGTCCTGGGCGAGGCGGGGTTGTACGGCGACCTGGAGGTCTGACCGGTGCATCTGCAGCGTGGCGGCGGTGACCTTCCCGAGCGCTGTGTTGCGGTCGGTGGGGATGGGCAGCGTGTAGATGTCCAGCTCGTGGTTGAAGCGCCAGCCGTGCGACGCGAGGATTGCTCCGCCGTGTTCAACGGCGCCCATCGTGTCTGCGGTGGCGGCGACGACGCCGAGCTGCGGATGCTCGGCGAACGCGATGTCTGGTTCGGGGCGCGGGGGTCGGGCGCGGGCGCGAGCGGGTTCGGAGGCCAGTGAGGGGTCGAACGCGGCGTCCACGTCGACCCGGTAGCCGGCTTTGCGCAGCAGCGCGACGGCCCGGGTGGCGCGGTCCTGCCCGTTGCGCTGCTGGTCGGCCAGCGCGTACAGGGTCGGGTGGCCCGGGACAGGGTGGAAGTCGAATCCCTTCAACATCCATGTGCTGGAGGCCAGTTGCTGGGGATTGCTGGCGACGATGCCGTGGTCGGGGTGGCGGCCGACTGCGACGTCGGGCAGCGAGTCGTGATCGGGGGCGGGCATGGCAGATCCATCCGGTGCGGGCTTGGAGGCTGGGGCTGTCGCGGACGGCGAAGGCTCTGCTGGTGCTGGGCATGGAGGACTCCGGGAGGGCAGTGATCAGCGACGGCGGGTGGACGACGGCCGGGCCGCAGCAGACGGAGCCGGCGTGGCGGGGGTCGCCGGTGGAGCGGCCGGCGTGCGCCGTGCGGTCGGCGAGGGTGCGAGAGCGGCGGTCACCCGCGGCGCGTTCGGTTCCCGTGGGGCGGCCCGGCCCAGCCGGGCCCGGTCAGGATGGACGGCGTGCCGGTCGGCCAGGTCCCCGCGCATGGAGCGAAGCTCAAGCGCGTAGGCGTCGAGCTGCTCCGTGATGTAGCGCAGGCGGTTCGCGTAGTGGGGATCGACGGATCCGCCCAGGCCCTCCCAGAAGTCGGCCGTGGCGCGGAGCGTCTCGCCGACCTGCTCCAGTACGCCGTCGTGCGGCGCGGTCACCGCGCTGAGGACGGCCACCGCCTCCCGTGTGTGCTCGGCCTCTCGCATCGCGGCCGGCAGCCGTGCCAGCAGGTCGCCCAGGTCGGGGCCGCTCTGGCGGACGGGCAGCGCCTCGGGACTGAGCAGGTCAGGCTGGCACCGGACGGAGAACCCTTCGACCATCAGCCCGTCGACGGCCTGCGTCACTGTCTGCCGCAGCTCGTCGTTGTCGGTCATGGCCAGCGGCAGGCGGTGGAACCTGTCGGCTCCCAGGACCACGGGAACGAATCCGGCGCGGTGCAGGACGCTGCTGGCCTCGGCCTCGTTGAGGACCGGCCGGGTGTCCTTGCGGGGCGGCACGCCCAGGTCGTCCAGACGCCGGTCAAGGGCCGCCAGCAGATGGGGGACGCTGCCCTGGTGGGCGCTCTCGGGTGCTCCGGGCGTGGAGTCCCACCACACCTCGTACGGCACAGAATCGGTTTCCGCCGTGGCCAGCCATGCCCGAGGCGGGTGCGGCTCGGCGGGCTCCTGCAGCGGGGAGACGATCAGGTTCCCCCCGTCGGGCAGTTCGGCCCAGACGTAGTAGTCGCTCATGCCGTACTCCACTCCGCAGGGCAGACCTCGACCGCGCAACGCGGTGGTGATCTCCTCGTACCGCCGGCTTGTGGGAGCCGAGGTGCGCGGAGCGGGAAGACGAGGCCCGTCGATGCGAGCGGTTACCTGGGCGTCCTCGCGGGCGAAGGTGATGGTGGTCTGGTCAAGCACGGTCCAGCTCCAGGTAGTTCGGTGCCGAGGCCGCAGACGGGGGAACCCGCTGGTGGCCGGGGCGGTGCAGGTGGTTGTGTTCGATGAGGATGCGGGGATCCGCCGGTTTGGCCGCGCCGGAAGTCAGTGCTATCGGCATCAGCGCGGACGACGCGCGGCCGGCGGACCTGGCGCTGCCGGGGGCGGGACGGCTGGGGCGTCGGTCGGTGGCGTGTGCCGGGCCGAGGGCGAGGTGGCTCGGGCGGCCTGGGCGCGCGAGGAGTCGCGGCCCGGCGGGGTCGGGGCCCCGGCACGGGGGCCGAGCGGCTTGGCGGTGTGGCGGTCGGCCAGCTCGCCGCGCAGTGCGCGGACCTCCACGGTGCTCCGGTCGATCTCGGTGGCCATCAGGTGAAGCCGGTAGACGTGGCGCTCGGCGTCGGGGCCATTGAGGGTCTGCCACCAGTCGGCGGCGGCGTGCAGGGCCGCGACCGCCTGGGCGAGCGTGCCGTCCAGGGGGGAGGCGATCTTGTCCAGCGCCGCGACGACGTCCCGTGTGTGTCGGGCATGGTCGCTGACGAACGCCGCGAGGTGGTCCACGCCGAAGTCCTGCGCCCGGCTCATGTGGAGGGCACGGGGATCCTCGGTCAACAGCTCGGGCGGGCAGGTGACCTCGAAGCCCTCGAACCGCAGGCCGTCGACCGCGCGGGTAACCGCGAGGCGCTGCTCGTCGGGGTCGGTCATGGCCAGCGGCAGCCGGTGGAACCGCCCGGTTGGCAACTCGACCGCGATGAAACCCGCCCGGTACAGGCTCGGGTGGGTGCCGTCCTCGTTCAGGACGGGACGCGGGTCGGGACGCGGCGCGACACCGAGGTCGTCCAGGTGCCGGTCGACGGCGGCCAGCAGGGGCTCGATGCCGAGGTGGGCATGGTCGGGGCCGGTGGTCTCCGAGTCCCACCAAATCTCGCAACTGGCATCGCTCTCGCGCTCGGCCAGGGCGAGCCATGCGCCCGGCGGCTGCTCCTCGGAGGGCTCCTGCGGCGGGGTGATCACCAGCTTCCTGCCGTCGGGCAGCGGTGCGTATATATAGGTGGCGCTGATGCCGTCTTCCAGCTCGCTGGGAAGGCCGCGCGACCGCAGGGCCGCGGTGATCTGCGGAACCCAGCCCACCACGTGTGAGCGTGGTGCGGGTGGCAGCGGCAGGCGGGGGCCGTCGATGCGGGCGGTGACCAGCTCGCCCTCTCGGGCGAAGGCGATGGTGGTGCGTTCCAACACGGTGGCATCTCCTGATGCGTGGGGCAGGCAGATTTCAGCTAGTGAGAGCCTGCGAGGATCGAGCAGTTTGGGCGGGCCGGTCCCTGGTGGTAGAGGGGTCAGCGCGAACGCCCAGGGGGCGGAGGTGCCGCAGGCCCGCCGGGCGGTGGCAGCGGGGCAGCGGAAGCGCTGGTCCCGGGCCGGGTGGTCCGGGAGAGCGCCGCTCGGCTGCGCGTGGAGCCGGTCTCCGGGGAGGAGTGGGGGCCGGCAACGGCCGGGGCAGGCAGGCTCCCGGCGTAGTGGAGGGCCGTCGGCAGGTACTGGCTGAGGGTCACGGCCGCGTCCCAGCCCTCCTCGTGGCGGGTCTCGCGGGCGGCGTACAGCACCCACTCGGCGGCCTGCGGCGTCAGGCCGGCGGTCGAAGTGGCGAGGAACTCCTCCTGCAACCGCGCCGCCCTGGCGAGCGCCCCGTCGGCCTGGCGCACATGGTGCAGGTCACCTGCGTTCGAATCCGATGCCAGGCCGGCTTGCTCCAGGTTCGCGTCCAGGTGGGACACGATGGCCGGGGCGCTGGCCAGGAGGGTCTCGACCTGCGCCCAGGCGTCGGTGTCGCGCCGGGCGGCGCGGTCGCCGTAGGCGGTGTCGTCCAGCGGGAAGCCCTGCTCGTCGGCGAGTGAGTCGCTGACCGCGTCCCAGTCGTTCAACACTTCCGAGATCCCGTCGCAGGCGAACCTGGCGATGGCCAGGCGCTGGCGCCAGACGGCGTGGTCGTAGCGGGGCAGAAGCCGCGAGCGGATGTCCTGGGCGGCGCGTACCGGGTCGGCGTCCACACTGATGCCGTCCGGAGAGCGCACGTCGACCCCGTCGTGGACCGCCTGGCCGAGCGAGGTGTCGTACAACGCCCCAACGAGCAACTGACCCGGGTTCATGGGGCGGTGGACGACTACCAGCCGTGCGCCGCCGGGGCCGGTGAGGACGGCGGCCTCGGGGACCACGAAGTCCGTGAAGGCGTGCTGGAGCGTGCCCCAGTCCCACAGCTGCTCGGCCAGCTGCCGCTGCCGCTGGCTGTCGTGGAACGCGAGCAGTTGCATGGACCATCCGGGCATGCGGCTGGTCAGGGCTGTGGCGAAGGGTTCCAGCGGAATCCGGCTGGGCCGGGCTGAGGGCTCCTCGCCGGGGTTGGTGCGGTTCATCACGAGGTCCCTCCATCAGGTTGGGCAGGCACCGCTGCCGAGGCGAGCGGTGGCGATCGGTACGGACAGGCCGCAGGAGGTGGTCAGCGGGTGCGGCGGTTGACCGGCTGCTGCGGGAGGCGTGCCGCCGGCATGCTCGGCTGCCGGGCAGGGCGCGGAGCGGGGGACCGGGCCAAGGCGGCGTCGTGCCGCAGGTCGGCCGCCCGGCCACGGGTACTGACGCGGTGGCTGAGATGGTCGGCGGCGCGGGCCAGCGCCGCGGCTTGCCGGGCGAGGGGCGCGGTGTGGCGCCACGCCTCCTCGTTGCGCAGCGCGTCCGCCTGCTGCGCCCACGGCTCGCCGGAGCGGGGGTGGGCGGCGTCGATCAGCGCCAGGACCTGCAGCCACTCCTCGCGCAGGTGCACGATATGGTCGACGCCCTCGTCAAGGCCCGGAAGTTGCCGCAGGTCCGCGCTGACCGGCCCGGCGAGGAACTCCTCGCTGCGGGCCGCTGCGCGTACCTGCGGCAGCACCGCGGGCACGTGCTCCACGAGGACCAGCAGGTGGTCCCAGGCGGCGGCGTTGCGCGCCATCACCGCGTCCGCGTAACTCTGCCTGTGCACGGGCCGGTTGTCCGGGTCGGAGACGCGGTGCAGACCGTCGTACCAGGCGTCGGCTGCGGCCTGGAGTCCGGCCGCGGCTTCAGCCAGGGCGGTCACCTTCCCGGTCCAGCCCGGGACGCCCTCGCTCCCGACCTTGGCCGCAGCGGTCTCGTGATCAGGCGGCCATGCGGAAGTCGGTGTCATAGAGGGCTCGTTCCTTGGGGTGGAGGAGGTGCTGGACGATGAAGCTCAGCCCGGCGACCAGCCACAGGCCCCGGCCGCGCGGGAGGGCGGCGATGGC
>Ga0302314_10013791_pt1 | contig 13864 bp, 15 predicted proteins | sample III_Palsa_N2_3_FD_200533 | JGI IMG/M metagenome (GOLD analysis project Ga0302314, IMG submission 200533) | Peat permafrost microbial communities from Stordalen Mire near Abisko, Sweden - III_Palsa_N2_3 | ecosystem: Environmental > Terrestrial > Soil > Palsa > Peat permafrost | place: Sweden... | reverse complement strand
GGAGTTCGAAGCCGCCCAGCCAGACTTATCCACACTTATCCACAACCCTGTGGACCGCGTCCCGCGGCCCACAGAAACAACAACCACTGTCCCTAATTAATCTGTCTCACCCAAGGGGGTCACCCCAGGGCGAGGGACCGTTAATAACGGAAATTTACGGTGGGAACGGCGGTGTTTCGCGTGAAACACTTTCGGTGTCGCCCCGATAGGGCAGGCCAATCCAATCGCGCGGCGACCGGCCGAGGATCCGGCGATCGCGCCGTGGCGCGAGGCCGCGTCAGATGCGTCCGGCGGTGGCCGAGGCGGTGGCGTGCGCGAACGGCGTCTGGCCGGTGGGCGAGGTGGCTGAGACCAGGGCCGTCTTGGCGGCGTCCGCCGGGGCGAAGGCGGCGGCGGTCTGGGCGAAGAGGGCCGTCCTGGGATCGATCAGCGTGCCGCCGTCGCCGTCGCTGGTGACGGAGTAGGCGTCCGCCACGCTGCCGGCGACGTGGAAGGCGTAGGTCGCTCCGCCATCGGTCAGCACCAGGACCCCGCCGCTCACCGCGGCGGTCGCGCCCGCGACGAAGGCGACGCTCCTGAGGTCGATCTCCTCGCCCGCGCCGCTGAAATTGACGATCTCGTTGGCGAAGGCGCCGCCCGCCGCCGGCGCGTCGGCCGCATCGATCTGCAGCACCGCCGAGCCGGTGGAGGGTTCGACGAACTTCACATAGCCGGTCCCGATCGCATCGGAGACGGCCAGTTCGATCGTGCCGGCGCTGATCGCCGCCTTGCCGCTGAACGCCGCGCCCACGCCGCTGATCAGCAGGACCCCGGCTTCGGTCTCGACGACCACGCCCGATCCGTCGAGCGTTCCGGCCAGTGTTCCGGACCCGGCGATCCGCACCTCGCCGTCGTCCGCCAGCACCCCGCCCGAAAGTACGTTGAGGCGGATCGCATAGCCGCCCGAGGTGATGGTCTCGCCGCCGCCGCTGGACACCGCGGCGCCGAACGCGACGCCGCCGGAGGAGATGTTGTCCGCGCCGCCGCTGAGCACCGTGGTCCGGTCGGTGACGCCGCCGGCGTAGATCGTGTCGCTGCCGCCGCCCGACACCACCGCGCTCAGCGCGGAGCCGCCCGAGTAGACATCCTCCTGGCCGCCGCTCAGCAATGTCGCGGACTTGGCGACGCCGCCGGACGAGACGAGCTCCTCGCCGCCGCTGACGAGCGTATTGGCGGTCGCGCCCGAGGCGCGCACCGACTCGACCCCGCCGCTCAGCACCGTGGCCCCGTAGGCGACGCCGCCGCTGGAAACCACGAGCTGGCCGCCGCCCGACACGATGGCGGCGCTGTCGACCCACAGCACGGCCTCGGTTCCGCCGCTCAGAACCGTGGTCCCGCTGGCGAAGCCGCCCTGCGAGACGACTACCTTTCCGCCGTTGGACACGACCGCGTCGTCGGCGGTCCCGAAGACTTCTTCGATCCCGCCGCTGAGGACATTCGTCGCGCTGGCGAGGCCGCGCCTGAGGACGATGTCCGTGCCGCCATCGGCGTCGTCGTCGTCGGTTCCGGAGACGTATTCGAGCCCGCCGCTCAGCACCGTCGCGCCGCTAAGCAGGCCCCCGCTATAGACGGTCTCCGTTCCACCTTCGGAAATGACGGCCCCGTCCTCGGTCCCGTAAACGTCCTCCGCCCCGCCGCTCAGCACCTGCGTCCCGCTGGCGACGCCGGAGACGAGAAAGTCGGCGCCGGCCAAGGTTCCGGTCGCGGTCGCGCCAGAGTTGATCAGGAGCGTGCCGTTGACGACCGTCACCGCGTCGGCCGAGCCGCCGGCCGCGATTCCCGCGTAGCCGGAACTCACCGCGGTTCCGACCGACACGCCGCTTATCTGGCCCGCGCCGGTGACGCCCAACACCGCGCCAGCCCCGTTGAGCTGAGCGCCAGACTCTACCGCCAGATCGTCGGTCGTCGCGCCCGACGACAGCGTCAGGGTCCCGCCGGAAGACACCGTCACGGCGCTGACCGTCGCCCCCGACGACAGAATCAGGGCGCCGCCGGAGTTCACCGTCATGCCGTGCGCCGCGACGCCCGCGGACAGGGTCAGGGTCCCGCCGCCCAGAATCAGCGAGTTATTGACCAGCAGCGTTCCGCCGCTGGAGATCGTTACGCCGTCGAGAGTCGTCGTGGCCGTCACCGCGCCGGACCCGGCGCCGAGATGCTGGCCGCTGCTCACCGTCAAGCCGTATTCGACCGAGCCGCCGCTCTCGACGGTCACGCCCACAGCCAAGCCGCCTTGTTCGATCGTCAGGGCGCCGCCGCTGGAGACGACAGCGTCCGCCACCTCCCCGCCGGAGCCGACGTCCTCAGCGCCGCCGCTGGAAACCACGGCGCCCATCGACTCCCCGGTGGAGATGACCGTTTCGAATCCGCCGCTGGAAACGACAGCGCTGACCGATTCGCCGCCGAAGTAGACCTCCTCTATGCCGCCGGACTCGACGACCGTGCCGCTGGCCACGCCGTGGACGTCGTCGAGGCTGTAGAGATAGGGGCCGCTCACCACCGTGCCGGTCGCGGTCGCGCCCGAGTCGACCACCAGCTGGCCGTAGGCCGCCGTCACCCCGACGGCCGCGCCGCCGGATTCCACCACCAGTCCACCGTCGTCGACGATCGATACGCCGCTGACCTGGCCGGCGTCGTAGTTATAGCCCGCCAGCTCGCCGGCGCCGTCCAGCTCGCCGCCCGAGGATATGGTGAGGCCGCTGGCCACCGCGCCCGAGGACAGGGTCAGCGTTCCGCCGCTCAGCACCACCGAGCCGTCGACCGCGAGCGTTCCCCCGCTGGAGATCGTCACCCCGTCGATCGTCACCGTGCCGGTCACCGCGCCGGCGCTCGCGCCGGAGGTCTGGCCGCTGCTCACGGTGAGCGCGATGTCGGCCGCGCCGCCGCTCTCGACCGTCGCGCCGGCGGCCGAGCCGCCCAGGCCGATCGTCAGCCCGCCCCCGCTGGAAACGAGGGCGCTCACCGTTTCCCCGCCTGAATAGACGTATTCCTGGCCGCCGGAATTGACGATCGTCCCGCTGGCCGCGCCGAAGACGGCGTCGGAGGCGTAGCGGCCGCTCACCACCGTTCCGGTCGCGGTCGCCCCGGCGTCAACCCGGAGTTCGCCGTACTTGACCTTCACCCCGCTGGCCGAGCCGCCGGACTGGATTTCCAGATAGGCGGAATAGACGTCGCCGACCGACACGCCGCTGACCTGGCCGGCGACATAGATGTCGCCTTGCGAGACATAGCTGCCGCCCTGCAGGGCGCCGGGACCCTCCAGCGTGCCGCCCGCGGACACGGTGAGGCTGCTGACCACCACGCCCGAGGACAGCGCCAGGGTTCCGCCGCTCAGCACCACCAGCGTGCTGGTCACCTCGATCGTCCCGCCGCTGGAAACCGTCACGCCGCTCAGCGTCGTCGTGGCGGTCGCCGTTCCGACGCCCACGCTCTGGCCGCTGCTCACTGTCAGGGCGGCGAATTCCAACGCGCCGCCGCTCTCGACCGTCACGCCGGCGGCCGAGCCGCCCTGCTGGATCGTCAGGCTGCCGGCGGCGTCGATCGTGGCCCCGCTGGCGAGGCCGCCGGAAGAGACGTACTCGGAGCCGCCGCTGAGCACCGTGGCGCCGCTGGCCGCGCCGCTGGATGAGATGATCTCATAGCCGCCGCTGGAAATGACGGCGCCCACGGTGCTCCCGCCGGAAAGGACGTATTCCACCCCGCCGGCGTCGGCGATCGTGTCGCTGGCCACGCCATAGACGCCGTCCTGGGCGCCGTTGTCGGTTCCGGGGGCCTTCAGGACCGTTCCGGTGGCGTAGCCCCCCGCCTCGATGTCGATAAAGGCCCCGTTGTGGACAGTCGTGGCCTGCACCGCGCCCCCCGAGAGCACGAGCAACTCATTGCCGTTGGAGACGGTCAGCCCGCTGCTGGTGACGCCGGAGGAGATGGTGGTCGTGGTCATGGGTCAGTACCTCGCGGGAATGATACTCGCGCGCTCGACGTGAAGGCGTGCGTCGCGCGTCCCCAATCGTGACCGTATCCCGGTTGCGGGCCTCCCTCAACCAAGGGAGTCCCCGCGACGCGCCCTAAACGGGAGGTTCCGCCACCAGGATTCCGGAGCTTGCGCCCCGCCGGGATGAAAGTCAGAGCAACAACCCGAAGATCTTGCAGTCGCGCCGTTCGCCGGCGCGCTGGATGTGGCCGCGCAAATAGCCTTCTTCCTCGAAGCCGAGGCGCTGCAGCAGCTTCTCGGAGCGCAAATTGCCGGCGTGGGCGCGGGCCCAGAGGCGTTTCAGGCCCAGCGCCGCGGCGTGGTCGACGACGGCGCGCATGGCTTCCAGCCCGTAGCCGTGCCCCCAGGCGTCCCGGGCGATCACGAAGCCCACCTCGCCGCGATGGTGGCGCCAGTCGATGTCGGAAAGGTCGCAGGCGCCCAGGAAGGCGCGGTCCGGGCCGTGCTCGACCGCCCAGTGGAACGCCTCGCCGGTGGCCATGTCCTCGACCTCTGTGGCGATCATCCGCTCGACGACCTCCGGGTCCTCGATCTCGACGCTGTCCCAGTGCGCCATCACCACCGGATCGTTCATGATCGGGAAGAGCACGCGCCAGTCGGTCGTCTCGATCGGGCGCAGCACCAGACGTTCGGTTTCGAGAATCACGGGACTTGGACCGGGGGGTGGGGCTTCCTAACTCTGGCGCGGACGGTCGGCCGATGCTAGAGGGCCGGCCCCCCGCGCGCGAATTATGAAGAGCTGATGCTTTCCCTGCTCCTGATCATCCTCGACATCTTCGTCGGCCTCGGCATCGTCGCCGTGGTGCTGATGCAGCGCTCCGAGGGTGGCGCGTTCGGCATGGGCGGCGGCCCCACCGGTCTGATCACCACGCGCGGCGCCGGCGACCTGCTGACGCGGACCACCTGGGTGCTGTTCGGCCTGTTCCTGGCGCTCAGCCTCGGCCTGACGCTGCTGGGCGCGCATGATCGGGCGACCTCGTCGGTGCTGCAGCAACTGAAGGGCCAGGTCGCCAATCCGAGCGCGCTCAACCAGCAGCCGCTGGCGCCGCCTGCGCCCACCGCGGCGAACAGCCTGCCGGCGGCGGGCTCGCCGCTGCTCGCGCCCGGCGGCAATCCCTTAAGCGCGCCCGCGCCGCAGCCGATTATCCAGACGCCCGCCGCCCAGGCCGCGCCGACGCTCGCGGCGCCGAAGCCGCATGAGCACAAGGCGACCGCCGCGCCGGCGCCCGCCGCCGCGCCGCCGGTCCTCGAGGCGCCGCCGCCCAAGCCCGCGCCGACCAACGCGCCCTAAGCGACCGGTTGACGCACGACGCTACGAATCACCCACCGCGCCCCGATTCGCGGCGCGACTCACCCGACGAATCTCCTGTAAGCTGACCGTCCATGGCCCGGTTTATCTTCATCACCGGCGGCGTGGTCTCCTCCTTGGGAAAAGGGCTGGCGTCGGCGGCGCTCGGCGCACTCCTGCAGGCGCGCGGCTACAAGGTCCGCCTGCGCAAGCTGGACCCCTATCTCAACGTCGATCCGGGGACGATGAGCCCCTATCAGCACGGCGAGGTGTTCGTCACCGACGACGGCGCCGAGACCGATCTCGACCTCGGCCACTACGAGCGCTTCACCGGCGTCTCGGCGACCCGCGGCGACAACATCACCACCGGCCAGATCTACAAGACCATCCTGGAGAAGGAGCGGCGAGGGGACTACCTCGGCGCCACCGTGCAGGTGATCCCGCACGTCACCGACGAGATCAAACGCTTCGTGCTGGCCGATCCGGGCGAGGGGGTCGATTTCGTGTTGGTGGAGATCGGCGGCACGGTGGGCGACATCGAAGGTCTGCCGTTCTTCGAGGCGATCCGCCAGCTCGGCCAGGAGCTGCCGCGCGGTCACGCCTGCTTCGTCCACCTGACCCTGCTGCCGTTCATCAAGACCGCCGGCGAGATGAAGACCAAGCCGACCCAGCACTCGGTGAAGGAGCTGCGCTCGATCGGCATCCAGCCGGACGTGCTGCTCTGCCGCTGCGAGCAGCCGATCCCGCCGGAGGAGAAGCGCAAGATCGGCCTGTTCTGCAACGTGCGGCCCTCGGCGGTGATCCAGGCCATGGACGCGCCCAACATCTACGCCGTGCCGCTCGACTATCACGCCCAGGGGCTGGACGCGGAGGTGCTCGACGTGTTCGGCATCACCGACGCCCCGGCGCCGGACCTGTCGCGCTGGACCCAGATCTCCGACCGGCTCGTGCACCCCGACGGCGAGGTGACCATCGCCGTGGTCGGCAAGTACACGGTGCTGAAGGACGCCTACAAATCGCTGATCGAGGCGCTGACCCACGGCGGCGTCGCCAACAAGGTGAAGGTCAACCTCGACTGGGTCGAGAGCGAGACCTTCGAGGGCGACGAGAGCGCCGCCGCGACGCGGTTGGAGGGCGTGCACGGCATCCTGGTGCCGGGCGGCTTCGGCGAGCGCGGCTCGGAGGGCAAGATCCGCGCGGCCAAGTTCGCCCGCGAACGCTCGGTGCCCTATTTCGGCGTCTGTTTCGGCATGCAGATGGCGGTGATCGAGGCGGTGCGGAACGTGGCGGGCGTGCCCTGCGCCTCCTCGACCGAGTTCGGCCCCACCAAGGCGCCGGTCGTCGGCCTGTTGACCGAATGGGTGCGCGGCAACGAGCGCGAGACGCGTTCCGACGCCGACGACCTGGGCGGCACCATGCGGCTGGGCGCCTATGACGCGGTGCTGACGCCGGGCTCCAAGATCGCGGCCATCTATGGCGAGGCGGGGATCAGCGAGCGCCATCGGCACCGCTACGAGGTCAACATCGGCTACCGCGAGGCCTTCGAGAGCGCTGGCCTGAAGATGACCGGCGTCTCGCCCGATGGCGTGCTGCCCGAGATCGTCGAACGCACCGACCATCCCTGGTTCATCGGCGTCCAGTTCCACCCCGAACTGAAGAGCCGCCCCTTCGCCCCCCACCCCCTCTTCGCCAGCTTCATCGCCGCGGCGCTGGAGCAGAGCCGGCTGGTGTGAGGTAAGGCGCGTTGTGGTAGGGTGAGGGCATGGTCGTAACACTCCCGCCGGAACTGGAAGACCTGATCCGGGAAAAGGTCGCCTCCGGCGATTACCGCGACGAGGGCGAAGTGATCAGCCGCGCGCTTCTGCTCCTGGAAGACCAGGATCGTCGCGCGGCCTTGAACGCCGCGATCGAGGAGGGAGAAGCTGACCTGCGTGAGGGTCGCTTCATCGACATCGACAGCGACGAAGAATTTACGGCGTTCATCGACGCCCTATGAGGCGGCGACTGCGGCTCTCGGTGGGCGCTCGCTCCGACTTCGCTAAAATCGCCCGATGGTCCGAAGCCCGATGGGGTGTCCAACAACGAGTCCGTTACGTCGGCGAAATACGCAGACGGCTCGATCAGCTCAGAGAGCGACCTCAGCTCGGACCCGAACTCGGCGCCGATCATCCGCATATGCGAAAGCTGAGCATCGGCTCGCACGTCGTCTTGTACCGGTTCGACGAGGCGCTGGTCTTTGTCGTCAGAATTCTGGATCAGCGAATGGACATCGAAGCGCGTCTCAACGAGCTCGGCGATGGCGGCAATTGATCTGGACATCCGCCGCCTCGCCCTCGCGCTGCCCGAGACCTATGAGCGGCCGCATCGGCGCAAGCCGACGTTCTGGGTGCATGAGCGAATCTTCTGCATGTTGCAGCCGGGCGAGGCGCACGTGGTGGTCAAGCTGGAGCGGGACGATCAGCTCAACATGATCGAGGGGCATCCCGAGGCCGTGGCGCCGGCGCGGCTCTACAGTCATCACGGCTGGACGAACCTTAGTCCCGAGCGCGCCGGGCCGGAGCTGACGGCGCTGATCCTGCGGCTGGCGTGGACGCACGTGGCGCCGAAGCGGCTGGTGCGGGCGCTTGGAGGTTAGGAATGGCGAGCCCAGACGATATCCGCCGGCTGGCGCTGGCGTTGCCGGACACGGCGGAGGCCGACCACCACGGCATGCCGTCGTTCCGGGTGAAGGGAAAGATCTTCTCGACCATCCACGTCCAGCACCCGCGGATGATGGTGAAGCTCGAGCCCGAGGATCAGCATAACCTCGCCGAGGCGCATCCCGGCGTGATCGAGGCCGTGCCGGGCGCCTGGGGCCGCAAGGGAGCGACCTTCGCCCTCTATGAGCGCGCCGACGTGGCGCTGATCGAGATGTTGCTGCGAATGGCCTACGCCCAGGTCTCGGCGGCGCGGCGAAAGCGAGCGTCCTGATGCTGGGCCTGCAGCACGGCGTGAACGCCCTCGCGGACTACGATCCGCGCTGGGCGAGCGCTTTCGACGAAGAGAGAGCCAGGATCGCTGCGGTGCTGGGACCGCTTGCAAAGGCGGTCGAGCACTATGGCTCGACCGCCGTGCCGGGCATGAGGGCCAAGCCGATCCTGGACATACTCATCGGCGTCAGTCCCATCGAAGACTGGGCTCGATGCCAGGAGCCCCTCGAGGCGCTTGGCTACGATTACGCCACCGACGCCGGCGTTCCGGGACACTTCATTTTCGGCCGCGGCCGCGACGCCTCCGAGCGAACACACTTGGCGCATGTCGTGGCGTTCGGTAGCGACGAGTGGCTCATGGCGCTTGCCTTCCGCGACGCGCTGAGGGCGGACGCGATCTTGCGAGCCGATTACATCGCCGAGAAAACGCGAGCTGTCGCCGCGGCCCCGGAGGGACGTCCGCGCTACAACGAACTCAAGGGTCCGTTCATCTCAGCCCTAAATGCCATGCTTCGCTCCAGTTCTTCGTAAAGCGCGGCGCTTGTAATCGCGGGGCGCTTGCGGCATAGACGCCCGCTCATTTTCGAGCCCCGAAGCGTCCCATGGCCGTCCCCAAAAGAAAAACCTCCCCCTCGCGCCGCAACATGCGCCGCTCGCACCACGCCCTGAAGCCGAACTCGTTCGTCGAAGACACCGACACCGGCGAGCTGAAGCGCCCGCACCACGTCGACCTGAAGACCGGCACCTATCGCGGCCGCCAGGTGCTGACGCCGAAGGAAGACTAGGCAGCGTCTCGACGTCGCGGCCGGTTGCCCGCGTGGGCCGTGGCCGCTAAGCCTCCCGCCTCTTCACGTCCAGGGGCGACCAGCGCATGACCGAAATCGTCGACATCCTCGCGCGTGAGATTCTCGACAGCCGGGGCAATCCCACCGTCGAGGTCGACGTCGTGCTGGAAGACGGCACCCTGGGCCGCGCGGCGGTTCCGTCCGGCGCCTCGACCGGGGCGCACGAGGCGGTGGAGCGGCGCGACGGCGATCCGGACCGCTACGGCGGCAAGGGCGTGCGCGGCGCGGTCGACGCGGTGATGGGCGAGATCTTCGATGCGCTATCCGGCGCCGAGGCCGAGGACCAGCGCCGGCTCGACCGCATCCTGATCGAACTCGACGGCACCGCCAACAAGAGCCGGCTGGGCGCCAACGCCATCCTGGGTGTCTCGCTGGCGGCGGCCAAGGCGGCGGCGAAGACGCGCGAGCTGCCACTCTACAAATACATCGGCGGCGTCTCGGCGCGCATCCTGCCGGTGCCGCAGATGAACATCATCAACGGCGGCGCCCACGCCGACAATCCGATCGACTTCCAGGAATTCATGATCCTGCCCACCGGCGCGCCGACCTTCGCCGAGGCGGTGCGGATGGGCTCGGAGATCTTCCACGCCCTGAAGAAGGCGCTGCATGACGCCGGCCAGCCGACCAATGTCGGCGACGAGGGCGGCTTCGCGCCCAACTTCTCCGGCGCCGACGAGGCGCTGGGCTTCATCATGAAGGCGGGCGAGGCGGCCGGCTATCGCGCCGGCGAGGACTTCGCCCTCGGCTGCGACGCCGCCGCCAGCGAGTTCTTCAAGGACGGCCGCTACCGGATGACCGGCGAGGGCAAGACGCTCGACGCCGGCGGCATGGTCGACTTTCTGGCCGATCTGGTGGCGCGCTATCCGATCGTCAGCATCGAGGACGGCTGCGCCGAGGACGATTTCGACGGCTGGAAGCTGCTCACCAAGGCGCTCGGGAACAAGGTGCAACTGGTCGGCGACGACGTGTTCGTCACCAACCCCGAGCGGCTGAAGCTCGGCATCGAGCAGGGCTTCGCCAATTCGATCCTGATCAAGGTCAACCAGATCGGCACGCTCTCGGAGACGCTGGACGCGGTCGAGATGGCCCACAAGGCCGCCTACACCGCGGTGATGAGTCACCGCTCGGGCGAGACGGAGGACACGACGATCGCCGACCTGGCGGTGGCCACCGGCTGCGGCCAGCTCAAGGCCGGCTCGCTGTCGCGCTCGGATCGCCTCGCCAAGTGGAACCAGCTGCTGCGAATCGAGGAAGAACTCGATGACCAGGCGCTCTATGCCGGCGCGGCCGCGCTGAAGCGTCGCTGAAGGGCGCAGGAACTCCGTTTGGGAAGGCTTCGTTAAGCGGGTCGGCCGAGATTCAGCTCCGTGCTCGCCCGCCTCACCACCTTCGTACCGACCGTCGTCCTCGCGGCGCTGATCGTCTATTTCGGCTTCAACGCGCTCACCGGCGACCGTGGCCTGCTCACCACCCGACAGCGCGCCGCGCAGTTGGCGCAGGACGAGGCCCAACTCAAATTGCTGCAGGCGCAGCGCACCGAGCTTGAGCAGCGCGTCCGCCTGCTGGCCGACGACAATCTTTCCCGCGATCTGTTGGAAGAGCGAGCGCACGTCGTTCTAGGCTTCGCCGATCCAAAAGACTATGTGATCCGGACACCTCAGCCCGCACGCTGAAACGATGCGCTGGCCCGGTGCGTTTGGTGCTGGAATCGACGGAGCTCGACATGGCGAGGGCGGCCAAGCCCAAGGACAAGCCCGCCGTCGACAAGGACCAGCTGCTTTCCCTCTATCGCACCATGCTGCTGATCAGGCGGTTCGAGGAGCGGGCGGGTCAGCTCTACGGCATGGGTCTGATCGGCGGCTTCTGCCACCTCTACATCGGCCAGGAGGCCGTGGCGGCGGGGGTGCAGTCGATCAAGCAGCCGCAGGACCAGATCATCACCGGCTACCGCGACCACGGCCACATGCTGGCGGCCGGTATCGACCCCAAGGCGGTGATGGCCGAGCTGACCGGCCGCGCCGCCGGCGTCGCCAAGGGCAAGGGCGGCTCGATGCACATGTTTTCGCTGGATCACCAGTTCTACGGCGGCCACGGCATCGTCGGCGCCTGGGTGAGCCTGGGCACCGGCCTGGCGCTCGCCAACCGCAACAAGGGCAACGGCGCGGTGACCTTCGTCTATTTCGGCGACGGCGCGGCCAATCAGGGCCAGGTCTACGAGAGCTTCAACATGGCTGAGCTCTGGAGCCTGCCGGTCGTCTACATCATCGAGAACAACCAGTACGCCATGGGCACCTCGATCGAGCGCGCCTCGTCGGAGACCCACCTCTACCGGCGCGGCGCCAGCTTCAACATCCAGGGCAGGGAAGTCGACGGCATGGACGTGCTGGCGGTGCGCGACGCGGCCGCCGAAGCCGCCGAACACGCACGCTCGGGCAAGGGGCCGTTCATCCTGGAGATGAAGACCTATCGCTACCGCGGCCACTCGATGAGCGACCCGGGCAAATATCGCACCCGCGAGGAGATCGACGAGGTGCGCAAGCACCGCGACCCGATCGACCACGTGGAGGAGCTGCTGCGTTCGCAGAAGATGGCCGACGACGCGTCCATGAAGGCGATCGACGCCGAGATCCGCCGCACCGTCGCCGACGCCGCCGAATTCGCCCGCACCGCGCCCGAGCCCGACCCGTCCGAGCTCTACACCGACGTCTACACCGAGGTGTCGGCGTGACCGACATCCTGATGCCGGCGCTGTCGCCGACGATGGAAGAAGGCACGCTGGCCAAGTGGCACGTGAAGGTGGGCGATGCGGTGCGCTCCGGCGACGTGATCGCCGAGATCGAGACCGACAAGGCGACGATGGAGGTCGAGGCGGTCGACGAGGGCGTGGTGGAGGAACTCCTGGTGCCCGAGGGGACCGAGGAGGTGAAGGTCAACACGCCGATCGCGCGGTTGAAGGGGGAGGGCGAGGCTGCGAAGCCCCCTCAGTCGTCGGCTTCGCCGCCGCCAGCTCCCACTGAGAGGGAGCAGAACGAGACTATCTCCTCCCCCACCGGGGGAGGGGGACCGCGAAGCGGTGGAGGGGGCTCTCCGCCGCAACCCAAGCCCGCCGCCGATCCCGAGATCCCCGAGGGCGCCAAGCTGGTCCGCATCACCGTGCGCGACGCCCTGCGCGACGCCATGGCCGAGGAGATGCGGCGCGACGGCGACGTGTTCCTGATGGGCGAGGAGGTCGCCCAGTATCAGGGCGCCTACAAGGTCAGCCGCGACCTGCTGCAGGAGTTCGGCGACCATCGGGTGATCGACACCCCGATCACCGAATACGGCTTCACCGGCCTCGGCGTCGGCGCGGCGATGGGGGGGCTCAAGCCCATCGTCGAGTTCATGACCTTCAACTTCGCCATGCAGGCGATCGACCAGATCATCAATTCGGCCGCCAAGACGCTCTACATGTCCGGCGGCCAGGTGCATTGCCCGATCGTGTTCCGCGGCCCCAACGGCGCGGCGGCGCGGGTCGCGGCCCAGCACAGCCAGGACTATTCCAGCTGGTACGCCCATGTGCCGGGGCTGAAGGTGGTGGCGCCCTACGACGCCGCCGACGCCAAGGGTCTGCTGAAGTCGGCCATCCGCGACCCCAACCCCGTGGTCTTCCTCGAGCACGAGATGCTTTACGGGCTGGAGTTCGACATCCCCGACGGCCCTGACTGGCTGGTGCCGATCGGCAAGGCCAAGGTACGCCGCGCGGGCAAGGACGTCACCATCTCCACCCATTCGCGCATGGTCGGCTTCTGCCTGCAGGCCGCCGAGGAACTGGCCAAGGACGGGATCGAGGCCGAGGTGATCGATCTGCGCACCCTGCGTCCGCTCGACCACGCCACGGTGGTGGAAAGCGTCAAGAAGACCAACCGCCTGGTCACCGTCGAGGAAGGCTGGGGCCCGATGGGCGTCGGCGCCGAGGTGGCCGCGCGGGTGGTCGAGGAAGCCTTCGACTGGCTCGACGCCCCGCCGGCGCGCGTCCACCAGGAAGACGTGCCGATGCCCTACGCCGCCAACCTGGAAGCCCTCTCGCTGCCGTCGGTCGAGAAGATCGTCAAGGCGGCGAAGGCGGTATGTTATCGATGAGCGCGCCCGGGCCGGTCTGGCGCGGCGGCGGCTGCCATTGCGGGGCGGTGCGCTTCGAGGCGGCGTTACCGGACGATGTCGAGGCGCAGACCTGCACCTGCTCGATGTGCTCGAAGGTGGGCTTCATCCATGTGATCGTGCCGGAGAGCCGGTTTCGGCTGGTGCAAGGCGGCGAGCGGATCACGACGTACACGTTCAATACCGGCGTCGCGAAACATACCTTTTGCTCCGTGTGCGGCGTGAAGCCGTTCTATCGACCGAGGTCCAACCCCGACGGCTGGTCGGTGAACGCGCGCTGCCTGGATGAGGCGACGCGGCCCACGCTGAAGCTCTCCGAGTTCGACGGCCGCAACTGGGAAGCCCATGCGCACGACCTGGCGCATCTCTCGCAGGAGCCCGCATGACGGACGTCCTGATGCCCGCGCTGTCTCCGACGATGGAGGAGGGCACGCTCGCCAAATGGCATGTGAAGGTGGGCGATGAGGTTCACTCCGGCGACGTGATCGCCGAGATCGAGACCGACAAGGCGACGATGGAGGTCGAGGCGGTCGACGAGGGCGTGGTGGAGGAACTCCTGGTGCCCGAGGGGACCGAGGAGGTGAAGGTCAACACGCCG
>Ga0302314_10013789_pt1 | contig 13865 bp, 15 predicted proteins | sample III_Palsa_N2_3_FD_200533 | JGI IMG/M metagenome (GOLD analysis project Ga0302314, IMG submission 200533) | Peat permafrost microbial communities from Stordalen Mire near Abisko, Sweden - III_Palsa_N2_3 | ecosystem: Environmental > Terrestrial > Soil > Palsa > Peat permafrost | place: Sweden... | reverse complement strand
TGGTGGCCGCGAAGAGAAAAAGTGAGGAACCGTCTTGGCCCAGTCCCACGATATGGAAACCCGTCGCTACCATCATGGCGACCTGTCCCGCGCGCTGGTGCAGGCGGGACGCCGCATCCTGGAGAGCGAGGGGCCCCAAGCGCTTTCCCTGCGCGCCGTGGCCCGCGAGGCCGGCGTCAGCCCCGCGGCGCCCTATCACCATTTCAAGGACAAGTGCGATCTGCTGAGCGCCATCGCCAAGGAAGGCTGGATGGAACTCGGCGTGGCGGTGGCCAAGGCCCGGTCCCAGGCTCCGGACTCGCACGACGCGCTGACCAACATCGGCGTGGCCTATGTCTGCTTCGCCCGGGAAAACCCGGCCCTCTACCGCACCATGTATGACAGCGCCTGCGACCAGGCGGCCATGCCCGATCATGCCAAGGAGGCCGACAGCGGCTGGCGACATGTGCGCGAGGCGCTGATCGACGCCGGCGCCGACCCCAGCGACGAGCGGGAGCTGGAGATGGCGACGATCGGCGCCTGGTGCGCGGCCCATGGCGTCGCCGAAATGGTCGGTTTCCGCGAGTTCGAACCCCTGAAAGTGGCGATGGGCGGTGAAGAAGCGTTCGTGCGCGCCATCCTCGGTCACGTCGGCATCTATTCTCGTCGACCCCACGCCAACGGACGCGATTGAGCCCAAGTCCCTTCGTCACCCGCTTCGCCCCCTCCCCCACCGGCTATCTGCATCGGGGACACGCCTATTCCGCCCTGACCGCGTTCAAGGCGGCGCGTGACGCGGGCGGGCGGTTCCTGTTGCGGATCGAGGACATCGACACCCAGCGCTGCCGGCCGGACTTCGAGGCGGCGATCTACGAGGATCTCGCCTGGCTGGACCTGCGTTGGGAAACGCCCGTACGCCGCCAGTCGGAACACTTCGACGACTATCGCCACGCCCTTTCGCGGCTCGAAGAACAAGGGGTGATCTACCGCTGCTTCAAAACCCGCGCACAGGTGCTGGACGAGATCGGCCGAGCGCCTCATGGCGCGATGAGCGCCTATCGCGGCGCACCGCTCGCGCCGTCGGAAGAAGCGCGCCTGATCACCGAGGGTCTGCCTTACGCCTGGCGTCTGTCGCTCGCCGAAGCCGAGCGGCGCCTGGGCGGTTTCTCGCGGCTCACCTTCCACGATGATGATGCCGGCCTGGTGGTCGCCCGGCCCGAGCTCGCCGGAGATGTCATCCTCGCGCGCAAGGACGTCGGCGTCGCCTACCATCTGGCCGTGGTCGTCGATGACGCGTTGCAGGGAGTGAGCCACGTCATACGCGGCGCCGACCTCCTGGAGGCCACCCACATCCAGCGCCTGCTTCAGGCGTTGCTCGGCCTGCCGACGCCGGCCTATCGTCACCATCCGCTCTTGCTCGGGCCCGAGGGAAAGCGCTTCGCCAAGCGCGACAGGGCCGAAACCCTGCGCGATCTACGCGCCCGCGGCGTGAGGCGGGAAGCGCTGTTGGCCGAATTGATGTGATAGGCCATCCCTTCGCGGATCTTCGGAGAGTAGGTCATGCACGTTCACAGAGTCCCACCATCCGACCGGCGCGCCTGGGTGACTGTCGCGTTCGTTTTCGTCGCCATCGTTCCGGCGGCCTCGGTCGCCCAGAGCGTCAGCCTGTCGGGCCTGACGGGCCCTACCGTGACGGTCGACGCCACGGCGATCAAGGCCATGCCACATCGCACGATAACCGCCGCGATACATGGCCTTTCGGGAGCCTACGGCGGAGTTCCGCTGACTTTGCTGCTCGCCAAGGTGAACGCGCCCCAAGGCGATACCCTGCGGGGCTCAGCCATGGGCGACGTCTTGGTGGTCAAGGCATGCGACGGCTACCGCGTCGTCCTCGCGCTTCCGGACGCCGATCCGGCGTTCCGCGATCAGACGGTGATCCTCGCCGATACGCTCGACGACCATCCCCTCGACACCCACGAAGGCCCGTTTCGCCTGATTGTCGAAGGCGACAAACGCGCCGCCCGCTCCGCCCGTTGCGTGACCAGTATTTCGGTGGAGGCGGTTCCGTAACGTCCGCCCTTAGCCGGCGTTGTCCGCGGCGCGCCACTCGAGCTCGTTTAACTGCGCGACCTGATCGATGGGCGGAGCCTCGTGCAACAGGTCTTCAAAGAAGGCGCCGAACGGCCGGGTTGGATGGGCGATCTGGATCTCCAGCACCCACAGCCCGGTCGATGGGCACTTGCCGAAATCGCCCAGGGCGCCGGCCCGGTAGATGGCGTGCGGAAAGTCGCTGACCCTGTGACCGCGGATTTTCAGGTTCAGGCGCCATCCCATCGCCTTCGCCTGTTCGGCCGCATAGGCATAGAGCCTCTTGCCGTTCGGACGTTGGTCCGTCCAGCGCTTGGCGACGATCGCCCACAGGTCGCGGGCGGCCTGGGCGCAGGCGCGCATCTCGGGATCGGAGCCGGTCACGAAAGTATCGCCGGCGTCGCCCTCATGCCCCTCCCAGACGGCCCCCAGATCGACGAAGAACAGGTCGTCCTCGCCCAGCACCCGATCGGGATCGGAAGGCTCGTGGAACGTCTTCAATGTCTCGGAGCCGAAACGCACGAGGTTCTTGTGCCAGAGCCGGTCCATGCCCATGGCGTCGAGCGTCGTTTGCGCCGTCTCACCGGCCTGCCCCTCCGACATTCCAGGCCCGATCGCCGCCGCCACGCGGTTCACCGCCTCGAACGTGCGCTCCCGCGCCCGCAACATCGCGGGCATCGAGAACGTCGGCCCGATGGCCTCGCGCGCGCGGACCGTCCACATCCCCTAGAGCGCGACGTTGATGATCTTGGCCTGGGTGTATTCCTCGATGCCTTCCTGGCCGTTCTCGGCCCCGATGCCGGAGTTCTTTGCGCCGCGGAACGGCACATCGAACGGAATATCGAGGGACTTGTTCACCCAGACGGTCCCGGAGTCGATCTTCGAGGCGACGGCGAAGCCGCGCTCGATGTCGGACGTCCACACCGATCCGCCCAGCCCGTAGGTGGTGTCGTTGGTGCGGGCGATGGCGTCGTCCACTTCGTCGTAGGACAGGATCGGCAGCACCGGGCCGAACTGTTCCTCGCGAACCAGGCGGGAGTCGTCGCCGATGTCGCGCACGATGGTCGGCGCGATGAAATAGCCATCGCGTTCAAGCGCCTGGCCGCCGGCGATCACCTTGCCGTCGGCCCGGGCGTCGTCGAGGAAGCCCTTGACCTTGTCGAACTGCATCTTGTTCTGGATAGGGCCCATGGTCGTGCCCTGCTTCAGGCCATCATCGACGATCACCTCGCCTGCCAGGCGCGCCAGTTCGTCGCAAAGCTGGTCGTAGATGCTCTTGTGCGCGTAGACGCGCTTGGTCGCTAGGCAGATCTGCCCGGAATTGGCCATCGCCGCGTCGAAGATCTTCGGTGCGACGATCTTCACGTCGGCGTCGTCGAGCACGATCGCCGCGTCGTTACCGCCCAGTTCGAGCGTCAGGCGCTTGAGCGTGCTCGAGACGCTCTCCATGACCTTCTTGCCGGTCGCGGTCGAGCCGGTGAAAGACACCTTGGCGATGTCAGGGTGCTTGGTCATCAGCACGCCCAGGTCGTTGTTGTCGACGATGACATTCAGCACGCCGGGCGGCAGGACTGAGGCGGCGATCTCGGCGAACAGCAGGGTGGTCAGTGGCGTGGTCGGCGCGGGTTTGGCCACCATCGTGTTGCCGGTGATCAGCGCCGGTCCGACCTTCATGACCATGAGAAGGACCGGGAAGTTCCACGGCATGATCGCGCCCACCACACCCAGCGGCGTGCGCATCTCGACGATGCGAACGTCGTCGGTCTCACGCAGGGTCTTGGTCTCAGTGCGCATGGCGGCGAAAGCGCGCAGGCCGTAGATCGCGCCGCCCACTTCGGCCGTCGCGGCCGCCAGGGGCTTGCCCTGTTCCTGGGTCAGCACCCGCGCGATTTCGTCCACCCGCGGCTCGAGCGCGTCGGCCAGCGCTTCCAGCTTGGCGGCCCGCTCGGCGTAGGTCAGCGCCGACCAGGCCGGGAAAGCCGCCTTGGCGGCTGCGACGGCCTCGTTCAGCTGCGCCTCGTCCGCCCTGGGACAGGTTTCGAACACCGCGCCGGTCGCCGGATTGAAGACATCAAGGGTCGTGGCCCCGTCGACGAGCTCGCCGTTGATCAACATCTTATAGGTCATGGTGTCCTCCTTGGTCTATCGCTGTCGCGGCGTCCGCGAACGAATGGGGCCGGTCCGCGACGCGCCCGTCCGGGTGAGCGCGGGGATGGCGAAATCAATATAGGTGACTGAGGCAAATATACGATCGCCCTTGCCGCCCGGTCGAGTACAAATCGAAGCCGGCTCGACTATGGCGCGCCATGAGAGCCCAACCTCTTCACCGCCGGTTTTCGTGGCGCCCGCTCGCGTGCCGCGCTAGTCTATCGCCCTGCCTCCAGGGGAGGGGGTGTTCATGCTGACTCTCATCCCGATCGCGGTGCTTGTCCTTGCCGTTTTCGCGATCGTTCTGGCGTTCTCGACCATCAAGATCGTACCTCAAGGCTATGAGTTCACGATCGAGAAGTTCGGACGCTATACGCGCACGCAGAAGCCGGGCATCACCATCCTCACGCCGTTCGTCGAGACGGTCGGGCGCAAGGTCAGCGTCATGGAACAGGTGCTCGACGTTCCCCGCCAGGAGGTCATCACCAAGGACAACGTCACCGTGCAGGTGGACGCGATCGTCTTCATCCAGGTGATGGACGCCGCCGCCGCCGCCTACCGGGTGGCCAACCTGAACTACGCGATCGGGCAGTTGACCATGACCAATCTGCGCACCGTGGTCGGCTCGATGGAGCTGGATGAGGTGCTCTCTCAGCGTGACCAGATCAACACCCGCCTGCTGACCGTCATCGACGAAGCGACCGGCCCGTGGGGCGTCAAGGTCGCCCGCATCGAGATCAAGGACCTGCAGCCGCCGCCGGACATCACCAACGCGATGGCTCGCCAGATGAAAGCGGAACGTGAGAAGCGGGCGGTGATCACGGAAGCAGAAGGGGAACGCCAGGCCGCCGTCACCCGCGCCGAGGGCGCCAAGCAGTCCGCCATCCTTCAGGCGGAAGGCCGCAAGGAAGCCGCCTATCGCGACGCCGAGGCGCGCGAACGCTCCGCCCAGGCCGAGGCCGCCGCCACCAAGTCGGTGTCCGACGCCATCGAAGCCGGCAGCGTCAATGCGCTCAATTACTTCGTGGCCCAGAAGTACGTCGAGGCGTTCGCGAAACTGGCCGACTCGCCGCAGCAGCGGACGGTGATCGTGCCAGCCGACCTCGGCTCCATCGCCGGCTCGATCGCCGGGATCCGTGAACTGCTGGACGCCGCCCGTCCGCGCGATGGCGGTCCGCCACCACCTCGGCGCCCGGCCGGCCCACCTGTCAGTCCGGCGGGAAGCTGACGGCGATGGGCGCGGTAGAGGCCTTCTATTTCGTCCATCCGTTCTGGTCCTGGCTGGCGGTCGGGGCGGTGTTTTTGATCGTCGAGGTAATGACGGGTTCGGGCTGGCTGCTGTGGCCGGCGGGGTCGGCGGCCGCGGTCGGGCTGATCAGCCTGGCGGCGGCCAACCTGGGCGGGGGCTGGGAACTGGTGCTGTTCGCGGCGGCCACGGTGATCAGCACCATCGCCGGACGCCGCTGGCTGCGCGGCGCACCCCACGGCGCCCCGAACATCAATGACCCCGGAGGGCGCCTCATCGGCCATCGCGGCGAGACCTCGCACGCGTTCGAGGCGGGCCTTGGGCGAGTGTTCGTCGACGGCAAGGAATGGTCGGCCGAACTCGACGCCGCCGACGCCCTGGCCGCCGGCGCCAAGGTGGAGGTGATCGCGGTTCTCGGCGGGGCCCGCCTCAGGGTACGGGCGATTTAGGGTGACCGACGCGGCAGGCCTGCGGGCGCTGCGCGCCCGGCTGCTTGGCGACCATGGTCTGCAGTTCAACTTCACGGCGATCGCCGCGCCACGCGACCAAACGCCGGAATGGCTGAAAGCCCTGGCCCGCGCCGTCGGCAAGGCGGTGGTGGCGGCGCTCCCGGTCCTCAAGATCCTGTTCTGGGTCGGCGTCGCTGTCGCCGTGCTGTTCATTGCGCTGCTGATCGCACGTGAGGTGTTCGGCATCCGTTTCGGCGCCCGGCGCAAAGCTTCGCCGCCTCGCCCCGCGGCGGCCGACTGGCTGCCCGAAGCCTGGAAGGCCCAGGCTTTGCTCGAGGACGCCGATCGGCTCGCCGCCGCCGGCGACTATGATCGCGCCGCCCGGCTCATCCTGCATCGCGGTATCGAGGACATCGAGGCCCACCGTCCGCGCCTTATCCGTCCAGCGCTTACCGCCCGCGACATCGCCGCCCTGGAGGGAGTTCCAACACGGGCGCGCGAAGCCTTCACCCTGATCGCGCGCGCGGTCGAAGCCAGCTGGTTCGGGGCGCGGACCCTTGGCGCTGAGGAGTTCGCCCACTGCCGCCAGGCTTATGAGACGTTTGCCTTTCCAGAGGCCTGGGGGTGAGCGCGCCGGAGGCGGCCAGTGAAACAGCCGCGGCGGGACCGTTCACGGCGCGCACTGGCCTTCTCATCACGGTCGTAGGCGTCTTCGCGTTCTGCGCGCTGGCGGTGCTGGGCGCCTATGCGCCGGACTTGCGCGTCGGCGACAACGGCGGCGCTCACGCCCTGTCGCGCTCGGCGATCGGCTACGCCGGCATCGTGCGAGCCCTCAAGCTCGAAGGTGACCCGGTCCAGGTCAATCGTGCGCCCACCGAGGGTTCACGCGGCGCCGGACTGATGGTGGTGACGCCGTCACCGGCCGTCGATGAAGGCAATATCACCGCCCTGGGATTTGCCGGGCCGGTTCTGGTCGTGCTGCCCAAATGGTTCGCGCCGCCGGATCCGCGGCATCGTGGGTGGGTCGGCAAGGGCGTACCGATCGACCCGCGGATGGTCCCGAAGGAGGCGCTGATGGCGGATGCCGGCCTTGCCAGGGCGCGAGGCGTTTCGCGACCCGTCCTGCGCGCCGTCGGAGGTCCTTTCGCAGTGGGCGCGACGCTTGCCGAGGGCCCTGTCGATCGGTTGCAGACCCTCGTCCCGAAGGGCTGGCGCACGATCCTCATCGACCAGACCGGCGCCACGGTCCTGGCCCGCGACCCCGACAAGCCGATCTTCCTCCTGACCGATCCCGATCTCCTGAATACTCAGGGTCTGAAAAACCTCGACACCCTCGGATCGGCCCTGAGCCTTCTGCATGCGTTGCGAGCCGGTGATGGGCCGATCATGTTCGATGTCCGCCTCAACGGGCTGGGTCGCGAGCGAAGCGTGCTGCGGCTGCTGTTTGAACCTCCTTTCCTGGCCGTGACCCTATGCCTCGCGACCGCCGCCGCACTGGCCGGCTTCCAGGCGGCGTGCCGGTTCGGCCCGATCCGCCGTTCGCCGCGCGCCCTGGCCCTGGGCAAGCAGGCGCTGGTCGACAACAGCGCCGCGCTCATTCGCCTGGCCCGGCGCGAGCCGCACATGGGCGGACGCTATGCGCTTCTGGTCCGCGACTTCGCGGCCAGGGCGGTTGGCGCGCCGCGCGAATTGGCCGGCGATCCACTGATCGCCTTCCTGGACCGGCTGGGCGAGCAGCGCGGCGCGATCGGCCGGCTGTCGACGCTGAGCGAGGAGGCGCGCCTGGCCTCCGATCGCGACAGGCTGGCGACGGTGGCGCGAAAGCTTTTCCGCTGGAGACTGGAGATGACGCGTGAACGTGGGTGAAGTGAGGGACTTGGCCTCGCGCCTGAGGACCGAGATCGCCAAGGGCATTGTCGGCCAGGAAGAGACAGTGACGCTGCTGCTGATCGCCCTGATGGCCGGCGGCCACATCCTGCTCGAAGGCCCTCCCGGCACCGCCAAGACCTTCCTCGGCCAATGTTTCGCAAGGGCCGTCGACCTGCAATTCGGCCGCATCCAGTTCACGCCCGATCTGATGCCTGGCGACATCATCGGGGCCAATCTGTTCAATTTCCAGAGCAGCAGCTTCTCTCTGATCCGCGGGCCGATCTTCTGTGAGCTTCTGCTCGCCGACGAGATCAACCGCACCCCGCCCAAGACCCAGGCGGCCCTTTTGGAGGCCATGCAGGAACGCCGGGTCACCATAGACGGCGCGCCGCAGATTCTGAGCGAGCGATTCACCGTGGTCGCCACCCAGAATCCGATCGAGCAGCAAGGCGTCTACCCGCTTCCTGAAGCCCAACTCGATCGCTTTCTGTTCAAGCACACCCTGCGCTATCCTTCGCTGGAGGAAGAGCGCTCCATCGTCGCTCGCCACGGCGTGCGGGCCGGCACGCCCGATCCGGCAGCCCTCGGAATCGACATCGTGGCCGGCGCGGACGACATAGCCGCCGCCGTGGCGGCCGTCGGTTCCATCCGCCTCGCCGACGAGGTGGTCGACTATGTGGTGGCGCTGGTCCGCGCGACACGTGAATCGGCCGATCTGGAGACCGGCGCCAGTCCGCGCGCCGGGGCTATGCTCGCTCTGGCCGCCCGCGCCCGCGCCGCGCTGGAAGGTCGCGACTATGTGATCCCCGACGACGTCAAGGCCCTCGTGCTGCCCGCCCTGCGCCACCGGGTCATCCTGTCACCGGCCGCCGAAATTGAAGGTCGGGCCGTCGACCAGGTGCTGCTCGATCTGGTCGAACGCATCGGCGCGCCGCGTTGATCTATCCGACTCGCCGGGCCATCGTGCTCGCGGCGCTCGGCGCGCCGGCCGCGCTTGTCGTCGGCATCATCGCACCCGGCGGCTGGATCGCGGCCGGCGGCTGGCTGGCGCTGATCCTGGGCCTGACCCTGCTTGACGCGCTGATCGGCCCGGCCCGCGGCGATGCCGACATCGATATCGAGCCTCCACTTTCGATCGGCATGGGCGCGGAGGGCGCCCTCGGCTTGCGCGCCCGCTTCAGCGGATCTGCGCCCGCCAAGGCATGGGTCGCGGTCGAAACCGACGAGCGGCTGTCCGCCGAACCGGATAGACTGCCGTTGCGTTTCACCGGCCCGATCGGCGAGGCGACCGTCCGCCTCGTCCCCGCCAGGCGCGGGATTGCTCGGATCACCGGGCTTTGGCTACGCTGGCCCGGCCCTCTGGGCCTGATCTGGAAGCAGACCCACCAGAGGCCGGACCGGGAGATCTCCGTCATTCCCAACCTCGCGGCGGTGCGCGAAGAGGCCCTGCGGCTGTTCTCTCGCGACGCCATGTTCGGGATCAAGACACAGCTCGACAGCGGCGAAGGCTCCGAATTCCACGCCCTGCGCGAGATGAGCGGAGCGATGGACACCCGGGCCATCGACTGGAAGCAGTCCGCCCGCCACGGCAGGCTGCTGGGCAAGGAATATCGCGTCGAGCGCAATCACCCGGTGGTGTTCGCTATCGACTGCGGACGCCTGATGTGCGAGCCGCTGAGCGGCGCGCCGCGCCTCGATCACGCCCTCAACGCCGCGTTGCGCCTGGCCTATGTCTGCCTCAGGCTCGGCGACCGGGTCGCCGTGTTCGGGTTCGACGCCAGGCCGCGGCTGTTCACGGGCTTCCTGGCCGGCGCGCCCGCCTTCCCGCGCCTGCAGCGCCACGCCGCCGCACTCGACTACTCGAGCGACGAAGCCAACTTCACCCTCGGCCTGACGCAGCTTGGCGCGGTGCTCGAGCGCCGATCCCTGGTCGTGGTGTTCACGGACTTCGCCGACACCACCTCGGCGCAGCTGATGCTGGAGAACGTCACGCGGCTGACCCGCCGCCATCGTGTGCTGTTCGTGGTCATGCGCGACGACGAGCTGGAGGCGATCGCCAGGTCCGAACCCCTGTCGGCCGACGATGTCTCGCGCGCCGTCACCGCCGCCGCTCTGCTGCAGAGCCGCGCCGTCGTCGTCGAACGTCTGCGGCGCCTGGGCGTGCATATCCTCGACGCTCCGGCGGCCGGCGTGGGCGCGGCGCTCATCACCGCCTACCTCGACCTGAAGCGCGAGCCCACCCTGTGAGCGGGAAACGCCCGTGAAGGATCTGCAGCTCAAGAGCCATCGCTTCCGCGCGGAACGCGAAGCGGACTGGCGCCGGCTGGAAGGCCTGCTGACTCGCGCCGAGGGCGGTCGGCTGCGCGGCCTGACCGACGAAGAACTCCTGGAAATCCCCGTCCTCTACCGCGCCTGCCTCTCATCGCTGTCGGTTGCTCGCGCCACATCCCTGGACGCCAACCTGATCGCCTATCTGGAAGGCCTGGCGACCCGGGCCTATTTCTTCGTCTACGGCGCGCGCACCAATCTGTTCGAGCGCCTGCGGGCGTTCTTCCGCCATCACTGGCCGGCCGCCGCCCAGGGCCTATGGCGCGAGACCCTGGCGGCGGTGATCATCCTCCTGGCGGCCGCCATCGTCGGCTATGTGCTCGTCGGCGCCGACCCCGACTGGTACGGATCGATCATGGGCGGCATGGGGCAGGGGCGGGACCCGACGGCCTCGACGGCCTATTTACACAAGGTGCTCTACGACGACCACGGCGGTCAGGGCCTGGCGACGTTCGCCGTCTACCTGTTCACCCACAACGCCCAGGTCTCCATCCTCGCCTTCGCGCTCGGATTCGCCTTCTGCCTGCCCACCGCGTTGCTGGCCGCTCAGAACGGCCTTACGCTCGGGGCCCTCATGGCTCTCTATGTCTCGCGCGGCCTGGGTGTCGAGCTGGGCGGCTGGCTGATCATCCATGGGGCGACAGAGCTGTTCGCCAGCGTGCTCGGGGCGGCCGCTGGATTCCGTATCGGCTGGTCGGTGCTGTTCCCAGGCGGTCGTTCGCGCCTCGACGCCGCGCGCGACGCGGCGCGCGTCTCCGGCGCCGCGATGGCGGGGGTCGTGGTCATGCTGATCTTCGCCGGCCTCCTGGAAGGCATCGGCCGGCAATTGATCCAGATCGACGGCGCCCGCTATGCGATCGGCGCGGCCATGCTCACCTTGTGGCTGGTCTACTTCTATCTGCCCCGCCGCTCGCGAGCCGGCAAATGACCGGCGGTAATCCCGAGATGCCGGCGAGCATGATGACTCGCTCCCTGATCACCCCCGAGGGTGTCGACCTGCGCCTGACACTGGCCAGCGCCGGCGAGCGGGGCGCTGCGTTCCTGGTCGACTGCCTGGTGATTTTGGCAACGCTGGTCGGGCTGACCATCCTGATCGCCTGGGCGTTCAGCGCCACCGGCACGAATGGCGGCGAGACCTTGCTGATGCTCTGGCTCGTCGGCGCCTTCGTTCTGCGCAACGGCTACTTCCTGCTGTTCGAACTGACCCCGCGCGCGGCGACGCCGGGCAAGCGCGCGCTCGGCCTGCGCGTCGTCGCGCGTGACGGCGGGCGACTGACCAGCGAGGCGGTGTTCACCCGTAACGCCATGCGCGAGATCGAGATATTTCTGCCGCTGGTCTTCCTGGCCGCGTCGAGCGCCGCCGGCGAACAGGTGGACGCGATCATGGGGCTGCTGGCCCTGACCTGGTCGGGGATCTTCCTGCTGTTTCCGCTGTTCAACCGCGATCGTCTGCGGGTCGGGGATTTCGTGGCCGGCACCTGGGTCGTCAAGGCGCCGAGGCGGCGCCTGGCCGCCGACCTCGCCGGCGAGGCCGCAGCTCGCTATCATCAGTTCGATTTCACGCCGGGGCAGGTGGCTGCCTATGGCGTGAAGGAGCTGCAGATCCTGGAAGAAGTGCTGCGCGGTCGCGACAAACGCACTCTCAAGGACGTCGCCGTGCGCATCCGCGGCAAGATCGGCTGGATCGCGCAGCCCTATGAGAACGACGCCGACTTCCTCTCCGCCTACTACGCCGCCCTGCGCGCGCGCCTCGAACACCGCCTCCTGTTCGGCCACCGCCGCAAGGACAAGTTCGACGCGGCCTAGCCCCCTCAACCGCCGATCACCGCAAGGCCAGACACAACACTTTTGTTGACTCCGGCTGTTCACGATCTTAACTGCATTCGTGAATAGCGGCCAAGCCAAGCGCTTCCTCGCCAAAAGGTGCGCGACGTTCGCACCGGGCAAGGGTGGTCATTTGATCGTGACTCTGAACGGCAGGCGCTCGGTCTTGCCCCAGCACGGAGGATCGAAGGAACTCGGAAAGGGCCTGTGGCTCTCGATCCTCAGGCAGCTTGAGATATCGGAGTGAAGGCCATGCGGTACACTGTCATCCTTTCCCCAGACGACAACGGAACCCTTCTCGCCACGGTTCCCGATATCCCGGAGGCCATCACATTCGGCGAGGACCGTGAGGACGCGCTGGCGCGCGCCGTCGACGCCATAGAGACCTCGCTGATGGCCGCCATGGCCAATCGTGAAGATATCCCCCTGCCCGAGGCGACCGGGGCGGATCAAGTCGATCTGTCCGCCCTCACATCGGCGAAAATCGAACTCTATCGAGCGATGCGGTCCGACGGTGTCGGCAAGGCGGCTCTCGCCAAGCGCCTCGGCTTGGCGTTGCCCCAGATCGATCGCCTGCTCGATCTCCGCCACCATTCCCGCCTCGACGCCATCGAACGCGCCTTCGCGGCGTTGGGGCGATCGGTGGTGTTGGTGGTCGAGGCGGCGGCCTAGGCTCGATGGATGGGCGGATGATGGAGAAAGATCTTGCCTCTTCCGACGCATGGACATGGTGACGTTCGCTCGGGGCAATCGGGCGAACGCTCGAATTGAACCACGCCCTCCACGAACGGGGCCCACCGAACTCAAAGCCTCATTCCCTCACGTGACCGACACTCGAACGCGGGTGCTGGTCCTCGGCAGCCTGCCCGGCGAGTTCTCGCTCGCCCGGGCTCAATACTACGCGAACCCGCGAAACCAGTTCTGGCGGCTGATGGAGGCCGTGACCGGCGCCGATCTCGTTGGCCTCGCCTATCCGGCCCGGCTCGAAGCCCTGCTGGAGGCGGGTGTCGGTCTGTGGGACGTCGTGCACACCGCGAAACGGACAGGCAGTCTCGACGTCGACATCCGCGACCACACGCCCAACGCGCTCGACTCGCTCGCCGCCACCCTTCCCAACCTGCGCGCTATCGCCTTCAACGGCGGCAAGGCCTCCGCCCTCGGGCGAAAGCAACTCGGCGAGGACGCCGGGTACGCGCGCCTCAGCCTGCCCTTGAGCAGCCCCGCCCACACCATGCCCTTCGCGACAAAGGCGTTGGAGTGGGTCAAGTTGAGGGTCTATCTCGAAGGGCGTTAGCTCGGCTCGCCCACCAAGCCGCTCCGATTCTTGGTCGGAGGCTCCCCGATCGATCGGGGGAAACACGCCACTTCCCGTGGGGTCGCGTGCCGCTGGCCCGGAAGTGGTGCGTTTATCTTCCTCCCTCCCCCTTGTGGGGAGGGACAGACGGCGAAGCCGTCAGAGTGGGGCGCGGCAGGCAAACCCCACGCTTTCGTTGCAGCGGCGCCCCACCCTGGATGCTTCGCATCCTGTCCCTCCCCATAAAGGGGAGGGAGGAAGAAGACCCTACGCTTCCACCGTCTCCTTCGCGCCCACCAGCACGAAGTCGTGCGGGTTCGGGGCGATGGTGGCGTTCCAGTACTCGACGATCGGGAACGGCCAGTTCTGGGATACGCGGCCCGTCTCATTCTTGTACCAGCTGGTCACATGGGGCGATCCCCAGGCCATCAGGGCGTTGGCCTTGTCGACCTCGACGTTGAACGCGTCATGCACGTCGCGCTTGACCTCCATCGTGCGCGCACCCGTCTCTGCAAGCAGTTTCAGGCAGCCCGTCACATAGCGCACCGAGCATTCCGAGAAGAAGATGATGCTGCCGTTGATGACGATGTTGGTGTTCGGTCCGTAGATGATGAACAGGTTCGGAAAGCCCGGCGTGGTC
>Ga0302314_10013786_pt1 | contig 13867 bp, 12 predicted proteins | sample III_Palsa_N2_3_FD_200533 | JGI IMG/M metagenome (GOLD analysis project Ga0302314, IMG submission 200533) | Peat permafrost microbial communities from Stordalen Mire near Abisko, Sweden - III_Palsa_N2_3 | ecosystem: Environmental > Terrestrial > Soil > Palsa > Peat permafrost | place: Sweden... | reverse complement strand
CGGAGTTCATCACCTGGGGCGTCAAGGGCAGCCTGGCCAAGGACCGGGACCTTTACCTGCCCGGCCACTTCATCGCCTCCCAGCCCCGCAAGGACCGCGTGCACATCACCCAGAAGCCGGTGGAGATCATGCAGCAGCTCGTGCAGATCTGCCCCGAGGGCGGCACCGTGCTCGACCCCTTCACCGGCAGCGGCTCCACGGGCGTCGCCGCCCTGCGCGAGGGCCGGAAGTTCGTGGGGGTCGAGTTGTCCTCGCACTACGCCGCCGTCGCCGAGCAACGACTCCAGGCAGAGCTGACCCAGGACGACTTCGTCCTGGCCGGACCGGAGGCATGAGCATGAGACCGAACAGGCCGGGGCCGGACGACCGCAGACGCAAAAGGGCGGCTGGTGCATCGAGAAACCGATGCACCAGCCGCCCTTCTTCAGGTCACGCGAACGCCGGGCTTGCCGTCGCAGGCGGCGGCGGTAGGTCAAACAGGTGCTCTTCGGCTCGCTTTGCCGGAGAGCCACCCGCTTTGCTCCTAGCCGACGCTCACCTTGCGCGGTGTTCAGGCATGCAAATGGCTATCTCGGGACAGATCGGTTCCTTCTTTCGCAAGATCAGTTCCTTCTGTCGCAACAAATTTGACGACAAGTCACTGATCGGGCAGTATCGCGACCATGCCAGGTGCAGAGAGCCCAGGAGTAGACCCGGTCGAGCCTCCCAAGAAGGACCGACGCACCAGGTCAGAGCTGCTCGATGACGAGCCCGACCTCTTCGGTCTCCGCCAGCACTTCGCCGAGATCGAATCGGCGCGCAACTCCACGTCCGTCCTCGACGGCATCCGGCGGATGCGGGAAGTCCTGGCGGAGGCGGAGGAGTATGCCGTCATCGCTGAGCGCCAGAGGCAGACCTCCTGGGATCGTATCGCCGAGGCATTGGGCGTAACCAAGACCACTGTGATCAACCGCCATAAGGACAAGGTCGAGGCGTGGGCCCCCGATCCCAACGAGGGGAGCGGCTTCGCGACGGCCTACCTGAAGGTCGAGGAGTCCTGGACGGAGCTCGGTGAGATCGTCGAACGACGAGCAGCAGCACGAGATATGCAGGTGGCAGCCGACGCCATGCGAGAGCCGATCGCTGTTTCTCCTGTCTTGCGTATCGATGTGTCGAAGCCCGCGTTCGACATGGAAGCTGCCACCGACCTTCATCAGGGGCCGCCGATCGAGGGCGCGCGGACCGTTACTAAATGGCCCCTGCCGATTGCGGCGCACCGGTACCTTAGCGAGCACGACGCCAAATGGGCTCCAGGGTGCCGCTGCAAAAATCACGCTGCGCCAGACCCGAGCCTCTACCGACTTCTGTCGCGAGCGGTGCACAGCTCTGACCCCGGCGTAGCTCAGGCAACCGTCGTCCGGGTGAGGCAGCTCCTCGAAGCCGGGGTCCTTGTTCAGATGCCGCCTTGGGGAGAGCGACCGGCGGAGGAGCCTCAAGACGACGCTGACCCCACGCTTCGCACGGACGCCGATTGGCGGGCGCAGATCGAACTCCGTCTTGATCGGCTGGAACGCCAGCACGGCACAGCGTCCTGAACTCCGTCACCCCCTCCCGCTTCTCACGGCTGAGGAAGGGGGCGACGGCCGCACCACCCCAACCGAATGAGGAGGCACACCATGAGTATGACCCGGGCCCCTGGAGAGGGAGAAAGGCAGCCCGTGCTGATCGGGCCCATTAGTAAGGCCGCTACGGCGGCAACGCGCTTCCAGCCGCCGCTGGCGAGCGTGTTCGTGATGCTGCTGGTCTACGCAGCAGCCGTCGGACTGCGCCCGGTCGAGCTTGGCTGGTTGCTCGTCACCGTCGGGGTGTTCCTCCTCCCGGCTGAACTCGTCCGCTGCTGGGCTTCGGTCGCTGCACTTCGTTAGTAGTTGGCGCGCTGGGCGGCCTGTCGACCGCCCAGCGCCCCGTCGGCTGCGGGAGATGTTGACCCCAATTCCTGCCCTGCGGTCGGCGGGCAGATGGACCCATTGCGAGCCGGTCTGGAACTTCCACGCGATGGCGTCGATCACCTCGCGGTGATCACGCCATTGACCGCCCCGCCTGGGCAAACGGTCCGGCAGTAACGGCTCGATCCGCGCCCACTGCGCATCAGATAACGGCACAACCAATCCGAAGAACAGCTTGTCCAGGCGCTCGTTCTCGACGGCACGGAGCTCGTCGGCCTTCTCGTCGTGCTCGGCGGCGCGTTCCTTCAGCGCGGCCCGGACGTCCCGGCAGACGTAGTTGATGAGCTGATCGTCGGCGGGTGGCTGCTGGCTGCGGGCGTACCGCTCGCAGCCGTAGCCCTGTGGGTAGGCGATCCGGTCGCAGTTGACGGCCGGGTCGGCGGCGAGCTTGCGGGCGATGGTGAGCCAGTCGACGCCGGCGAGGCGCAGCTCGATGGCGTCGGCGCGGCGCTGCACGATCGCGGCGCGCTTCGCCTTGTCCGGGCGTCCCACGGGGGCTGAACCTCCTCAGCGCCCCCGCGCCTGGATACATGATCCCCTACCCCGTCCTGGGTTGGGCCGACGCCTGTTCAGCGAAAGCCGCACCGCCCGAGGTCCCGCCGGAGATACTGGGTCGGTGTGGGTAACCGAGGGCGACGTGTGCAGTGCGCGGTCGAAGGACCGTCTGTCAGTGCCGGCGGCGACGCCGAGCGCCGCGGGCACGTCGCACGCCGTCCTCTCGGCCCCGAACGGTCGGGGCAAGACGCCGGTCACCATGGTGCACTCCGTGGGCGCGATTAGTCCGCACTTCGCGATCCAGGAGTTGCTGGACAACGCCGCGACGCTCGAGGACTGGTCTCTTCTGGGACCGGACTCCGCGAACAGACGCCATACGGACGCGATCACCTATGAGCCGCTGAGCAGCTTGCTGCAGCGCAGGGGGCGCATCCACAGGCACAGGGCCTGGGATGCTTGGCTGGCCGAAGGAGACCGTCTCCTCGGGCAGCAGAGTCAGAACGAGGACACCCGCCTCCTAGTTCTGCGGGACCTCGTTACTCCCGCGCAGTGCACACAACTGCACGTCGCGTCGCCGGAGGGGTTTGCCAGCACGCTGCGGCAGGCGTCCGACCCACAGCCGCTCGAAACGGTGCAGGACATCACCGTCGCTTTTCTCCAGCTCATGGGCCGGGGGATTCGCTACGGGCGGCAGCGTGAAGACGTCCAGTTCAACGCGCTTCGGATCGAACGCTCAGCAGCCCATTACCGTGCCTTGCGTGGCCTGTCCCGGTACCTGTTCGTAGCTCGTGAATGGGCTGAACCGACACCTCTTCCGCTCTTTGACGTCGCGGCCAGCGAGCACTGGACACTGGCATGCGGCGTGTTGCGGCTGACCGTTCCCCTTGTTCCGAGGGCTCCTGGACGCGTTCCTCCCGGCTTGAACACGGCCTGGTGGGATTGCGCGGGTGTGCCCTCGGGAGGCGCAACAGCGGCCTAGCTCATCCCACCTTCTCAGGTTGAAGGGTGTGGTCTGCACGTGGAATCGGTACTGGTCAAGTGGATGCTCGCCGTTGCGACCCTGTTCGGGTTGGCGCTGCTGTTGGGACGCGAGCTGATGCAGCGCCTGGCCGACTTCCTGGAGTCCGCCGATCGGCTGCGGAATCGCAACCGGGAGGACCGGGACGGCGACGATCAGTAAGACGGCTCTGAACCGTACGCGGTGGCCGGTTCCTCCTCTCATGAAGTGAGGAACCAGCCACCGGGCGGGTGGTCAGAACAGCGATGCCGGTTGTTGACGGCGCACAGGGGGCCTGGGCGGCGCGTCCGGGGCGGCGCAGTTTTGCCGGAGCCACCATGCGAACTGCCAGTTGCAACAGGTGCGGGACTGCCGCAGTGGCTCGGTAACGGGGATGCTGTGCTCTCCCCGACCGGTGATGGGCTTCGCGTTGACCAGCTCCACTTCCAGGCCAAAGAAGCGGCCCAATCAGGCCGCCTCGAACGCCCGCCGGATCAACGGCCCCGCCTTCTCCAAGTCGGCCGCCGACCCGATGCGCAGCTCCAGATCGCCCGTCCCGAGATGGCCGATGCCGCGCATGTCGCGGGAGAAGCCCTCCTCTAGCTCGACCGTGTCCGGGTCGAGTCTGAGATAGACCACGATTACCTTGTGCTTGGGACGGAAGATCACCTCGGCGAGGTTCACCATCCGCCGATAGGCGATGTAGTGCATGAGCGGGGTCACCTCGACCTCGCCCCACGCGGTCAGGGCCTCGTCCAACTCGGCGTACAGGTCTCGCAGGCAAGCCGGGACCTCGACTGAGGTAGTGCGGACCGACGGCTTCTCGTCTTCCACGCCGGCACCCGTCGTCTCCTCCAGGTCCCGTTGCTGACGCCGAGAGGGAGCGGAGCGGACAGCACCGGGGGCGGACTCGATCAGCATCAGGCATAGCAGCCCGCCGTCGAAGATGCGGTAGCGAACCAGGTCGATCCGCTCGTTCAGGCGGTTTACCGCGACCCGATCGTGGTGCGAGAAGCTGGCCGCGATGCAGACCATCCGTGGGTTCCGCCAGTCGACCGCTTCAGCCGCCTCGGCACCCAGCCTCTCCTTCACCAGGGCCTCGAACTCGTGATGAGCCGAGTCCAGCCACGACAGGTAGGAGACGGCCTGCGACATAACCCCGCTGTCGGAGCCCTTTTTGAACTCGATGACCACCGGGGTGTTGTTCTCGTCGAGCCCGAGCGTGTCGATCCGACCCCGGTGCCACGGCCCCGTCGGATACTCCGAGGCCAGGAAGCGGATGCCGAGCATCGACTCCATCCCCGCCTCGACCCGACGCTGGAGCTCCACCTCCAGCGCTACGGTCGAACCCCGAAGCTCGACGTCCCGGCCATCGGCATCCTGCCGGAACAGCATCAGGTCGGTCACCAGCGTCCCCCTCCCTCGATCAGTACAGAGGGAGCAATCGAAACCGTCACACGAGTATTCCAGACGAGGTGGAGTCGCCAGGAGCGGGGCAGGTCCAGGGGTTACGGAAAGTGACGAGCCTCCACCGTCGCTTCGCATGCCAACTCGGTCCTGGATGGCGGCGGAATGCGGGTATCCGGGTGAGCCTTCCCCACAGGACGGACGGGCTTGGCCCCAGCCAGAATCGCTGGCCGACGCCGGAGGCACGACACGAGCGTCGAACGTGTTGGAGCCGGGCCCCACGTTGCTGGACTGAGCAACTGGCAGGCGCAGGCACCGGGCGCTGCGGGATCTTCAACGCGAGGATTCTTCCCAAGGACCGGAGGGCCGCCAGGGCTGCTCGCCGGGAAGCGGCTGGGTCTGGGGGAGGCGCTCGCGCAGGGATCGCCCCGCTGCAAATATGGTCGCGTAGTGGAGGCCCTGTGGGAGGTCCACAACCGGGCTTATCGCGGCTCTTGCCCCGAGCGATGCCGCCTCCGGTGGCCAGCCGGTGGCCGGACGCCTTTGGATGGTGCAGCACGAGGCAACACGACTCAACAGACCACACATGCTCTGATCAGGCAGGACGTCACGGGACAGCACGACGCGGCACCGGACAACATGATCGCTCACGGTCTCGTAATGCGTAGGTCTCGGGTTCGAATCCCGAAGGCGGCCCTAAGGTGAACCCCGGGTCGGGCCTCTGGCCTGGGGTTTCTCACTTCCCATGACCGTCGGATCGCCCCAAATCGGACCCCTGTGACCTGTGCATCGTAGTGCGTAGGTCGGCGGTGCGGTTTCCGTGACTGCATGGCGGGTTTAGGTCTCTGACCTGGCATTTTTCGTGCTGTGCGGGGATTGGTCAAGCCCGAGTGGAGGGCCTCGGTGGACAGCCGGTGGACAGCTGTGCGTGGCACTCCATCAGGGGGCTGCCGCTGCCCTTGGCCGACGTGTGGAGTCGCCTGTCTCCTATGGGGCGACAGGCGGTCGACGGGATTGTCGGGTGCTGACAGATCTCGCATCCTGCTGGGGTCCTCGCGCCATGGGCTGTACCGCACTGCCGGTGGCCCTGTGGTCAGCGTTGGATCGCGACGGTGTCGAACTCGGCGTTCATCGCGCAGGTGCCGCGTTCATAGCCAGAGAGTCGAGGATGCGCTTCCGGTTCCGGTCTGGTGGACCTGCTGGGCACCGGAGACCGTGACGGTGTGCACCGGCTGCTTCCGGGACGGAGTCCCTGGTCTGTGAACACTTGGCCGACGTACGAGCAGCGACGACGCTTCGGTGAACTCGCCGTCCGGGAGCCGACGGCGCTCGGGATGGCCGATTTTTCCTGCCCATAGGCCGAACCGGTGAACCAGGGGCTTCAGTCGTTGCGCTGGATATGCGGCTCGGGAAAGGCTTGCTTCAACCGGTCAGCTGCACCCCGGGTCATTCTGTTCCCACCGTTGCCTGACACTGGCCGGCTCACGGCACCTACGCCTGAAGGAAAGCAGACTCCATGCGGTTGTCCCGCAAGCTATTCGTCCTGGCCACGGCCGGTGCACTCACCCTCTCGTTGGCCACCGCACAGGCCGCCCGCGCCACTGCCGCCAGAGCCGGCACCGCGACCACCAACAACATCACCTTCATCGGCTGGGGGGTGAACCTCCTGGATGGCACCTTGACCTACCACGGCACCTACACCTGCGTGCCGGGCGCCGGGTTCACGGACCTCGACGTGGAGAGTTCCCAGGATGAAGGCCTCAACCGGCAACGGGTCGACGGGACCGGCCTGCTGGGCACCGCACCGACCTGCAACGGGCATGCGCAACCGCTCTCCGTGAGGGTGGCCCCCAGCGAGTCCGGGCAGCGCCTCGTGGCCGGCATGGTCGGCTCCGAGGCTGACTTCATCAAACAGGATGGAACGGAGGACGAGCAGGACGATGCCACGCGGATCGGGTCCGACCTTGCTGTCCTACCTGGTGCCGCCGCAGCGGACGCTCAGCAACCCAACGCCCCCGCCGAGGTCGTCGACGGCGACCACGTCAACGGGCCGACCAGCTCGGTCGTCAGCCCCGCCGGCGACACCATGACTGAGACCGGCACGTACGTCTGCACGGACTCCCAGATCACCGTCTTCGAAGCGGACGCGACGGAGGAAGTCCAGGGCCGTCGCATCGACCTCTCTGGCCAGTCCGGCGCCGTGCAGTGCAATGGCCAACTGAACACCTACACAATCACCATGGCATTGGATGACGCCAACGGTGGACCGAGAGCCAAGCCGATGGGAGTGCCCGAGACCGACCTGGTCGATGTCGACGTAAAGGTTCCCGTCCACGAGGCCGACAACCAGCTGGGTACGGTTCTCGGAAAAACCAACCTGCCGGTAGTCGAGCAGACAGTCTCGACGTAGAAGCCGCGACACGATCGCGTCCGGCGTGCCTGCTTCGAAACAGGCACGCCGACGCGATCGCAGCCAGGGCATCGAAGAAGCCGCGAGGCGGGTCCTTGCCGTGGCCCCTGCACATCCATGCGGCCCATCTCGGGCATTTTGATCTACTATGACGGATCTGCGAGTTGGTGTCCGTATCCCGGAAGTACCCGCTGCCGGGGGGGGGTTACAGCCAGCCGCGCCCCTTGGCGATGCGCACCGCGTCGACGCGGTTGCGTGCGGAGAGTTTGGCGATGGTGCGGGTGAGGTGGTTGCGTACGGTGCCTTCGGCGAGGTGGAGCTGGTCGGCGATCTGGGCGGTGGAGGCGCCGTCGGCGGCGATCTGCAGGGCGCTGCGCTCACGCATCGTCAGCGGGTTGTCCCCGTGCTGCAGGGCGGCGCTGACGAGTTCCGGGCTGATGACCCGTTCACCGCGGTGGACGCCTCGCACGGCGTCGAGAAGGCTGGCCAGGGCGGCGCCCTTGGGAATGAAGCCGTGGACGCCGGCTCGTAGCGCCTCATGGACGGTGCCGGGCTTCTCCAGTGCGGTAAGGATGAGGATGCGGGTGTCGGGCTGCCGGATTCGCATCTGCTCGGCGAAGGCGAGGCCGCTCATGCCGGGCAGCCCGATGTCCACGATCGCGACGTCCGGGCGGTGTTGGGCGACGTAGGCGAGTGCCTCCTCGGCGTTGGCTGCGCCCGCGACGGGTCCGATACCGCGCTCCTGGGACAGCAGGCTCATCAGTGCTTCGCGGACTACCCGCAGGTCCTCGACGACCAGGATGTCGATCATTTGTTGTCCTCGGATCGGGGCCCGTCGGTGCCGGGGCCGGGCTGTGGCCAGGGCAGTTCGGCCTCGATGCGGAAGCGGCCGCCAAGGGGGTGGCTGACGGTCAGTCGCCCGCCCAGTCGGGTCAGTCGGTCAGCGGTGCCTGACAGGCCTGAACCAGTGGCGTCGCAGGGTCGGTCGCTGTCGACGCCGTCGTTCTCCACGCTCAGGTGGAAGACGTCGCCGTCCAGGACGGCTTCGATGGTGCAGTTCTCGGCGTTGGCATGACGCACGACATTGGCCACGGCCTCCCGCAGGACCTGGGAGAGTGCCGCCCCCATCGGTCCACCGGGCTCATGTGCGATCCGTAGGCGGCACCGGATCCCCGCGGCCTGCAGCAGATCGGCTGCTCCGGCGAGTTCGCGGTCGAAGCCCGCACCGATCATGCCGTGTGCGACCGCGCGGATCTCGGTGTGCGCGTCCGCGGCCATCTTGGACACTGCGGCGAGTTCGGACCGTGCCCTGGCCGGTTCCGATTCCACCAGGCGTTCGGCCAGTTCGCTGCGGAGTTTGATGGCCACGAAGCTGTAGCCCAGCCTGTCGTGCAGGGCGCGCGAGACACGGGCCCGCTCCTCGGCGACGGCCTGCGACTCGATCTGCTTCCTGGCCTGCCGGACCTGGCGGGCCAGCGTCGTCATCCGGTCCACCGACACGATCAGCAACCCCGATAGCAGGTAGCAGGACACCCGCGCGCCAACGGTTGTCCGCGTTCCGGAAGAATCGTGGAAGGCGGTCAGATCCGCGCCCAGGACGGCGAGATACGCCAGCCAGGCCCAGGGCTTGCGCAGGACCAGGAGCACCGTCCAGCCCAGCAGGTACTCGCTCGCCCAGCAGTCGCTCATCCACTGGTGCAACCCAGCGGTGATTGCCGTCAGCACGCAGGCGGGGACCGCCAGACGTACCAGTCTGCGCCGGCCCAGCCCTTCATGCGCCGCAGCGACGAACAGACCGAATGCCGCCGCCAGCGCCATGCCGCCCGGAAGGAACGGACGGCCGTCCGTCGCATGCAGCAGACCCATGAAGGCGGGCAGGACGGCGAAGGCCAACGCGAAGGTGGCGACCACGGTGACCGCATGCGGGGGGAACACGAGCCGACGGCCCAGGTATCGCCGCTCGCTCACGATGCCGGAGCCGGACGATGAGGGGCACAGGTACATTCATTCACTCTAAGCAGATACATATGATGGATATAAGGGACGAAAGATAGGTTTCAAGCCGTGGAAACCGTTCAGCCACGCCGCCTACGATCGGCAGGGGTGGGGCGGTGGGCAGGGAGAGCAGCATCCGGCCGCAGCCCGCGTGGCTTGTCACCAGTCCCGCAGCGCGGCGTCCGGCGACATCGCCGCTGCCCGGCGGGCAGGGACGAGTGCGCCCGTGACCAGGACGAGGGCAGGGGTAGCAATCAACAGGAGGCTCCAGATCGGGTCCGGCAGGCCGCCGGTGTCCGGCATGGGTATGCCGAACAGCTCCTTCCCTTCGAGGGCCGCCATTGCCGACACGCTCACCAGGTTTCCGAGTACCGCGCCGACCGTGGTGGCGATGAGCCCGGCCAGGGCCATCTCCAGTAGGAAGATCCGCAGGATCCGGCCGCGGGAGAATCCGAGGGCTTTGATCAGCCCGATCTCGCGGGTCCGGGCTCGCACGAACGAGCCGGCCAGCGCCAGTCCGGTGCAGGAGCAGAACACCAGCAGCAACACGAACACTCCGTATCCGAACCCGCGCAGCATCTTCAGGGCACCGGGCAGTTCGGACAGCCGTGACTCCAGGCTGATCGCGTGGTAACCGGCCGCGCGAATCCGCTCCAGCACCGGGGGGACGTCCGCCGAGGTGTCCACCACGACATTGGCCTGGGCGTACCCCACCGTGGACAGGAGGTCCGCGACACCGGCTTTGGCTGCCGCCCACTTGACCACCAATGCCTGGTCCGCATAGGCGGTGTTGGGTCCGTCGTCGCCGTAGGAGGGGTCGAACAGGCCGACCACGCGAACATCGTCATAGCCTGCTTCCCCCTGCCCCTGGGCGATCTGTCGGGTGTAGTCCACGCGGATGCGCTGCCCGAGCAGTGACTCCAGGTTGTTCCCCTGACTGACGGTCGGCAGGACCACTTCCCCCGCCTCGAGCGGGAACACCTGCTTGCGTGTCGACTTGAGTATCGGCGGGCGGTGCGAATCCTGCACCACCGTGCCGTACAGCAGAACCCCTGGGATCTCCTGGGTCTTGATCCCGAAGGACGCCTGGAGCATCGGTTCCACCGAGGTCACGTGCGCGATCCTGCTCAGAGCAGCCAGGTTGCCCGTCGTCAGGCTCTTCACGTCCTGACGCTGGGGCAGGCTTCGCACCTCGATGGTGCGCAGTGCGGTGCCTTCGGCAACCCTCGACTGGGCGGCGGCGGCCGCCTGGGACACCAGCCCCAGTGAGGTCAGGCAGGCGATGGACCCCAGCACCGTCACTACGAACAGCGCCGTCAGGCGGGACCGGTACTGCCGCAGGTTGCGCCACGCGGTCCTCACATCGCGCATCACACTGCGCTCCCTTCGGTATCAGCGGCACCTGCGATGCGACCGTCGACCAGGTGCAGGCGTCGGTCTGCTGCACGCGCCACGCTGCGCGCGTGGGAGACCACGAGCACGGCGCAGCCGGCCTCGGCGGTGGCCCGAAGCTGCTCCAGGACCAGACGCTCGCTGTCCTCGTCGAGGTTGCCTGTGGGCTCGTCCGCCAGAATGGCCTTGGGACGGTTGATCAGGGCGCGTGCCAGCGCAACTCGTTGCTGCTCACCGCCGGAGAGCTGACCTGGCAGGTGGTCGGCGCGTTCGGCAATCTGGAAACGTTCCAAGAGGGCTCGTGCACGCCTGGCGGCGATGCGTTCCGGCTCAATGGCGGCCAGTGTGATGTTCTCCTGAGCGCTCAGGTGCGGCAGCAGGTTGAATGCCTGGAACACAAAACCCAGGGCGGTGGCACGGAGGCGGGCGGCGTCGCCTTCACTCAGGCCGACTGCTTGCTTTCCGGCTACGCGGAGGCAGCCGGAGTCCGGACGGGAGAGCAGTCCCAGGATATTGAGCAGGGTGGACTTGCCGGAACCGGATCGACCCCGTAGGACGACGAACTCTCCTGGTTCCAGCTGGAAGCTGACGTGCTCAAGAACCTGCAGTGGCGCGCCGTGCTGGTCGTAGCTCTTGCAGAGGTCGGTGGCTTGGAGCATGTGATGTCTCCGTTCGTGGGGTGCGGGAGCAGATGGCCGTAGCGGTGCCCCCAGCGGTGGGAGGCGCTAGTGCTACAGCGGCAGCACCGAGTTGAGCCAATAGCCGTCGGCGGTGGCGGTCAGATCGCAGGTTGGGCTCGCTGGTCGGTCCCGGTAGAGGTCGGGTAGCCGGGCACATCCCCTCAGAGCGTTCAGGGCCCTCCGTACCGGTTCGGTCGGAGTTCGTGACGCGGCTCCGAAGTTGGCCAGCGCTGCTGTCCCAGCACGCAGTTCAGACATGCTCATGGTGGCCGCGCCCTGCGCCAGGGCCTGTGGGATCCGGTCGAGTTCGGCGCGCAGCTCCGGTGGGACGGCGGCCCTCTCGTCCGAGGTCACCGAGGCCAGCAGCAGCCACGCACGACAGCGAGCCTCGTGGCTGGTCAATGGCCAGGTCTGCACTCGAAGTCCGGACGGTACGGTTCCCATGCGGACGCCGAGGTCGTGCCACCGGGCCCAGGCGGCGACGGTGTCCGTGGTGATCAATCCGGGGGCTTCGCGCGCGAGTGCCGCAGCTGCGGTCCGCTCCAACTCCGGCTCGGGCTTGCCTGTGCGCCGACGGATGAGCGCCGCCTCGGCCAACGAGACCGAATTCAGCTCGCCGGCGTGCTCGCGCACCGAGGTTCCGGCGGCCTGGGCCAGCGAGTCGTCTCGCTGGCCTTGCCCGGTCTCTTCGCGGATCTCGCTGACGCTGTATGCGCTGTCGAGCGTTCCGGTCCTGCTGACCTCGGCCGAGAGCAGACCGGAGCCGGTACTCCGGGCGGCGAGGGTGTCGGCCAGGGGAACCAGGTCACCGGGACTGCCGCCGAGGAGTGTCCATGCCCGGGCGAGGTGGTAGCCGATGTAGGAGTCCGTCGTACGGGCCAGGTAGGGAGCCAGCAGAGTACGCAGCTGCTGTGCCTGGGGACCGGACCGCGCATCCGGCGAAGCGCAGGCGTAGCCGTAGACGTCCAGGACATCCTCGGCGGAGTTCAGCTCGGTCAGTGAGTCGCCGCGGCGCTTCCACCAGGTTGTGGACGCCGCTGCCACCTGTGGGGAGACAGTGGCGCCCAGGGCCGAAGCTATCGCGCTCGCGTTGCAAGCCTGATAGGGGTTGGCGAGGCTTCCCACTACGGTGGCCAGCCAGTTCCTGATGCCGGTGCGCACCGCTGGAGACACCGCGACGCCGCGTGCCCTGGCAACCTCCAGGGCCGCCGCTGTGGCGGCCAGTCTGGCAGCGTTGTCGGTTGCAGGTACCGAGGCGTCCTCCAGATAGCCGCCGTTCCGGTAGCCGGTCAGCACCTGAGGATAGCCGGCTCCCGGAGCGGTGGACCCCGTGGCTTCCTCGATCGTGTACAGGTACCACCGGGTCCAGATGCTTCCGGCCTGCACATCCGTGCGCACCAGAGCCTGTGACTGCGCCGAGTTCCACGGCGCTCTACGGGGATGGTCGGCCATCCGCATGACAGCGAATCCGTAGGCTGAGTCAGCCAGTGTCGGTTGCCCGTTGTCGAGCAGCGCGGGACGGAAGTACAGGCCGTTGTCGGCGCGCAGGGATGCGACTTGCGCAGCCAACGGGGTCAATACCGGGCGGCCGGCATTCATGCGCTCCTGGAGTACTGCAAAGCTGCCTCCGAGCGCCAGCGTGACCAGTACGGCGATGAGTGCATTCCGCGGGGGGCGGGTACGGCGGGGGGCGTCGAACATGGGTTTCCACAACGGGGGTCACAGCCGGGGGCCGGGCAGAGTGCTTCCCGACCCCCGACCTGGCGGCGGGCTCACATCTTCACGGAGAGGCCCATGCGGTGGAGGTCGTGCTCGTCAGACCGTGGCGATGGCCGAACGAGGCGATCCGTACTGCGGCACGTTGGCGACAGCCTCGGACGTCGCCCCGATGTACAGGGTCAACCCGTTGCCGCAGACGTTTCCGGACAGGTCCGAGATCCAGTTGTTGTTGTTGGTCCATTCCCGACCGAACTGAGCGCCACCGGTGGACGTGCTCGCGCCCCCGCCGGAGCCGCTGATGCTGGCGTTCAGCCCCGTGGCACTGAACGACGCCCGGTTCTTGATCCAGGTTGCCTTGCCCGGGTTGTTGCCGATCAGCTTGGCGGAGGTCTTCCAGTCACCGCACCCGCTCCAGGAGAAGCTCTGAATCCAGACGTTGGCTTCCAGCCGGTCCCCACCCGGGTAGTTGGTGCTGCCGCTGGAGCTGTGGGCACTCGCCTGCGGAGCCGCGACGGACGCAAGGACTGCGACGAGCATGCCGACGGTGCCGGCCTTCTTCAGGTTCATGATGCGGAATTCCCTTACCTGTCCGGGCAAAGTGGTAGATGCACAACCGGCAAGGCCACCGTCTTTGCCTGAGAGTGACGAGAGCCCTTTGTAGGTAAGCATTCACGAGGTTGGCTGGCTGGTTGCGAGTTGACGATGTGACAGGTCGTTGTGGTCTCTGGCACGCTGCGGGATCATGCCTGCTGCTGCCGAGCCCGCTGTGTCGCGTGAGGACCTCCTC
>Ga0302314_10013785_pt1 | contig 13868 bp, 11 predicted proteins | sample III_Palsa_N2_3_FD_200533 | JGI IMG/M metagenome (GOLD analysis project Ga0302314, IMG submission 200533) | Peat permafrost microbial communities from Stordalen Mire near Abisko, Sweden - III_Palsa_N2_3 | ecosystem: Environmental > Terrestrial > Soil > Palsa > Peat permafrost | place: Sweden... | reverse complement strand
CCGCTCATCCCCGCGAAAGCGGGGACCACTGTGGTCCAGCTTGGCCCGCCCGCGCTCTGAAAGCGACCTTGCCCCATTCGTACTTCTGGAAAGCGCTGGGTCCCCGCTTCCGCGGGGATGAGCGGAACGGGCGCGAGGCCGGGAGGGGGGCTACGCCGGGCGCAACCGCGTCAGGCCTTCCTGGGCCGTACTGGCCACTAGGCGGCCGTCGATGTTGTAGATCTCGCCGAGGTTGAAGCCGCGGGCGCCGGACGCCGAGGGGCTCTTCTGGGCGTAGAGGTGCCAGTCGTTGAAGTTCGACGGGCGGTGAAACCAGACGGCGTGGTCGAGGCTGGCCGACTGGAAGCCGGGCGTGCGCCATGAGACACCGTGCGGTCGCATGGAGGTGGAGAGTAGCGACATGTCGGACGCATAGGCCAGGGCCGCCTGCTGGATGGCGATGTCGTCCGCCGGCAGGGGGGTGGTGACCCGCATCCAGACGTTCTGGACCGGCGGCCCGGGGGTGGGGTTCTCGAAGTTGCGGCCCTCGACCCAGCGCATCTCGATCGCGCGCCGCCAGCTGGTGTCGGTCTCGTCGTCGGTGAGGGCTTCGGGACGCAGACAGTTGGGCATGGGGTCCTGATGCTCCATGCCGTCCTCGGGCTCCTGGAAGGAGGCGGCGAGGTTGAAGATCTGCGCCCCATGCTGGATGGCGGTGACCCGCCGGGTCGTGAAGCTCTTGCCGTCGCGGGCCCGGTCGACCTCGTAGAGGATCGGGACCGAGGGATCGCCCGGGCGGATGAAGTAGCAGTGCAGGGAGTGGCAGATCCGCGCCTCCACCGTGCGATAGGCGGCCAGCAGCGCCTGGCCGATCACCAGGCCGCCGAAGATGCGCGGCCCCTGGTCGGCAGCGGCGATGCCGCGGAACAGGTTCACCTCGATGCGCTCGAGCGCCAGGGTCTCGATCAGATTCTCGGTCTCGGCCATGCCGCCCTCCTAGGAGAGGCGCGGCTTAGCGGTGGCGAAGGAGCGGGGCAAGCGGGAGGCGATGGCGGGGATCCGGCGGGGCGTTGCGAGGGAGGCGGCTGGGCGTCACCGGGGCGTTACCTGGGAGCTTCGAGGGAGCCCGATGGGCGCTGGCGGGGCGCTTTCGGGGCGTTTCGTGGGAGGCCGATGGGCGTTGAGAGGGGCGTTTTCGGGGAGGCAGGAGGGATACTTCCGGGAGGAACTGTTGAAATCATTGGATTTTTGTAGGCGACCCGTACCGGCGGCGCTCTCGTGCGGCTTCCGAGGCGCGCCCACGCGTTGGCGGCGCAGCCGAACGTGAAACGCCGCTGCTCGCGCGGCTTCGAGGGCTTAGGCGGTTCACAATGTCAAAGAGCGAGATTGACTCAGAGTTTGCAGTATGCATATGTTGATGTCAAGCGTTTTCGACCCGGAGTGCACGATGACCGTACCCTCGCGGGGTTGACGGGCCGGCTCAGCGAGCCCGCCTCGATCGTCAGAACCTAGGGCACCGTCGGCGTGGTAGCGGTCGCGCGGTCGCGCAGCGCCTCGTACAACCGGCCTGGGCCGAGCAAGACTTCCTTCAATCCCTCGCGAACTGACTGTGACCCGAGCGCTTGCCGGGTCATCGTCTCGTGAGCGGCCAGAGCGTCCATGACGGCGTTCATGATTTCGGTGGTCAGGGTCGGGGAGTTGGCGAACTGGGCCTTGGTGTTGTTGCTGGCCGCTGGGTCATCGTCGGCGCGAAGGCTTTCGACGACGGGGAAGCAGATCAAGCATGCCGAGGTTGCCGATGTTGCGAAGACCTTCGAGTTGATCCTGATGCGGCGCCCCGTCCGCGGCCTGCGCGAAGTGGTTGATCCTTTCCTGCAGGTTCCTCCGGACCATTTGCTCTTGGCGGTCTTCCGCTCGCGCGGGACCTGGCACGTCGTCCCGCCAGCCTGAGAAACAAAGATCGCCGGCCCGTCCCCCTCAGCCCGCTAGAGACGCGAAAATCATTTTCTCCCAAGAGCCCCAGACGTAAACAAGCCTCGGCCCTGGAGGCGTCCCATGAAGAGGCCAGCGATGGACAGGACCGTCACGCGCCTTGCGCTTCTCGGATTGCTGGCATTCCTTACCGCCTGCGCCGACACGGCCGGCATTGCCCGCAGGCCCGGCGTCCAGGCCGCCGACGCGCCGCAACTCGAGGTTTTTCGCACAGTTTTGGTGGAAACCGGGACGCACAGTGACGCGGTCACGTCGCTGGCGGTCGATCAGCGTGAGACTCTGCTGCTCACCGGATCGACGGACAAGACGGCCCGGCTGTGGAACGTTGCCGACGGCGCGCCGCGCGGCGTTTTGCGTCCGCCGACCGGCGATGCCGATGTCGGCCGCATCGACGCGGTGGCGCTTTCTCCCGATGGACGGCTCGCGGCGGTCGGCGGCCGTTCGGCCGGTTCGACCCAGGATGCCGTGCTGGTTTTCGATACGCGCGACCAGCGTCTGATCAGCCGGTTGGAACACAAAGGCGCCGGGAGCCACACCGCAACCGTCGGACGCATCGCCTTCTCGGGTGATGGCGAGCGGCTTGCGGTGCGCTACGCGCCGAGCGACGCCGTGGCCTGGTTCGATGTGCGCAGTGGGGAAGAGCTCAGCATACCGCCCGGGCCGCAAGCGGTTCTTGTCCAGGGCGCCGCGCCGCGGGAGCTGAACCTCACGCAGCAGCGACGCCTAACCGCGAACGACTCGGGGCGCGTCGCTCTTAGCGATGCGAGCGGTCGCCCAGCCTGGGAAGTCGCGCCGGCTTCACTGGGCATCGACTGTGTTGACGCTCTCGGGGATGGGTCCAGGGTCGGCATCGTCGTCGCAGGCGGCGCAAGGCTGTTTTCGGCAGCCAAGATGGAATGGAGTCGTGACGCGGGCACGACCTTCCAATGTGGATCTTTGGCAGCGCCGCGGCATCTGGCCGATGGCGGCTTGTTGCAGAGCGACGGCGCCCGGATCTGGCGCCAGGCGCCGGACGGACGCCTGGTCTGGCAGGACGCGCCAAACCAACGTGTGAAGGCGATGTCTGTCTCCGCGGATGGCGGCGCGGTGGTCGTCGCGCTCGGCGACGGAACGTTGCGCTGGCTCGACGCCGTGACCGGCGCCGAAAGACTGGCGGTTTACCTGCACCCGAAGGGCGGCTGGGTCGCCTGGACGCCCGAGGGCTTTTTCGACCATTCCGACGAAGCGTGGAATTTTGCCGGATGGCAGGTCAACCGCGGACCCCGGCGCGAGGCCGAATTTGTCAGGCTCGGCCAGCTCTACGACGTCGCCTATCGTCCGGATCTGATCCGCCTTGCCTATACCGGCCGGGCCGCCTCCGCCGAAGCCATCCGTCTCAAGGACGCGGTCGATCCGCGAGGCCGACTGACCGCGGGCCTGCCGCCGCTCGTCACCATCACCGTCTCGCCGAGCGCCGATCGCCGCACCGCAGTGGTCGAAGCCGAAGTGGCGGAGCGCGGCGGCGGCGTCGGCAAACTGCTCTATCGTATCAACGGGGTGGTGGTCGCGATCGACCAACCGGGGGGCGAGGCCCCGCCAGCTTCAGCGGTGACGCTGCATTTGCGGCGAACATTGCCGCTGCGCAACGGTCCCAATCAGATCGACGTGGTGGCGCTCGACGGCGCAAACGAACTCGAATCGGCCGCCGCCGTAAAGACCGTGGCCGAAGGCCGGGCGGACCCGCGACAAGGCCAGCTCTGGGCCGTGGTCGTCGGCGTCAATGGCTATGCCGATCCATCCATGCGCCTACGCTATGCGCGACCGGACGGCGAGGCCATCGCAGCGGCGCTGGCCCGGAACGGCGCCTCGACCTTCGCCGGCACCCATGTGGTCCAGCTGTTCGACGCCGATGTGACGGTCGCCAATCTTACCCGCACCGTCACGACCATGTCGGAGACGATGGCAGAGTCCGATACCTTTGTGCTCTATCTGTCCGGGCACGGCGTCAATATTCGCGGCCGTTTTCACTTCGTGACTTACGACGTGACCGCGCCTACGCTCACACAGGTGCTAACGCGAGGCCTGTCGCAAGACGCGCTTCAGGATCTGCTCGCGAGGATTCCCGCCGGACGCGCGGTCGTCGTGCTCGACACCTGCTTTTCCGGCAGTTCGATCGCGCTATCCGACAACAACATGTTGATCCGCAGCGCCGACCGGCGCCTGGCGCGGGCCACGGGCCGCAGTGTGCTGGCCGCGGCGACCGATCAGCAGCACGCTTTGGAAGGCTACCGTGGTCACGGCGTGCTTACCGCTGTGCTGCTCGACGGGTTGAACGGGGCGGCAGCGCCGCAGACCGAAGCGATCACCGACCGCGCGCTCGGTTCATACGCCATAGGCCTTGTGCCGGTCATCAGCGCCGAGCGGTTCGGAGCCAACCAACTGCCCGTGTTCAGCTCCGTCGGTCAGGACATCGTGTTCGTCCGACCGCGCAAACAAAGATGAACGTTGGCTGTGGGGACCGGAGAGCTGGGCGTTAGCCGGCGGGGGTCACGTCGGCGCGGGCGTGAAGACGCCCGGAAAGGCGCTCGTGATACGCCCGGCCGGGGCGTCTTCGATGTAGAGTTCGAGGTCCGGGAACAACGGTGAAAGCTCGCTCGGGTCCTGGCGGTCTGCGCTTGCCCAGTTGGACCAACCGAAGGCGTCCGCCGGGCCCTCGCTGTAGGCCAGCAGCGCGGCCGCGCGGCCGTCTTCCAGGCCCCAGACCTCGACCGGGGCGACGCGGTTGTCTTCAAGCCAGCCGAAAACTTGCTCGAAATCGGCAGACTTGAAACGGAAAGTCGGCATGAGTCCTCTCCCTTGCGGAAGCGCCTTCGGCCGCTTCACACCCCGTTTCCCTCGCCACGCCGTCAATTCCGTGTCAACCTCCGCGACAACAAAGGTGAGGAGGAACAAACATGGCGGTAGCGATCAAAGAGCGGCAGCAGGCGACGGGTTCGAAGAAACACGTATCGCCGCGAGGACCGTTCGAGATCTTCACCAATACGAAGATCAATCCGCCAAGCCCGCGGCGCCGCGTGGATGTCGCAACAGCGGCGGAGTATTTCGAGCACAGCGACCTGGCGGCGAAACATGGTGAAGAGCCGGTGCGTCAGAAGATCGCCGAGATGGTCGAGTCAATTCAGGGCGGGTCGGCGGTCACGGTTCTGTTCCGACAAGATAGCCCCGACGGCATGACCCTGGTGCACGCTTGGTTCGGTCCGAATTTTCCGCTGTTCGCCCACAGTCACCCGCGCTACGGCGACTGCCTGTACTACGTGGTTGCCGGTGAAATAATCCTAGGCAGGCAGCGCCTGGGGCCCGGAGCGGGCTTCTTCGTGCCCAACGGTCACCCCTACAAGTACACGGCGGGCCCTGCCGGAGTCGAGCTGCTGGAGTTCCGGGCGGGCGGCGGCGAACCGGACGCCCCGGGCATGAAGCTGGACGAACACTCCCTCAACGCCGTCCAGCACATCATCGACCGGGCCAGGGAACACAGCGACTCCTGGCGCGCGCCCGAGAACATCGGCGATACGGCCTTTCGCCAGGCCGAGCTGACGGCCGGCTGACCTGATCGGCGGTGACCGCGAGCGCGTGAGAGGATCGTTTCAGATCCCGACGACCACCCCTGCTACGTCCTCGCTGGAACGGTGCGCCCTTTGCGATTAGCGAGCGTCGGCAAACTGCCGCACCTCGTCCCTGCCGCCTGCCGGGCTGCGAGGGTTGCGGGGGCGGGAAGTCGCTTCAGGAAAAGCAGATAGTCGTTGTCGCCATCGATGTGGAACGCACCGTCGAGCTATTCGCGAGTTCACGCCGCGACCTACGTTTGTGGTATAGCTACGCCCAGGCGGGGGAGCGCGCGATGACCCGGAAGGATTGGGCCGTCGCAGGCCTTTGCGCGCTGGCGCTCGCCGGCGGGCTTGCGATCGGCGGTTCGCCTGCTCATGCCGCGAGCGCGGCGGCCATTGACGCCGATCGCGAGACCGTAGCGCGCGGGCTGGAAGCGCAGTATGCCGCGGTCCTGATCAAGGAGCGCAAGCTCGCCGACGATCGCGAGACGCGGCTGCTTGGAGCGGCCGAGGCGCGCCTGACCAAGGCCCGGGGAGAGCTCTCGGCGGTGAAACGCGACTCCGCCGCGGAACTCAGCGCCGCGCGCGCGGACTACGCCAGGCTGGCGACCGAGATCGTGCAAAAGGACGCCGCCTCCCAGACGGAGATCGAGGCCTATCGCGCCGAGGCCGAGCAGCGCGTGGCCCAGGCGACGCCCGAAGAGCTCGCTGCGCTCCAGCAGTTCGCCGACGGGGACCGCGTTGTCGCCGAGCCGGTGCTCATGTCGATCCGCGAGGCTCGCAAGCGCGCCACGCTCAAGGCGGCGGAAATGCGCATCGCCCAGGACGAAAGGGCGACGGCCGACGAGCACGACATCATGCGAGAGCACGGCGAGGCGACCACGCTCGAGGTCCTGAATCTCTATGACATCGCCGCGGCCGATGATCCAACCGACTGCAAGACCAATCTCATGCGCGGTTGGCTATCGCAGCAAGAGCATGACTACGCCAAGGCCGCGACGGCCTACCAGCAGGCCATCGACGGCGCCCGCGCCGATCGCGAGCGGGAAGCCGCCTACAGGGGTCTGGGCACGGTTCAGCACATGCAGGCGAGTTTCGCGGAGGCTGAGAAGACCCTGCAGCTCGCGCTCGGGCTCTCCCTGAAGCTCGCCGCCGCGGAGCCGAAGTCGGTGGCGGCGGCGAACGATCTGGCTGACTGTTACATCCAGATCGGCTTGGTGCGCCGGGCGCAGGGCGACCGGGCCGGAGCCTTGGCCAGCTTCCGCTCGGCCCTCGGCGCGGCGAGCCGGGCGGACGGCGGCGCCATCGACGTCCTCTATCGACTCGCGGACGCCAACGAGAAGATCGGCGACCTCCAGTTCGAGGGCGGCGAGACGACCGCGGCGCTCGAAAGCCACAAGCAGGAGCTGGCCATCGCCCGGGGCGCGACCGGGTTGGATCCGAAGGCGGCGACGGCGCGCAGATACATCGGCCGGGCGCTCGACAGGATCGGCGACGCCCAGGAGGTGCTGGGCGACCACAAGGCCGCGCTGGCGAGCTACCTGGAGCACAACACCGTCTTCCACAAGCTCGCCGCGGAGGACCCGACCTCGGTCTACTACCAGCAGGAGCTGGCTGCGGGCCTCGGCCGTCTGGGCGGCGTGCGCTACCATGACGACCACGATCTGGCAGGCGCCCGCCAGAGCTACACGGAGCAGCTCGACCTCAACAAGGCGCTCGCCGCCCAGCATCCGGAGTCGACCTCGCTGCAGATCGGCGTGGCGATCGGCTATGGGAATCTCGGGAACGTCCAGTCCGACATGGGCGACACCGCCGCCGCTCTCGACAGCCTTCGACAGAGCCTCGCCACCGCCCGCGGGCTCGTGGGCAAGGACCCCAACGCCGTCGACGCCCAATCGGTCATTGGCGCGGCGCTGCAGAACCTGGCGAACATCCCCGGGTCGGGCGTAACCTGGGCGCAGGCCGTGGCCCAGTACCAGGAAATGAAGGATCGGGGTCAGCTCCGCGCGGATATGGACGCCGATCTCGCCGAGGCGAAGCGGCGCGCGGCAGAAGAGGCCAAGGCGAAGAAGTAGCGGGGACCCACGCCATGAGCCATGTCCTGGTTTCCTATAAGCGCGAGGACGAACTGCGCGTCGCGCGGCTGATCCGCGCCCTGCAGCAGCACGGCCTGATCATCTGGTGGGACCAGGGCCTGCCGGGCGGCGAGGAATGGCGTCAGAACATCCACCAGGCGCTGGAAAAGGCCGGCTGCGTGGTGGTGGTCTGGACCGAGGCCTCCGTCGGTCCCGGCGGTGAGTTCGTCCGGGACGAGGCGTCACGCGCCAAGGCGCGGGGCGGGCTGGTCCCGGTGCGGCTGGACAGGGTCAAGGCGCCGCTGGGCTTCGGCGAGCTCCAGGCCTTTGACCTGACCCACTGGAAGTCCAATCCGAACGACCCGTTCCTGCTGGACCTGGTGGCGGCCTGCAAGGCGAAGCTCGCCGGCCAGCCGGTCCCGCCCGCCAAGGCGCCCATCCAGCGTCTGATGCGTCGCACGAGGTCCGGCGCCGGCGCCGGCGCGTTGCTGGCGGCCGGGATCGTGTTCGCGACCAACCTGTTCCACGTCCAGAACGGCGTCTGCGCCTTGCCGGTCGGGCAGCCCGGACTGTCGGACGCCTGCGGCGCTGTGGGCCTGGGCGGCGCGCCCACGCGGGACGAACGCATCGCCTGGCAGGCCCGCCCCGCGGGGAGCTGCGAGGCCCTGCGCACCCACATTGCGCGGTTCCCCTCCGGCGCCTACCGCGCTCTGGCGGCCGACCTCCTGCAGGGCGCCAGGTCCAGCCGGGGGGACCATTTCTCCGCGCGGCCGCGAGCGGCGCAGGGCTATGTCCGCCAGTCCGAACACCCGTTCGCATCCGCCGCCCAGGCCCAGGCCGATGCGCGCGACCGCGCCCTGGAGGATGCTCGCACGGGCGCCTGCGCGCCCGGCGACGACTTCGAACGACTGGGCGGCGCCGACCTCGCCTCGGTGAGATTCGACTGCCGCGCGCTCGCGGGTGGCCAGGTCTGCGCCGCCGACTACACGGCGACCTGCAGGATCGAGGAGCGGGCGATCACCGAACGTTGCGGCTGAGGTCTGCGTCGCCTGGCATCGACAGCCTCCGCATCGCGTGACAGGCGTTGCCATTCTCCGCTGCGCGGCAGAATGTGACACAATGCTCCAGCGCCCTGGTTTTCAGTTCTTCACTTGAAAGGTCCCCGTCGAACCGGACGCCAGCGCAAACCACTCACATGCGAGGAAACATGCGCGCGATCACGCTTGGCCTTCTGGCCGCCCTTTCCCTGGCCGCCGTCGCGAGGGCCGACGACAAGGCCAATATCCAGGCGCTGAACGACCAGTTCTCGGCCGCCGCCAACAGCGGGAACGGCGCGGCGATAGCGGCGCTCTATGCGCCCGACGCCACGATGCTTCCCCCCGACAACAGCGTGGTGTCGGGTCCGGCGATCGGACCCTATCTCGGAGGCCTCTCGAAGGGCGTCGCCAATTTCAAGCTGACCACCACGGACGTGGTGCGCCTGTCGCCGGACTATATCCGCGAGATCGGGACCGTGACCTTCGATACGCGCGGCGACAAGCCGGTCAGCGTCACGTCGACCTATGTGGTCGTCTGGAAGCGGGTCGGCGGCGCCTGGAAGCTGTGGACCGATATCTTCCACTGACGGTCAGCGAGGACCGCCGCGGTGGGGGCGGATATCCGTGAACGGGATACGTCCTTCCTGGGTCACCCGCGCGGCCTCGCCTGGCTGAGCTTTACCGAGGTCTGGGAGCGATTTTCCTACTACGGCATGCAGGCGCTGCTGGTGCTCTACATGACGCATCGGTTGCTTCTGCCCGGCCATGTCGAGCATGTCCTGGGCTTTGCGACGTTCAGGCGCGCCCTCGAGACCGTATACGGTCCCCTGTCGAGCCAGGCCCTGTCGTCGGTGGTCTTCGGCCTCTTCACCGGCCTGGTCTGGCTGGCGCCGATCGCCGGCGGCGTCGTCGCCGACCGCCTGACCGGCAAGACGGCGGCCATTACGGCCGGCGCGGTATTGATGTGCGTCGGCCACCTGACCATGGCGCTCGAACCGGCGTTCCTTGTCGCAATCACCTGCCTTCTGGTGGGGGTCGGCCTCTTCAAGGGCAATCTCGCCAGCCAGGTCGGCAGTCTTTACGCCGCCGATGATCCCCGCGCAGCGAGCGCTTTCCAGATCTACAACTTCGGGATCCAGATCGCCGTCCTCGTCGCGCCCCTGGTCTGCGGAACGCTCGGCGAGCTGTTGGGATGGCACTGGGGTTTCGGCGCGGCTGGCATGGGCATGATCGTGGCCCTTGTCATCTACCGGCTGGGTCGAAAGTGGCTTCCGCCCGACGCGCCGGTGAGCGCCAGGACGGCGATCATGCACCCCAGGTTGACGAGATTGGAGTGGCGCCGGCTGGCCGTGATGCTGGGGCTTCTGCCGGTCCTGGCGCTGGCCATGAACGTCTCTACGCAGGTGGGCAACGGCTATGTGATCTGGGCCGAGCAGAGTTTCCGGCTGCAGATTGGAGGCCTGAGGCTGCCGGTGACCTGGCTGCAATCCCTGGATGGCGTGTCGACGATGATCGCCATCGCCGCATCGCTGGCGTTCTGGCGATGGTGGGAGGCGCGCCGCGGCCCCGTGCACGAGGCGACCAAGCTCCTGGTCGGCGCGGGCTTTTTCACCCTGGCTCCTCTGGTCCTGGTCGCGGCGTCGACGCAACTCGTCGCGACCGGGCAAAGGGCGAGCCTCGGCTACGCCCTTCTGTTCGAGCTCGTCCTGAACCTCGGCTGGGCCAACATCTTTCCCATTTCCATGAGTCTCTTCAGCCGGTCCTCACCAAGGGGAATCGTCTCGACCGTCATGGGAATGGTCTACCTCCAGGTCTTCATCGCCAGCCTGATTACAGGCTGGGCCGGCACGATGCTCGAAAGACTGTCCGGGGCCGCTTTCTGGCTTCTGCATTCGGCGCTGGCGGGCGGCGCCTTTCTCATCTTGTTGACGGCGCAGGCGCCCCTCAAGAGGTTGTTTTCACCCTCAGGGGGTAAGGCAGCGCTGGCGTAGAACGAGACGAATGGATCCGCTTTTCGAAGTCGAGCTCGATGTGCCGCCCCCTGGCTCGAGGAATGCATCCAGGCGGATCTATGAACAGCTGAAGGCGGCGATATTGGACGGCCGGCTCGCCGCGGGCGCGCGCCTGCCTCCAACCCGGCGTTCAGAGGCCTTCTTCGGCGTCTCCCGCAACACGGCCGCGGAAGTCTACGAGCGGCTGGCCAACGACGGCTACGTCGTCACCCGACGCGGCTCGGGCGCCTATGTGGCGGACCGGACGCCGCCGGCCGCCGTTGCGGCGGCCGGCGCGGGGTTCCCGCTCAACCCGGTCTGGCTCAGGCGCGACATCGTCGGCGCCATGGGGTTCTGGGAGGAGGCCAAGGTGTTGCCGGCGCGGACCGCGGCGGGGCCCATGGTGGACTTCCGCCCCGCCCTCGTGGACTCGCGGCTGTTTGCCCTGGAGGCGTTTCGCCGGGTCAGCGCCAAGCAGCTGCGGCGGCTCGAACAGAGGCCGGCGACCTTGAAGAGCCCCCAGGGAAACCAGGGCAACTTCCAACTGAGGGAGGCTGTCTCGCGCCATATCGCCGTGACCCGAGCCGTCGTGTGCGGCCCGCAGGACATCCTGGTCACGTCCGGCGCGCAGCAAGCCTTCGACCTGCTGGCTCGCGTCCTCGTGCAGCCGGGCGAAACCACGGTGGCGCTCGAGGATCCCGGGTATCCGCCCATGCGAGCGGCCTTCGCGGCGGCCGGCGCCCGTATCGCCCCCGTCGCCGTCGACGCCGAAGGCCTCGTCGTGGACGGGATTCCGGGCGAGGCGACGGTGATCTGTGTCTGTCCGTCACACCAGTTCCCGCTGGGCGTCACCCTGTCGGCGGAGCGACGCCGCAGGCTCGTTGCGCTGGCGCGCGAACGCAATGCGGTGATCGTGGAAGACGACTACGACGGTGAGTTTCGCTTCGAGGGCGGCGCCTTGGAAGCGCTCAGGACCTCCGAGGCCGCCGACGTGGTCTTCTATGTCGGCACCTTTTCCAAAAGCATGCTGCCGGCGCTGCGGCTGGGCTTCGTCGTGGCGCCGGCGTGGGCCATGCCGACGCTCGCGGCGGCCAAGAACTGCCTCGATTGGCACTGTCCCACACCCGTTCAGACGAGCGTCGCGGCGTTCATCTCGGAAGGCTGCCTCGCGCGCCACATTCGCCGGATGCGCGAGATCTACCGGCGTCGCCGCGAGCGCCTTGGCGAGGCGCTGCGGACAGAGCTCGCCGAATGGCTGGAGCCGATCCCGTCGTTCTACGGCATGCACATCGCCGCCGCGGCAAGGGCCGGCGTCGATCTCGAGGCCGCGGCCCTGGCGTTGCAGTTCGAAAACGTCAGGATCCACACGCTCTCGCGCTACTATGCCGGGGAGCCTGGGCTCGTCGGCCTGATCTTGGGCTACGGCGTGGCGGATCTCCCGGAGATCGAGGTGGGTGTCGAGCGCCTCCGCGAGGTACTGCAAGCCGGCGGAGCGGCGTAGAGTGGCCCACCGCTATTTCCGTCGATTGGCCCTTCCGGGCCATCGCCGATGACCCGATCCTGCGCGCGTCAAAGCTTCAAGAGGGTCTCATGACGCCGTCACCGCAGATCAGGCGCGCGCTCACGCTCGCCGGTATTGTTGTTTGCTTGTCCTTGCCCGCGCGGGCGCAGACGCCACGCGACGGGTCTCATGACTTCGACTTCGCCCGAGGCGTCTGGCACACCCACGTCACCCGGACGCTCGATCCGTTCGCCGGCGGGACGCACACGGTGACGCTCGACGGCACCAAGACGGCGCGCGCTGTGTGGGGCGGGCGCGCCTGGCTCGAGGAGATCGAGGCCGACGGTCCCAATGGGCACTGGGAAGGCGCGACGCTGTTCACCTACAACCCCAAGTCGGGCCAGTGGAGCCAGACCTACATCGACGGCGCGAGTGGAGAGATCGAGGCGCCGACGATCGGCGACTTCAAGGACGGCCGCGGCGAGTTGCTCGGCACGGAAGTCTATCACGGCCGCAACGTCCTCGTGCGCGGCGTGTGGTCCGACATCACGACCAACGCCCACCGCTACGAGGTTTCCTTATCGCAGGACGGCGGCCGTACCTGGGCGACCGCTTTCAGCGCCTATCTGACCCGGATAAGCAATTGACGAATATCTAGTTTCCAAGACCGTGCTTGACGAGCAGCGGCCCGACCTGGGGGTCGTGCCCGATCATGTTGCGCAACATCACCGAGTAGTCCTCGGTATGTCCGCGCGACAGCACCAGGTCGCGAAACCTCTGGCCGTTCTCCCGCGTCATTCCGCCGTGGCTTTCGAACCAGTCGTAGACGTTCTGCTGGAGCATGTCGGTCCAGATGTAGGCGTAGTAGCCGGCCGAATATCCCCCGCCCCAGATGTGGGCGAAGTAGCTCGTCCGGTAGCGCGGCGGGACCTTGGCGACATCCAGGCCGGTCGCCGCCAGGGCCTTGGCTTCGAAGGCGTCCACGTCCTGCTTCGGCGCGTCGGCAGGGAGCGAGTGCCAGGCCATGTCGAGCTGGGCCGCAGCCAGGAGTTCGCCGAACGAGAAGCCCTGGTTGAAGGTGTCCGCCTTCTTGATCTTGTCGACCAGCGCCTGCGGCATCGGCGCCCCGGTCTGATAATGCCTGGCGTAATGGGCCAGCACGCGGGGCTCCAGCGCCCAGTGCTCGTTGAACTGGGAGGGAAACTCAACGAAGTCGCGCGCCACCGACGTGCCGGACAGGCTGGGATAGGTCTGGTCCGCCATCAGACCATGCAGGCCGTGTCCGAACTCGTGGAACATGGTGCGCACGTCCTCGAAGGTGATGAGGGCGGGCGCGCCCGGCGCGGGCTTGGTGAAGTTCGCGGTGTTGGAGATGACGGGTTTGGTTCCGAGCAGTTTCGACTGACGCACGAAGCTGTTCATCCAAGCGCCGCCGGCCTTGTTGTCCCGCTTCCAGTAGTCGAAATAGGCTAGGCCGAGCGGTTTCCGGTCCGCGTCGAACACCTCGTAGACGCGAATATCCGGATGGTAGGTGGGAATGTCGGTGCGGCGCTCGAACGTCAGGCCATACATCTGGCCCGCGGCGTAGAAGACGCCGTTTTCCAGCACGTTCCAGATTTCGAGGTACGGCTTGGTCTCGTTCTCGTCCAGATCAAGCTTCGCCTTGCGCACCTTCTCGGCGTAGATTTCCCAGTCCCACGGTTGCAGCG
>Ga0302314_10013784_pt1 | contig 13869 bp, 11 predicted proteins | sample III_Palsa_N2_3_FD_200533 | JGI IMG/M metagenome (GOLD analysis project Ga0302314, IMG submission 200533) | Peat permafrost microbial communities from Stordalen Mire near Abisko, Sweden - III_Palsa_N2_3 | ecosystem: Environmental > Terrestrial > Soil > Palsa > Peat permafrost | place: Sweden... | reverse complement strand
GCCTACGACCAGTTCGGCAACCCGATCGACAGCCGCACCGGCCTGCCTTTCAGCGCGGTTAATCAGAGTTTTGGTTCCCAGAACCTCCTGTTTCGTGATAAGCCCGCATTAGTGGCACTATCGCACCAGTTTACGCGATCGACGGTCACACTGACCGGCCAGTATGAGGTACGGAACTCTTTGAGTGGCGTTCAACAAGATAGTCAGGTTTTGGGCGCAACGATCAACTACACGCGCCAATTCACGCCGCTGGTTCAAGGCAGTACGAGCCTTGGATATACACAAAACACGTCCAGGACCTTCGGATCGCCCGAGCAAAAGTCCAACAGTATTAGCCTATCCGGACAGATACTCTATAATCTCAGCGACACGACGACAGTCGACGTTGTCGAGAACTTCTTCAAGACCACATCAAATCTTTCCATCAACAATTCGCAGACTCAGCAATTGACGGTTGGCTTGAGGAAATCTTTCTGAGATGTATGCCGAATACTATAACCTCACGGGCCTGCCGTTCCAGCTGACGCCCGATTCGCGTTTTTTCTTCGAGAGCAGTGTGCACGCGAAGGCCATGGCGCACCTGACCTATGGGCTGAACCAAGCCGAGGGGTTCATCGTCATCACCGGCGACGTCGGCGCGGGCAAGACGACGCTGGTCGAGCATCTTTGCTCCACCCTCGATCCCCACCAATATGTCATTGCGCGCATGCTCTCGACCCAGACCTCAGCGGACGACACGCTGCGGCTAGTGGCGAACGGCTTCGGTATCCAGTCCGAAGGCATCAGCAAAGCTGAGTTGCTGCGGCGGTTCGAGGAAACGCTGGTCGCCAACTATACTGACGGCCGCCGTTCGCTACTCGTCATCGACGAGGCGCAGAATCTGACGGTCCCCGCGATCGAGGAATTGCGGATGCTGTCGAATTTCGTCGTCAACCATTCGCCGCCGCTGCAAAGCTTTCTATTGGGGCAGCCGCAGTTCCGCGGGATCATGGCCCTGCCGGAACTGGAACAACTGCGGCAGCGCGTGCTGGCGTCGTTCCATCTCGGCCCGCTGACCGAAACCGATACGCGTTCCTATATCGAACACCGGCTGGGCCTGGTCGGCTGGCAGTCCGATCCGCGCTTCACCGATGGCGCGTTCTGGGCAATCTATCGGGAAACCGGCGGCGTGCCGCGCAAGATCAACGCGCTGTGCTCGCGCCTGATGCTATTCGGCTTTCTTGAGGAAACCCATCTGGTCGACGAACTATCCGTCGTCCAGGTCGCCGAGGAGCTCCGGACCGAATTGGGCGACGTCACCGCCAGCCCCACCACCGGCCCGACAGGGATCAAAACCGCGTCGGGCGACGGCGACGAACTCGATCAGCGGCTGACCAAGATCGAGCAGAAGCTGGATCGCAACGACCAGGCGATCAAGCGGGCATTGGCGCTGATCGCCGCGAGCCTGGATAAAGAGTCCAAATGACGATGCCAGCCCGCCAGCCGGTTTCCGGGCCGGCGGCACCGATCCCGTCCGTCCAGCGCGCGAGTCCAGACAAGGCGCCGCTCAACGCCATGTCGGTGGATGTGGAGGATTATTTCCAGGTCCAGGCCTTCGCCGACACGATCGACCGCGGCGACTGGGACAATCTGCCCTGCCGGGTCGAGCGCAATGTCGACCGGCTGCTCGAAATCTTCGACACGGCCGGGGTCAAGGCGACCTTCTTCACGCTGGGCTGGGTCGCCGAGCGCTATCCGGCGCTGATCCGCCGGATCGTCGCCGGCGGCCATGAGCTGGCGAGCCACGGCTGGAACCATACAAGGGCCGACTCCCAGGATGAAGCCGCGTTTCGCGCCGATATCCGCAAGACCAAGCGCTTCCTGGAGGATGTCGGCGGCGTCGAGGTGAGCGGCTATAGGGCCGCGACCTTTTCGATCGGGCCGAAGAACTACTGGGCCTTCCGCGTGCTGAGCGACGAGGGCTATCGCTACAGTTCCAGCCTCTATCCGGTGAAGCACGACCTTTACGGCGACACCGGTGCGTCGCGCGTGCCGTTCCATCCCGACGGGCTGCCGATCCTGGAGGCGCCGATGACCACGGTGCAGTATCTCGGCCGCAATTTCCCCTGCTCCGGCGGCGGCTATTTCCGGCTGCTGCCCTACTGGCTGTCACGGATGAACATGCGTCGGGTGAACAACCACGAACACCAGACCTGCATCTTCTATTTCCACCCCTGGGAAATCGACCCGGGGCAGCCACGGCAGGAGAATATCAGCGCCAAGTCGCGCTTCCGCCACTACACCAATCTGGGGCGGATGGAGGGGCGGCTGAAACGCCTGCTCGGCGACTTCGCCTGGGACAGGATGGACCGCGTCTTCCTGGACGCACACTGACCGACGTCACCGTAAGGCCCCTGTCCGACGGCGACCGGACACGCTGGGACGCGTTCGTCACGGCCATGCCGGACGGCACGTTTTGCCATCGTTCCGGCTGGAAACCCGTCGTCGAAAAAGCGTTCGGGCATAAAACCCATTTCGTCTATGCCGAGCGCGACGGCGCGATTACCGGCGTTTTGCCGCTGACCGAGATCCGCTCCCGCCTGTTCGGCCATTCGCTGGTGTCCAACGCCTTCCAGGTCTATGGCGGCCCGGTCGCGGCCGATGAGGCGAGCCACGCCGCCCTTGTCGCCTACGCCACCGACCTGCTGGCCAAGACCAAAGCAGAGCATCTGGAATTCCGCTCGGAAGTAGCGAGCACGCCCGGCTGGCTGACGAAGGAGGGGCTGTATGTCACCTTCCGCCGCGACATCTCAGGCGATCACGAAAAGAACCTGAACGCCATCCCGCGCAAGCAGCGCGCGGTGGTGCGCAAGGGCATCGCCAACGCACTGACCACCAGGGTCGGGCATGACTGGCGCACGCTGCATCGGGTCTATGGCGAGAGCGTGCGCAACCTGGGCACGCCGGTCTTCTCGCGCACATATTTCCGGCTGCTGTGCGAGGAGTTCGGCGGCGATGCCGAGATCTTGGTGGTCGAGGACAAGGGCACGCCGATCGCCGCGGTGTTGAGCTTCTATTTCCGCGACCAAGTGCTGCCCTATTACGGCGGCGGCACGCCGGCGGCGCGCACGCGGGCCGGCAACGACATCATGTATTGGGAAGTGATGAAGCGGGCGGCGGATCGCGGCTGCCGCGTCTTCGATTTCGGCCGCAGCAAGGAAGGTACCGGCGCCTACAGCTTCAAGAAGAACTGGGGGTTCACCCCGACACCGCTGAATTACGAGTTCAAGCTCAGGGTCGGCGACACCATCCCCGACGTCAACCCGCTGAATCCCAAATATCGCCTGATGATCGCGACCTGGAAGCGGCTGCCGCTGCCGGTCGCCAACCTGCTGGGCCCGATGCTGGTGCGGAACCTCGGATGACGAGACGCGGTCCGGTGATCCTGTTACAATCCGCGAAATCATGACTGGGTTCAGAGCGATAAACGGTTTGGCCGGCAGAGCGGCAAGATGAGCACGCTGTCGATGCCCGCGCTCGAGTCCGAGGTTTCCCAGCAGCGCCTGTGGCACGTCACCATCGCCCTGCTGGCGATCGGCGCGCTGGCGTTCGGCCTCGCCTTTCATGTCGAGGTCGTGCGCGCGGTCCAGGTCTGGAACGAATCGACCGCCTATAACCACTGCTACCTGATCCTGCCGATCTCGGCCTATCTGATCTGGGAACGGCGCAAGGCGCTGGCCGCCAGTTCGCCGCAGCCCAATGCGTGGCTGCTGCTGGCGATGATCCCGGTCGGGCTGGTCTGGCTGTTCGCGGCCGAGGCGCAGATCATGGAGGGCCGCGAGCTCGCGGCGATGACCCTGTTCCAGATCTTCATCGTTGCGGTTCTGGGATTGCCGGTCTGGCGCATCTCGGCCTTCGCGATCCTCTATCTCTATTTCCTGGTGCCGAGCGGCGCGTTCCTGACCGTCCCGATGCAGAATTTCGCCGCCCATTTCGCGGTCAAGGGCGTCGAGCTGCTGGGCATCCCGGTCTATTCGAACGGCCTCGACATCGAGGTTCCGGGCGCGCGCTTCACCGTCGCCGAGGCCTGCGCCGGGCTGCGCTTCCTGATCGCCTCGGTCGCGCTGGGCACGCTCTACGGCTACACCATGTATCGCAGCTGGAAGCGCCGCGCCGCCTTCATCGTCGTGTCGATCGTCGTGCCTGTCATCGCCAACGGACTGCGCGTCATGGGCATCGTCGTCTACGGCTATATCCTCGGCAACGCCGAGGCGGCGATCGCCGACCATCTGATCTATGGCTGGGTGTTCTTCTCGATGGTCAGCATCATCCTGATCCTGCTCGGCCTCCCGTTCCGCCAGGAGGTTCCCGTCTTCGTCATTGCGGCGACCGAGCCGGGCAATCGCCGCGGACAGCCGATCCGGATGCTGGCGGTGGCTGGCATATCCGTCGCCTTCGTCGCGATCCTGGCCAGCCCGATCGCGACACATGGGCCTGTCGGCGCCGGGATGGACTCGGCTGTGACCGGGCTCAAGCACATGCTCGGGCGGTGATCGCACCGCCGGTCATCCAGATCGAGCCGGTCAAGGATTTCGCCGCCCTCGCGCCCCTCTGGCTCGAGCTGGAGCAGCGCGCGGCGGGATCGTTCTTCCAATCCTGGGCCTGGACCGGCTGCCTGGCCGAGGAGCGCTTCTGCGACCCCTGGCTGCTGACCGCGCGGCGCAGCGGCGTTGTCGTCGCCCTCGCCTTGTTCAACCGCGGTCCACGCGTTGGATTTGGCCGGCCGATCCTGCTGGGCGAAAGCGGACAACCGGCGTTCGACTCGATCTTCATCGAGCATAACGGCCTGCTGCTGGACCCTAGCGAAACGGACGATCTTGCCGGCCGATGCTGGGCCGCCGTTGCCGAGACATTCGGCAAGGCGCGCTGGCTGATCAGTGGCACGACGGAAGCAACCAGCGCGGCGATGCCGGGCGACCGCATCGCGCGGATCCGGGTCCAGCGTCCGGCGCCTTATCTCGATCTGTCACCGGACATCGATGTGTTCGAAAATTTCAGCGCCAACACCCGCCAACAGCTGCGCCGGTCGCTGCGCGCCTGGGAAAAGATCGGCCCGCTGACGCTGGAAGTCGCCGCGACGGAGGACCAGGCGGACCAATATCTCGCCGCGCTGGCCGAATTGCATCAGCGCTACTGGACCGGCCGCGGCAAGCCCGGGGCCTTCGCCGAACCGTTCTTCGCCCGCTTCCATCATGCGCTGCTGCGCCGGCCCGCCGACCGCCATTCGGCCGACCTGATCCGGGTCAGCGCGGGCAGCCGGATCGTCGGCTATCTCTATAGCCTCGTCCAGGACGGCTGGGTCGCGGCCTATCAGAGCGGCTTCGATTTCGGCGCCGATGCCGACACGCTGCGCCCGGGCCTGGTCTGTCACCTGCTGGCCATCCAGCATTACCAACGCGCCGGCGCGCGCCGCTATGATTTCCTCGGCGGCGAGGCGCGCTACAAGCGCAGCCTGGCCAATGCGGAAATCCCGCTGCTGTGGCTGGACGTGCGTCATAAATTACCTTGGCAATCCCGGCGCCAGCCTGTCTCCTCTTCATGACCGCACAACGATAACGAGGCTGGCGTGGCGCGCACTGCGAAGCAGATCCGGCTGGTTACCTTCTCCACCCTTTATCCCAACGCCATCCAGCCCAATCATGGCGTTTTCGTCGAGAATCGGCTGCGTCATCTGATCGCCAGCGGCGAAGTGGTCAGCCGTGTCGTGGCGCCGGTGCCTTATTTCCCGTTCCGTAACCCACGTTTCGGCCAGTATGCCGAGTATGCGCAGGTGCCGGCCTGGGAGGAACGCCATGGCCTGACGATCAACCATCCGCGCTATGTCCTGATCCCCAAGGTCGGGATGAACGTGACGCCGCGGCTTTTGGCCTGGGCAGCGCTGCCCGCCATCAAGGCGGCGATCAAGGCGCAGGGCGGGGCCGACATCATCGACGCCCATTACCTCTATCCCGACGGCGTCGCCGCCGGGATCATCGGCCGGGCGCTGAACCTGCCGGTGGTGATGACCGCGCGCGGCACCGATGTCAGCCTGATCCCACGTTATCCTGTCCCGCGGCGGATGATCCAGCTCGCCTGCCGGCGCGCGGCCGAGGTCATCACCGTCAGCGCCGCGCTCAAGGACGGGCTGGTGGCGATGGGTGTCGACCCCGACCATGTGACCGTCCTGCGCAACGGCGTCGATCTCAAACTTTTCCGTCCGATGGACCGCCAGGCGACCCGGCGCCGGCTGGGGCTCGACGGTCCGACATTGATCTCGGTCGGCCATCTGATCGAGCGCAAGGGGCATCACCTGATCGTCGAGGCGATGCGGTTGCTTCCTGGCTTCACCCTGCTGATCGCGGGCGAGGGGCCGGAACGGGCCCACCTGGAGCGGCAAATCGCCGAACTGAATCTTGGCGACCGGGTCAGGCTGCTGGGCGCCCGCCCGCATGCCGAGCTGCCGGAACTCTACGGCGCCGCGGATGCGCTGGTGCTGGCCTCCAGCCGCGAGGGCTGGGCCAATGTCCTGCTGGAGGCGATGGCCTGCGGCACCCCCGCCATCGCCACGCCGATCTGGGGCAACCCCGAGGTCGTGGCCAAGCCGGAGGCCGGGATCATCATGGTCGAGCGCAGCGCCAAGGCGATCGCCGACTCCGCCCTCGCTTTGTTCGGCCCGCGCCGCCCGACCCGCGAAGCCACCCGCGCCTACGCCTCCGCCTTTTCCTGGGACGCCACGACCAAGGGCCAGATCGACCTGTTCAGGCGGGTGATCGCGAAGGCCGGGGCGGAGGTTTAGGCCTTATCCCGCCGCAACCCGCGCCGCCGCGTCGCGCGCCACCGGCACCGCCGCCGGGGCGGTGTGGACGGATTTCAGCCAGCCTTCGAACATCAGCAGCGACCAGATCGCCTGGTTGTGGTCGAAGGCGCCGAATTCGTGCTGTTCCAGCAGCTTCGCCACCGCGACCTGGTCGAACAGGCCGCTGTCGCGAAACACCTGGCTGGCCAGCCGCTTGCGCGCCCGCTCGGCGCCGAGGCCGCGGAATTGCGGCGCCAGCGAGGTCGCGAAGCCCTGCTTGGTGCGGTAGAGATTTTCGTGCGGCACATAGGGCTCGAGCGCCCGCTTCAGGATATATTTGCCGCCGGTCGAGCGGATCTTGAGCTCGGCCGGCACGGTCGCGGCCCATTCGACCAATTCGTGGTCCAGCAGCGGTGCGCGCACCTCCAGCGAATGGGCCATGCTGGCGCGGTCGACCTTGGTCAATATGTCGCCGATCAGATAGGTCTGGATGTCGGCGAACTGGGCGCGGGCCAGCGGGTCGTCGGTCCCCGCCTGCTCCATCGCATCGCGAATCAGGTCGGCCGGGCGATAGCCATCGAGCGACGATGACAGGCCGCGCGAAAACAGACCGCTGCGCACCGCATCGGGCATTTTGCAGACGGTGCGGTAATAGCCCTCGGCCTCGTCGACCGATAGTTCCTGGAAGGTGGTCTTGGCGCGCAGCCAGCGCGGCGCGCGGTCCAGCTTGGGGTAGAGTTGCCCCAGCAGGCCGAACAGCGGCTGGCGGATACCGTCCGGGATGCGCGCCCGCATGCGCTGCGCCGCCATATGGAAGCGATAGCGGCGATAGCCGGCGAACAGCTCGTCGCCGGCATCGCCCGACAAGGCGACGGTGACGCCGCGCCGCGCCAGTTCCGACACGCGGCCGGTCGGCACGGCGGAAGTATCGGCGAACGGCTCGCCGAAGATCCTGGCCTGGGTGTCGATCGTGTCGAGGTAATCGACCCCCGCCGCCTGCTCCGCCGTGTGGTTGGTATGATAGCGGTCGGCGACTGCCTGGGCGTAGGCGAGTTCGTCCTCGCCGCCGCCGAAGCCGATGGCGAAGGTCTTGACCGGGTCCTGGGTCAGCCCGGCCATCATCGCGACGACGCCGGAGCTATCGACGCCGCCCGACAGGAACGCGCCCAGCGGCACGTCCGACACCAGCCGCAGCCGGGTGGATTCGCGTAAGCGCTCGATCAGCTCCATCGCCGCGTCGGCCTCGGTCATCGGCCTGGGATCGAATTTCAGCGTCCAGTAGCGGCTGGGTTCGGGCACCGGCCTGCCGCGTTCGAGGGTCAGCGTATGGGCCGCTGGCAGCTTGCGGATGCCCTGGTAGATCGAACCCGGCTCCGGCACATAGCCGAAGGCGAAATAGCCCTCGACCGCGATCGGGTCGATCCGCCGCTCGACCGCCGGGTGGCACAGAATCGCCTGCATTTCCGAGGCGAAGATCAGCTGCCCGTCCGGCAGCAGGGAGTAGTAGAGCGGCTTCTTGCCCAACCGGTCGCGGGCCAGGAACAGGGTCTGGCGCTTGCGGTCCCACAAGGCGAAGACGAACATGCCGCGCAGCCGGTCGACCACGGCGGGACCCCATTCCTCCCAGCCATGGACGATGACTTCGGTGTCGCTATGGGTCCTGAACCGATGGCCCAGCCGCATCAGCTCGGCCATCGTCTCGCGGTAATTGTAGATTTCGCCGTTGAAGACGATGCCGACATCGTCGGTCTCGTTATAGAGCGGCTGCTTGCCGCCGGCGACGTCGATGATCGCCAGCCGGCGATGGCCGAGCCCGATCCCCGGCTCCAGCAGGAAACCATCCCCGTCGGGCCCGCGATGGGCGATGGAATCGTTCATCGCCGTCAGCACACCGGGATCGATCGGGCGGCTGCCCTTGGTGTCGAATATGCCGGACAGGCCGCACATGGCCTAAAGGATGCCGTGCTCGATATAGTCGATCAGCGGTTTCCAATCCTCGCGCAGCGGCGCGCGGATGCCCTTGATCTCGAAGATCGACAGGCCTTGCACCGCGGCCTCGCCATAGGCCTGGCTGTCGCGGATGCGGGCGATTACGTGATGGCCGAGGCCGGACAGGAACCGATCCAGCCGCTCGGCCGCCTTTGTCCGGTCGCGCATGCGGTTACCGACGATGGCGACGCCCTTCTTGTTCTTGCGGATCGATTTCAGCGCCTCGAGCTTTTCCAGGAACGCGGTCGAGGCATCCTGGTCGAAGGAGGAGGGCAGGACCGGCATCAGGATCAGGTCGGCCTCGGCGACCAGCGCCTCGAACCCGTCTTTGCGCAGGCCGGCAGGGCCGTCGATGATCAGGCGGGTGATCGTCTTCGGCACCTCGCCCGGACCCTTGGTCCAGTCGGCCGTCAGAATAGCTTTCGCCGTCTTCGGCCGCCGCTTCGCCCAGGCCAGGCTGGATTTCTGGCGGTCGGCATCGGCCAGCATCACCGCTTCGCCCGCCGCGGCCAGCACCGCCGCCAGATTGGTGCTGAGCGTAGACTTGCCACAGCCGCCTTTCGAATTCGCAATCAGGATTGTGTTCATGAAACGCAGGCTATAGCGGTGAAACGCGATCGCCAAGGGGGCGACCGTTATCCGATCCCGCTCTCCAACACCGAAGCCAGCCGCCGGGCGAAGGCGTTGGGGTCGAGCACGGCGTCGCCCTCCAATATCCGGGCCTGGTCGAGCAGCAGCCAGATGCGGTCGGTCAGCGTATCGCCTGCCCCATCGGCGCTGGCACGTTTCGCCATCTCGCGGATCAGGCTGTGGCCGGCATTGATCTCCAGCACATGCGGAGTCGCCTCCTGCAGCTGGCCGTGCATGCGCAGCAGCTTTTCCAGATGGATGTCCGGCGCACCCTCACCGGCCACCAGCCGCACCGCGCTTTCGCGCAAGGTCGGGGACACCTTCACGTCCTTCACCGCGTCGCCCAGCACCGTCTTCATCAGCGCGATCAGGTTGGCGACCTCGCCCTCCGGCGCGGTTTCAGGTTTTTCCTCGTCCTTGCCTTCGGCCGGGGCGATCTTGGCCAGGTCGTCACCGGCGCGGGTGACCGAGCGCAGCGGCTTGCCTTCATAATCGTGCGCGACCGCGGGCCAGAACTCGTCGATCGAATCGGTCAGCAGCAGCACTTCGATGCCGCGCGCCAGGAAACCTTCCAGATGCGGGCTGTTGCGCAAGTTGGCGGCGTTGTCGCCGGTCAGGAAATAGATCGCCTCCTGGTCCGGCTTCATCCGGCCGACATAATCGGCGAGCGAGACCAGACCCTCGCCGCTGGTCGAGCGGAAACGCACTGCCTTGAACAATTCGGCGCGGTTCTCGCGGTCCTCATAGAGGCCTTCCTTCAGGATCGCCCCGAAGGTGGCCCAGAACTCGGCATAGTCCTCGGGTTTCTCCGCCCGCTTGGCGAGCTCGCCCAGCACGCGCTTGGTCACGCCGGCGCGAATCTTGGCCAGGATCGGCGACAGCTGGAGCATCTCGCGGCTGATATTGAGCGGCAGGTCCTCGCTTTCGACGACGCCGCGCAGGAAGCGCAGATAGGGCGGAACCAGCCCCTCGGTGCCTTCGGTGATGAAGACCCGCCGCACATAGAGCTTCACCCCGTGCTTGCGGTTGGGGTCGGCCATGTCGAACGGCTTGTTCTTGGGCACGAACAGTAGGGCGGTATAATCGATGACGCCCTCGGCCCGCCAATGCAGCGTCGCCCAGGGCTCGTCGAAGGCATGGGCGACGTGGTGGTAGAATTCCTTGTACTCGTCCGCCGTGATCTCCGATTTCGGCCGCGTCCACAAAGCCGCCGCGTGGTTGAGATTCTCGGCCTCGGCATCGGTGCCGAAGCGGATCGGCACGCTGATATGGTCGGAATATTTGGTGACGATCTGGCGCAGCCGCCATTCCTCCAGGAACTCGTCCTCGCCCTCTTTCAGGTGCAGGGTAATGTCGGTGCCGCGCACCGGCTTCTCGGCGGCGGCGACGGTGAACTCGCCCTTGCCCTCCGATACCCACCGCCAGGCCTCGGCCTCGCCGGCATGGCGGCTCACCACCGTGACCTTGTCCGACACCATGAAGGCGGCGTAGAAGCCGACGCCGAACTGGCCGATCAGGTTGAGGTCCTTCTTTGCATCACCCAAGGATGAGAGGAAGGCGGAGGTGCCGGACTTGGCGATCGTGCCCAGATTGGCGATCAACTCATCCCGGTTCATGCCGATGCCGGTGTCGGACACGGTCAGCGTGCGCGCATCCTTGTCGACGATGAGCCGGATGCCGAGTTCCGCCCCGTCCTCGGTCAGCTCCGGCCGGGTGATCGCGGCATAGCGCAGCCGGTCGCAGGCATCGGCGGAATTGGAGATCAGCTCGCGGAGGAAAACCTCCTTGTCGCTATAGAGCGCGTTGGCGACGATATCGAGAAGGCGGCTGACCTCCGCCTGAAACGGCAGTTTTGCTTCTTGTTGCTCAGTCATTCCCATGAACCCTTAGGCGATAACTTTTGGGGCGATAAAACTTCCGGCGCAGATGTGCGCTCGCACCGGCTGCCCTGCAAGACCTAAGGGTTCAAATTTTGGTGACCGGTTTGTTGGGCCGAAGTCAGCCGGCCGCCATTACGCCGCCAGCGCGGAAATGCTCTGCCGGGCGGAGGCGAGGGCTGCCTCCTTGGATTCTGGGCTGACCGCGAGCCCTTCGGCGCGGACGATCGTAATGTCGGTCAGGCCGATGAAGCCCAGCGCCTGCTTCAGATAGGCTTCCTGATGGTCGAACGCGGCGATGGGCGAATCCGGGCCGTAGAGGCCGCCGCGCGACGAGACGACGATCACCGTCTTGCCCTTGGGCAGCAGCCCTTCCGGGCCCGTCGGCGTGTAATGGAAAGTGCGGCCCGCCACCAGCGAGCGGTCGATCCAGGCCTTCAGCTGGGTGGGGAGAGCGAAATTATACATCGGCGCGCCGATGACGATGATGTCGGCGGCGAACAATTCGTCGACCACCGTGCCGCCGTCATCGAGATCGCTCTGCACCGCCGCGTCGGGCGTGACACCATAAGCAGCGGCGATATGGGCGGGTGAGAAGTGCAGATGGGGCGCGGCGGCGAGGTCGCGATAGACCACTTCCAGCCCCGGATGCAACCGGCGCTGCTGCTCGACGACCTCGGCGGTCAGGGTGCGGCTGACCGAATTGGCGCCAAGGATGCTGGAATCGACATGCAGGAGTTTCACGATTGGGGTCCTTTCGAGACGACCGGTCAATGACATGCCACTATCTGGTCGACCCCATACCCCTTGAGTAGCCTATATATCTCGATATAATCCATCGTCCGAGACGATAGATAAGGGTATGCAATGCTTGACGGCGTTTCATTCGATCAGTTGCGGACATTCATCGCCGCGGCGGAGGCCGGCAGTTTCTCGGCGGCGGGGCGGCGGCTTGGACGTGCCCAGTCGGTGGTCAGCCAGACCATCGCCAATCTGGAAGATCAGCTGCGGGTCGCCTTGTTCGACCGCGCCGGACGCTATCCGCAACTGACCGACGAGGGGCGCATCCTGCTGGGCGACGCGCGGGCGGTGGCCGGCGGCATCGATTCGCTGAAGGCGCGGGCCAAAAGCATGGCCGGCGGCATCGAGCCCGAACTGTCCGTCGTTATCGACGTCATGTTCCCGATGGTTGTGGTGACCAAGCTGGCGGGTTCGTTCGGCGAGGCCTTCCCGGCAACGCCGCTGCGCCTCTATGTCGAGGCGCTGGGCGGCGTCGCCAAGGCGTTGCTGGACGGGCAATGCGACCTCGGCGTCATGGGGACGCTGGCGCCCAATCTCCCGGAACTGGTCACTGAACGGCTGGTAGGCGTGCATATGATCATGGTGGCGTCGCCCGATCATCCGCTGGCGAAGCAGGGTGGCCCGCTGACCGCGTGCGATCTGGCGAACCATGTCCAGCTCGTGCTCACCGACAGGACCGAGCTATCGAAAGGGCAGGAATTCGGCGTTTTCTCGCCCCGCACCTGGCGGCTCGCCGACCTGGGCGCGAAACATGCCTTCCTGCGCGCCGGGCTGGGCTGGGGCGGCATGCCGGCGCCGATGGTCGCGCGCGACCTGAAGGAAGGAACTCTGGTCGAGATCACGCTGGAGGACGCCCCGCCCGATGGCATGTTCCTGACCATGTCGGCGGCCTATCGCGTCGACACGCCGCCAGGACCGGCCGGGCGCTGGTTCGTCGACCGGATGAAGGCGCTGACGGCGCAGTGTCCCGAGGGGCGTTAGCACCTTGCATTTTCCTTTGGCCGCCCTGAACATTTAACCATGGCGTATCCGCCGTCATCCGAGTCAGCCCGCGTCCGCGCGGTATTGGGGCCGACCAATACCGGCAAGACGCATTTTGCGATCGAGCGCATGCTGGGTCATGGCACCGGGATGATCGGTTTCCCGCTGCGCCTGCTGGCGCGGGAGAATTATGATCGCGTCGTTGCGCTGAAAGGCGCTTCGGCGGTCGCGCTGGTGACGGGGGAGGAGAAGATCCTGCCGCCCCGCCCGCGCTATTGGGTCTGCACTGTGGAATCGATGCCGCTGGACCAGCGGGTCGATTGCCTTGCGGTCGACGAAATCCAGCTGGCCGGCGATGCCGAGCGCGGCCATATCTTCACCGACCGGCTGCTGCATGCCAGGGGCATGGCGGAGACTCTGTTTCTGGGCTCGGACACCGCCCGCACGCTGATCCAGCGGCTGGTGCCGGGGGTCGAGCTGGTCCAGCGCGACCGGCTGTCGACGCTCACCTATGCCGGGGCCAAGAAGCTGACCCGGCTGCCGCCGCGCTCCGCCATCGTCGCCTTCTCCGCCGCCGAGGTCTATGAGACGGCCGAGCTGATCCGCCGGCAGAAGGGCGGCGCGGCGGTGGTGATGGGCGCGCTGAGCCCACGCACCCGCAACGCCCAGGTCGCGCTCTATCAGGCCGGCGAGGTCGATTATCTGGTGGCGACCGACGCCATCGGCATGGGGCTCAACATGGATATCGACCATGTCGCCTTCGCCAGGCTGTCGAAA
>Ga0302314_10013783_pt1 | contig 13870 bp, 12 predicted proteins | sample III_Palsa_N2_3_FD_200533 | JGI IMG/M metagenome (GOLD analysis project Ga0302314, IMG submission 200533) | Peat permafrost microbial communities from Stordalen Mire near Abisko, Sweden - III_Palsa_N2_3 | ecosystem: Environmental > Terrestrial > Soil > Palsa > Peat permafrost | place: Sweden... | reverse complement strand
GCAGCCGCGTCCGGTCAGCGGCAGGCCGCACCGGCGCACCAGTTTCTGCCCGCCGTCCCGGGCCAGGTGCGTCATCATCACCATCACGCTGGCACCGCCCGCGGCCAGGTCCATGGCGCCGCCGATGGTCCCGCCGGGCCGGCCTTCGGTGGCCCAGTTGGCGATGTTGCCCAGCTCGTCGACCTGGAGCGCGCCGAGCACCACGTAGTTCACCCGGCCCCCGCGCACCATCTCGAACGAGGTGAGCGTGTCGAAGAAGGAGGCACCGGGCTCGCGGTGCACGTAGTAGCTGGCCGCGTTGTAGACGTCCTGGTCGAAGTCGTCGGCGGTGGCGTCCTCGCCGACGCCGAGCATCCCGTTCTCGGCGTGCGCGACGATGTCCCGGCCCTTGATGAAGTTCGCCACCAGGGTGGGGATGCCGAGCCCGAGGTTCACGTAGCTCGGCTCGGGCAGCATGGCCGCGGCCACCTGGGCCATCTCGCGCCTGGTCCAGCCGGGCCGGCCCAGGTAGGTCGCGGCCTGGTCGATGTCGGCACCGCCCCGGCGGGTCTGCGGGAACGGGCGGGGAACGGGCGCCTGCTCCACCACCCGGTTGACGAAGATGCCGGGCAGGTCCACTTGGTCCGGGTCGAGCTCGTCGACCACCTGCTCGGCCTCGGCGATGACCACGCGGGCGCCCCGGGCCATGGCCGGGTTGAGGTTCCGCCCGACCCCGCGGAAGGACACGTTGCCGAACCGGTCCGCCCGGTACGCCCGGATGAACGCGAAGTCAAGGGTCAGGCTCCGCTCGAGCAGGTAGGGCACGCCGTCGAACCAGCGCACGTCCTTGCCCTCAGCCACCGGGGTGCCCACCCCGGTACGGGTGTAAAAGGCGGCGATCCCGGAGCCGCCCGCGCGCAGCCGTTCGGCCAGCGTGCCCTGCGGCACCAGATCGATGCCGATCTCACCCGAACTGATGTAGCGGTCGGCTCCTTGGGAGATGGACACGGTGATGTGGCTGACCCGGTGGTTCTCCAGCAGCGTCCAGACCGAGTTCGGGTTGCCGCCGACCGAGTTGGCCACGATGCGCAGGTCCTTGACCCCCCGCTCGAGCAGGGCGGGAATGAGCGCGGCGTAGACGCGCGAGGGGCCGAAGCCGCCGACCCCGAGCCGGGCGCCGTCCGGGATGTCGGCCACGGCCGCGGCGGCCGACGGGTACACCTTGTTGATCGTCATAGGCGGGCTCCTCAGCTCACCGGGCGGAATCTTGGCAGGGCCGCGCCCTCGGCGGCCGGGCGGAAGGTGACCTCGACCGGCAGGCCGATCTCGAGTGCGCCGAAGTCGCAGTCGACGATGTTGGTCATCACCCGCGGCCCCTCATCGAGCTCGACGTAGGCCAGCACGTAGGGGGCGTCCTTGTACGGCCCGATGCCGCGCCGCACCACCGTGTAGGTGTAGATCCGGCCGCGGCCGCCAGCCTGTTCCCACACCGTGTCGGTGGAGTGGCAGAAGGGGCAGGGGGGCCGCGGGTACCAGATCGCCTCGCCGCAGGCCCGGCAGCGGCGCAGCAGCAGCCTGCCTTCGGTCGTGGCGGCCCAGAACTCGGCCAGCTCAGGGCTGATCTCCGGGCTCGGCACGGGCAGTGTCATGCGTCTTCCCTCCCCAGCACCAAGACGGCGCTGCGCATCCGGGCCGCGAGGTCGCCGCCGATGGCGCTGACCAGCGCCAGCTCGCAGCCCGGGACCTGGACGCCCGGGTTGGCCTCGCCCCGCAGCTGCCGCACGGCCTCGATGGTCTTGGTGATCCCGCCCCGGTTGGCCGGGTGGTTGTTGCACAGCCCGCCGCCGTCGGTGTTGAACGGGAGCCGTCCATACGGGGCGATCAGGCCCCCGTCGGCCGCGAACGGGCCGCCCTCGCCCTTGGCGCAGAAGCCGAGGTCCTCCAGCTGCTCGATGACGGCGATGGTGAACGAGTCGTAGAGCGACGCGTAGTCGATGTCGGCCGGGGTGACGCCGGCCTCCCGCAGCGCGGCCGGCCCGGCCGCCGCGGCGGCGGTCACGGTGACGTCGACCTTCCCGCCGTTGCTGTGCCGCACCGCCTCGCCGTGCCCGAGCAGCTTGACCGACTGGCGGGGCAGCGTGGCCGCGACCTCGGGGCTGACCACCACGACGGCGCCGCCGCCGTCGGTCACCACGCAGCAGTCGTCGCGGTGCAGCGGATCGGCCACCAGTGGCGAGGCCAGCACGTCGGCCACGGTGAGCTGCTTGCGCAGGAAGGCGTGCGGGTTGTGCTGCGCGTGGACGGACGCGGCCACCTTGACCGCGGCGAGCTGCTCGCTGGTGGTGCCGAACTCGTACATGTGCCGCTGGGCGGCCAGCGCGTAGCTGGCCAGCGGCGGCCGGGCGCCGAAGACCGTCTCGAACGGGTCCTCCGGCAGCGACGGCCCGCCGAAGGCATGGCCGCGGGCCTTGCCCGCCAGCGTGACCAGGGCGATGCTGCACTTGCCCAGCGCGATCGCGGCCGCCGCGTGCCCGACGTGGTAGAGCGGTGAGGCGCCGCCGCTCTCGGTCGAGTCCAGGTAGCGCAGCCCGCGCAGGCCGAGGTAGTCGGCCAGCGACAAGCCGCCCGCGCCGGGGGCGTCGCGCCCGGTGAACAGCCCGTCCACGTCGTCTAGGCTGAGCCCGGCGTCGGCCACCGCTCCCAGCGCGGCCTCGGCGTGAATCTGCGCTACGGAGATGTCCGGCAGCCGCCGGCCCGGGTGCTCGAAGGCTCCCGCGATGAACGCCCGGCCCCGGATGCTCACTGGTCCTCCTTTTCGCGGACGTGGGGCAGCACCTGCTCGCCGATCAGCTCGACGCTGTCCGGCACGCCCTTGAGACCGCGGTTGTGACTGGCCAGGCTGACCTGGGTGACGCCGATCGCCTCCAGTTCGCGGAGCCGCGCGACCACTTCGGCGGGCGTGCCGACGACGCCGAACCGCTGGGTGAAGTAACCGGTGAGCCCGAGCTCGTCCATCAGCGGGCCGTTCTGCGCCGACGTCCCCTTCTCGGAGTAGTCGAAGCGCTTCTGGTACTCGCGCAGCCGGTCGTGCAGCTCCGGCGGCACGTGCTTGCCCTCGAGGCCGGCCCGGAACGCGTGGTTGCCGGCCGAGGCGAGGCTCTCCTTGGCCCGGGTCAGCGCGTCTTCCCGGGTCAGGGCGATGCCGCTGCGGGTGTCCCACCAGATGTCGAGGTCGGCCAGGTCCCGCCCGGCCGCCCGGGCGCCGGCCGCGATGTTGTCCCGCGTCGCCCGGACCACCTCGGGGGTCAGCCCGGCGCCGACGAACACGCCGTCGGCGATCTCGCCCGCCAGCCGCATCATCCGCGGTCCCTCCGCCACCAGGTACAGCGGCACCTTGTGCTCCAGCCGGTCGACCCAGGGCAGCCGCACCTCGCGGTCGCCGAGCCGCGCGCGGCCGGTATGCAGCAGGTCGCGCAGCGCCGTGAAATAGGCACGGGCCTGGTCGAACGAGGCCGGGCCGAGCCCCGCGTTGCGGACCGCCCCGTCGCCCCGGCCGATCAGGCAGAACGCCCGCCCGCGGCTGAGCACGTCCAGGCTGGCGAGGGAGTTCGCCATCACGCCGACGTCCCGGGTGACCGGGTTGGTGACCCCGGGGCCGATCAGCGCGCGGGACGTGTTCGCGGCGATCACGCCGAGCGCGGCGAAGCACTCCAGGTTGCGCAGCTGGGTGTCGCCCACCGAGATCCGGTCGAAGCCGAACTCGTCGGCCCGGCGCACCCGCCCGGTGAAGTCCGCCACGTCCGCCTGACCGCCCGTCCAGCTCAGCGGGGCCGAGATCCTGATCGTTACGCGCATGCTTCAGTCCTCCGGTCCGGGCTGGTCGAAGCGGGCCAGCAGCGCGACCGGCGCGGCGATGTCCGGCGCGTCGGCTACGTTCCACCACGCCTGCCGGATCAGGTCGCGCTGGGCTGCGCCGACCACGCCCCGGCAAGCCTTGTCGAACTTGACGTCCAGGTCGGCCTTGGTCATCGGGTCGCGGTAGTGGCCCTTGTGGTAGCGCAGTTCCTCGGTCATGGTCGCGCCGGAGCGGGTACGGAAGGTGACCCGGACCGGGTGGGCGCGCATGACCCCCTCGTGCTCGGCGCGGATCTTGGTGAACTCCGCGCTGCCGGTCACCGTCATCTTGGCCATCAGCCCCCGCACGGCCGGGTCGTTGAACCGCTCCGGCCGGTAGGAGTCGAGCGAGATGTCGCCGTCGAGCAGGGCCACCGCGAGCATGAACGGCAGGCTGTGGTCGGCCGTCTCACGGGTCTGCGGGTCGAACTTGGCCTCGTCGGCCACGTGCCGGGCCGCCCGCTCCGACATCACCACGTCGATCGCGGCGATGTCGCTGACCGGCGTCCACGCCCGGACGTCGGGGACCAGCCCGAGCAGGCCGAGTACCTGGCTCTCGGCCGGGATCGGCTTCTGGTGCGACATCTCCATCACGCTCGGGCCGCCCGGCAGCACCGGCAGCCGCGGGTGAAACTCACCGAGAGCGGTCGACAGCCCGTAATACCCCTCGACTGGCTCCGGCGCAGAGGTGAACCCCTCCCGCGCCAGCAGCGCGGAGAACAACCCGTTGCGGACGGCGAAGGCGGTCGAGGCGCCCTTGGTCATCGACAGCGCGCCCCAGCGGTGCACGCCGATCGGCAGCGCGGTGGTCAGCGCGAGCGACGCCGCATGGCCGAGCTGCTCCCGGTCGAGCCCAAGCAGCCGGCCCGCCGCCAGCGCCGTCGCCGCGCCCATGAACAGGCCCTGGTCGAAGTAGCCGCGGCCGACCGACACGCCCAGGCCGCCGAGCAGCTCGTAGGCGAGGGCCGTGGCGATCAGCACGTCGAGGCCGGCCGAGTGGGCGATCTCGCCCGCCGCGAGCAGGCCCGGGATCATGTCGCTGGGGTGACCGCCCGACGGCGCCTGCATGCCGTCGTTCCAGTCGTAGGTGCGCACCATGACCGCATTGGCGAAGGCAGCCATGTCGGGGGCGATGCCGGGGCCGAGGCCGATGACCGTCGCGCCGGGGTCGCCCTTTGTGGTGGCGGCGAGGCGGGCGGCGATCTGGGCCGACTCCGCGGTCGTCCCGGCGATGCCGGCCGCGATGCTGTCGACCACGTGGTTCACCGTGGAGGTGAAGGCGGCGTCGGTGAGGTCGTCCTTCGAGTAGCCGACCGCATAGTCGACGATCCGTCTCGTGGTGCTGTCCACGCTTAGTTCGCTCCAATCTTTCGGAAGCGGGGGACCAGCAGCCCGTCCGCCACCAGCTCGAATACGGTTTCGACCTGGTCGCCCACGTCGGCTTCGGCCGCCCCGGGGCCGACGACGTTGCTGTACATCCGGGGTCCCTCCGCCAGCTGGACCAGCACCAGGTTGTAGGGGACGTCGCTGGCGTAGGCGGGATGGAAGGCGCGGTGGTAGACGACCTTGGCCAGGATCTCGGCCCGGCCGGACAGTGCGGTCCACTCGAAGTCGCGCCCGATGCAGCGCGGGCACAGGGGCTGGATCGGGAACCGGATGTGCCCGCAGGCGAGGCAGCGCTGCATACACAGCTCGCCCCGGGCCGCGGCCGTCCAGAACGGCCGGTTCTCGTCGTTGACAATTGGCCGCGGCTTGGCCGGCGGGGTCGGTGCCTGCGTCGTCATCGCGGTCATCCCTTCGCCAGCAGCAGCGCGCTGGCGGTGTTGAGCACCAGCCCGCGCCCGGCCACCAGGCAGGTTTCCGCCCCCGGCACTTGACGCGGCCCGGACTCGCCGCGAAGCTGCCGCACGCCCTCGGCGAGCGTCCACCAGCCCTGGGGATGGCCGGCCGACAGGTGGCCGCCGTGGGTGTTCACCGGCAGGTCGCCGCCAAGCCTGATCCGCCCGTTCTCGGTGAACGGGCCGCCCTCGCCCTCCTTGCAGAACCCCGCGTGCTCCAGCCACATGATGACGCTGATGGTGAAGTTGTCGTAGAGCTCGGCGACCTGCACGTCGCGCGGGCCGAGACCCGCCATCGCGTAGGCCCGGTCCACCGCGACCTTCTGGTGCGGCCCGTACCACCAGTCCGGGCACTCGTGGTCCTGGGTGGTGAAGGCCTGGCCCATCCCCTCGATCGTGACCACGGGCCGGGCCAGTTCGCGGGCGCGTTCCGCGGTGGTGACGATGACGCAGGCGCCCCCATCGCTGACCAGGCAGCAGTCGAGCAGGCGGAACGGCTCGACGATCATCCGGGACTCCTGGTGGTCGGCCAGCGTGATCGGCTCGCGCATGATCGCCGCCGGGTTCAGCGACGCGTGGTACCGCGCGGCGACGGCCACCTCGCCCAGTTGCTCACTGGTCGTGCCGTAGAGCGCCATGTGCCGGCTCGCGGACAGCGCGCTCCAGGTGGCGGCGCCGAACGCGCCCCAGGCCGAGTTGTTCGCGCTCTCGTCGCCCAGGTAGCCGCCGGCGGCCAGGTTCGGCCGCTTCTTGCCGGTTTTCGCGGCGTCGCCGAAGCAACAAGCCACGTAGGTCGCCATCCCTGAGGTGACCGCCATCGCAGCCAGCTGCACCAGCGCCCCCGCGGTGGCCCCGCCCATCGCGAAGCTGCCGGTGTAGGCCGGGTTGATGCCAAGGGCCCGGCCCAGGCGCAGGTAGTCGAGCGCCCAGTGCATGTCCGTGGTCCCGGGTTCCGACAGCAGCCCGTCGATGTCGGACTTGTCCAGGCCCGCGTCGGCCAGCGCCAGCGTGAAGGCGTCGGTCTGCAGCGACAGGTTGGTCGACCCCGGGAGCTTGCCCTGCGGCGTGACGCCGACGCCGGCGATGGCCGCACGGCCGCGCAGCGAGCGGGTGTCCTGGCTCATGTCAGCACACCGCTGTCGACCGCGGCGTCGATGTCCGCGTCGTCCAGGCCGAGCAGCTCCGCGCAAACCTGGCGGGTGTGCTGCCCTAGCAGCGGCGCGGGCGTCCGCATCACCGGCCGGTCCGCTCCGCTGAGCGTGAACGGCGGGGAGTTGTAGATGGACGGTCCCATCTCCGGGTGGTCCAGCACGGCGAAGTGGCCGCGGTGTCGCAGCTGGGGGTCTCCGTCGATCAGGTCCTGATAGGTCTGCATGACGGCGGCGGGAACGCCGCGCCCCTGCAGCCGGCCCATCAGCTCGAAGGCACTGCGGTCGGCGGTGCGGGCGGCCAGTGCCCCGTCCAGCGCGTCGTGGTTGCGGTGCCGGGACACCAGCGTGCGGAACCGCTCGTCGCCGCCGAGCTCCCCGGCGTCGAGTTCCTCCAGGAGCATCCGCCAGTGCTCGTCGGTACCGATGCTGAGCGCGATCCAGCGGTCATCCCCGCGGCACGGGTAGACGCCGTGCGGCGCGGCGTACTGCGCGCGGTTGCCCTGCGGCAGCTGGGTCCGGCCGTTGACCGTGTAATCGAGGATGGCCGGGCCCAGCAGCGCGATCATCGTCTCGGTCTGCGCTACGTCGATGAACTGGCCCTCGCCGGTCCGCCTGCGGTGCCGGAGCGCGGCGAGCAGCGCGAAGGCCGCGTGCGCCGGGGCGGCCACGTGATCGGGGTAGTTGGTTCCGGTGCCGGTCGGCATCAGGCCGGGCAGGCCAGACAGGTGATAGAGGCCGGTCAGCGCGCTGACCGTCTGCCCGTAGCCGACCAGCGAGCTATCCGGGCCGGTGGCGCCCTGCATGCCCATCTCGAGGTAGATGATGTCGGGCCGCACCGCCCGGCACGCCTCGTAGCCGAGCCCCAGCCCGGCGAGCGTGCCCGGGGTGAAGTTGCTGGCCACGATGTCGCTGCGGGCGATCAGGCGCAGCACCAGGTCAGCGGCGTCGGGGTGCTTGAGGTTGACCGTGACGCTCAGCTTGTTGCTGTTGCGGTCGGCGAAGTAGCCGCTGCGGTTGACGCTGTCTCCCTTGATCTTGTCCCGGAAGGGAGGCAGGATGCGCAGCCGGTCGATGCGCTGGCCCGACTCGATGCGGATCACCTCGGCCCCGTGGTCGGCCAGCGTCCGCGTGGTGTAGGGGCCGGCGCCGAGCCAGGTGAAATCCACCACGCGCACGCCGGAAAGCGGCGGGGGAAGGGCGGCCATCAGATCGCTCCTGCGGCCGCGAGGTGCGCGGCGTCGTCGGGGGTGAGGCCAAGCTCGCCGAGAACCTCCCGGTTGTGCTCGCCCAGGCCGGGGGCCGGCCGCTGGATGCGGGCCGGCGAGGCGGCGAGCCGGGCGGGCGCGCCCGGCATGCGGAGTGCGCGCCCGGTCGGCGGGTGCTCGACCGCCACGAAGAACTCCCGCGCGGCGAGCTGCGGGCTGTTCGCGAGGTCGGCCGGGTTGTTGACCGGGCACAGCGGGAGCCGGGCCAGCTTGGCCGCCGCGTAGAGTTCCGCCTTGGTCCTGTTCATCGCCAGCCGGGCGAAGATCGCGGCGAACTCGGCCTTGCCCTCGGGGCTGCGCGCGAACTCGTCCGCCTGCCACCGCGGGTCGCGCAGGTCGGCCGCCCCCTCGATCTCCTCGGCCTCGAGCCAGGCCACGAGCTCCTTCCAGAACAGGCCAAGCCCCGTCGCCAGCAGGTAGACGAAGCCGTCCTGGCAGGGGTAGATGCCGACCGCCGCCTGTCGCTGGTCGCCCCCGTTGCGCCGCCGGATCACCTTCTCCAGGTCGTAGAACTGCACGGCGTTCTCGTGCGCCAGCACGACCGACTGCTGCGCGGAGACGTCAACGAACTGACCGACGCCCGACTCCTCGGCGGCCAGGACGGCGAGCATCGTGCCGACCGCCGCGAACTGGCCCGCGGCCAGGCAGGCCTGGTCGCCGTAGGCCCTGACCGGTTCGCCGCCGGCGTAGCCGCCGAGCGACAGCAGCCCGCCCATGGCCATCAAGATGATGTCAGTCGCCTGGTAGTCGGCATAGGGACCGTCGGACCCGAAGGGGGTGACGGAGGTGTAGACCAGCCGCGGGTTGCCCGCCGAGAGCGCCTGATAGCCAAGGCCGCGCCGGTTCATCAGGCCCGCCTGGCCCGTGCCGTCAAGCAGGACGTCGGCCGTGCGCGCCAGCCGGGAGGCAATCGCCTGGCCGTCGCCGCGGTCGAGGTCAAGGGTGATCCCGCGCTTGCTGGTATGCAGGTACGCGAAGCTGAGGCTGCGTTCCGGCCCCGGCCGGTCGTCGATGAACGGACCGAGGCCGCGCCGGGCGGCGCCGCCGGGGGGCTCGATCAGCACGACGTCGGCCCCGAAGTCGGCCAGCAGCTTGCCCGCGTACTCGCCCAGCGGCCCGGCTACCTCCAGGACGCGCAGTCCGGCGAGCGGGCCGGGCCTCGCGTCATTCACAGCGATTCCCCCGGCACGCCCAGCGGCTCCTCCGGCACGCCCAGCGGCTCCTCCGGGTCGGTCAGCGGCTCCTTCGGCTCGGTCAGCGACTGCTGCGTCGCCTTGATCTTGTCGATGACGGTGCGCACCGGGATCCGGGGGCCTTTACCTTCCGCTCCGGGGCGGATGATCATCATTGTCAGGCCGCCGGGCCCCGCCCGGAACGGCCCGTAGGGCGTCCTCGCGTCGGTGTAGTGGACACTGCCCGGGGTCAGGATCTCCCCGGCCATGTCGACCGACCCCTCGATCACGACCTGGAACTGGTCGTAGTCGTGGAAATGGGCCTCCGAGTAATAACCCGGCGGAACCCTGAGCACGTGGACCCAGTGGCCCTCGTTCCGCTTTCCCATCAGGACGTAGGTCAGGCCCTCCCTGCCTTGAGAGGGCTCGACATCCTCCATCCGGACCGAGATCTCTCTGCGCATCGCGCTCTCCTTCGCGTCCTCGTCGGGCGAATTCCGCTAGCTCCGCTGGCTCGGCGTCCAAGTATGCAATCCCGTCGAGGAGTGTCACCGGATAGACAGGCAGCGGCGGCCGGGCAGGCCCCGCCGTGGCCTCCCCGGTGCGCAGCTTGAAGGTACCGAGGTGCCACGGGCACAAGATGGTGCGCTTCCAGGTGACCGCGCCGTCGGCGAGCGGCGCCGCGCGGTGCGTGCAGGTCGCAGCGAACGCGAACACCTCATCCGCGATCCGGACGACGGCAACCGGCTCTCCCGCGAGGGTGACGACCACCGGCTCCAGCTGCGGGAGTTCGGCTAGGGCGGCCAGCCGCTGCATCGCGGACCTCCGTTGCTGAGATTGCATGTTACTTGTACACAATATTTAGGACGGTGCGCGCCGTCAACCGTCCGCGGGGCAGACCACGGCGGTCATCTGCCTGAACTCGGCCGGACTCAGCGACCAGGCCGACCCGGCCGCGACGTTCACCGCGAGCCGCTCCGGCGAACTGGCGGCGGCGCTAACCCGAGCCGGCCTGCGGGTGCGCCAGCGGCCAGCCGAAGGCAAGCTCGGTCAGCGAGCGGCGTGCCGGGTATCAGCAGCTGGACTGGGCCGAGGGAGCCGGCGGGCCCGCGGCCGGGGCCTGTGACCCTGGCCGCGCGGGCCCGGCCGCCCCGCTGCGGGCCGCGGCCGGCCTCAGCGACGGCGAAGTCGAGGGAGTCGGCCTGGCGGGCGCGGAAGGGTCTGCGGCGGACGGCCGGGCGGGGGAGGACACCGCGGCTGCGGAAGTAGCCGGCGCCGACGGGACCGCGTCGCTGCTCCCGCCGTACATCCAGCTGCCGGTCGACTGCACGGCATCCGGGCTCAGCGTGATCCCCGCAACGGTGACCTGGTGCCCCTGGGTATCGGTCAGCCGCACGGTGAACGGCCCCGGGCCGGCGCCCGACGGCGCGAGCCAGTAGTTGTAGCTGGCCCGCGCCAGGGAGAGCCAGCCCGCTGAGGTCTCCACCTGGACCGAGGTCAGCGGGTTGCCGGTGTTGTCGACCAGCAGCGCGAGCCAGTACTGCGACGAGCCCTGCTTCACCTCGACCGACAGCGGCCCGGGGAGCGCGGGGTTGACCAGGGAGGTATAGCTGACGGTGATGAGTCCCGCGGACAGCGGCGCGAGCCGGGCGAACGCGGTCTCGCTCAGGTCAATGTGCCCGGCGGCACACTCGGGACACTGGTCGATCACCTTGACGGTTACCGACCCGTCCGGGCCGCTGACCTCCAGGTAGCCGCCGCACTGGGCGGCGCTCGCGTATTCCGACGCCGGCAGCGCCGCGTACAGCCCGTTGGCGGGCGGGGTGTAGGAGCAGTTGGGCAGGCCCTGCAGTACGTAGTGCGTGGCCTCCTGCGCGCCGGCTCCGGCGGCCTGCACGTCAGCGGCGAGCGCCGCCGGGCACGCCTGGTTCCCGACGGCCTGCCCGATGCCGACGGCCAGTGCGACGGCCGCGACGACGATGACCCCGCCGCCCGCGCCGATCAGCGGCCAGCGCCAGCGCGCCCGGCCGTGTCGCGGGGCGTGACGGCGGCGCCGGGAAGCCATGACACGAGACTCTAGGGAGCGGCGCGCCGCCGTCGTGCGTATTCGGGTGATTCTTCTGGTTAACGTCACAACTCTGACGGCCGTTTACCGGCTGCGCGCGGCTTTACCGCTGTGGCCGGGTGTGTCACGCTCGGAATCGAAGATCTTCCAAGTAGTGCGAGGGGACACCAGGCATGACCGTCAGCGAGCGCCGCTACCCGGACTACCGGAACTGACCGCCGCCGAGCCGCGCGGCGGGTCACGGGTCGTCCTCGTCTCCCTCGCGCACGACGATTACGTCCTGCCGCGCTTCCGGGCCGCGTTCACCCGCGCGGTAAGCGCCGGCGGCCAGGATCCGCACCGGTACGACGTGGACTTCAGCCACGAGGTTCCCGTGGGCGACGCCGTCGCCGGCCTCGCGGTCGCACCGCCCGTCCGGCTGACCGCGGCGCACCTGGACGGGCTCCCCGGCCTGCGAGTCGCCGCCGCCGTCGCGGCCGGCCACGATCACCTGGACGCGGTCGCGCTCGCCGCCCGGGGCATCACCCTGACGCACACGCCGGGCTACTGCGACACCGAGGTGGCCGACCACGCGATCGCGATGACCTGCGCCCTGCTGCGCAACCTGCACGTCGGCGACGCGCAGGTCCGCGGCGGCGGCTGGTCGTCCCGGGCGGTCGGCGCCCGCCGGATCACCGGCGCCAGCCTCGGCGTCGTCGGCCTCGGCCGCACCGGCACGCTGGTCGCGCGGCGCGCCGCCGCCCTCGGCCTGCACGTCCTCGCCTGGGCGCCGCGCACCCCGGCGGACACCGTCCGCGCGCTCGGCGCGACCCCCGTCGAGCGCCTCGGCGACCTCCTGGAAGCCAGCGACGTGGTCACCCTGCACGTGCCGCTCACCCCGGACACGAAGCACCTCATCGACGCCGACGCCCTCGCCCGGATGCGCCCCGGCGCGTCCCTGGTCAACTGCGGCCGCGGCGGCCTGGTCGACCTCGGCGCCCTGCGCGCGGCCCTGGAATCCGGTCACCTGTCCGGCGCCGCCCTCGACGTCCTCGACGAGGAGCCCCCGCCAGTCGATCACGTCGCCCGCGTTCTGCCGCGGACGATCCTCACCCCGCACCTCGCGTGGCTGTCGCCGGAGTCGGAGTTCGCCTCCTACGAAATGGCCGCCGCCTCCATCGCCGCGGTCCTGGCCGGCCAGGACCCGCCGCACACGGTGCCAGCGGACAGGGGGCCAGCGGACAGGGGGCCAGCGGACAGGGGGCCAGCGGACAGGGGGCCAGCGGACAGGGGGCCAGCGGACACGGGGCGACCGGAATAGCCGGCCCGGCGGCGTGGTTGCCCCGCTCGTGACGGAACTGAAGACCGCCGAGGAAAGCCTGTCCCCGACGCTGCTCGACGGCGTCGATGCGACCCCCCTGCTGTCGCCCGTGAGCGTGGCCGGACTCAAGCTCCGCAACCGCCTGGTGATGGCCCCGATGACCCGCCAGTTCTCCCCGGACGGCATTCCCGGTGACGACGTCGCCGCCTATTACGGGCGGCGGGCGGCGTCGCTCGGCCTGCTGATCACCGAGGGCACGTACGTGGATGAAGGGTCGGGCGGCAGCACCGAGGTGCCGCGGTTCTTCGGCGCGGCGCCTCTAGCCGGCTGGCGCAAGGTCGCCGCCGCGGTGCAGGCCGAGGGCGGGGCGATCTTCCCGCAGCTGTGGCACACCGGGATTACCCGCAAGCCGGGCAGCGGGCCGTTCCCCGACGCGCCGGTACTGTCCCCGTCGGGCGTCACCCCCTCCGGCCGGGCGGTGGCCGAGCCGGCCACCGCCGCGCAGCTTGCGGCGGCGGCGGCCGCCTACGCCCGCGCCGCCGCGGCGGCGCGGGCGGCCGGCTTCGCCGGGGTCGAACTGCACGGCGCGCACGGCTACCTGCTGGATGAGTTCCACTGGCCGCTCACCAACCGGCGGACCGACGCCTACGGCGGCGACATCAAGGGCCGCGTCCGTTTCTCGGCCGAGGTCGCCGCCGCGGTCAGGGACGCGGTCGGGCCGGACTTCCCGGTCGCCTTCCGGTTCTCCCAGTGGAAGGGCGGCCACTACGACGCCCGGATCGCCGACAGCCCAGCCGAGCTGGATGCCTTCCTCACCCCGCTGGCCGAGGCGGGCGTGTCGATGTTCCACGCCTCCACCCGCCGCTACTGGCAGCCTGCCTTCGAGGGGTCTGACCGGACCCTGGCCGGCTGGACCAGGCAGCTAAGCGGCCTGCCGGTGATCGCCGTCGGGTCGGTCGGCGTGGCCGCCCCGTTCCTCGGGGTCACCGACGACGGTCTGGCCGCCGCGGCGCCGCAGCCCAGCCTCAGCCTCGCCCCGCTGGTCGACCTGTTCCACCGCGGCGAGTTCGACCTGGTGGCGCTGGGCCGCGCCGTGCTGGCCGATCCGTCCTGGGCGGCCAAGCTCGCCGACGGCCGGCTGGCGGAGATCCGCCCCTACGTCAAGTCCGTCGACGCCACCCTGTACTGAGACGCGTCCTCGTCCCA
>Ga0302314_10013782_pt1 | contig 13871 bp, 14 predicted proteins | sample III_Palsa_N2_3_FD_200533 | JGI IMG/M metagenome (GOLD analysis project Ga0302314, IMG submission 200533) | Peat permafrost microbial communities from Stordalen Mire near Abisko, Sweden - III_Palsa_N2_3 | ecosystem: Environmental > Terrestrial > Soil > Palsa > Peat permafrost | place: Sweden... | reverse complement strand
CGGTCCGAGATGCTCGCACGGAGAGCCAGTTCCTCATCGAGGTCAGAGACGGCGAGCGACCCCTGGATGTCTTCCACCATCCCTTCGCCTACGCCCCACCTCAGCGACTCGCGGACGTTCTTGCGGACCCCAGCCCTGCGCCCTTTGGGCGCGCCGAGTAGCGGACTAAGGGCAGCTACCAGCCTCGCTCGTTCGGGCCGCAGCTAAGTCCGGATCGCAGCAATACGCGCGGTGAGCCGCGTTGCTGCCGCTACCACAAGGTTGCGGTCATAGGTGACGATGTATTCGAATCGGCGTCCGCCATCCGCTCCAGCATCGCCAAGGTCGCGTGCGACGAACGCCCCGGCGAAGTGAGGGCCAAGCACCACTACATCCCACTCACCTCGAAGCGAATCGTCGGAATCAAGGGCTGATCCACGAACCCCGGGTGCGGGCTCAGGATCGAGGTCCTGAGCAAGTGCGCCGACGAGGGCGACCTCAGCAGCGAGCCTCGTATATCGCTCGCGAGTCGACCGCGGAAAGTACCTGGCCTCCTGGAAAGTGCTGAGCAGCACACCAGACTCTCCCTGAAGCAGCGCCTGCTCCTCTAGGGCAAGGCTCATCTGGAGCAGTTGTGCCTTGGTGCCGATCCGTGTCCTGCGCAGCTCCAGCAGATGCTCAAACGGAGTGTCTTGGCCAAGACCGACGGGTTTCGCTGTACGGGTGATCCCCTCAGCGCCGGGTCCGGGAGACAGGGCGCCGGGACGACCGAAGTGCCATCCCTGCCCAAGGGTTGCGCCCAGCGCCTTGGCCACCGCTACGTGCTCGGCGTGCTCAATTCCCTCGGCGAGCACCACCGTGCCGGAGCGCTCAGCCTCGGCCGCCACTGCGTGAACCACCCGGGCCCGCTCGCGGGTCATTGGCTCCTGCACGAACGTCATGTCAAGCTTGATGACATCGGGGCGCAGCAGCGGCATCAGTGCGACTGAACGCGGATCCGCGCCGACGTCGTCGATCGCGATGCCCCACCCCCAGCTGCGGTACATCTCAACCAACGCGATCAGCTCTGCGGGCGCTACCGTCAACGCTCGTTCGGTGATCTCCACCGTGATCCGCAGCGCCTGCGCAGCGTCCCGTGCCTGTTGGAGGAACGCCGGGACGGGCGCACCAGCCACGTCGGGCTCGACATTTACGAAGAGCTCCTGGCCACGTCCCAGCCCGGCAGTGATCGCACCTGCGACCGCTGCTGCTCGACAGCAATGATCCAGCTCGGCAGTCCGCCCTAGCCGAGCGGCCGCCCCGAACATCCGGTCCGGAAATTCCAAGACTGAACCGACCGGACCGCGCGCCAATGCTTCCCAGCCAACCACCCGCCCGGTATCCAGCTCAACAATCGGCTGATAGACCGCGCGCACCGCCTGGGTCTCGATGATCTCGTCGAGACATGCAGCCTCTGCCGAAAGCAGACGCGACTTGCCCGGGATCGAAACGGTTCCCATGGTTGAGTCATCGGCCAAATACGGCTTCAACGTTAGGTGAACCGGTTGTGGGCTATGCCGACGGACCAGTCCTGCTGGCCGCGCAACCAGCGAGATCGGTCGCCCAGAGAGCAACCCGCTCCAGCGCAGGGCTTTGAGGTGGCCGGACGCGACACGGTGCGCCGGAGCCGGTCCGGATCTCGCTGCTCGAACGGCACAAGGTCCGGTTGAGCGCGATCGCCTAAGCGGACGGTTGGGGCGGCGCCTACCCGGCTCTACGGCTAGTGGGACGCAGAGCACTCAGCCTGACAAGGTTGCGCGTCGCCATCGCCACAGTCATCGGCCCGACGCGAGGGACGAATGCCGATGCCACCTCGAGCACCGAGTCGTCGAAGTTGCGGAACTCTGAGAAGTTCACGCAGATCGCGCCTGGCTTGATCTCGTCGGCGGTAACGAGTGGGAACTCGCGGGACGGCACACCGGTAATCACCACGTCGGCCTCTCGCAACGCAGTGGCGCGGTCGCGGTTGCTGTCGCGGACGGTGTGCGCATGCCTGCCGATCGCCGGCTCAAAGACGACAGCGCCGGTTAGGTCGAGGGAGACCACGGTGGCCCCGTCGTTCGCGAGCATCGCGGACAGAGGCCGTCCGACGATCTCGCTGCGGTTAATAACACAGGCCAGCACACCCTCCAGTGGTGCGAGCTCCCCGCGGCCGAGAGTGCTCAGCCCGGCCGCCTCGAGGAGTTTCAGGATCCCGAGCGGCGTGCACGGCAGGATCGCCCGAAGCGAACCTGCATCGTCCACATATCGGCGATTCTCGTAGAGCAGCCGACTCCAGAAGCTGTGCATGCCCTCGACGTCCTTGCGCGGGTCGACGAGTTCGCGTACCCAGCGGTCTTCGACCGGATCGACAAGCGGGTAGTACAGAAAGATGCCGTCCACCGACGGATCGGCGTTCGCCTCACGGATCGCGGCGCCCACCGCATCGCGCTCCAGCTGCCAAAGATCCATCGTTACGCCAACATCTTCCGCGCCTCCGCGCGCATACTGCGCATAGGTGTGGGCCGGCCCTTCCGACTGGCTTAGCAACCCGACGAGTCGCAACTCGCGCCCGAGCGCGGCTACTTGCTCGCGGGTTTCGGCGCGAAACGGCGCTGCGACGTCGGCCGCGTTGATCACCCGTGCGCTCACATTCTCACCCTGATCTCTTTGCTCATATCAGGATCGTGCCAGGGATGCAGTCTCGACAACGCTTATTTCGGTGCATCGAGGCCGTCGCGATCAGCCCACTCGGTCAGCGGGGTTATGTCAAAGCTTGTGTCATCGATCCCAGCGTGCAGATCACCGAGCTTCGCAAAGCGGTCAGGAACGGTCGAGATCGTGAACTCCGAGGGATCCACACTTTCGAGTTCCTCCCAGGCAATCGGCGTAGAGACCCGACCCGACGACACGCCGCGTACGGAGTACGCGCACGCGATCGTGTGATCGCGTGCGTTCTGGTTGAAGTCGACGAAGACCTTCTCGGGATCGCGGTCCTTTCGCCACCAGACGGTCGTCGCATCGTCGGGAGCACGTCGCTCTACCTCTTGAGCAAACGCGAGCGCTGCGCGTCTCAGCTCTCCAAAGCCCCATCGCGGCGGGATTCGAACATAGATGTGGAGCCCATCTCCGCCACTTGTCTTGATGAAGCCGGTGGCACCCAATTCGTTGAGTACCTCACGAGCGACGAGCGCAACGTGCTTCACCCGTTCCACCGGGCAACGCGGCATCGGGTCGATGTCGATGCGCCACTCGTCAGGCTTCTCGACGTCGACCCGCCTCGAATTCCAGGGATGGAACTCAACGGTTGACATCTGCACCGCCCAGATGACGCTTGCCAGCTCAGTCACGCAAAGCTCGTCAGCGGTCCGACCGAACCGGGGGAAATAGATCTCGACCGTCTCCACCCAATCAGGAGCACCCTTGGGAATGCGTTTCTGGTGGACCTTCTCCCCCTCCACCCCGGTTGGGAAGCGATGGAGCATGCAGGGTCGGTCGCGTAAGGCCCGGACGATGCCGTCGCCGACGCTCATGTAGTAGCGGGCGAGATCCAGCTTGGTGGCGTTGCCCTCCGCAAAGTAGATCCGGTCAGGGTTCGAGACCCTCACCAACCGGTCACCGACCTGCAGTTCCACGGCCTCGCTCATGGGGCTGTGGGTAGCCGCCGCGGGCGACCGGCTGAAGGTTGGGCGCTCCAGGGACCGCAGCGTCGAAGGTTCATTCCGCGTCCCTTGCTGTACGCCGTATTTGCATCTTCATCTCCGGGCAAGACCTCAGACCACCATTGTGGCGGGAGCGTTCGGGCCACGGCAAGCCGAACCGGTCCACCAGGGATCGAAACAGCGTGGCCGCCCCCTCCGAGCTGTTGTGCTTGCATAAAAAGGTGCGATGGATCGCCCCAAGCTGACTGTTGTAGCCCGCGCCGTGGTTTTCGCGCTGTTGAGCCTCACCGCCTTTGCAGCGCCCGCGGGCGCAAGGACCAGGACGACAACAACAACAACGAGCTCGCCTGGCGCCTCGCGGTTCTACATCAGCGGCGCCGGGTTCGGCCATGGCGTCGGGATGAGTCAGTACGGCGCCGCCGGGTTCGCTCTGCACGGTTACAAGTACGAGCAGATTCTTGCCCACTACTACTCGGGCACCAGCCTCGGCAAGCTCGCGCCGAAGCGGATGGTGACCGTGCTGCTGCACGAAGGCAGCGCTGTTTTCCAGCACGCCACAGCGATCGTGGGGTTCCCAAAGAAGCTCAACCCCGCGCACACGTACCGCGTGATCCCCGACGGCTCGAAGCTGCGCATCGTCTCGGGTGGGCATCGTCTCGGCATCTTCACGCCACCGGTGACCGTGCACGGCGGCCGTGCGCCCCTGACTCTCGTCGGCCAAGGTGCGTACGACGGCGCATTCCTCCTTCGCCTTGACGGCAAGGGCGGCGTGATGACCGTGGACTCTGTGCCGGTCGATGAGTACGTCCGCGGCGTGGTGACCGAGGAGATGCCTTCGCGTTGGCCCGCGCAGGCACTCGAGGCGCAGGCCGTAGCGGCACGCACGTACGCCATAGCCGCGCCGGCCGTCACCCCTGACTTCGATCTCTACGACGACACCCGCTCGCAGATGTACGGCCCTGTCAGCACAGAGACCGCGACCGGCAATGCCGCCGTGGCTGCGACCTCAGGGACGGTCGTTGAGTATGAAGGCCACCCGGCGGTCACCTACTTCTTCTCGAGCTCGGGTGGCTCAACAGAGAGCGTTCAGAACGTTTGGTACAAGTTTGCGCCCGAGCCCTGGTTGCGCGGCGTGAAGGATCCCTACGACGACGCCTACGCCAACCCGTACTACCGCTGGATGGACTCCTACACCCTGGCTTCGGCCGAGCACAAGCTCGGCACGCTCTGCAGAGGGACGCTTGAGGGCGTCAAGATCACACAGACGGGCGTCTCCCCCCGCGTGGTACGCGCGCTGGTCGTGGGCACTCACGGCGCCAGCACGGTGACTGGAACACAGCTCCAGCAGCTGTTCGAGACGCGCAGCACCTATATGTCGTTTGCGACATTGACGGAGAAAGGTGAACGCACGAGGACCGTGGTCAGCCACGCCAAGAAGGTGACCATCCAGCTAACGGTGGAGGGCACCGTCTATCCCGCCAAGCGGGGTCAAACCGTCACTGCCCAGCGCTACGCAGGCGCAGGCTGGCGGTCAGTCTCCCGCGGGCGCCTGAGCGCCAAAGGCAGCTACGTGGCTGTCGTGAAGGCCCCCGGCACGTATCGCATCGTCTACAAAGGCCTCGACGGTCCGAACGTTAGGGTCCCGTAGCCGTCACCGGCTGAGCTTGACGGCCCGGTGTCACAGCAGACCTCCGTGCGTTGTCAAGCTTCGTGGTAGGAGGTTCCTGCGGCGGGAGGGATGGATGAGCGCAGACGAGCGAGGCAACCACATACAGCAGCTGCCGTTTCGATCCAAGGCAGGCTCCTCAAGGTCCTGGCTGCCAGCCGAGCCAGGCTTGCCGATCGACGACGCGGAGCTGGAGTCGCTGCGGCGGCACGGGTTCGGCATTGCCTATCGGATGCTCGGCAGCGTCTCAGACGCGGAGGACGTGGCTCAGGAGGCACTTCTGCGCCTGACTCGTCAGGAGGACACGATCGCCGAACCGGCCGCGTGGATCACGACGGTCACGACGCGGCTCTCGATCAACATGCTGAAGTCGGCGCGGGTCCGTCGCGAGTCGTACGTCGGGCCTTGGTTGCCGGAGCCACTAGTCGAGGATCCCGCGCCCGGTCCGGCGTCACGCGCTGAGCTGGCGGATTCGCTTTCGTTGGCTCTGCTGGTCCTGCTGGAACGACTGACCCCGACCGAGCGGGCGGCGTACCTGCTGCGGGAAGTGTTCGGGTATGAGTACGCGCAGATCGCCGGCATCATTGAGCAGAATGAGGTGAACTCGCGCCAGCTCGTTACACGGGCGCGAAAGCATCTCGACGCCAGTCGCCCGCGCTTTGACCCCAACGAGGCGGCCCGGGACGCTTTGCTTGAGCGGTTTCTTGCGGCAGCCGAAGATGGCGATTTGAAGGCCCTGGAGCAGCTCCTCGGCAAGGACGCTGTCCTCTACGCCGACAGCGGCGGTAAAGCTATGGCGCCGCTCGAGCCGCTGGTTGGCGCCGCACTGATCGCGAGGTTCATGGCCGCTGTGTCGCAGGTGCGTCCATCCGCCGGCGAGTTCCAAAGTGAGCGGGTAAAAGTCAACGGTCAGCCCGGCCGCCTACTGCGAGGCCCCGCCGAGCGGCCACTTGGCAAAGACGAGCAGCTTGCTGCCGACAAGGCACTGGCGCTGGTCAACGCCGGTGAGCTCACAGCGGAGCAGCTCACCGCGCTCGTCAGGAGCGCCCGAGAAAGCGGCGACCGATCAACGATCCTCGGGGCTTCTCCCCCGCACGCTGAGACACACGTTTGGAGCGTGCTCACTGTCGACGTGATCGACGGCCGGATTCAGACCGTGCGCATCGTTCGCAACCCGGACAAGCTTGGCCACCTCTGACCTGTCACAGGGTCCGCTGCTGCGTTGTCAAGAGTGGTGACACCCAGACACCACCAGGAGGATCCGTCCCATGTCGCCAGCCACAGCCCAACGCTTCTCGGGCATCTACAGCATCCAAGCCGTGCCATCGAGCTTTGCGTTCGCGATACGCCACTCCGGAGTCTTCTGGTACCGCGGCTCCTTCTCAGAGGTCGCGGGAACCTTGCGCGCAGACGGTGACGGTCTGGCGCTCGAGGGCTCCGCACGCGTCGACTCCATCTCGATCGTGGAGCCGGCGGTGCTGAGAGAGCACGTCCTCGGTCCGGGATTCTTCGATGCCGACCATCACCCTGAGATTGCGTTCCGCTCGACAAGGCTTCGCCTTGCCGACGACAGTCGAGCCGAGGTCGACGGCGACCTGACGATCCGCGGCGTCACGCGCCCGCTCACTGCCACCGGTCACTGCACCCCACCGCGACCAACCAGCTTTGGCGACGTCACCGGACTGCAACTCCATACCAGCTTCGACCGTCGCGCATTCGGGTTCGAGTGGCAGATGGAACTGCCGGGCGGCGGCGACGCAGTCGGCTGGAACGTCGAGGTGGACATTGACCTGCTGCTGCTGCACGACGACACGCACGCCGAACGGTGACCGTCCGCTAGGCCCGCCGCAGGGCGATCGCTTCGATCTCAATCATGAGCTCGGGACGCGAGAGCGCCGTCACCTCAACCACGCTGTCCGCGGGGAAGGGGTCGCTGAAGTACGTGCGCCGCAGCGTCACCAGGTCGGGCAGCCGGCGCATGTCCGTCAGGAAAACGGTGACCTTCGCCACGTCTGCCAGTGAGGAGCCTCCGGCTTGAAGGACTCGGTCGAGATTCGCGAAAGTCTGCCGGCCCTGTGCCTCGAAGTCACCTGCGCCGACGGTTTGACCCTCGTCATCGACCGATGACTGCCCGGCCACGAACAGCAGGTTCCCAATCGCGATCGCCGGCGAATACGCGTACTTGCTGAACCTATCCGACCCTATTCCAAACGCTTCCAGCCTGTCTATGCTCATGCTCGTTCCTCCGAGTCGTCGATGTGTAGTGCGCCCTCGGCACTGATCACTGCACTGCCCACCAGTGTCACCGCGTCGCCGTCGAGATCGACGGCGATCGTGCTCGGGCGACCAAGCGCATGTCCCTGCTCTATCAGGACGGTCGCGCGGCCGTGCTGGCCGCGCGATAGCCACCAGGCGAGTGGCCCGGCCGCGCTGCCCGTAGCTGGATCCTCGAACAATCCCACGGTTGGATTGAAGAAACGCGCATACGCCCGCCCTGGCCCCTCTACTGCGTAGAGATAGGCGCCCTGGGCGCCGCATTGCGCCAACTTCGCCGCCAAGTCCCTGGCGCTCGGCTCAGCCGCATCAACCGCATGACGGTCGTGGGCGGCGACCAGCAGGTGTGGCGTTCCGGTCGAGATGACCTGGGCGTTGCCGCTGCAGAGCCTGTCCGCGCCGATGCCCAATGCTGCCGCCAGCTCGCTAGCCGGTAGCTCCGCGCCGGCGACCGGGGCGGCTTGGCGCATCCGCACCTCCAGTGCAGTGCCGATTCGAGCCACATCCAGCTCAAGCACGCGGCCGCCCAACTCCTGACGCAGCGGCCCCGCCGTCTCGTGACCGGCGTTGACCAGCCACCACCACGCTCCCAACGCGTTGTGCCCGGCCCCCGCCACCTCGGCGCCGCTGGCTGTGAATGACCGCAGCCGCCGTTGAGCGCCCGCTTGGCGCGGTCTCATCACGAAAGTCGTCTCTGACTGATTGAACTCATGAGCGATCGCCTGCAGCTGCGTCTCGGCCAGTTCATCAGCGTCCATCACCACGGCCAGCGGGTTGCCGGAGAGCGGCGTCGACGCGAACACGTCAACGATTGCGAATGGAAGGATTGTCATTGCCACAGCCTGTCGGTTTAAGACCACTGTTGCCACCGGGATTCAGGGGCACTAGCGTTAAGCGCAACTTGAAGCTCGACCAGCAACGGCTCGCGATCTTTCTCGCTGTGACGGAAGCCGGCTCGATGTCTCGAGCCGCCGTCGAACTGCGCTTTTCACCGGCGGCCGTCAGCCAGCATGTGGCAGCCCTTGAACGTCAGGTCGGGGTGCCACTGCTGATCCGCCACGCCCGAGGCGTCCGCACAACTGCGGCTGGTGGTGTCTTGGCCCGGCGGGCCGCGGAACTAGCGCAGCATTTAGATCGCGTCGAGCGCGAGCTTGAGGACCTGGTCCGCGATGCCGGCGACGAACTCCGACTGGGCATCTTCACGAGCGCAACGATTGGCTTGCTTCCCCGCGTGCTCGAGAGCTTCGCCACACGGAGCCGCGCGCACCTGGTGGTGCATGAGCTTGACGCGCACCTAAGCGCCGATGGCCTTCGCAACGGCCGTTTGGACGTAGCGGTCGTTTTCGACGACGTCAGCGGCCCTGAGTTGGACATTCGCGATCTGCATCTGACCGAGATCGGTGCAGATCCGTTCGACGTGATGCTGCCGGCTGATCACCCGCTTGCCGGCCAACAGCAGGTGGCACTTGAGGACCTGCGTGCAGAGCGCTGGATCCTGCCGCATGGTGACGTCTGTGCGCGCCTCGTCCGTCGCAGTTGCCGCGCGGCTGGCTTCGAGCCGCGACTGGGCACGAGCAGCGATGACTTCACGGCCGTGCGGCGCCTGACCGCCTCGCACTTGGGCGTCGCGGCCGTGCCGCGCCTGGCTGGGCATCACTCAGATCTGGACGTGGTGATCGTGCCGCTGGATCCGGCCCCCACTCGCACTCTGTATCTCGCGGTTGGCAGCCTGCAGGATTCCCCCGTGGCGGTTGGCACCCTGCGGGACGCATTCTTGGAACAGAGTTAGCCCCAGAAGCAGTGATCGTTGCGTTTGAAAAGAAATCTGGAACGCGGCGGCGTCTTTGGCAAATCCAGAGTTAGTGACACCAACGATCCCCAGCGACGCGGTGCTGATTCGTCGCTCGCTTCGGCAGCCTGAAGAGTTCGAGGCGCTGTTCGAGCGACACGCTCAGAACGTGTTGCGATATCTCCAGCTGCGCGTCGGATATGACCTGGCGGAGGAGCTGATGGCGGAGACGTTCGTCCGCGCGTTCGACTCCCGTCAGCGTTTCGAGCCGAGGCGGGCGTCAGCACTGCCGTGGCTGTACGGGATCGCCTCGAACCTGATCCGGATGCACTTCCGGACCGAGGAGCGCAGGCTCCGTGCCTATCGGGCAGCCGCCGGGCTTGAGATCCAGCCCGGGGATTCAACCGAAGCGGACGTTGAGCGGGTCTACGCGTCCGCCCTTGCGCCGGCAATCGCCCTCGCGCTCGCGAGGCTGCCCCCGGCGCAGAGCGACGTACTGCTGTTGCACATCTACGCGGACCTGACCCCCGAGGAGATCGCCGAGGCGCTAGGCATCTCCGCTGGATCGGTGCGCAAGCGTCTGCACCGGGCGCGGCGGTTCATGGCGGAACGCTTGGGGCTGAACGGCAATGAAGGGAATGAGACCTTTCCGGTCGCGACCACATCAGGAGCACTGACCAGCCAATGACACAGATCGATGAACTCTTGCGCAAGTCGGCTGAGGCGGTCGAGCGTGACGACGAGGCGGAACGCCGCGCAATCGGCCGTGCACATCGCGCGCTGTCAGCTGCCATCGCTGCGGCACATTCGCAGGAACTGCCCCAGCCGTGGCGCCGGGTAACCGAAAGGCGCCGAGGGCCGCTGCGGATTCCTGCCTGGAGCATCGGCGCGCTCTCGAGCCTCGCAGCGCTCGTGGTCGCCGCTTTCATCCTTGTCGGTCACGATGGCGCGGTCCAACCACCGTCGGCGGCCGCCGCGGTGCTCGAACGCGCTGCGAAGTCTCCCGGCATGGTCAGCCCACTGCATCTCGGCCCCGGCCAGGTTTGGTACGTGGAGGAGGTCAATGCCGGGCAGATGACCCAGAACCCGCGCACCTGTACGACCCGGTGCTACGCGACACGCGTGATCCGATGGTGGGTCGGGCCAAGCCGGTACTCGATGCACATGTACCGCCCGAGATATTCCTCGCAGCTGATAACGGTCACTAAACAGCCGCCAAACGTGCCGATGAACGCGGCGCCTTTTAGCCCGCGTTGGAGCGGCGTCGGGGCCGGATATGACCAGATGCTCCACTACAACGTCATGCTGAAGACGCCGACCGACGTGAGGTCGTTGAGGAACCTTCTCTCGCACCTTTTTGCGCCCGGTCAGTCCAAGCCAGAGCCACGCTGGCTTCAGGAGCAGATGATCTTCGAGAACATTGATGGGATTCTGTCCCAGCCGCGCGTCCCGGCCCGGATGCTTTCTGGTCTCTATCGGCTGCTCGCGACTCTGCCCGGCGTCAGCCTCAAACGCCAGGTGACCGATACCCTCGGACGCCCCGCAGTAGAGGTGCTGTTCCGGTTCCTAAACGACGGACCAGGGTCAAAGGCCCGCACGACGGCCGAGTTGCTGTTCGACCCCAAGACCTACGCTCTGCTTGACGTCCTCAACACCAGCACCGGGAAATACGCGCAGTCCTCGGACATGGCCTACGTGCGCAGCGGCCTAGTGCGCAGGATCGGCGGCTTGCCGACCGCTTCCGAGCAGATCGCGAACCCTTACTAGCGAGCCTTCGCTTGGCCGGCGGGAGCGTTTGTCTCTAGCCTGCGGTCAGTGTTCTGCGATCTCGAAGCATGACGCGCACCAGCCGCAGGTTCTTGGCTGCGGTAGTCACCATGGTTGCGAGCGTGGCGATCTGCGTGACACTGCTGGCCTACTACGCGAACCATGTTCTTGCGAACTCGGGCAGCTTTTCTGGTCGCGCGGTGAACGTCGTGCTCAGCAATGGGGTTGAGTCGCTGATCGTCGACCGTGTCACGGATCGCGTCAGCGAAGTTGTCGGCAACGAGACCAGCGCGCAACCCGCGATCGAGGACGCCGTGCGCCAGGCCTTGTCGAATGGGCAGGTCAGCGCGACGATTCGAGCAGCTGCAGTGTCGCTGCAGAACCAGCTGACGTCGGGAGACGCGAATTCGCTGACATTGACGCTTCCTGACATCGGCGCATCGATGGCATCGAGCGTCGAGTCGACAAGCCCGGAGCTCGCCGATGAGCTCCGGGGCATCGGCACGGTCACAGTTCTTGATGTCCCGATTCCATCGGCCGAGGCCAGCGCCTTTCATGACTTGGCGATTGCGGGAAGTGACTCCTCGCTGCTGCTCGTCTTGACGGGCGCGCTGGCGATGTTGGCATTGGTGATCTCGCCGGACCGTAGGCGGACCATCTGTGGGCTCGGTCTAGGTGCTCTTGCCAGCGGGCTGCTTGCGGCGGCCATCTACCTGGTTGGCCGCGGACTCGTCGTCCAAGAATTCTCCGGGCAGGATGCACGCACGGCCGCGCGCGCGGTCTGGAGTGTGTACCTAGGTGGTCTCGAGACTTGGGGTCTTGTGCTGGCCGGGCTCGGCGCAGTCGTCAGCGTCGTGGCGGCTCTGGCCCGAGCCGGGCGAAGTCGAAGGAGGATCCGGTGACAGATGTCGCCGGTATCCGCTTCCGGCTCGCGAGTAGTGAAGATGCCGCGCCCATAGCCGCGCTTCACGCCATCGGATTTGCGCACACCATCCTCGACGAGGATTCGACTTGGGGGGCGCTGCTGGACAACCTGGGAGCGATCCGGCGGTTCTGCTCGGATCAGTTTGAGACCCACTAGACGATCAGGCTGACGTGGAAGTTCGGGCTCTTCCCAGACTCCCCTCTGGTCAATTGCGCTGACCTTTGCTCGTCGTGACGAGCCCGGGTGCCGTCAAGCGATTGTCGATTGCTGGATTGTCAGCACCGAGAAAGTCGGGTCCCGAAAGACGAGCACGGGGGGCCTCATCACTGAGGCCCCCCGTTATGCAGTCCATCGCGTCACCAACGCATGTCTAGCTTCTAGGCCGCGCCCAGCCTCTTCTCCGCGGCGTAAAAGGCCCGTTCACCCACGACGATCCTGGCGGTCGGATGCGCGTTGCTTACCGAGAGCAAACTCGTTGAGGCAGCTTTCCCGTTAAGCACCTTGTAGACCGTGAAACGACTCGTCACGAGGTTCTTGCCCCAACGGGTTACCGACTTGAGCGGGTAAAGCGTCGTTGCCGAAAACCAATATGTGGTTCGGTACTTCCCGGTGATCTCAATCGCTGATTGACCGTAGAGACGCACCTTCAATCCGCGCGCCTTCAGACCACTGGTCCAGGATGCGGGGACCTCAGGGCGCCCATAGCCGGTGATGTTGGGGTAGGTCCCGATCTTTGGTTCAGTGAAGACCGAGAAGTCTTGCATTGGGTAGGCGAGGTCGGAGTGGTCATAGACGACCTCTTTAGCCCCACTTCGCAGCGCACTCGCCTGCGCGTCGGAAATGGTCAGCCGTTCGGTACCTCGCAATGCGGGAGGCAGCGTCCGCGCCAGCTCCGTATAGAGCACAGCACGCGGGACCGTGAGCGTCCACGTACCCGCACGGGGGCCAGCCGTCAGCCTCCAAGCTGGCTTGGCCTGGGGCTCATAGATGGTGTTCCGGGACGGGTCATAGAGCTGGATGATGTCTTGTGGCGTGGTCCCTTCCGAATAGTTCTGAAACCCACTTTGCTTTGCGCTGCTGCTGGTCATCGTCACCAGCTCCCGATATGGCGAGTTGGTGCTCTCCCACTGGCTCTGAGTCAACGTGGCAGGCCCAGGTCCGGTCTGGTGGGTGACGTCCTGGAACTCGATGATTTCGTTGGGCGCGAACTGCGTGAGCTGGCGTTGAACACGGGCGATGATCTGCGCGGCACGAGCCGGGCTGACCAGCACGCCGGTCTGATTCAGCACGCCGGTTACGCCCCCGCCGCCGCTTGGTGCCACGTTTAACGCCACGACCGTAGCGACCGTAGCTCCGACCGCCACTCCAGCAAGGGTCAGGACCCGCCGGCGTTGCGGCGCCCGGTGCGAGCGCGAAACCGGCACGTTGGCGAGCATCACGCGCAGCGCTGCTTCGGTATCGGGCTGCTCGCCCTCTGAGTAGTAGAGAGGATCGGCAGCTCTGACCAGTTCGAGAGTCGCTTCAAGCTCCTCAGATTCATGTTTCATGCGACTGCTCCTTGAAAATTAAAATCGTGGCCGGGGCGTTCCTGCTGAGCAGACGCGTCGGCTTCCTCTTCGGCAGCATTGAGCGCCCAGCGTAGGCGTCGCCCGGCACGGTGCAGCCGGACCCTGAAGCGGTTGGCGGGGATGCCGATGACTGCTGCGGCCTCTGTCGGTGTCAGGCCGTCCCAGCCGACGAGCGTGAGGGCTTCGCGGTCGCGCTCGTTCAAGCGCTCGAGCGCGGCGTTGA
>Ga0302314_10013781_pt1 | contig 13871 bp, 16 predicted proteins | sample III_Palsa_N2_3_FD_200533 | JGI IMG/M metagenome (GOLD analysis project Ga0302314, IMG submission 200533) | Peat permafrost microbial communities from Stordalen Mire near Abisko, Sweden - III_Palsa_N2_3 | ecosystem: Environmental > Terrestrial > Soil > Palsa > Peat permafrost | place: Sweden... | reverse complement strand
GGCGAACACTCACCCTGGTGATCAATGTTCGCGGTGGCTTGCGCTAGGCGTCGCCGCTCAGCGACAGCCAGAAAGCCGCGTTCGGAATTTCCAAGATGTGGTTGTAGGCTGACATGGGCGCGGACGAGGTGTCCGCCGACGAAGCCGCGAAAGCGCGAGGACGCCGGTCAGATCGCGGACCGGTCCGGAGGTGGGAGGATGGCGATGGCTGACGAGACGATCACCAAGACCGGGACTGCAGCGGCGCTGCCGGCGCGGCTTCACCACAACGCCTATGTCTGCGCCGACCAGGAGCGGACGCGCGGCTTCTACGAAGACATCCTCGGGCTTCCGCTGATCGCGACTTGGATCGAGCGGACGGAGATGGAAGGCCGGACGGTCAACTTCAGCCACACCTTCTACGGCCTTGGAGACGGCGGCGCGCTCGCCTTCTTCAACTTCCAGGATCCGCAGGCGCAGGCGCAATTCACGCCCAAGGCGCAACCGGCCTTCGTGCACATCGCCCTGAAGGTCTCGGGGGCGGCGCAGGACGGGATCAAGGCGCGTTGCGAGGCGGCCGGCGTCGCGACGCGCACGATCGACCACGGCTATTGCACGTCGCTCTATCTGACCGACCCGGATGGGTTGAGGCTCGAATTCACCTGCGACGTCGAACACGTGGATGCGATCGACGCGCATCAGCGCGCGACCGCGCACGCCTCGCTGGCCCGCTGGACGGCGGGCGACGCCACCCCCAACAACGACGTGCGGCCTCACTAAACGGCGCGCCTTCGGGAGCGGACGGCAGGATGAAGCTGAGATTTGCCCGACAGGCCGCGGCTCTGCTCGCCATCGCCGCCATCCTCGGCGCGTCCATGGCCCGCGCCAACGCCGCTGCGGTGGACCCGCATGCAGAGATCGCCGCCGCGCTGTTCAGCTCGTCTGCAACGCTCGCCGCCGTGGAGAAGGCAGACGACGCCAGGCTGAAAGCGGCGCAGGCGCGGATCAGCGCGCTGGCCGTCCAGGTCCAGGCCGGCGATGCAAGACGCCGCGGCGAACTCGTCGCTGCTCAAGAAGCCTTCGTCGCCCAGCTTGCCGACCGGGACCGCGCCTATGCGCAGGCGATCGCCGTGTTCCGTGGCGCGGTCACCGACATAGCTTCCACCGCGGACGGTGCGGCCGCGCTGGCGCGCTTCAATGCTGGCGACGAGGCTGGCGCGCTAGCGGTGCTGGACCGGCTGCAGGCCGCCGACGAGGCAGCCCGGCAAAGGACGACCGACATCCAAAAGGCCGTCGGCGAGCGCCATATCGCGGAACTGGCCCTCGAAGCGCGCGATCGGGGCAAGCTGGGCACCGTATCGGTGATCGCACGCTTTGAAGCTGTCACCAGGCTCGACCCCGGTGTGCTCTCGGATTGGGTCGACCTTGACCGCCTCTATCAATCGGCCGGTCGAACTGCCGACGCGAAAGCCGCCGCCTTGAAGGCCGAAGCGACGGCCACGACGGACCAGGAAAGGGCGAACGCCCTCAGCGACCTGGGAGACATTCTCTCGGCGCAGGGAGATCAAGGCGGCGCCCGCGCGGCGTACGAGCAAAGCCTGCTGGAGCGGCGGCGCCTGGCTGGCGCCAACCCCAAAGACATGGCGCTGCAGCGGAACCTTACGGTGAGTTTGGTGGATCTGGGCGAGGTGCTTTTCCTTCAGGGCCACCTGGACGCCGCTCGATCGCTGTTCGAGGAGAGCCAGGCCATACACCGCCGCCTGGCTGACGCTGATCCGAGCAGTGTGGCCCTGCAGCGGGCGCTGTCGGTCGATCTGTTCAAACAAGGCGTCGTCCTGGTCATGGCCGGCGATCTGGGCGGGGCGCGGAAGGCTTACGAGGAGGAGTTGGCGATAGCTCGGCGGCTCGCCATCTCAGACCCCAGCAACGTGCCTCTTCAGCGCGACATGTCCGTGGGCCTCGTGCAGCTTGGCGACGTTCTGGCCGCCCAGGGCGACCTCGCGGGGGCGCGCGCCGACTATGAGGAGAGCCTTGCTCTCCGCCGCCGACTGGCCGCCGCGGACGCAGGCAACGCCGTTTTGCAGCATGACGTCTCGGAGGGCCTCCAGAAGATCGGCGACATTCTTCTTGAACAGGGCGCGCTGGCCGACGCTCGAAGCGCCCTTGAGGAGAGCCTCAGGATTCGCCGACGGCTCGTCGCGGCCGACCCCAGCAACGCCGCACTCCGATCCGACATGTTGCACAGTCTGAACAAGACCGGCGACATCCTCCAGCGCGAGAACGACTTGGCGGGCGCCCGAGCAGCATACGAGGAGGGCCTGGCCGTCGTTCGGCAAATGGCCGCCGCAGATCCCAGCAATGTCGGCCTGCGAGGCGATATTGCGATCACCTTGCTGCGCACCGGTGACCTGCTGGAAGCTCAAGGCGACCTGGCCGTCGCGCGCAAAGACTTCGAGGAAGCGCTGGGGATCAGCCGACGCCTCGCGACTTTCTCCCCTGGGAACGCCGAGCTGGCGAACTTGCTATCCACCAGCCTTGAGAGGGTCGGCAACGTGCTCGTGGCGCAGAGGGACCTCCCCGGCGCGCAAAAGGTCTACGATGAAGAACTGGCGATAGATCGTGGCCTTGCGGCGGCGGATCGAAGCGACGCCAGACTGCAGCGCGGCGTCGCCGTCGCGCTTATCAAGGTCGGCGACGTCCTGAGCGCCCAGAAAGACGCCGCGGGCGCGACCAAGGCTTACGCGCAGAGCCTGGAGATCATCCGGGGCATCGCCGGCGACAACCCCATGAATATTGGACCGCAGAAGGATATCGGCATCGTGCTGGCGAAGCTTGCCAGCACCAAAGGGTCTGGCGTGAGTTGGAAAGAGGTCGTCACCCAGTACGAAACCATGGACAGGGCTGGAACGCTCAGCCTCGCCGAAAAGCAATTCCTGAAACTGGCGCGGACGCGAGAATCTACCGAAGGCGACAGATGAGGCGGTAAATGGCGAACACGCGGATGGCGAAAAAGCGAGCGTTAGTCGAAGATGCCCCGCGGCACGAGCGGCGCCTCGCTATTGTCCGGTCCTTCTTCACGCCAGCCGTTGTAGACTTGGCACCCCAACAACTGCGCGAAGCGGGGCTGGTTGGCGTATCGATCGAAGACATCCGGAAAGCGCGTATCGCCTCGCCGCTCCTGCGTGGCGACAAGCGGCCCACAAAAGTAGGCGGCCAGGTTCATGCGGACACCCGGCGTCTCGCGGCGCCAACCTCCGTGCCAGGTGTTCCCGTGCCAAACCACAGCGTCGCCGGGGTCCTGGTTCATGGTCACGCCGAGGGAGCCCGAGCGGCGGCTGGGGCTGAACAAGTTTCACCCGACCTTCATGGGCATCTATGCCTGCCGCGAAGGCTGGCTTGTTGTGACCGCCGGCGGTCCACGGCTCTGGTGGAGCTTTTGCGAAATGCTCGGCTTCACCGACTGGCTGCAGGACTCCACACTCGACACCAGAGCTGGCCGGTTCGGCCGGCTGCCAGAGATGGACGCGCGGATCGGCGCGCACCCGCATGGGCGGCTATCTCTATTCCATGGCCGAGGCCGCAGTGCCAAATGCGGTGATGCTTCTCACCATCATGGCGCTGGGTGCGCTAGGGGCGTCGCTCAATCGCTCTTGCGCACCTCTCTAGACGAACGGATTCCGAGCCAGATCGCCGACGCCTTCGTGGTTTGGAAGCGACCGATCGTAGGCGCGGCGCCGGCCATCTCGATGGTCGTGCTCGTTCAGTTCATCCAGGCCACCCAGCTAATCAACGGAGATGCGCTTACCGCCGCGCCCGGCTTGCTTTGCCTCGCGTTGCTCTCCGGGTTCGGCGAACGGTTCATTGTTGGGACAATCGAGCAGGTTTCTAAGAAATTCCAGGCGGAAACGAGAGACTGATTGAGGCGTGGCCCTTTGTCCGTCTCAAACCCCGCCGGACCCGACGCTGGCCCGGCTTGCCGTCCACCGGCTGAATAGATGCGCGCCGGCCGCGGTTGAAGCCTTCGTTCTGGAAACCTGGCGCAAGTTGTTCGTCGAGACCGCTGAGATCGGATCGATTGACGTGCTGGCGCTCGGCTTGGACCCGCAGCTGCGGGCCGAACTCCGGGCGGCCCAGTCAGACGCTCAGGCCGCCGAGGACCTGGCTGTCGCCAACTGCGACGCGGTCGCCTCGGGCTGTTTCGGGGTTCCCTGGATCGTCGCCGACGACGAGGCGTATTTCGGTCAGGACCGGCTCGACCTCCTGGATTGCCGCCTGACGCGGAGGGCAGGTCGCGCAGTTGCGCGAGGTAGGTAGGCGAGCAAGGCACGCTCGATCCTGCACTTAGGCACGGGCGGCGGCCGAACTGATCCTCGTCAGACTTCGCAAGCGGGCGGATCACGTCGTCGAAGGGTCCGTGCTGAACTGATCCGAGCCGGAAGCCTGGAATCGCATCGAGGCTCGAAACAGTCGTCTCGAGGGTTCGCTGAGGCGTGCGATCTGGAGAGGTTGGCTGCCGAGGAATATCGGCCGGTCCTCCGGCGCTTGAGGGATGCCAGCCAACGGACATTGCGCAGAGCGGATCCGCCAATGGACACCACCCGGACAGTCCTGCGGGACCGCGGAACCGCGTCCGACGACGGGCAAAGTCCGCCAAACGACCGTTAGTCCCGAACCTGCCGGCACGTTCGCCGCGGAGATGGCGAACGCCCTCTTTGCGTACGCGTGGCAGTCATGCCCGGTTGACCGCTCGCCACCGCGCCGGCGAGAACCCTTCATGCCCCCCCTGCTTGCGCGTGTCGCGCCCATCGCCCTTCTGATTTGCTCGAACGGCTTCATGACGCTCGCGTGGTACGGGCATCTAAAGTTCAAGGATCGGCCACTATGGGTCGTCATCCTCGCAAGCTGGGGGATCGCCTTTTTCGAGTATTGCCTTGCCGTGCCCGCCAACCGTTGGGGTAGCAGCGTCTATTCGGCAGCCGAGCTCAAGGCCATGCAGGAGGTGATCACCCTGGCCGTCTTCGTGGTCTTCTCGTTCTTCTATCTCGGCCAGAGGATCACGGCGGTTCAAAGCCTCGGCTTCGCGCTGATTGCCGGCGGGGCCTTCCTTGTCTTCCGCGGCGCGCCGCAAGTCAGCACCTAGCCGGCGCGGTGTTGGGAGGTCGGCGCGTCGCAACGGGCTGCAACCGGCGTCTTGAAACTCGTGTAGGTTCGGGACGTCTGGCGCCCTGACCTGCAACCGACCGACGGCGGCCAATCGGCTTGGCCCGCGAAGATTCTGTCCGATCAGCGCCAAATGATGGGCTCGATGCGTCGGATGCCAACGGTCCAGCAGAAAAGACCAATCGCGTACATGAGGGCGGCGGCGACAAAGGCCAGGCTGAACCGTCCGGTCACGTCGATGATCACGCCAGTCACGATCGGCGCCACGATCCCGGAGATGTTGCCGATGCAGTTCTGCAGACCCACCCACTTGCCCGCGGCCGTGGGGCCCGCGAGCGTCTGGGCGATGGCGTAGAGATTGAAGCTCCGCACACCGCCGCAGAGCGAAGACAAAAGCAGTCCCGCGACTGCGAGTTTCAGGTCGCCGAACGCGCACATTAGCATAGAGACGATCCCGATGGCGCCTGCCGCGCCGATCAGCGTCTTGCGGGCCCGGTTGGAGCTGGCGCCGCGCGCCATCCAGCGATCAGCGAGCGCGCCGGCGCCAAGCGAGATCGTCGCCGACAGGACGTAGACCAAGCCGCCCAGCTCAGCCATCGCGGACAGGGAGTAGCCCTGCGCCTTCACGAGGTAGAGCGGCAGCGCCGGCCCAACGGCAGGTTTCTGGACGGCGAACGAGCGGAACAAGTGGACGGCTGAGCCGCGATCGGACTGCCGGCCGCAACCGGCGTCGGCTCTTGGATTTGGCGGCCGAACTCCGAACCCTGGCTACTATTCAAGAATGGTTAAGCTTGCAGATAGTCCTCATTTAGTCGGCGGTATCTCAGAATTCGTGCTAAGGTGGTCTTTGAAGACTGCGAGCGCCCTGGCACTGGCGCGGCGTGGTCCGGTTATTGTTCCGGGTCATGGCTTCCGTCTCGTGACTCCCAGATCTAGAGGCACCCCTGATGTCTACTCCGACGGCCGTTCTGGCAGAAGCCACCGACGGGCTGGCCTTAGCCCTGGTCACGTCTTCAACCACGCCACTCTTGCTGCTTGGCGGCGACATGGCCGTGGTCGCGGCAAGCAGATCGTTCTGTGAGGATTTCCGGATCGACGAGGCGAGTATCGGGGGCCGGCCTCTGTTTTCCCTTGGCCAGGGCGAATGGGATGTGCCGCAGCTGCGCTCGCTGCTGAAGTCGACCCTGAGAGGCGGCGCCGACGTCCCCGCCTACGAGATGGACCTCGTCCGCACGGATCAGAACGTTCGTCGTGTGGTGATAAAGGCTCGCAAGCTCAATTTCGCCGACGCGGGAGATAGCCGCCTGACGGTGGCCTTGTCAGATGTGACCGCAGCCAGGCAGGCCGAGAGCCTTCATGCCGAGACGCTGCGGGAGAAGGACGACCGCTTGCTCGACGGGCAGGTGCTCATGAAGCAGCTTGGCGGCCGGCTCGCCAACAGTCTCCAGATCATCGCCAGCGTCCTGCTGCAAACCGCCCAACGTGTAGCGTCGGACGAGACCCGTGGGCGCCTCTACAATGCGCACAGCCGGATGCTGTCGGTCGCCGCTGTACAAAAGCAGCTGAGTGTTCACGATTTCGCTGCGGTGCACCTCGACACCTACCTCAATGACCTGTGCGACAGTCTGGGCGCCTCCATGATCCGCGATACCAACCAGCTTTCGCTTGAGGTGAAGGTCGGCGACGCCGTCACCACACCTGAGGGCTCGGTCAGCCTCGGCCTCATCGTGACCGAGTTGGTGATTAATGCCCTCAGGCATGCCTTTCCGAACCACCGTAAAGGCAAGATCACCATTGGCTATCGCTCGAAGGGGGAAGGCTGGACACTGTCCGTCGCCGACAACGGAATTGGTATTCCGGAAGGGGCGCTTGCGCCCGAGGCCGGTCTCGGCAGCAGCCTGATCCACGCGCTGGCCAACCAGCTGAAGGCGCGTGTCGAGGTGAAAGACGCCAGTCCGGGAACCCTGGTCTCGATCATCCACCCTTAGCGCGGGCGCAAACCGCGCATTTCCAGAGGGCTCTGTCAGACCAAATTCACGGCCGCCTAACCGGCGCCCGCTAGTCGGGCTGGATGACCAAGCCTGAGACCCCGTTTCGGTATTTCAACTCCTCGCCGGAGGCAATCCGGCTGGTCGTGTTGCTGTCCGTCCGCTTCCCACTGTCGCTGCGCAACGTCGAGGATCTGCTGTTCGAGCGCGGCATCGAGATCAGCCACGAGACGGCGCGCTACTGGTGGAACACGGGCGGCACTGTCAGAGTAAGTTCTATACCGCCGCTCCGGCAGGCGGCGGCGAGATTGGGAGGGCTGTTTTTGCTGAGGAAATCGTGTTGCGGTCGGCGCGGTTTGAAGCCGGAAATCGGCTATACTCAATTACTCTAACAATGGCGGCGCTCGATATGGTGCGGATCACCGCGACTACCGAGCCGGCGATCGAAAAGCTTCGCTCGGCGGTCGCGAGGGCCGGGCCAACGTAACGGCGACGGTCACTCGGGTCGAGGCCGCCGCACTCGGCGGCAGATGTCGGCCTTCGCGTGATCCCGGAGTTCTCGCTGGAACGGGATCACGATGCCGACCGGCATCGTCTCGCCAAACTCACAGCCGCGATCCGCGCCGTCACCCCGGTGAGCTGAACGAACACCTAACCACGGGCAAGGTATCGGCGCATCTCAGTTACGAAGCCCGCCGCCGCTGAGACAGGCAAACGGTCGCGCTCAAATACTAGGAGAGCTTAGCGTCTCGCGTGGCGCGACGACGAATAAGCAAACGCGCGATCGCGTATGCGCCGATAACCGCGAGCACCGCCGGTGCGCCCACGCCCAGGTCAGGCGCGGGGGCCGGAACCGCGGCGAAAGCGAGCGCTGGGACTCCGCTCGCGATGGCAACGAAGAAGCCTACAAGAAATTTCATCGGTTCCCCCCACAAACAGCTAGCAAGCCGGGTGGCTGGCTTTCGCGATGGCTAAGGTTAACGCAGACCGGCGATTGCGTCTATCCTCAAGGCGATGCGAAACGACGCCCGGTCTGGTACTGTCAGAGCAATTGAGTATAGCGGATTTTCGGCATCAAACCGCGCTGATCGTCCGGAGAAATCCGGAGCAGAAACAGTGGCGGGCGCACTCCCGCGACGGCGCCATACAACAGTATAAACTTTGCTGCGACAGTGCGGCGAGGCCAGCTCGATTTCCGGCTACTCCGACAACGCCCTCAGGTCCCCTCCGCCGCCAGGCGGCTGGCCAGGTTCCAGCCCTGCCAGATACACGCGTCCGAGTTCACATAGTCCCACCCGCCGAAACGCCCGAATGAGTAGATGCCGAACGGTTCAAGGTAGGCGCGGATACGCGCCAGAATCGCGGGTCGATCGTGGGTATAGACCGGGTAGGCGAAGCGGATATCCTCCACCCGAAACTCGGCCACATCGGCGGCTGAGCGCACTAGTCGACTGTCAATGAGCCAGTCAAGCGTCGCGCTCTGCAAGTCAGCGTCGGACCGCGCGGGCTTCTCTTCGGAGTAGCTTATTTCGCCCATGATGGCATGCGCCGGCCGACTGCGGAGCGCGGGCGACGACGTGTGATTGAAAGCCACCTTGTGCGGCGGAACCGCGGGGTCGGGGAGATAGATTCGCTGCGGCTGGGCCGCTAGCGGCGCGCCGATCAGGATCAGCAATACCTTCAGCGAAACAAACTCTAGTCGGTCGACGTCAGCGATCAAGTCTGCAGGGCAACCGTCAAGGGCGCGAACCAGGCCGGGCAAAGGCATGGTTGACGCCAGGCGCGTCCACGGCCACGTCCGGCCATCGCCTGTGCGGGCGATTTTGTTGATGGGATCGATCTCGCAAACCTCGGAAGATAACTCGATCGGCCCGCATAGATTGGCCATGGCGCGGTAGATCTCTACAAATCCGCCGTCCGCGGGATAGCTCACCCAACTGTCGCTTTGGAGCGGCTGGCGGCCACGCTCGGCTGTTTGCGCACCCTTGGAGTAGGTCTCCGCGATCCGCTCGCCCACCCAATCGCAGGCCATTCGCTTCAGATCCCGGGCCCAAAGTTTGCGATTGTAAGGCAGCATGAAATGGCGGGCGATGCCGGCGCCGAACCGTTCGACAATCCATTCCTCGAAATCAGAGGCCGTCGACGGTCGCCCGGAAGGGGGCAGGTACTCGCGGCACTCGGCCACCAGCGCCGCGTTGCTGAGCTGCATGAAATGCGTCTGGAACGGATAATCGATCAGCTCCCCGTTCATTGAGACCCGCGCGTCCCTGCGCTGAGAGTGCCACCGGCCGCCCATCAATCGTTCGACGAATTGCGAGACCTCGGCATAGGGGGTATGAAACGAATGGCCGCCGAGATCGAAGACGCCGTCGCCAAATTCGATCGACCGGCAGAGCCCACCCACCTCGTCGGCGGCTTCCAGGATGCGGGCGGCGCCTGGGTATTTCGAAGCCAGCGCCAGGCCGGCAGGACCGGCGCCTACGATCAGGAGACCGTCACGCGCCACTCTAGAATCTCAGGTGGCTCAGGGTGCGAATGGATCCCCTGTCGATCCACAACCGTCCGCTCCCGGGTCGAATGGAAGTGAACACCTGTACGCCGCGCTCGAACTGCGAATGTCTTCGGGCTAGCATCAGCACCGGCGCCGGTGTGGCCAGGTACTTGTAGGGTCCCAGCTTATACGCGTGCGGATATTCATGGCCGTAGTAATGCAGGACAAGCAGCAACGACTGTCCAAAATTGGCCAACAGATTAGCGCCCCCTCCCTGGACCGCAACAAAGAGATGACACTTGGACAATATCTCCAGTTTGGTCAAGTTGTAAGGTTTGTTATTCTCAGCACACAGATCTTCAAGCGATGTCACGTGCCCGAAGCGGCGCGCCAGCGGAAGATCGGGATAGCTGCAATCCTCGTTCATGTCGACGGTGTATTCGGCCGCCCGCGGCAGCGCCCGGGGGCGGCTGTAGACCACATCGAATAGACCCGCAGTCCGCTCAAAGAGCGCTTCCAACTCGTGCAGTGGTACGTAGTTGATCGGTCCGCGGGAGGCTTCGACGCAGAACTTGTTTTGAACGAACAAGAGCGGCTTGGCGAAGGCTAAGCCCTGATCCCGATACCTAGAGCGATAGTCCGGCATGACATGCCAAGGCTGCCTGGTCGCGTGCCAGGTGCTATTGCTTGGCCACCGGCGCTTACGTGGCGGCAGGTAGTCACGAATGTCGAGCTTCTCGACAAGCTCATCCTCGTCGAGAAAGTAGTAATACGGCCGCATGCCTCCGTAGGTGACGACTCTCTTTCCCCGAAGCAGCCCTTGCGCTTTCAGCCAGAAAGCGAAGGGGACGAAGGTTGTTACCTCGGCCCCAAATTCACCCGTGTATTCTATGACGCCGGTGCACTTCAGCTGCTCAAGAGCATCGTACAAAAGCCGGGCGTCGTTCGCGCCCGCAAACTTCGCCCGCTGTATCCCGTTCCGCCGCGCGGTCACGCGGCGATAGAGATCGCGAAGGCCGTACTTCGAGCCACCGGGTAGCACGCCGTTCGCGCCAATTATGCCGTCTAGAGGAACGTGGCTGTTGGGGAGGGACGTGGTCGCTTCAACACTCCATCGTCCGTCAGCAGGCGGGATCACATTGGGCCGCAGCGGAACAATGTTCAAGCGCGCCTGCATCCGAGCACACGCGCGACGATAGGCTTGAAATCATCGAGGGTCATTGACGGGTAGTTCGGATCGAACGCAGCCTGATCGTAACGGTCGCAGAACTCCGCCGTATATTCGTAGTGGGGATGGCGGCGAAACTTCCGGCGCGCATTACGGTCGCCATCGAAGAAATGGGCGAAGTAGTAACTCTGGAAGATGCCGTGATGCAGCAGCATCCAGTGATTTCGTTCGGAGATGTAAGGCCGCAGAACTAGCGCGACGAACTCGGCATGGCTGTCCGGCGCGAGAGCCGCGCCGACGTCATGGAAGAGCGCGCACGTCACGTATTCTTCGTCGCGGCCGTCACGGTGCGCGCGCGTCGCGGTCTGCAAACAATGTTCAAGCCTGTCGACCGCGAAGCCGTGGCAATCGTTTCTCAGCACGGCCAAGTTGTCCATCAGCCATCCCGGCAAACCACGCGCAAACCTGGCGTCAGCTTCGACGACGGCCGTCCAAGTCTCGCGACTCGCCTCGGTCAGTGCATGAAAGGTCCTCGCACTTCGCGCGCCCTCAGATGCCAAGTCTGTATGTGGCGCGAAGCGCCAGCGAAACGCCATACTGCATCGTGCTGACGGTGTTCTTTATTGTCAACGACTGCGCAGCCATGCGCTCTGCTCGCAGGACCTTTGTCAAAGCAAATTGATCCGCGGCTAACCGAGTCCCCTACCCCGCTCGATGTGTTCTCTCGCGGTTGCGCCATAGCTGTTTCAACTTGATCCGTCCGTCGAACGTTCGTCCGGCACAAGCCAAGGCATTGTCATCTGTGGACGGCCCCGGCCCCGCAAGAGTGAATATTGTCCGATCTGACGATCTGTCGGGGTGCGGTCATCTGTCCGGCCTGTTCGCGCGGTGCTGGTGACCGCTGGCCCTGATGGAGTCCGCTGACCTGGTCCCAATCAGACTATCGAGCACGATGGCTCCGACAAGCCTCGGGGTGTCCCGGTCTGCGGCCGCGCTCAGATCATCATCGTTCCGATTGCACCCTTACAGCTTGGAGCGGCGGCGGTGGGCCGCAGTGATCTGGTTAGGCCGCGACTGGCGGCCGGTAGATGCTGCCGATCGACGGCGGGTTCCAGAACATCCGCCCCTGGCCGCGCTGAAGCAGATGGCCCGCCCTTGCCTCGAGCGAGCGGCCGGCGCTTCAGCCGTACCCAGACTGGGATGCGCCAAGGCCCATTGGCGCGGGCGCTGAAAGCGAACATTTCAGGGCGCTCTAGCGGCAATAGTCATTCGTCCGCCGGCGCCGACGGAAAGGTCGCGCCAGCGCGTGTTGCGCAGCACACAGACGTTGTCGGGCGACCCGAAGCGTTAACCTAATCGTATCCGGCGCAATTGATTTTGATTTCGGTAATGGCTGCCCACGTCTTGACCTCTGTCCCATCGATCGACGCCAACGACAGCGCCGACCTTGTCGAGCGACGACTGGGTCATCGCCAGCGGGTGTTTTTGGCCGGGAAGGCTCTCGCCCAAAATCGCATCATCGACGTGACTTTTCGCGATCTGAGCGCGCGAGGCGCCAGATTGCTGGTGGCGGAACCGATCGCTCACGCCGGCGACTTGCCTGTCCTGCTGCTCAGAGAGGGCCTCATCCTCCGCTTACGAATTATCTGGGCGCGCCCACCAATGTTCGGCCTCGAAATCCGCGAGGCGATCGACGTTCGAGGAGAGTGTCTCCCGCAGTTCGCCGCGCTCGCCGACGCCTGGCGCTGCTGGAAAATGGCTCAGACTACCTGACTTCGAGCGTCCGGCGCGGCCGGGCAACAACGACGACTTGACGCTGAGCGGACGTTCCACCTTCGCCGGTTCCGTAGTCGTGATAGGGAGAGGCCCATGCCCTTTGTCGAGAGTTCAGGCGCGCGTATTCATTGGGAGGCTGAGGGGCGAGGAACGCCCGTGCTGCTGATCATGGGCCACCTCCACAGCGCCCGGATGTGGCGTCCCCTGCTTCCGGCGCTCACGCGAAGCCATCGGGCGATCTACTTCGACAACCGCGGCACGGGCGAGAGCTCCACGACCTCCCGCGTGACAGTCGCTGAACTCGCCGCCGATGCTCTCGCTGTCCTGGACGCTGCTGGCGTCGAGCGAGCGCACGTCTATGGCGTATCGATGGGCGGCGGCATCGCTGCGGAATTCGCGATGCACTACCCCGAACGGACCCAGTCTTTGATCCTCGGCTGCACGATGATGAAGACGGCTGAGAAGCCCAGCGCCCCTCGGATCGCGCGGCTCTTGTATCATCTTCCCCACGGCCTCTTTCGAGCGCTCCTGCTCAATCGCCTGACGCCAGCGTCTTACGGCTCTTCGGCGCCAGCCGATGCGGTCGCCCGCGACATGCAGGTGCTCACCGAGGAACGCTTCACGATGCGCGGCCTCGCGGCGCAGGCAGCGGCAATCGCCTCCTACGTCACGACCCGTGAAGCGGTCGGGCGGTTGGACATGCCGGTGCTCGTCCTGCACGGCGACGAGGATGGCGCCGTCGATGTCAAATACGGTCGCGAGTTCGCCGCTGCGATCACGGACAGCCGACTGACAATCCTGGAGGGCGCTGGGCATAACTATCTGGTCGCGGCCGGCCCGCAATCGACTGCAGCGGTGCTGGAATTTCTTGCAGATGTCGATAGCAGACGAGCGCTCGCCGAGCCGCGTTGAGGCTTCCGCCCTTCAGCGCCGTTCGAGTTCTCGGCGGGGCACTGTCAGAGCAATTGAGTACAGCGAAATTTTCGGTGTCAAACCGTGCTGATCGTCCGGAGACATCCTGAGCAAAAACAGTGGCAGGCGCACTCCTACGAAGGTGCGATACGCCAGTATAAAACTTGCTCTGACAGCGCCGCCCACGCTGCTCTCGCCGGTCGGCCTGTTAGCCGCGGACACCTCTGGATCCCTCAGGCGATCGAAGAAGGGATTCGAGAGGCGGCGTTTCCGAAACGGTAGGTGGACAGGCAGCTTAGACTGCGGCGGGGGCTATCGCGTTCTTGCGCCGCACTGCTCTCAGGCCTCCGCCGATCATGCCAATGCCCATCAAGAGCATCGCCCAGCTTGCGGGTTC
>Ga0302314_10013780_pt1 | contig 13871 bp, 12 predicted proteins | sample III_Palsa_N2_3_FD_200533 | JGI IMG/M metagenome (GOLD analysis project Ga0302314, IMG submission 200533) | Peat permafrost microbial communities from Stordalen Mire near Abisko, Sweden - III_Palsa_N2_3 | ecosystem: Environmental > Terrestrial > Soil > Palsa > Peat permafrost | place: Sweden... | reverse complement strand
CGCTTTCTACAGCTGGCTACGCACCTCTTTCGATACGCACGCCGTGATCCATGCCGGCAAGCATGGCAATCTCGAATGGCTGCCGGGGAAAGCGCTGGCCCTGTCGCCCGCCTGCTTCCCGCGGGCCCTCGCCGGGTCGCTGCCGCAGCTTTATCCCTTCATCGTCAACGACCCCGGCGAGGGCACCCAGGCCAAGCGCCGCATCGGCGCCGCCATCATCGATCATCTGACGCCGCCGCTGACCCGCGCCGAGTCTTATGGGCCGTTGAAAGCCCTGGAAGCGCTGGTCGACGAATATTACCTGGCGGCCGGCCTCGATCCGCGCCGTCGCGACGTGCTGCGCGACGATATCCTCGAGCTGGCCCGCAGCGTCGGCCTCGACGCCGATTGCGGCATGACCAAGGACGACGCCGCGGGCTCTCTGGCCGCGCTCGACAATTATCTGTGCGATCTCAAGGAATTGCAGATCCGGGACGGGCTGCATGTGTTCGGCGCCTCGCCGGAAGGACGGCTGCGGACCGATCTGCTGGTGGCGCTGCTCCGCGTGCCGCGCCGGGCCGGGATCGGCGGCGACGCCTCGCTGCTGCGCGCCCTGGCCAAGGATCTGGATCTCCGCTTCGATCCGCTCGATTGCGCGATGGGTGATCCGTGGACGGGGCCCAAACCGAACGTGCTGGCGCGACTCGACAGCCAGCCCTGGCGCACCCACGGCGATACTGTCGAGCGGCTCGAACTGCTGGCCCAGGCGCTGGTCTCCGGCGCCGTCACCGCGCCGGCCGAGTGGAAAGCCACCGCACCGGTTCTGGAGATGCTCGACGGCTTGGCCGCCGATGTCGATTTCTGCGGCGAGGCCGAGATGGCCGCCCTGCTGCGCGGTCTCGACGGACGCTTCGTGCCGCCCGGCCCGTCCGGCGCGCCGACGCGCGGTCGGCCCGAGGTTCTCCCCACCGGGCGCAATTTCTATTCGATCGACACGCGCGCCGTGCCGACGCCGTCGGCCTGGCATCTCGGCTGGAAATCGGCCCAATTGCTGGTCGAGGAACATCTGCAGCGCGAAGGCGACTATCCCAAGGCCATGGCGCTGACCGCCTGGGGCACCGCCAATATGCGTACCGGCGGCGACGATATCGCCCAGGCCCTGGCGCTGATGGGCGCGCGTCCGACCTGGGAAGCCTCGACCGGCCGCGTCACCGGCTTCGAGATCCTGCCGGCCACGGTGCTGGGGCGGCCGCGCGTGGATGTCACCGTGCGCATCTCCGGCTTCTTCCGCGACGCCTTCGCCGAGCAGATCGACCTGATCGCCTCGGCCGCCTCGGCGGTGATGCGCCTCGACGAACCGCCCGAGGTCAATCCCGCCGCCGCCCGCTTCCGCGCCGAGGGCGACGAGTTGCGCGTGTTCGGCGCGCGGCCCGGCGCCTATGGGGCAGGCCTGCAGGCGATGATCGACGAGAAGCTGTGGAGCCGCGGCGACGATCTGGCCGAGGCCTATCTGCTGTGGGGCGCCTATGGCTATGGCGGCGGCCGCGAGGGCGAAGCGTCGCGCGGCAGCCTGGAGCGACGCCTCGCCCAAGTGGACGCGGTGGTGCAGAACCAGGACAATCGCGAGCACGATCTGCTTGATTCCGACGATTACTACCAGTTCGAGGGCGGGATGTTCGCCGCCGTCAAAAAGCTGAAGGGCGCGGCACCGGCCATCTATCACAATGACCATTCCCGGCCGGAAACGCCGAAGATCCGCTCGCTCGACGAGGAGATCGCCCGCGTGGTGCGCGGCCGGCTGGTCAATCCGAAATGGATCGCGGGCGTGATGCGCCATGGCTATAAGGGCGCCTTCGAGATCGCCGCCTCGGTCGATTATCTGTTCGCCTTCGCCGCCACCACCGGTCTGGTCAAGGACCACCATTTCGATCTGGTGTTCGAGGCCTTCTTCGGCGACGAGACCGTGCGTGACTTCATGCGCGACACGAACCCGGACGCCCTGCGCGAGACGGCCGCCCGTCTGGCCGAAGCGATCGAGCGCAGGCTGTGGCGCCCCAAATCCAACACCGCCGGCGCCCTGCTGGCCGAGCTTGCAAACGAGGAGGTAAAATGAGCAACGAATTTGATCGCTACACGACCACCTTTGATACGTTTCGGTTCTTCAAATTCGTTGCAGGCGTGCGACTGCACGCCCGCGCTACCGACAGCGTCGATAACATAGGCAACATAGCTTGGCGCGGTAGCCCAGCGCATGGAATGCGCGCCCGGCGCTTGAGGGGCATTTAAAAATGACCGAAGAGACCGTTGATCCCGTCCGCCACGCCGAGAAAATGAAGAAGAAGCAGGCGGCGCGCGCCAAGATCATGGCCAACAAGACCGACAAAAAGGGCCTGGTGATCGTGCATACCGGCACCGGCAAGGGCAAGACCACCGCGGCGCTGGGGATGATCTGCCGTAGCTTGGGCCATGGCTACAAGGTGGCGCTGATCCAGTTCATCAAGGGCGCCATGGCCACCGCCGAGAAGGTGGTGTTCGACATGTTCCCCGAGCAGATGGAGATGCGCCCGATGGGCGAAGGCTTCACCTGGAACACCCAGGACCGCGAGCGCGACATCGCCACGGCACGGGCGGCCTGGGAAGCCGCCAAGGCGCGCATCCTCGACCCTCAGTGGAAGCTGGTGGTCCTGGACGAGTTGAACATCGTGCTGCGCTACGACTACCTGCCGGTCGCGGAAGTCATCGAGGTGCTGCAACAGAAGCCCGAGGACACCCATGTGGTGATCACGGGCCGCAATGCGCCGCAGGAACTGATCGATTTCGCGGATCTGGTGACCGAGATGACCATGGTTAAGCACCCCTTCCGCTCGGGGATCAAGGCCCAGCCGGGGATCGAGTTTTAATACGGAGAAGGTGCGTAGAAGGATCGCCTTACGGCGAGCGAGGACCTTTCCTCGCGCTCCTTGTTGCGCCGCCCGGGTGAGGATTGTCGAACAAGTTCGACAACCTCCCCCAGGGCGCCCGATTGTGGCGGCACAGCGTTAATCAGCGCCGTGCCGTAATTCCCGGGCGCGTCGGCGGAATGATTTTTGCTCTTGGGCAAAAATCGTTTCGACGAGGCGCAACCCAGAGCGCGAGATCGGGATCTCGCTCGCCGCAAGGCGATCAGCCATGCTCCGAAAATTCTTGCAGCCCGACCGAAGCAGTCCTACATCAAACGCCTTGATCTATTCCGGAGTATGAGTTCGATGAACACGGCCATTACCGCGGGGTCGCTCCTGCGCAGCATCGCCGAATGCCATCCCGTCGAGCAGCCTTTCGTGCATTGGCGCCCGCGCGGCATGCTGGATGGCGAGGCCGCCGTGGGCCTGTCCACTCTGGAGATCGAGATCCCCGAGGAGCTGGACCTGACCACCGGCCGCCGCGAGGCCAACAACAAGACCCGCCTGTTCTTCGATACCGAGGGCCAGAAGAAAAACCCGGCCATGAAGGCCGTCGCCGAGGCGATGCAGTCTCCGGAAGTGGTCGCCGCCTGGGAGAAACTGTGCGGCATCGACCTGACCGGCACCTATCTGCGTATCGAATATTGCCGCGATACCGGTGATTTCTGGCTCGAGCCGCATACCGACATCGGCGCCAAACGCATCACCATCATGAACTTCCTGTCGACCGGCGACGAGGCCGAGACCTGGGGCACCGACATCTACGACAATGAGATGAAGTTCTATGAATCGGCGCCCGGCGACTTCAATTGCGGGCTGATCTTCATCCCCGGCACCAATTCCTATCACGGCTTCGAGAAGCGCTCGATCAAGGGCATCCGCCGCTCGCTGATGCTGAATTATGTCGGCCCCGAATGGCGCGCCCGGCACGAGCTCTGCTTCCCCGACCAGGCGGTAAAATAACGCCGACATACTCGCATAAAGCGCAGGAATCCGCCATTTCCCAAGTATGACCGGCGTGCTACAATACGGGCCGGTCATAATTTTGTCTCGGGGAGAGAAACAATGGAGGACGCGCCGAAACGCGGCGCCGGGCATTGGCAGTGGCTTTTGCTGCTGCCTTTCGTAGCCCTGCTCTGGGTGCCTTTCTATAACGACCTCGAACCGTCGTTCGCCGGATTTCCTTTCTTCTACTGGTATCAGTTCCTGTGGGTCCCGCTCACTTCGCTGATCATCTTCGTGGTCTATCGGAGGAGCAAATGAGCGGCGGCGACATCAATTGGACGGCACTGATCGTCTTCATCCTCTTCTTCGCGCTGGTCACCGTGCTGGGCTTCGTCGCCTCGCGCTGGAAGGCCGGAGATCTCTCGCAATTGCATGAATGGGGCCTGGGCGGCCGTCGCTTCGGCACCGCCATCACCTGGTTCCTGGTCGGCGGCGACTTCTACACCGCCTATACGGTGATCGCCGTGCCGGCGGTGGTGTTCGCCACGGGCGCCTACGGTTTCTTCGCCCTGCCCTACACGATCATCGTCTATCCGATCGTGTTCACCATCATGCCGCGACTGTGGGCCGTCGCCCGCAAGCATGATTACGTCACCGCCGCCGATTTCGTCGAAGGGCGCTATAGCAATCAGTGGCTGGCATTGGCGGTGGCGTTCACCGGCATCCTCGCCACCATGCCCTACATCGCCCTCCAACTGGTCGGCATGCAAGTGGTGATCGGCGGGCTGGGTATCGGCGGCGAAGGCTTCAGCGGAGACCTTCCGTTGATCATCGCCTTCGTGATCCTGGCGCTCTACACCTATGCCAGCGGTCTTCGGGCCCCGGCGATGATCGCCTTCGTCAAGGACATCATGATCTATATCGTGGTGATCGCGGCGGTGGCGCTGATCCCGCTCAAGCTGGGCGGCTACGCGCATGTGTTCCAGGCCGCGGCCGACGCCTTCGCGGCCGGCGGCAAGCCCAACACCGGCATCACGCTCAGCGGCTCGCAGATGGTGCCGTTCGCCACCCTGGCGCTGGGTTCGGCGATGGCGGCCTTCATGTACCCGCACACCATGACCGGCGTGCTGTCGTCCTCCTCGGGCAATGTGGTGCGCAAGAACGCCATGCTGCTGCCGGCCTACACGATCCTGCTCGGCCTGATCGCCATGCTGGGTTACATGGGCATCGCCGCCGGCGTGTCGGTGAAGAGCAACACCCAGGTGGTGCCGGCTTTGTTCCAGGCCATCTTCCCGGACTGGTTCGTCGGCTTCTCCTTCGCCGCGATCGCCATCGGCGCCCTGGTGCCGGCCGCGATCATGTCGATCGGCGCCGCCAACCTGTTCACCCGCAACATCTGGCGTCCGTTCGTCAACCGGAACATGAGTCCGCAAGCCGAATCGGCCACCGCCAAGCTGGTGTCCCTGGTGGTCAAGTTCGGCGCGCTGGCCTTCATCCTGTCGGGGGAGACCAAGTTCGCCATCGACCTGCAGCTGCTGGGCGGCGTCTGGATCATCCAGACCTTCCCGGCCATCGTGCTCGGCCTCTACCGCACCCGCTTCAACAGCTGGGCGCTGCTGGCGGGCTGGGCGGTCGGCATGGGGGTCGGCACCTGGATGGCCTATTCCACTGGCGCGCCCAAGCCGGTCTATCCGGTGAGCTTCGGCGACACCACCTATTCGGTCTATATCGGCATCCTGGCCGGTGCGCTGAATTTCGTCGTGTCGGTGGTCCTGACCTTCATCCTGCGCGCCTTGGGCGGGACGGAGACCAAGGACCAGACCGTCGCCGCCGATTACGAGCTGAGCAAGAGCGCATAATCCTCGACGAAGTGTGAAAAAGGAACGGCCGGATGGGAAACCATCCGGCCGTTTTCTTTTACTGCTGATTGGCCGGAGCGCGCTTCAGCGGATCGTCGCCCAGGGGTTTCCCCTTCAGCAGGGCCACCAGGCACCGGTCGGGGGTTTCCGCCCCCAGCCGCGCCCTGATCAAGGCGTCGAGAACCTCGTCCGGTACGGCGGACCCGATCATCGCGACGAAACCGCCCTGCTTGGCGGCGGCGTCGCGTGCCTTCTGCTTGATGATGCCGCAGGGGCTGATGGTGCCGTAATGCATGTCGACGGCTCCGAGTCCCAGCGCGATAGCCACGCCGGCAAGAAGAGCGATGCGCCTGATTGAAAAACTCATCTATTGAAACTGCCTGGAATAGTGACGCTCCAGCCGCTCCTGCCCCCAGGAAAGCGCGGTGGAAATGATCCAATAGAGGATCGCTGCCGTCAGATACATGGTGAAGATCTGGAAAGTTCGGGCGGTGATCAGCTGGGCCTGGCGGAACAGTTCCGGCACCTGGATGGTGGCGGCCAGCGAAGTGTCCTTGACCAGGCTGATGAAGCTGTTGCCGAGCGGCGGCAAGGCGACGCGGGCGGCCTGGGGCATGACCACCAGGCGCATGGTCTGCGACCAGGACAGCCCCAGCGCACGGGCGGCCTCCCACTGGCCCTTGTCGATCGAGGCGATGGCGGCGCGCAGGATCTCGCCGGTATAGCCCGCCACATTGAGCGTCAGCCCGATCAGGGCCGAGGGGATCGGATCGAGGCTGATGCCGAATTGGGGCAGGCCGTAATAGATCACGAACAGCTGGACCAGCAGCGGCGTGCCGCGGATGAAGGACACATAGGTCCGCGCGATGCCCCGCAGCAGCTTGCGCCGGGACAGGCGCATCAAGGCGATCACGAAGCCGAGGCTCAGCCCGAACACCATGCCGCCCAGGCTCAACTCGACGGTATATCCCGCCCCCTTCAGCAGGAAGGGCGCCGATTTCACCATCAGATCGAGATCGATCAGGCTCACGGGTGGGTTACATCCGCGGAGAACCACTTCTCCGAAATCTTCTTCATCGTGCCGTCGGCGGTCAGATCCTTCAGCGCCTGATCGATGGCCGCGACCAGATCGGTATTGCCCTTCTTGACGGCGGCGGCCTGGCGGGTGTCGGACACCAGCGGGCCGGTGGCGACGATCTTGCCGCCATAGATCTTCTCGACCGAGCCGACGATCAGCCGGTCATTGAGGATGGCGTCGATGCGCCCGATCAGCAGGTCCTGGTTGCGGCTGGCGTCGTCTTCATAGGTGCGGACATCGGCCTTGGGGGTGTGCTCGCGCAGCCATTGCTCATGATTGGTGCCGAGCAGCACGCCGACCTTCCTGCCGGCCAGATCGTCGGGGCCCTTGATGTCCTTGAGCTTGTCCTGGCGCACCAGGATCTGCAGGCCCGAATAGGTATAGGGCTGCGAGAAATCATAGGCTTTCTTGCGCTCGTCCGAGATCGTGACCTGGTTGAACACCACGTCGAAGCGGTCCGAATTCAGCGCCGCCAGGATGCCTTCCCACTTGCTGGGGGTGAATTCCGCCTTCACGCCGATCTTACCGGCGACCGCCTTGGCGACATCGACATCGAAGCCGACCAGGGTGCCCTGCTCGTCCTGATAGCAGAAGGGCGAATAGGTGCCTTCGCACCCGATCCGCAGCGCGCCGCGCTGTTTGACAGCGGCGAGATCGCCCGCCGCCGCCGGCAGAGCCGTCAGCAGCACCAGCATCAGTCCGACCTGACGCAATCCCTTCATCACAGTCATATTTGCGCGCCCCCCTTTCACTCGCTATCCCCCCGCATGCGAATCAGCCTTTTGTTCAAGCGCGCCGACAGCCAGTCGCCGGCGCTCTGAAGCCCCTGCACCATCACGATCAGGATGATGACGACGATAACCATAACCTCGGGCTGGAAACGCTGATAGCCGTAACGGATTCCGAGATCCCCGAGACCGCCGCCCCCGACGGCGCCAGCCATGGCCGAATAGCTGACCAGATTGACCAGGGTGATGGTGATGCCGGCGACGATGCCGGGCCAGGCTTCCGGAACCAGCACCTTGGCGACGATCTGCCAGGGCGAGGCGCCCATCGCCTGGGCCGCCTCGATCAGGCCGGGATCGACCTCGCGTAAGCTGCTCTCGGCCAGGCGCGCGACGAAGGGCACGGCGGCCACCACCAGCGGCACGATGGCCGCCGTGGTGCCGATCGAGGTGCCGACCAGCAGGCGGGTCAGCGGGATGATGGCGATCATCAGAATGATGAAAGGGGTCGAGCGGAAGGCGTTGACCGCCATGCCGAGAACCCGGTTCACCGGCGCGTTGGGCCAGATATGGCCGCGCCCGGTGATGACCAGGATGATACCGATGGGAACGCCGCCGATGGTCGCCAGCACACCGGCGACCCCGACCATCAGAAGAGTTTCCCAAAGGCCGTCAAGCAACAGCCCGGTCATCATCGGCGACATGGCCGAGAACCTCCGCTTTCAAATTCTGGGAATGGACATGGGCGATGGCGGCGTCGATCGCCTCCTGCTTGCCCACCGCCTCGACGACGATAATGCCAAAAGGCTGTCCCTGGATGTAGTCGACATTGGCCTGCAGGATGTTCAGCGACACGTCGAAACGCTTGACCAGATCGGCGATCACCGGCTCGTTGGCGTGCGGACCCGAGAAGGTGATGCGCAGGATCGGATTCGATGGGCCCGCCTTGTAGGCGGCCATCTTGTCGGCCAGCCAGTCGGGCAGGTCGCGGTCGATCAGATCATGCACCATCACGCGCGTCACATCGGCTTTCGGCGCGGTGAAGATATCGAACACCGGCCCCTGCTCGACCACCAGACCTTTGTCGAGCACCGCGACCTTGTCGCAGATCGCCTTGATCACCGGCATTTCATGGGTGATCAGCAGGATGGTGAGGGTGAGTTTCCGGTTGATGTCCTTCAGCAGCGCCAGGATCGACTGGGTCGTCTCCGGATCGAGCGCCGAGGTTGCCTCGTCGCACAGCAACACGGCGGGCTTCGAGGCCAGGGCGCGGGCGATGGCGACGCGCTGCTTCTGGCCGCCGGACAGCTGGGCCGGATAGGCGTCGCGCTTCTCGGCCAGCCCGACCAGCTCGAGCAACGGAAGCACCTCCTGCTCGATCTGGCGCTTGCTCATGCCCGACAGCTCGAGGGGAAAGGCAATGTTCTCGAACACGGTGCGCGAGGACAGCAGATTGAAATGCTGGAAGATCATGCCGATGCGGCGGCGGGCGTCGCGCAAAGCGGCCCCGGACAAAGCAGTAATGTCCTGCCCGTCGACGACGACGCGCCCCGAGGTCGGGCGCTCCAGCATGTTGATGCAACGGATCAGCGTACTCTTGCCGGCGCCCGAGCGGCCGATAATGCCGAAGATCTCGCCCTTCTTCACCGACAGAGACAGATCCTGCAGGACCGCCTGCGCAGCGCCATGGGCGTCCTTGCCGCGCGCAAAGCTCTTCTGCAGGCCTTCGATTTCGATCATTGGCGTCCTTGTTGATACCGCGCAGCCTCGATCGGGCCGCAAATGCGGCCCCGCGCTGCCGATGCCCTCAGCTGCACAGGTAACATGGCTTGGCGCGGTAGCCAAGGCCGCTCAAGGCGGCCGCCGGGCGCGTGTGGGACGAAAAAAGTGTCGTTCGTCGATATCAAACAACCGTTTGACGAAAGCCACCAAATGAGGATGGCAACTTTGGCGAAATTGTAGCAAAAGCCGTCACAGGAAAACCACAAAGCCAAGGAATTCTGCGATTTCCAAGAGTTGGCACGCTTCGTGAAATAGAGGTCAACATCTCGGTGAGGCAAAGGGCCGATCCGCTAAATCACGAAGGAAGCTATCATGACTCAGTATCGCAGCCTCGATCGCAGCACGCACACCGCGATCTTCTTCGCCAGCCTGTTGGTCGCCACCATGATCTTCGGTTCGGTCACGACGGCCTTCGGTCATTTCGCCCAGCCCACGCTGGTCAGCGATCAGATCGAAGAAGTGGTGGTGCAGGGCTAACGCCGTCCCGAGGCTCAGGGACGACATAGGGGAACGAGAATGAATAACACGACCACCCTCAAGACCGAGTGGCACAAGGACTTTCCGGCGCGGGGCGAAACCCGCGCCCAAGGAAGCGCTGATGAAAGCTGGTTGCGGCGCCGGCGCTGGTGGATCGCGGGCCTGCTGGGCTTGGCGATCGCGGGCGGCGGGGCTTACGTCGCAATGCAGCCCAAGAAGCCCGTGGCCCCAGTCGCGAGCAAGGTGGCGGCGTCCGCCCTGACCGTTACCGTCGCCCCGGTGCAGAACGGCTCCGTGCCGCGCACCCTGATGATCACCGGCTCGCTGGCCGCCTTCGACGAGCTGCCGATCGGCACCGAGACCGACGGGCTGGCCATCTCCGAGGTGCTGGTCGATATCGGCGATCATGTCAAACAGGGCCAGGTGCTGGTCCGCTTCAATAACTCGGTTCTGAAAGCCCAGTTGCAGCAATCCCAGGCCTCGCTCAACGAGGCCGAGGCCAACGCCCTCGAAGCCCGTAACAACGTCAAGCGCGCCGACGAGCTGGTCAAGGATGGCTGGATGAGCGGCCAGGACCATGACAATCGCCGCGCCTTGGCGGGCACCATGGAAGCCCGTGTCGGGGTGGCTCAGGCCAATCTCGCCCTGGCCGAGGCGAAGCTGCGCCAGGCCGAGGTCCGCGCTCCCGCCGACGGCACCATTTCCTCGCGCACCGCCCGCGTCGGCGCCGTGCAGTCGGCTGGCGGGGCCGAGTTGTTCCGCATGATCCGCAACGACCGCATCGAACTGGTCGCGGAACTGCCCGAGGCCGATCTGGCCCTGATCAAGACCGGCCAGTCGATCGCGCTGCATGTCGACGGCGCCGCCGATCCGGCCGCCACGGCGAAAGGCACCGTGCGCCTGGTCGAGCCGACCGTCGACCAGAAAACCCGCATCGGCCGTGTCCGCATCGATGTCGAACGCAATTCCAACACCTTGCCCGGCATGTTCGTGTCCGGCATGGTGACCCTGGGCCAGACCGCCGCCCTGGTCGTCCCCGAGAAATCGGTGATCTATCAGAATGGCGAGCCGCGCCTGCAGGTGATCGACGCCAATGGCAACGCCGAGACCCGCGCCGTGACCCTGGGTCCGCGCGACGCCAATACGATCGCCATCCTGTCCGGCGTCACCGCCGGCGAGCGTGTCGCCCTGCGCGGCGCCACCTATCTGAAGAGCGGCGACCATGTGACCATCGTCGACAACGATGCCGCGGCAAATGCCGCGGCTCCCTCGCTGAAGTGAGGCCGCCATGTTGAAGGGCAATATCTCGGGTCTGGCGATCCGCCACCCGATTCCGCCGATCGTGCTGTTCGCCGTACTGATGGTGGCCGGCATCGCCGCCTATTTCAGCCTCGACGTCGCCAATAATCCGGACATCGATTTTCCGGTGGTGACGGTCTCGGTGTCGCGCCCCGGCGCCACCCCGACCGATCTGGAAACCCAGGTCACCAAGAAGATCGAGAACGCGGTCGGCAATATCCAGGGCCTCGACCACATCACCTCCAATGTGATCGACGGCCAGTCGCGGACCGATCTGGAATTCAAGGTCGGCTACAATACCGACCGCGCCGTCAACGACGTGCGCGACGCGGTCGCCCGCGTCCGCCCCGAGCTGCCCAACGACATCTACGAGCCGCAGGTGATCCGCCAGAACGTCTCGGGCGGCGAAATCCTGACCTACAATATCAGCTCGTCCCAGCGCTCGATCCAGGACTTGTCCTGGCTGATCGACAATGACATCACCCGGGCGCTCACCCATGTCTCCGGCGTCGGCCAGGTCGAACGCATCGGCGGCCTCGACCGCGAGATCCGCATCAATCTCGACCCCAACCGCCTGATGGCGGCCGGCATCACCGCCGAAGAGGTCAACGACCAGATGCGCGCCCTCAATATCGATCTGCCGGGCGGACGCGGCACCATCGGCGCCTCGGAGCAGTCGATCCGCACCCTGGGGTCGGCCCGCACGATCGCGGATCTGGCCAATGCCGAGATCTCGATCCCCAATGGCGGCCGTGTGCGGCTGAAGACCCTGGGCGAGGTTGTCGACGGCACCTCAGAACTGCGCGCCGTGTCGCGCCTCGACGGCGTGCCGTCCCTGGGCTTCGCCATCTCGCGCGCCCCGAATTCGTCCGAAGTGGCGGTGGCCGACGGCGTCGACAAGGTCATCGACCAATTGCGCAAGGACTATCCCGACGTCACCTTCACCCTGACGCTGGATTTCGTCCGCTTCACCCGCGAAAGCTTCTACGCCTCGGTCGAGTCGCTGGCGATGGGCACCGCGCTGGCCGTGCTGGTGGTGTGGTGGTTCCTGCGCGACGGCCGCGCCACGCTCATCTCGTCGCTGGCGATGCCGCTCTCCATCGTGCCGACCTTCCTGGCCATGAAATGGCTGGGTTTCTCGCTGAACTTCGTCTCGCTGCTGGCCTTGTCGCTGGTGGTGGGTATCCTGGTCGACGACGCGATCGTCGAGATCGAGAACATCGTCCGCCATATCCGTATGGGCAAGCGCCCCTTCGAGGCGGCCATCGAGGCCGCCGACGAGATCGGGCTGGCGGTGGTGGCCACCACCATGTCGATCGTCGCTGTGTTCGTCCCCGTCTCCTTCATGCCGGGCATCCCCGGCCAGTATTTCCGCTCCTTCGGCATCACGGTGGCGGTGGCGGTACTGTTCTCGCTGCTGGTGGCGCGCCTGATCACGCCTCTGATGGCGGCCTATCTGCTGAAGCCGACCCAGAAAGAGGAACATCACGAACCGCGCTGGATCAGCTTCTATCTCAAGCTGCTGACCTGGTGCCTGACCCACCGCAAATCGGCGATCGCCGCCGGCGTCGCGGTGTTCGCCGGCTCGATCGGCATCGCCATGTCCCTGCCCTCGACCTTCATTCCCAACCAGGATAACGGCTTCACCACCATCGAGGTCCATTTCCCGCCGGGCGCCACCGTCGAGGATACCGACGAGACCTATATCCAGGCCACTCAGCTGCTGAAGACCCGCCCCGAGGTCAAGACGGTCTGGGCCCGCACGTCGCGCTGCTGCGGCACCTCGGAGGGCTATATCTTCGTCGTGCTGACCGACCGCGGCAGCCGCATGTCGCAAAAGCAGTTCGAAACCGAGATGGACCCGGTGATGAAGAAGCTGCCCGGCGTGCATATCGGCTTCCAGTCGAGCGGCGGCTGGGGCAGCAAGGACATCTCGATCTATCTGACCTCGAATGACGGCGAATTGCTGGAAAACACCGCCGACACCATCCGTGCCCAGATGGCCGACCTGCCCTTCCTCGGCAACGTCGCCACCACCACGGCGATGCAGCGCCCCGAGATCCTGATCAAGCCGCGCCTCGACATCGCCGCCGAACAGGGCGTCTCGGTCACCTCGATCGGCCAGGTCGCCAAGATCGCCACCCTGGGCGACATCGACACCAATGTCGCCAAGTTCAACCTGGCCGACCGCCAGGTGCCGATCCGTGTCCAGCTCGACCCGAAATGGCGCGGCGACATGGGCATGATCTCGAACCTGCGGGTCCGCAACCTCAATGGCGCCCTGCTGCCCCTGACGTCGGTGGCCGACATCACCATGGGGTCGTCGGCGGCGACCATCGACCGCTTCGACCGGGCCCGCAAGGTGGCGGTCGAAGCCGATCTGCACGGCATGGAATATGGCGACGCCATGAAGATCATCAACGAGCTTCCGGCGCTGAAGAACCTGCCCTCCGGCATCACCCGCCCGAGCTACGGCCAGTCCGAGCAGATGCAGATCATGTTCATCGGCTTCATCGTCGCCCTGATCACCGGCGTCCTGTTGAACCTGGCCGTGCTGACCCTGCTGTTCCGCAACGTGTTCCAGCCCTTCACCATCATGTCGGCCCTGCCGCTGTCCTTCGGTGGCGCCTTCGCCGCCCTGGCGATCGCGCATATGTCGCTGTCGCTGCCGGCGCTGATCGGCATCATCATGCTGATGGGCATCGTCACCAAGAACTCGATCCTGCTGGTCGAGTACGCCATCATGGCCCGGCGCGAGCACGGCTATGGGCGGTTCGAGGCGCTGATC
>Ga0302314_10013778_pt1 | contig 13872 bp, 10 predicted proteins | sample III_Palsa_N2_3_FD_200533 | JGI IMG/M metagenome (GOLD analysis project Ga0302314, IMG submission 200533) | Peat permafrost microbial communities from Stordalen Mire near Abisko, Sweden - III_Palsa_N2_3 | ecosystem: Environmental > Terrestrial > Soil > Palsa > Peat permafrost | place: Sweden... | reverse complement strand
AGGTCGTATAATAGGTGGAGATGCCTTTCCAGAAGAGGTCGTCGCCGACGCGACGGCGAAGCATATGCAGTACCCATCCACCCTTTTCGTAGCTGTTGGGGTTGAGCAGTTCCATATAATCTTCCTTGATGCTGCTGTCGACCACGGGCGTGAGCCGGTGTTTCTCGAAGGCGATGACTTTTGCCCGGTCTGCCTTCATCCCTTTTCGGAGGGTATCGGCGCCGTATTTGTTTTCCAGGTAACAATGGGTCATGTAAGTGGCAAAGCCTTCGCTGAGCCAGAGGTGTTGCCATTGGGTCTCTGTGGCGGCGTCACCGAACCATTGGTGAGCGATCTCATGGGCCATCAGCGATTCCACGCCGGGGGAGGAGACTGAATTTTCGAAATAGAATATGGCGCTGGCATTCTCCAGTCCACCGAAGCGGGTTTTGGATTGCACGTTGCCTTCTTTCTCGAAAGGATAGGGGCCGATATGGGTGATATAGAAGGGAAGTATCTGTAAGGCGACGGCATAACTGCGGAACCCTACCTCTTTATTTTCCTGGTAGACATAGTTCCAGACCGGAACGCCCATGGCGTCACCGGGATGGTCAACAGCGAAGTCTGCGACGCCGATGACCATGATCTTGGGTGCGAGCGGCACGGATTCTTTCCAGTGGGTGAGCCTAAAGTGATTGGGAAGATCTTTTTCTTCCTGCAGGGCGCCGTTGGCCACGACCTTGTAATGATCGGGGGCGGTGATGCGGAAGTCGAGGGTGGCTTTATCGGAAGGATGGTCGACGCAAGGCAGCCAGTTGTGGGCGCGATTGGGCCAGTTGTCACCGAAGAAGCCGCGCTTGCCGAATTTATTATTAGAAATGATGAGGCCGTCCGCGGGGATGCCTTCGTACCGGATGGTGTAGTTGTGCCGGCTGCCCGGTACTCCGCCGGTCTGGAGGACCAGATGGGTGCTATCCTGCGTAAAGGTTATGGGCCGGCGGTCCTCGCTGACTGACAGCACTGTCATGCCCTTACCGGTGGTGTTCTTTGCCGTCAGATCCAGTGCGAACTGAGCCGCGGGCTGGCTGAACGACAAGGTGACGATGGCGGTACCACGGATGCTGTTGTTATCATCATTGAGCGCGATGGAGAAATCATAGTGCTGAACGTCGATGACCGGGTTATAAGCCTGGGCAGACGCGGAGGAAGCCGTAACAATGCCGATGATCATGGTGAACAGTAGCCGGGAGAAGCGGTGCATATTGTGCAGTTTGGGTAAAAATAAGCTTTTAGTAATTATGACCGGGGGCTGGTAGGAGCACATGATATTTTTTATTAATTTGGGAAGACATCACACCCCTCTAATGCCATACCGAAGCCGGATTAAAATTTGTTTGTGCCTTTGTTGGCTCCTGACCGGCAGGAATATTTTGTTTTCACAGAAGCCGAGGGGTGGGAGGGATGCTTTGATTGATTCGGCTATGTACTTTCAGGAAGTCAAAAGAGATTATTCTGCGGCGCTGGCCTTTTACCGGCGGGCGTTAGTCCTGGATGAGTCAGAGCATCATCCTTACCACGAGATACTCGGAGTTTATGCGGCGATCCTGAATGTCTATTTTTATCTTGGCGATTACCCGGGCGCCATGGAAGTGGTCTTACAAAAGCTGGCGGTGGCGGAGGATCATCGTGATTCCGTGCAGATGGCGATGTCGTATAATACGATAGGCTTCATTTATTACAGGCAGGGAAATATCAGCGAATCGGAGGTCTATTATTCTTTATACCTGACCTTGGCGGAGAAGGTAAAGGACAAATCATTGATGGCCGATGCCTATACGAATATCGGGGATATTGGTGTCGCCAAGGGTCATTATGGGGAAGCGCTGTCGTCGCTTTTCAAAGCCTACCAATTATATGGTCAACTGGAGGATACGGAGAGGGTAGTACACACTGCCTATAAGATCAGCCAGGTATATAAGGACATGCAGGTTTATGGCAAAGCGCTCGAGTATGCGATCATGACGCTGAAGGATATCGAGACGACGCGGTATAATGAATATGACAGGGCCAGCTATTACATTAACGCGGGTGACATTTATAAAGACCTGGCTGAGAATGACAGTGCGGTGCATATGACCCGGCAGGGGCTGCTGATTGCAAGGAGCATCCTCCATCGTGAAGATATGCTGGATGCCTGGCATACATTGGCCGACATTTATGCCTTGCAACATCGGTATGACAGTGCCTATTTTTATTACAATCTATATTCGGGGTTAAAGGATTCGGTGAGCAATGAGAAGAGCCGGATGGAGATCGAAGAGATCCATGAGCACTATGCTGCAGATAAGAAGGATAAAGAGATCGCGCTGCAGAAAGAGCAACTGGCCAGACAGAACCTGCTGAAGAATATCCTGATTTTCTCTTCCATTTCCCTGATTGCCTTTATCCTGCTGCTGTATAGCAGGCGACAGTTGAAGCAGCGGGCGGATTATGAAGTAAAGCTAAACCGTCAGCGGAGTGATCTTTTCGGTGCTGTTATCATGGCGCAGGAAAACGAGCGGAAACGGATCGCCCAGGATATTCATGACACGCTGGGGTCGATGTTGTCGGCTGCCAAGCTGAACCTATCCGGTCTGGACGGGGACAAGGTGCCTTTTACGGCTGAACAGTCGCAGAAATACCGATCCAGTCTAAAATTACTGGATGAGGTCTCTACCGAAATGCGAAATATTGCTCATAATATCATGCCTGCCGGGCTGTCCAAGATAGGGTTGTCGGCGGCAGTAAAGGGTTTGCTGGATACTCTGGCCACGCCTTCGGGGATGACCATCAATTACAGTGTCTACGGTTTTGAAGGGAGGTTGAGCGAGGAATTGGAGATCAGTATCTACCGTATCTTGCTGGAGCTGATCAATAATGTGATCAAGCACTCCCGTGCTACGTTGCTGACGGTTCAGATGATCCGTTATCCCGACTATATTAACCTGGTCGTAGAAGACGATGGGACCGGATTTGACGGACGGGGGTCGATCGATCAGGTGAAGGGGATGGGGCTGGGGAATATCTTATCCCGGGTAAAGTACCTGAAGGGGGTCCTGGATATCGATTCGAAAGTGGGGGCGGGAACGACAGTGCTGATTGAGATACCGTGTTGATGATGCGGCGATGACTGACGATGCTGACGCTGCTGGCGGGGCGATGACTATTGACACTACCATAAAATTGCTGATTGCGGACGATCATAAAGTGGTGCTGGATGGCCTGGTGGCGCTCCTGCAGGGGGAGCCTACTTTTTCGATCGGGGCGACTGCCTATAACGGCAGGCAGGTGCTGGACCTTATCCGCAGGGATAGCTATGATATTTGTCTGCTGGACATCAATATGCCGGAATTGGATGGGATCGAAACGGCCCGGTTGATCAGGGAAGAAAGGCCGGAGGTCAAGATCATCATCCTAACGACTTATGGGGAGAGGGAGATCATCAACCGGCTCTTGCAGATCGGGGTGGCCGGCTATCTCCTGAAGAATTCCACCCGGCAGGAATTGGTGAGCGCCATCAAAAAAGTAGCAGGCAATGGCTATTATTTCAGTGATGAGGTCCAGGCCAGTATTCTGAATGATTATGCGTTAACGGGCAGGCCGCTTAAAGAAGAAGGGGTTGATAAAGTGACGTTGACGCAGCGGGAAATTGAGATCCTGGGGTTGCTGTCGAAGGAATTTACGAACGAAGAGATTGCTGCACGGCTGAATATCAGTTACCGTACGGTAGAGACCCATCGCAAGAATATGATGCACAAGACAGGCGCCAGTAACCTGGCCGGGCTTGTACGGTATGCATATACCAAGGGTTTGCTGCAATAGGGGAGGCAGGGTGTGGTGCGGCGGGCGTGGCGTGGGTGCTTTTTATTTTGCTTAGTTGGTGCAAGGGATTAAATTGCAGTATGGCGGATTATATTAATTGTCCCAGCTGGTTGCACCGGCTACCTTCCATCTATAAGCTGATCATTAGTCTTGCGGTTGCCACGATTATTTCTGCAGCTTTGATGCCTATCAAGATGGAGAGTATGACGAGGGTCATGATTGGCTGGGATTGCTTCAGCATCAGCATGATGGTATTCAGTGGATTTATCTTTCTGAGCATGCGGCCGAGGCAGATACGGGTGCTGGCCAAGCAGGAAGATGCGGGTAGGATCGTCGTTTTCGGCATCGTGCTGGCGGCCACGATCGGGAGCCTGGTGGGGATCATGCTGTTGCTGGGCAACAAGGACTGGCTGCTGGGAAAGAGAGTTGAAACCTTTATTTATATTTCCGGAGTGATCTGCAGTTGGTTCCTGCTGCATACGATATTCACGTACCGGTATGCCTTGATGTATTATGGCGATCATCCGCTGGACCCCGATCCGCATACGGTGGGGTTGCAAATTCCGAATGAGCTATGGCCGGACTATATTGACTTCGCGTATTTTGCTTTTGTGATCGGGATGACGTTCCAGGTTTCGGACATCGAGATCTCTTCCCGCCACATCCGCCGCGTGGCGCTGGTACATGGGTTAATTTCCTTCCTTTTCAATACGGTGATCGTGGCGTTGACGATCAATGTGGTTGTGGATTTGAGGAGTTAGACAGCGAGGACTTTAATTGTGGCGAATTTGCCATAGTTAATGGATATTACCTGAACTGAGCGGAGACCGTGTAGCACACTTTATTATTGATTTTTCTGAATGTTTCGCCGTTAATCTTGCGGATGCGGCGGAGCCTGCGGCCGGTCATGAGGTTGCCGTCGGCGTCGAAGTATTGCGGTTGGGAGAAATAAGTGAGGATATAATATTTTTTGTTGACGAAGGGAAGGTCGAAGGTTTTTGGCCAGAGGGAGATATAGATCAGAGAGTGCCGGGTCTCGTCTGCATAATAGTCGAGGTGGTTGATCCAGGTGCATTCCATCGAGCGCATATTCTTAATCAGGGTATTGATAGGGGCGGGATTGTAACCGTATTTGAGTAGTGTATCCTGCAGGCGAGGTTCACCGACAGCGAATTCATAAATATAGGTGAGGGTGTCCGTCGATAGTTCGAGCGACACGTGGTCAAAGGGGCGGTCGGTAAATTCGATAGAGAAGGGTTTGGTGTTGTAGGCATCGAGGTAGACCTGTTGCATGCCGTCCAGGGTCTGCCGGTGTTTGTGATAGTAGTTCGTGATGTTGAGGCTGGTGCAGGAGGCTGCAGAGACCAGGATGGCGAAGAGGAAGAGGTGGTATACATGGGGTTGTCTCATGGGATGACAGGTAGTGATTGTTTTATACAGACGGTGACGCCGAAGGTGATCTTCTTCAGAAAGCGCAGGCTGACCTGACGGAGAGTACGACCGCCGTAGTCCCAATAGATGATATCCACCATGTCGGGTTGGTCCGGGAGCTTGTGGATAGCGTCGAGGACGATAAAGTGAGTCGGGAAACGGCCTTTGAATTTGTTATGGTTCTTTTTATGGAGATAGGTATTGTTCACATAAAGATAAGTGAGACCGGTGTGGAGGCATTGGGTAAGGTAGTCATAGAGATCCGGAATATCCGGGCGGATGAGGTCCGAGCCTTTGGCCTGTACATGGTAACCGAACAATTCGCGGATCATGCGATTGAATTTACCGTAGTTGACCGCGGCCCAAAAGGTATCTTCGGCGCCGGGATGGAAGTGACGGGTGAAAAGATTGAGATAGCTTCTGAAATGATCGGCCAGCACCAGGAACCAGAGTTGATCGGCGGGGCGGATATCGAGGATCCCTTTGAAACGGAGGGTGCCTGCGGCCCGGCGGACCGACGGGGAAGGATTGAAATGCGCGCTGCCCCAGGTAGCCTGACCTTCGGAGTAGAGGGTTAGCAGGAAGCGGGTATATCCCAGCGGATCTTCATGCAGGGGAAGGTAGGAGAGGGCGGCGTAACCGCAGAAGTTAGTGTTGGTGCCCTGGTAGAGGGCCAAGGGCGCCATGATATTCGCTTTTAGGTTTGCGATAAACAGGGTGCGGTTGATATTGGGCCAGTAGGCGCTCGAGTCGGGTATTTTGGTTTTAAGAAGGTAGTCGAGGGCTTGATCGCGGGTAGATGAGGCGGGGACGGAGATGAGCGTATCGGATGGGTTGGCGGAAAGGCCGGCTGCATATCCGTGCGGGGCTGAGAGCAGCCCGCAAAGAAGAAGGGTTAAGAAGAAACGGTATGAGGGAGGCACGGCGGTGAAGTGCATCGGCAAAAATAAGGGCAAAAAAAATTTTCTAACTAATATTGCAAACGTACGTTTTTTATCGTACCTTCATTTTATGAAGAAATTCAAAAAGGACCGCGAGGATGGTATCGAGCCGACGAAGTCTGAATTGGCCGTGCTGGAGTATTTGTGGCAGCATGGGCCTTCTACCGTAAGGGTGGTGCATGATGGGTTGAATGAGGGTAAGGAGGCGACGCAATATACGACCACCCTGAAGTTGATGCAGATGATGACGGATAAGGGGATGCTGGAACGGGATGAGACGAATATGAAGCATGTCTACCGGGCTGTCCTGGAGGAAGGGGGTACGAAGGGGCATTTGCTGAGCAAATTTATCGACACGATGTATCAGGGGTCGGTGGAGAGCATGATGATTGCCTTACTGGGAAATGAGCGGACATCCCGGGACGATCTTCAGAAGATGAAAGTGTTGCTGGCTGATATGGAGAAAAAAGCAAAATAATTATGATACAGGTCATTTGCTGGGTATTGATCCATTCTCTTTGGCAGGGTGCTGTGCTGGCGGTTGCGGCAGGGTGTATCCTAGCCGGGACGAGGCGATTGGCTGCCGCGGTGAGATACAGGTTACTAGGCGGGTTGTTGTTCTTGTTCCTGGCGGCCTGTGGGCTGACCTTTTTATACGAGTTGTACCTGGCGGGGGAAATTGGTGGCACCGGAGAGTCGGGGAATACCGCGGTGGCGGACGCTCTGGCGGCAGGATCGGGTATGCTTCGTCGGTATTGCGAGACAAATGCGGGATGGATCGTGTGTGCGTGGTTTGTTGTGGCTGCGGTCAAGGCCGTCCGGATGGCAGGTGGTTGGGGGTATGTGCATGCGATCAGCCGGCATGGTCACACGGAAGCGCCGGAGCAGTGGGTGCAGCTGGTTGCGCGTTGGGCGGGGCAGTTGGAGATCCGGCGACGTATCAGGTTGTTGGAGTCCCGGCTGGTGCAAGCGCCAATGGTGGTGGGTCATTTAAAGCCTATTATTTTTATACCGCTGGGTTTGATCAATCAGTTGCCGCCGGACGAGATAGAGTCAGTGTTGTTGCATGAGCTGGCGCATATCCGGCGTCATGATTACCTGGTGAACCTGATGCAGCAGTTGTCGGAATGTGTGTTTTTTTTCAATCCCGGGTTGTTGTGGGTGTCTTCCTTGTTACGGGAGGAGCGGGAGAATTGTTGTGATGATATTGCGATTGCGCAGACGGGAGACCGGGTTAGGCTGGTGCGGGCGTTGGTGCGCATCAAGGAACATAGTATGGGGGTTGCGGTGGTGGCTTTCCGGCCGGGTGGCAAGCGTCAGTTGTTGCGCCGGGTCCTGCGGATCGCACAGCAGCGCAACCAGGGGCTCAATGGTGGGGAACGGTTCTTTTTAAGTGCGAGCTGCCTGGTAGTGTTGTTATTATTGTTATCGGTTCACCGGGTTGGGGGCGGAGTGATCGCTGAAAGACAGATGGCGGCACAGAGGCAGGTGATGGGTAGTCCTCCGGCGACAATAGTCACAGGGGCGGCGGTTCCGGGGCCGGAGTTGATGGCGGTGTTAAGGGACCGGCAGCAGGTGGCGCAGAACCTGGAATGGGCCGAGCAGCAGTTGACGAGCTTACGCCAGCATAAGGTAAAGACGGGGCAAGTCCCGAAGCGAAGGACGGGGGGTAAGGGAGTGCAGGCGCGGCTGAATCTGTTGCAAGGGCAGCAGGACCGGGAGCAGGCTGAGAGAGAAAGGATGCAGGTTGAGCGTGACAGGCAACAATCCCTGCGGGACCATGCCCAGGCCGAGCTCGACAGAGAGCAGGCTGACCGTGATCGGGTGGAGGCCGAACGGGACAGGCAACAAGCAGATAAGGATCGCGAGCAGGCAGAGCGTGACAGGCAACAGGCTGAGTTGGAAAGACAGCAGGCGGGCAGGCAACGGAGCACAAAGACGACAGCAACGGTTACGACAACGAGTACGACAACGAAAGAATAATCCTCTACTATACGGATCACTTCAACAGGCCGCGGGCGACGGTCCTGGAACCTCTTTGCAGTGGCAAGAGAAATATTTTGCCCGATCAAACACTAAATCAATAAAAAAATGAAAAAAATCAGTATGGGAAGGGTTTTGTTCCTTCTATTAACGTTGATCATTAGCCGAAATTCATTTGGCCAGCATCATGTACAAGGAAATTGGGGAAACACCTATCTCTATTTCGATGATGATTCTTCCTCCGTGCCGCCAAAGACGATAGCCGTTTACAGGAATGAGAATGGGCCGTTGTATACATTGCGCATGGAAGGAGATAAGGTGTTGGATCTTACCGTCGACGGTCACGCGGTCTCTTCGGACAGCATCAACGGCAGCTACAAGGCGGTCATTCAGGAGATTAAGGTCCAGGTGGAACGGGCAAGAGTACAGGCCAGATTAGACCGGCAGCAGGCGGAGCGGGACCGTGAACAAGCGGGACGCGATCGGGAGCAAGCGGAACGCGATCGTGAACAGGCAGAGCGGGACCGGGGGCAATCGGAAAAGGATCGGCAGCAGGCGGGGCGAGACCAAGAGCAAGCGGAACGGGACAGGCAACAGGCAGGGAGGGACCGTGAGCAGGCAGAGCATGACCGCGAGCAAGCAGAGCGGGACCGCAAACGGGCGGCCGAAGACAGGGCTATCATGCAAAGTATTATGGATGACCTGGTCAAGGACGGTTTGGTGCCAGACAAGGAAAGTATCCATTCGCTGAAGATCGATGCGGATGAGTTTTTACTGAACGGCAAGTCGTTGCCGGAGGCGGTCCAGAAGAAATACATTGGCAAATATGTAACTGGAAAGGGGTATTCCATGTCTTACCATAATGAGGATTGACGACAGTCCGGGCAGGCCGTATCGGGTTGAGCACGGTAATTGAATGATAAAGGGTAGAGGGGCGCTCGTTGCCATTGAGTACGAGAGGGTTGTGAGCCGGAGGGAGGGGTTTCAGGCTGGTAAAGGCCTCCTATGCTGTCCGATTATGATACAGTAAACTGTACGCTGGCGGACAAAATGCTATAGGGGAGTAGCTGCAAGGGGAGTGATGCAACATTTTTTTTAAGGAGCGCGACTATTAGTCTTCAAAACCAATCAATCAGCTAATATGAAAAGAATCTTGTTTTCACTGGCCTGCGGCTTACAGGTGTTGACCGCGGTGGCGCAATCGGGCGATGAGTCGCCTTTTGTGACGAAGTCTTTTTCCAGGGAATCTGTCAAACAGCTAGAGGCCCGAACTTCCGGCGGAAATATTTCCGTTGCCGGCGAGGCCAGCGGCGATGCCAAAGTCGAAGTATATGTGCATGGCAATAATGGATGGGGGCATGGCTTGTCCAAGGAGGAGATCCAGAAGCGGCTGGATGAGGAGTATGATCTGACCCTTGGGGTGGAGAACGGCACGCTGAAGGCGATTGCCAGGCACAAAGAGCATCTTGACAACTGGGGGCGTAATGGGCTATCCATTTCTTTCCGGATCTATGTGCCGGAGTCTGTGTCATCGGAAGTACATACGAGCGGAGGGAATATTCATCTCAGTGATCTTTCCGGGTCGGAGAATTTTGCCACCAGCGGCGGCAATATGGATATAGACCATTTGACGGGCAAGATCGACGGGAGTACTTCGGGTGGTAATGTGGCTATTGCGAATTCCAAGAATGAAATCGATCTTCGGACCAGCGGTGGCAACATGCATGCCACGCATTGTGAAGGAACGATCCGTATGGGCACTTCGGGTGGCAACATGGTGTTGGACGATGTAAAGGGAGATATTCATGCGACTACTTCTGGCGGTCAGGTAGAGGGCCAGGACATTGCCGGCGAGCTGCGCACGTCGACATCGGGTGGAAATATCCGGCTTAGCAATCTTTCCTGCAGTCTGAGCGCCTCTACCAGTGGCGGCAGCATCGATGTCGATCTGAAGACGATGGGAAAATATCTTGACCTGTCGAATTCAGGTGGAAATATTGCAGTTGAGATGCCGCAGGGGCTGGGAATGAGCCTGACTGTGTCGGGCGAGCGGGTACATACTTCCAAGCTGGAAAACTTCAGCGGTGACATCGACAAGCATAGCATTGCGGGCACGATGAACGGTGGCGGTATACCAGTGAAGGTTAGGGGTAGTGGCGGAAATGTGGAGTTGACTTTCCGGTAGGAAATAACCGATGAAAAATAGCTGTAAAAAAACCCCGGTCGTCTGACCGGGGTTTTGTGTATTTACTGATTGGCTGTCGGTGCGGAGCCCGCGGCGGCCGGGTTGAAGGCCAGTTCGTTCTGCGGTACGTCCCAATAGTCTACGAAATCGTAATTGATAAAGCAGGGCAGGATAGTAGCGGGGGTAGAGCCACCGCCGATCAGGCTGCCGGGGACGAGTACGTTGGCATTGGCCCTGCCGCCGCCTGAAGAGGCGGGAGCGGTGATGCCCCAGCGGCGGGCGTCATACCAGGCCACGCCACGATCATAGAGGCCGATGCGTCTTTCGCTGTGTAGCTGGGCGACGGCGGAGTCCAGGGTAAGGCCGTGGCTGGCGGCAGGTGGCAGACCGGCATTCTGATAGGCCCTGACCTGGTCGATAATGGAGAGGCCCTGGCTGATGTTGCTGAGGTAGATATCCGCCTCAGCGATCATGAGGGCATTCTCTTCATAGGTGGGCGCAATGGGGCAATAGCCCATTTGTTCATTGGTGGCGAAGGAGCCCCCGTCCTCGATATAGGTAGGGATATAGCGTGTTCCGAACTGGATGCCGCGGCTGCGGACATTGACGATGGAGCCGCCGGGGTAGAGGCCGAAGTTTTTGGTGAAGCGTGCATCGCCCGGCTGGAAGTCCTGGATGAGCCGCTCGCTTACAAATGTCAGGGCTGTTTTGGCGTTATCCAATTCATAAGGATGAAATGGGTACGTCAGTGTGACGGGATCTGACAGATCGTTGACATCGCCGGGCGTCATGCCCCATTCCAGGGTATAGTCGCCTGCTACCATGCCGGAGTCAGCCAAGTTGAGAATCGTATTCCAGTCGCTGGCGCCCATGGCAGCCACTTTATGGTTGGCGAGCTCATTCCGGGCTTCGAATGTATGGATCTGGCGGCCCCACATGGCCGGGGTGATGATCTGGGTATTTTCGTTGAAGGTGGGGATGATAGCCTCGAAGGTAGCGTCATAGTCTGCGTCTTCGGTAATGCTGTTGAAGAGGGTAAGCGCCTGGCTGAAATTGGCGTTGGCATCGGCGAGGATCGCGGAATTTGCAAGATAGACGTTGCTCGTCAGGCCGAGGTTGGTGCTATCGGGTGAATCGTCGATCAGGGCGGCGATGTACATCGAGCCGAGTTTGGAGTAGCAGTAGCCTTTCCAGTAGTAGGCCCAGGCTTGCAGCAGTTTCTTCTTGGTGACTGCATCGCCGCTGAGTACGAGGGAGGGATTGTTGAGGGCTCCGAGCAGGGTATTAGCCTGAGAGTTGACGTAATAGAACACGTCCCATTCCCATTGGATAGCATTGCCGTCACCGGCGGTGCGGGTATTTTCGGCCTGTAGGATATCCAGTTGCGTGGCGTAGCCGGAAGGATTGGGGACGACTGTATTGTAGGGGGCTGGCAGGGTGATGCTGGCCACGTTCATCGGGTAGCGGCCGCCATAGTTGGAATAGGGGGAAAAGTTTTCGTCGCCCATATTGCTTTCGATCAACCATTGCAGATCGAAGAAATTGAGGTCGCCATCACCGGCCTCGTAGGCGATGAATTTTTCATACATACCCATGGCGAAGGCGTCGATACCGCCTTCCGTGATGAGCGATGCGCCGGGGGTGGGGGCGTTGGGATTCGGCAACTGCAGGATGGCCTTCTTACAAGCACCCAGGAAGAGGGCCGGGAGGAGCAGGATAACGCTGTATTTTATAAGCTTCATATATTATTCTGATTAAGAGTGATCAATTAAAAACCGACGTTGAGACTGAACTGATAGGACCGCAGGTTGGGTGTACCGAAATAGTCTACCCCGGAAAAAGCTCCTGTCCTGGAATGTGACAGGTCGTTGCCCTGGCTGCCATAGGCTCCGGTGTTTTCAGGGTCCAGTCCGTCATATTTCGTCCAGGTCATCAGGTTGCGACCTGTTGCCGTGACCGTGAGGCGTTTGATCGCCCGACTGTTGACGACAAACCTTGACAGGTCATAGATCAGGGACAGGTCCCTCAGGCGGATAAAAGATCCGTTTTCGACAAAGGGAGAGGCCGGGTTGACCAGGTTGTAGAGGCTCTGGTAGTAATTGACGAAAGAACCGGTATTGCCTGCGATGGTGACGGGTTTGTCGAAGTCCTTCGAGTTGGCACCCATACCGCCGGAACCCCCGACCGGGGTATATAGCCATTGCTTGGTGGTATTGTAGATGCTGTTGCCGTGGATCCAGTCGAACTGGAAGGAGACTGTTAAGGTCTTGAACAGCGTGACACGATTGGTTAGCGAGGAGATGAAGTCAGGATAGGCATGACCGTCGACAGAGAGATCGTTTGCCGCGGTATACATAATCATGTTGGTTGACTTGTTGGTGACATAACCGGTGCTGGATATGGCGTATTGACTTTGCTGGCTGGCGGAGATGTAAGGTGTTTTCCCGTCCGGCTCCAGTTGGCCAAGGCTTTTCAGCGGTGTCTGGACATAGAACAGGCCGATCTGTTTGCCCTGGATGACTGCGAAGCCGCCATTGATGATATCCTGGCCGTTTGAGATCTTGGTGACGATTGCCCTGGAATAGCCCCAGCGTGCGCTGACGTTCCAAGTGACTTTGGGGCCGTTGTAGACCGTAGCATCCAGGGAAAGGTCTATGCCATGAGAGACGATGGTGCTGAGGTTATCCAGACGGGAAGCGTAGCCTGTGGAAGGCGCTACGTCGGCGTTCTGGTAGATTTCTTTGGTTTCCCTATGCCAGTAGGAGCCGCTGAACACAGCCCGGTCAAGCCATTCGCCCTGAAAAGGCTTGAAGGTAGCGTCTGTACCGATCTCCAACTCGTAGTTCGTTGCCAGGTGCAGGCTGTCATTGGTGGCCTGGCTGGGCAGGGATATGGAGTTGCCGTTGCCTAGTGCTGCGGAGGTGAATGTCAATTGCCGGTCATAGGGGAAGGGTTGGATACCAGCGGCGCCATAGGCGGCCCGCACTTTCCAGTCCGGTAGCCAGGATTGCTGACCGGGCATCAGTTCGGAGGGCCGGAAATAGACAGTGCCGCGGGGAAAGGTAGCTGCTTTGTAAGCGGCACCGAAGGCGCTGCCATAGTCAGATCGGACGCCGCCGGAGATGCCGAACAGGTTGGCGTAATCGATGGTCTGATTGATCAGCCAGCCATAGGTAATGGCCGTCGAGTAATAATCTCCGCTGTTCTTGGTCGTCGCGCCGGTGATGGTAGCCGGGGGGTAGATTGGCAGACCGATACCCTCTGAAAAATATTGCTCATAGTTATATTTACGATAATCGTAGGCCACCTGAGTGGTCGTCCTGATGGGCAGGTTGGAGTGGAAATCCTTTTGGAAATCTGTCCGGAAGAAGCCGGAAAAGAGGCCGTTCTGATTGAACTCCCGCGAGAAGGTCTGCTTGAGATCGCCGTCCTCGTTGGGCCCCCAGTACTGTCCTGCCTGGACAATTTCGCTCTGGTTAACATACAAGTCGG
>Ga0302314_10013777_pt1 | contig 13873 bp, 15 predicted proteins | sample III_Palsa_N2_3_FD_200533 | JGI IMG/M metagenome (GOLD analysis project Ga0302314, IMG submission 200533) | Peat permafrost microbial communities from Stordalen Mire near Abisko, Sweden - III_Palsa_N2_3 | ecosystem: Environmental > Terrestrial > Soil > Palsa > Peat permafrost | place: Sweden... | reverse complement strand
CACGAGGTGGTCTGCGGCGACCACGACATCGCCGCGCTGGTACCCGACCCGGACGGTGGCCTGCTCGGCTTCGACACGGCGGTGCGGCTCGCGCTGAAACGGGTCCGCGAAGCCGATGTGCAGACCCGCTGGTCCTCGGCCGCGCTGCCGGGCGCCCCCAGCGACCCGCTGCCGACCGACCCGGACTGGGCCGGTGGCAGCCTCTACCAGGACACCAGGGAACTCGCGGTCGGCGCCCCGGCGGCCGAGGTGTGGCGGGTGATCGAGAGCATCGGTGGCGACAACGGCTGGTACTCCCTCCCGTTGGCCTGGGCCGTGCGCGGCTGGCTGGACCGGCTGGTCGGCGGCGTCGGTCTGCGGCGCGGCCGACGCGACCGCGACCGGCTGCGGGTCGGCGACTCACTGGACTTCTGGCGGGTCGAGGAGATCGTCCCGGGACGGCTGCTGCGGCTCCGCGCCGAGATGCGGCTGCCCGGCCTGGCCTGGCTGGAGTTGTCCGTCGAACCGGACGCCGACGGCGGCAGCCGCTACTGCCAGCGCGCCCTGTTCCATCCGCGCGGTCTGGCCGGACACCTGTACTGGTGGAGCGTCAGCCCCTTCCACGCGGTGGTCTTCGGCGGCATGGCCCGCAACATCACCGCCCGGGCGACACCCCGGCCGGTCCGCTAGACCGGCCGCGCCGAGCGCTCACCGGCTCAGCCGGGGACGAGGAGCAGTCCGCCGACGAGGACGAACATGGCGAGTCCGCGCCCGAGCCGACGAGGAACGCGACCGAGAGCAACCAGACGGCGAACGCGCCGAGCAGCAGGGCCGGCGGCCCTGCCTGGGTGACCGGGAGGCGTAGCCGCAGCCGGTCGGGGAGTGGCCCCGGTGCTGCGGTGGTCGTGGCCGATCGGTCGTCGGCGGCACCGCTGCGGGTGAGCCACCAGTCGTGGATGACGGTGGCCTTGGCGTCGAACGTGCGGTCCCAGGCGAGGAAGCCGGTGGTGGGCGCCCGTAGCGGCGTGTGGCGTCCGTCCGTCTCGTAGAGCACGACCCGGCGGCTGCCCATGCCGAAGCCCTCGGTCTGGACGGCGGCGACCTGCGACCAGCGGATCGTGCGCGGCCGCAGGCTGTGGACATGGGCGGCTTCGGGGGTGAGGGTGACCCCGAACCACCACAGGGTCCGGTCCAGGAGATTCTCGATGCCGAGCATGCTCAGGGGGACCAGCGCCATCAGCCGTTGGGGCCAGGTCGCACGGAGGCGGACCCGTTCCCCGTCACCGGCCTGATGCCGCACCCCGCCCCGAACCGGGTCACAGGCCGAGCCTTCGCACGATGTGCGGCGGGTTGACCAGGGTCCGGTCGGCGATGGCCTCGACGAAGGCGGCGGTGATCGGGTCAGGGCGCACCCGGGTGTAGACCGACAGCGGGCGCCGAACCGGTGGGTCGGGGCGCAGCACGGTGCCCTCGAACTGTCGGGGGATGTTGTTCCCGGGCACCAGGGCCAGGCCGAGGCCGGCCAGGGCGAGATTGATCGCGGAGGGGCTCTGCTCGGTTCTGACGGCGACGCGCGGTTCGAAGCCGGCGTCCCCGCAGGCGCGGTTGAGGATCTCGGACAGGCCGCTCTGCGGGATGAAGTGGACCCACTCGTGTTCGGCGAGGTCCGCCGTCCGGACCCGGTGGGAGTCGGTGGGCAGTTCGGCTCCGGGCGCGGCGACGATGACGAACTCCTCGGTCCCGATCTCGCGGACGGGGCCGTCCCAGCCCGGGGGCGTGGGGCCCACGGCCAGGTCGGCGTTGCCCGCCTCCATGGCCGCGACGAGGTCGTCGCTGTGGCGGAACTCGACCAGCTGGACCCTCAGTTCGGGGTAGTGCGTGCGCCAGGTGCGCAAGGCCGGGGGCAGGATTCCGGTGCTGATGGAGAAGAGCGTCCCGACGTGCAGTTCCCCGGTCGCGATGCCGGAGGCCCGGCGCCCGGCACTGCCGGCACGTTCCGCGTGGGCGAGGCTGGCCCGCGCGTGGGGCAGCATGGTCCGGCCGGCCGGGGTGAGCCGGACCCTTCGCGGCAGGCGTTCCAGCAGCGGGCCGCCCAACTCGCGCTCCAGGGCCTGGATCTGGTGGGACAGGCCCGGCTGGGAGACATGCAGCAGCTGGGCCGCGGCCGTGAACGAGCCCTCGTCGACGACGGTGACGAAGTATTCGAGCTGACGCAGCGACACTGCCATGCACGCAGGTTATCACTGCGAGAACATCCATTTGTTGGACGTCTGGGTAAATTCCGCGCAGGATTGCGTCCAGGCACTGGCCCCGCCTGCCGCGGCATTCAGCCGCACAGATTCGGACCCTCATCCAGGGAGATGGTATGAGTAACATTCGCGTGCTGTGCCTCCACGGCTACCAGGGGAGCGGACGCATTCTGCGTGAGCAGATGAAGCCGCTGACCGGAGAACTGACGGTACCGGTCGAGTTCGTCCATATCGACGCCCCGTCCCTCGGTGGAGGGGATTTCGGGTGGTGGCACCAGGGATTCCGCGGCTGGGAGAGAACCCGCGACTGGATGATCGGGTTCTTCGGGGAGCAGCCGCCCTTCGACGGGATCTTCGGCTTCAGCCAAGGAGCAGCCCTGGCTCCGCTGCTGGTCGGGATGAGGGGCATCGGGGAGACGCCGCCCGGGCCCCTGAGTTTCGAATTCGCGGTGATGGTCGGTGGCTTTCGTAGCGACTCGGCCGTGCACGCACGGCTGTACGGCGGAACCGAGAACTACCAGCTGCCCTTGCTCCACATCATGGGACGATCGGATTCGGTCGTCCCGACCGCCGACTCGCGCGTCCTGGCCCGGCAGTTCAGTGCCCCCGTCGTGCTCGAGCATTCCGGGGGCCACATCATTCCCTCGGCGCCGTCGATACGCGACAGCGTCGAACTCTTCTTCCAGCGCATGGCCGGGTGATTTCCGCCGGAGACTTTCCGGCCGCCCGTTGTATTCACGCCCACTCGGAAGGACCCTCCTGTCATGCCCCGCCCCACGTTGACGTTCGCCGCCACCGCTGTCGCCCTGGCGACGACGGCCTGCGCCCTGGTCGGCTTCACCGCAAGCGGATCGGCGACCACCCGCACACACCCAGCCGCAGCCACAGCCGCGCACACCCGCGTCGAACGGCCCGACCCCTATGCGTTCCTGCCGAAGGTGGCCTCCTTCCGTCTTTCGAGCACAACGGTGGCCGACGGGAAGCCGCTCCCCACCGCCCAGCTCTCCGGAATCCTCGGTGTGCCCGGCGGCAGGGACATCTCCCCGGAACTGGCCTGGTGCGGCTTCCCGGCCGGGACGAAGAGCTTCGTGGTGTCGATGTACGACCCCGAGGCGCCCACCGGCAGTGGCTTCTGGCACTGGGTGGTGGCTGACATCCCCGCGTCGACCACCTCCCTGCCGGAGAACGCCGGTGCGCTCGGCAGCAGGGCCCTTCCCCCCGGAGCTTTCCAGCTCAACGCCGACGCCGGCACACCGCGGTACATCGGCGGCGCCCCGCCGGCGCACTCCGGCATCCACGACTACTACGTCACGGTCACCGCCCTCGACATCCCCAGGACCGGCCTGAACGCCACCACCAGCGGCTCGCTGCTCGGCTTCACCATCGACAGCCACACCCTCGCCCGGGCGACGATGGTGTTCCCCACCGCCGCCCACTGACAGAACGCCCCCGCGACGGCCCGGGCCGTCGCGGGGGCACAATTTCATCGTTCCGGAGCGGCGCCCGGTGTTCGGGCTTGCCGCACCTGGTCGTAACCATTACGGTTACTACGAGAAGGTGAGGAGGCAGATGAGCGCCAACAGCAGACTGACCGTCGCCGCACACGCCCTGACCTGGATCGGGCTGTACCAGCGCCGCGGACATGAGGTCGCCACCTCGGAGCAGATCGCGACGAGCGTCAACACGAATCCAGTGGTGATCCGTCGACTGCTGGCCGAGCTGCGGAAGGCCGGTCTGGCCGACTCGCGCAGGGGTGCCGGTGCCGGCTGGACACTGTCGCGGGAACTGTCGGCGATCACCCTGCTCGATGTCTACGAGGCCGTGGAGCCGGGACCGGTCTTCGCCCTGCACCGGTCGGTGCCCGACCCGGAATGCGTCGTGGGCCACGGCATCGGACCTGCGATGACGGCCGTCTATGACGGGATCGAGGCCACTTTGCGCAAGGAGCTCGGGCGGACCACCCTCGAAGACGTGCTGCGGGACGTACTGAAGGCCGCCTAGCCCCGGCCGTCGCCTTCCCCGACCGCGGGAGCCGTTTTCTGTGGTCATGAATGTCTGTGGTCATAAATGTAACCAACATAGTTACGTCAAGGATCGGAAGAATCCCATGGGACAGCTGGACAACAAGACCGCCCTGGTGACCGGGGCCTCCACCGGCATCGGCCTGGCCGTGGCCCGCCGGTTCGCCGCCGAGGGAGCGACGGTGTATCTGACCGGCCGCCGCACGACCGAACTGGAGGCCGCTGTCGAACAGGTCGGCAGCCGCGCCATCGGTATCCGGAGCGATGTGTCGGACCTCGGTGACCTCGACCGGCTCTTCGCTGAGATCACCGAGCGCAGCGGCCGGCTCGACATCGTCGTGGCCAACGCCGGCGTCGGGGACTTCGGCCCGCTCGGCGCGATCACCGAGGAGGAGTACGACCGCACCACCTCCATCAACCTCAAGGGGACCGTGTTCACCGTCCAAAAGGCGCTCCCGCTGCTGTCGGCCGGTGCCTCGGTGATCCTGCTCTCCTCCAGCGCGGCCCTGCGCGGCGCCCCGGGCCTGGGTGTCTACGCCGCCACCAAGGCCGCGATCCGCAGCCTGGCCCGCACCTGGGCCGCTGAACTCGCCGGGCGCGGCATCCGGGTCAACGCCCTCACCCCGGGCCCCGTCGCCACCCCCGGCGGCGACGAGGTGCGGGCCGTACTCCAGCAGAGCGATCAGGCCGCAGCAGCCGGGGAGTCCGCCGCGCCGACCCCGCTCGGCCGCCTCGGGCGCCCCGACGAGGTCGCCGCGACCGCCCTCTACCTCGCCGGGGACCAGAGCTCGTTCACCACCGGCGCGGAACTGCTCGTCGACGGCGGCGCCACCCAGCTCTAGGCCATTCGGGGCCGGTGGGGCGGGACGCTGTGGACCCTCCCGTTGGGGGAGGCCTTACGTTCGTCTCACCGGCCACAATCGCGCCAGACTGGAGAACGCAGTGACATCCGTATATGACGATCGCTACGAGGCCCTGGAGCCGTTCTTTCGGATCATCATGGAGGGACTGGGCGGCCTGGTGGACGGCGAGCACTTCTTCGACATCCTGGCGGAGGACGTCGTCACCGAGTTCGTGGTCACTGTTCCTGGCTACCCGGCAAGGGTGGAGGGGCGGGAGGACCTGGCTGCGCTGTACCGCGGATACGGGGACGCCATCATCCTGGACCACTCCGGCGACCTGGCGGTCCACCGCGACCGCGAGACCTCGACCGTTGTCCTCGAATACGCCGTCCAGGGCCACTTGACGCTCACCGGACGCCCGTACGAGAACCGCTTCGTCTCCGTGATCACGATCCAGGACCGCGCGGTGACCCACTGGCGCGACTACCTGGACTCCTACGCGGCCGTCCAGGCCCTCGGCGTTGGGGGCTAGGCCCAGATCGAGGCCGGATCCGCCGGCTGCTCCTGAGTGGCCAGCGCCCAGGCACGGCTGGTGAGTCGGTCCACGGTGGCGCCGTCGGCGCGGGCCGTGCGCATGGTCTGCGGGTCGAAGACGGGGCCGAGCGGGTCGCGGGCGTACTCCTCGCCCAGCATGTAGGCGGTGGCCTGCTCCGGTGCGGGGAAGTTGTCGCTCTGGAACTCCACGAAGTTGCCGTCCGGGTCGCGGTAGTACAGGGAGGTGGTCACCCCGTGCTGGACCGGCACCTTCGGCCGCAGCCCGCGCCCGGCCAGCTCGGAGTACCGGTCGAGCAGGTCGTCCAGGCAGTCGAAGGTGAACGCCATGTGCTGCATCCCGGCCGCCAGCGGCGACTTCGGCTCCACCGGGAACGGCGGCTGCACCAGGGCGATCCGGTGATGCTCCTGGTCGTAGGTCAGGAACGCGAAGCCGTCGCCCTCGACCACCACGTGGGCGTCCAGCAGCGCGCAGTACCACTCGCGCATCTCCGCCAACCTGCCGGTCTGCAGGACGACATGGGCCAGCTTCGGCTGAACCGCCATGGTGGACTCCTTCGTTGGGTGCTTCCTGCTTTGTCTGTCCCCGGTCCTGCCCGGCGAACCCCTACGCGGTGGCCGATTCGGGCTCCGACGGGACCGGCACCGCGGCCTCGGCGCGCCGGGTGAGGCGGGCGCCGATGCCCAGCTGCGCCGCTGCCGCGGCCAGGCCGACGACCAGGCAGCCGATCCAGAGCGGTGCCGCGCCCCAGGTGTGGATCACCGATCCGCCGATCAGCGGGGCCACCACCGCCGATCCCGTCCAGGCGACTTGATACAGACCCTGATAGCGGCCGCGCAGGTGCTCCGGGGAAATGCGCGCCACGAGCGCGAAGCTGGTCGGCGTGTTGCCGATCTCGCCCATGGTCCACACCACGATGGAGAGCCCGTAGATCCAGGCCGAATGGCCGAGCAGCAGGGCTGAGTAGCCGATCCCGATCAGTGCCGACGAACCGGCGAGCACCCGCGACTCCGGGAAGCGCTTGTAGAACCGGGTGAGCGGAAGCTGCACCGCGGCGATCACGATTCCGTTGAGCGCGACCACCCGCCCGAACGTGCTCGGTGAGAACCCGTCATGGCCCATCGCGATGGGCAGACCGCTTTCGGACTGCGACAGGATCGTGAGCACCAGGAACTCGGCGGCGACGAACGCGACGAAGGTCCGGTCGCGCAGGACGGCGCCGAATCCCTCGCCCTCCTCGGTCTCGGTCGGCAGCGCGGCCGGGCGCGGCCGGGGGACCTGGGTCGCGATCAGCGCCGCGCTGATGACGCTGGTGGCGCCGTCCAGCCAGAACAGCGCGGTGTAGCCGGTGATGGAGACGAGGCCGACCGAGAGCATCGCCACGGAATAACCGATGTTGATCGCCCAGAAATTGAGCGAGTAGGCCCTGCCCCGGTCCGGCGGGGGGACCACGTCGGCGATGAGCGCGTTCTGCGCGGGCCGCGTCGCGTTGCTGACCAGGCCGACGGCAAAGGCTCCGAGCAGCAGGGCCCACGGCGAGCGGGCGTAGGCGAGCGCGATCATGCACGCCGCGGTGGCGGCCTGCGCACCCACAAGCGTCGGCTTGTGGCCGAGCCGGTCGGACAGAATGCCGCCGAACGGCCCCGACACGAGCGATCCGATGCCGACGGCCGCTACGACGGTGCCGGCGAGCACCGCACTGCGGTGCAGGTCGCTGGTGATGAAGAACGCGAGCAGTGGCATCACGAAGCCGCAAGCGCGGTTGACCAGTTGAGCGGTCCAGAGCCACCAGAAGCCGCCCGGAAGCCCGCCGAAAGTCGCAACGACCGACGATCGCGCCCTCGTCAGGGTTCTTAATCGCATGCGTTCCCCTCCGTCGTAACTGAGTGGATATTACCTGACGATGTCCCGCTGCCGAATGAATGCCGACCCGAAGGGCCTGACAAAAGGGGCGAATGCGCCCCGCGTGCTGCCCGCTGGCCACCGCCGATTCCAGTCCTGAGGCCGCCGTCGTCCTGATCGTGACGGTGCGCCCCGGTCAGCCGCACACGCTCGATCAACTGCGCTGTCGTTTCCGGCATGCGGAATCATTCGGCGCGAGAGCGCTCATGTTCTGCCAGTGAGGCCGCATCGGCGTGCAGCGAATTTATGCACAAGTGCCTTGCTGTACAAGAGAATTGTTGATCCGTCAGATAGGTTCGGCCGGGTCGGCCGGGATGTTGGTTGCATCCGATCAATGTCTATTGCAATCGATCAATCACTATGGTCTGATGGCATGCAAGTCCTACAAACCGACTTGATCTTACCGACTGTGATGACCAGTCAGCCTTCATTGACGCGGCGATGGAGGAGGGCCGTCATGAGGAGCCTCGCGGCGGAAGTCGTGGCTGTTGCGCGCACCTTCGGTAGAGATGATCTGAGGCAGTTCGGAGGCGAAGAGCGCATGATGGAGATGGCCGATGACCTGCGGGCGGGGAAGGCCGTCAGGTGAACCCGTTGAGGTACTCACCGCGCCTGGTCAAGGCGCTTCCGCCGCTGGATGTGTGCGGCAGGGCGCTGAAGGTGTACGGGATGTTCGCGGAACCGGAGCGTCGCTCCGCCGTCCCGGAGCCGAAGTGGCTGGAGCAGCACGCGGCCTCGGTGCTGAGCGAGTCCCCGCAGGAGGGGGACCACCCGGTCGGGTTCCTGATCCTGCACTACGGGATGGAGGGCGACTACCTGCTGGTGAGCCAGTGGTACGACTCCGACATGCTCAAGCACTGGGTGCGCGGCTCGGTGGTCGACGCCGAGGGGGACACGACGTTCGCTCCGCTCGCCCAGCGGGACCTGATCGCCTGCGTCTGGGAACTGGAGATCATCAAGTTCGAGCGTGACGCCTGGGTGAACACCGTGCTGGCGCAGGGCCGACTCGACCAGGCCTCGCTGGACGCGTACCTGGGCACGACCTTCTCGGGGTGGGTGTGAGCCGCGACATCGAGGTGCAGTCGATCGAGCCGGGCCACCTGGACGCACTGCTGGAGCTGTGCCGCGAGCACGCCGCGTACGAGAAGGCGGACTTCCGCGACAACGGCCAGGTCGAGCGCTGGCGTTCGGCGATGTTCTCGGAGCAGCCGGTGCTGCACGGCTGGATGGCGACGGACGGCGGGGAGCCCTGCGGCTTCATGACCGTCACCACCGACTTCGCCACCTGGAGCGCCGAACGGTTCGCCTACATGGACTGTCTCTACCTCCGGGAGCCGTATCGCGGGATGGGCATCGGCCGCATGTTCCTGGAGCGGCTGCGGGAGTTCTCGGCCGCCCACGGATGCGGCTGGGCCGAGTGGCAGACGCCCACCGACAACGAGCTCGGCATCGGCTTCTACCAGCGAATGGGCGCCGGGGCCAAGACCAAGTTCCGTTTCCACTACGACGTCGGGGTGCGTGGCGTCTCGTGACGAGGAGTTCTGTACCGATGGCTTCGCCGACCTCACTGCCACCGTGGTCGCTCGACCCCGCCGACCAGGCCAACCCGCCGCCGGCGCTCGGCGACCTCGTCCGCGCGGCGGCGAGCAACTGGCCGGACCGCCCAGCGGTCCACGACGGACGGAGCGGCCTCACCTTCGCCGAGCTGGAGCAGCAGGCCCGGGCGCTCGCGGCCTGGCTGGCCGGGCAGGGGGTCGGCCCGGGTGACCGGGTGGCGGTCCTGGCCGAGAAGTGCGCGGTCATGCCCGTCCTGGCCATCGGGATCTGGAAGTGCGGCGCTGTCTATGTCCCGCTCGACGCCACGCAGCCGGTCCCGCGGCTGCGCGGCCTGCTCGGCCGGCTGCGGTCGCGGGTCGTGATCGCGCTGGACGACCGGGAACCGGCGGTCGACGGCGTCCGCTGGGCGGGCCGGACCCGGCTGGACGCGATCCTGTCGGAACCGGCCCCGGACCGGCCGGTGGTGGCGCACCGGCCCGAGGACACGGCCTACATCATCTTCACCTCGGGGTCCACGGGAGAGCCCAAGGGCGTCGAGATCAGCGTCGCCGGCCTGGTCGCGTACTTCGGGAACCACAACCAGGTGCTCCGGTTCACGCCGGACTCGCGGGTGTTCAGCCTGTCCCCGTTCCACTTCGACGTGTCGATCGAGGACACGCTGCTGCCCCTGTCCCTGGGCGCGTTCGTCCACCAGTTCCGCGGCGTCCACGCCGGTGCCATCATGCGCGCGGTCATCATGCGCGAGCGGATCACGCACCTGATCGCGGTGTCCACGCTGCTGACCATGATCACAGAGGGCGGGCGCCAGGTCACCAGGGAGAAATTCCCCTGCCTGGAGATGGTGATGACGGGCGCGGAGGTCTGCGACCCCGGTGTCATCAACATCTGGAAGAGCAGCCTTCCCGAGGTGCGGGTCATCAACGCCTACGGCCCGACCGAGGCGACGATCGTCTGCGTCACCCATGAGATACCACGGGCCGACCCGGGGCGGACGAGCTCCTACCCCATCGGCCGACCCCTGCGCGGCGTGGCGGCGCGGATCGTGGACGACGGGGCCGAGGTCCACGAGCACGGCCGGGCCGGGGAGCTGTGGATCGGCGGCGAGCAGGTGATGCGCGGCTACTTCGGCCAGCCGGAGGAGACCGCCCGGCGCCTGGTCGAGCTGGACGGCGTCCGCTACTACCGCACGGGCGACATGTGCAGCTACGACGAGGACGGCAACATCGTCTTCAGCGGCCGGAACGACGACGAGGTGAAGCTGGCCGGCCGCCGGATCCACCTGGGCGAGATCCGGCAGACCGCGCTGAGCTGCCCGGGCGTCGAGCGGGCGGCCGTCGCGCTGGTCCCGCGCCACGGCCACGACGTGATCGCCCTCGTGGTGCTGGCGCCGGAACAGGCGGTGGTGGCCGACGTGGAGAAGCTGCTGGCGGACCTGCTGCCCGAGTACATGCGCCCGGCGGTCGTGGCCTGGTCGCCCGTGCTCGCGGTGTCCTCGACGGGCAAGACGGACGAGGGCCGCCTGATGCGCCGGCTAGCCGAGGCGGCCCGGGAGTCGGGCGCCACCCACTTCGTGCTCTCGCCCGCCGGGGATTTCCAGCCCGTCGACAGGGTCGGCCATGCCTGACCCGGCGGGGCGGACCCTGAACGTCGAGTTCGGCCGGCTGGCCGCCGCCAGGAAGATCATGGCGGTGCCGGTGTCCACCGGCTCGCTCGCCGAGGACCGGGCCAACGCCGAGCGGTGGATCTCCCGCTTCGGAAGCGTGGTCGAGCCGGACGACGGCGCGTCGGTCGACGCGGGTGAGCACTCGGTGATCATCCGACCGGCACAGGAGGCCGCGGACAGCCCCTGGATCATGTACATCCACGGCGGCGGGCTGGTCTACTACTCGACGGCCGTCTTCCAGCCCTTCCTGCGCGCGCTGGCGGGCGCCCTGCGGGCGCCGGTGGAGGCGTTCGACTATCTGAAGGCGCCGGAACACACCGCCGAGCAGTCGGTGGAGCAGCTGACGAGCCACATCGCGGCACGGTGCCGCACCTTGACGGGCCGTCAGCTGATCCTGGCCGGGGACAGCGTCGGCGGGCTGCTCGCGCTCTACCTCAGCCTGCGGGTACTGCCCGGGGTCTTCTCGCGCATCGTGCTGATCTACCCGGTGCTCGACCTGCGGACGGAGCGCGAGTCCTACCGGATGTTCGGTGAGGGCTACTTCCTCGACCGCGACCGCATGCGGCTCTTCAGATCGGTACTGAACCCCTTCTTCTCGGGACGCGACTTCGATCCGCTGGACCTGCCGGAGAGTGATCTGGCCCGGCTGCCCGCCTGTTCGATCGTGACGGCCGGCTGCGACGTGCTCCGTGACGAAGGACTCGCCTGGGTGGAGCAGCTGACCGACAGGTCGGTCGGCCTGCGGCACCAGCACTTCCCCGGTCTCCCGCACGATTTCTGCCTGTATGCCGGAAAGCTGGATTCAGCCAGGAGTGCCGTGGCCGAGATCGCCATGAACGCATTTCATCCCGAGGAGACGCATGTCCAGTGACTGATCGGATTAATGGCGGCCGGGGAGTTGTCGAACTCTTGACAGTCGATCTCGTCAGTCATTAAAGTTACCACACGAAATACAAGCAAAGGGCAGGAATAGCAATGGTAGTCAAAGCTGAGGCGGTAGCATTACCACCATGGTCGATTGATCCTGCCGACAAAACCAGCCCGGCACCCGCTCTCGGTGATCTGCTTGTGGCTCCGGCCCTCAATTGGCCGGACCGTACCGCGATCAGCGACGGAGATATCAGTTACACGTTCGCCCAGCTGGAGCAGGGCGCCCGGGCGGTTGCCGCCCGGCTGGCCGGGCAGGGGGTCGGCGCGGGGGACCGGGTGGTGGTCCTGGCCGAGAAGCGGGCAGTCATGCCGCTGCTCGCCATCGCCATCTGGAAGTGCGGAGCCGTCTACGTCCCGCTCGACGCCGCCGAGCCGGAGGCCCGGCTGCGAGGACTGCTCGCGCGGCTGCGGCCGGTGGTCGTGATCACGCCGGGCGACCGGGATCCGGTGGTTCCCGCCGACGGCCGCCTGGGCAGGGAACAACTGGACGGGATCCTGTCCGGGCCCGCGGCCGCCCATGCCACCGTGGCCCATCGACCGGAGCAGGCCGCGTACATCATCTTCGCCGCCGGCCCGACCGGTGAGCCGCAGGGGGTCGAGAACAGCGCGGCCGCCCTGCTCGCCTACTTCGGCAACCACAACCAGGTGCTCCGCTTCACCCCGGAGTCCCGCGTGCTGAGCCTGGCGCCCTTCCATGTCGACGTGTCGCTGGAGGACACGCTGCTTCCCTTGTCGCTGGGAGCCTTCGTCCACCAGTTCCGCAGTCTCCCGGCCGGGGCCGTCATGCGCGCGGTGATCGCCCGTGAGCGGATCACGCATCTGATCGCGGTCTCGATGCTGCTGGCCATGATCACCGGGGACGGGCGGCAGATCACCCCGGCCAAGCTGGCCGGCCTGGAGCTGGTGATGACGGGCGCCCAGGTCTGCGACCCCGCTGTCCTGCGCATCTGGACCCGGCAACTGCCGCGGACCCGTGTCGTGCAGGCCTTCGGTCCGCCCGAGGCCACGGTCTTCAGCCTGACCTACGAGGTAGAGCCGGAGGCGGCGGAACGCATGACCGCCTGTCCCGTCGGCCGCCCGCTGCGGGGCACGCGGGCGAAGATCGTGCGGGACGGGGTCGAGGTCCACGAGCCGGGCGCGCAGGGAGAGCTCTGGGTCGGCGGCCCACAGGTCATGCGCGGCTACTTCGACCAGCCCGAGGAGACCGCCCGGGTGGTCGTCGACCTGGACGGGACCCGCTACTTCCGGACCGGGGACATCTGCAGCTACGACACGGACGGCACCATCGTGCTGCACCGGCACGGTGACGAGCGGATCACCTGGCTGGCGGGCCGCCGCAGCCACCTCGGCGAGATCCAGCGGGCTGCCCTGAGCTGTTCCGGTGTCGACCGGGCGGTGGTCGCCGTGGTCGAGCGCAACCAGCGTGACGTGGTCGCTCTCGTCGTCGTGTCCGGGGCGCGACGCGTTGCCGCCGAGGTGGCGCAGCACCTGCGCGAATTCCTGCCCGAATACCTGCGCCCGACCCTTTTGGCCTGGTCGCCCACGGCATCGGCCACATCGACCGCGGAGCCCGACGAACGGCAATTGATTCGACGGCTCGCGACCGCGGCCCAGCAATCGAACTCCAACCATTTCGTACTGTCGGCCGATGGCGCCGTCGAGACCATTGATGAGGTGGAGCTATGTCTGTAGCGGTAAAGGACAAGGTCGCCGAATACCTGGAGGCGGCGCTGGGCAAGCCGGTGGACCTGGCCCCGCTTCCCGACGACACGGCGCTGAACACCCTCGGTCTGGACTCCCTCCTGACCATCAGCGTTCTGGTCACGCTCCTGGAGGACTGCGGCGTCGACCTGGGCGAGCACGCGGACTCGCTGGTCACTCCGAGCACCCTCGATGACCTGTTCGCCATCGCCGACCGGTTCATGGCGGTGGAGGAGTCGGCTCCGGCCCCGAGCGGGGGCGGCGAGTCCCGGGAGCAGCGCGACCAGCTGGACTACTACCAGGCGAAGCTCGCCTACGAGATCGACTCCGCGGACCTGAAGACGGCTCTGGCAGACGGTCAGGAGCTGGTCGTCGTCGACGGCCGCAGCAGCGAGGCCTACGCGACGGAGCACATTCCCGGCGCGGTCAGCATCCCGCACCGCTCGATCTCCCAGGAATCGCTTGCCGGTCTCTCC
>Ga0302314_10013776_pt1 | contig 13873 bp, 9 predicted proteins | sample III_Palsa_N2_3_FD_200533 | JGI IMG/M metagenome (GOLD analysis project Ga0302314, IMG submission 200533) | Peat permafrost microbial communities from Stordalen Mire near Abisko, Sweden - III_Palsa_N2_3 | ecosystem: Environmental > Terrestrial > Soil > Palsa > Peat permafrost | place: Sweden... | reverse complement strand
ACGCTCAATCTCAAGGAAGCCGGTAGGCTTGCCCATCGTCTTTAGCTCCGAAAACGAAAGTTTGGCGGTTACTCGGCCGCGACGGTCTTGTCCGCGCGCCGCTCGGCCTGAAGGTCGAGCAGGGCGGCGCGGTAGTCTTTCGGCATCACCTTGACGAAGTGCGCCAGCGCCGCGTCCCAGTGTTCCAGGATCAGCCGCGCGCGTTCGCTCTTGGTGTGCAGGAAGTGCCGCTCGATCAGGATGCGCAGGCGCTCGGCGTCGTGGCCCAGCATGTCGCCCATGCCGTTGTCATGGACGTCCACCGAGCGCTGACGCGGCCGGCCTTCCTCATCGGCGCCTCCGGCGGGCATCGGGGCGATCTTCTCCAGATCGACCATGGCCAGATTGCACAGCCGCCCGAACTCGCCGCGCGGGTCATAGACATAGGCCACGCCGCCCGACATGCCGGCCGCGAAGTTGCGTCCGGTGTCGCCCAGCACGACCACCACGCCGCCGGTCATGTATTCGCAGCCGTGATCGCCCAGCCCCTCGACCACCGCGACGGCGCCGGAATTGCGCACTGCGAAGCGCTCGCCGGCCACGCCCTGGAAATAGGCCTCGCCGGCGATGGCGCCGTAGAGCACCGTATTGCCGACGATGATGTTTTCCGTGGGCTCGCGGTCGACATGCTCGGGCTGGCGGACGATGACGCGGCCGCCGGACAGTCCCTTGCCCACATAGTCATTGGCGTCGCCGATCAGCTCGGCGCTGACGCCGTGGGCCAGGAAGGCGCCGAAGCTCTGCCCCGCAACGCCGGTGAACCGCAGCGAGATGGTCCCGTCCGGCAGGCCGGTATGGCCATGGCGCCGCGCCACCTCGCCCGACAGCATGGCGCCCACCGTGCGGTTGACGTTGCGGATGTCGCGCTCGATGCGCACCGGCTGGCCGGCTTTCAGCGCGGGCATGGCCTCGGCGATCAGCTGGTGGTCCAGGGCGTTTTCCAGGCCGTGGTTCTGGCGCTCGCTGTTCCAGCGGGCGACCGAGGCATCGACATCCACCTGGTGCAGCAGCTTGCTCAGGTCGATGCCACGCGCCTTCCAGTGGTCCAGCGCCTCGCGGGCGTCGATGCGGTCGACCCGGCCGATCATCTCGTTGACCGTCGCGAACCCCATCTCGGCCATGATCGCGCGCAGCTCTTCGGCGACGTAGAAGAAGTAGTTGATCACGTGCTCGGGCTGGCCCGTGAAGCGCGCGCGCAGCACCGGATCCTGGGTCGCCACCCCGACCGGACAGGTGTTCAGGTGACACTTGCGCATCATGATGCAGCCGACCGCTATCAGGGGCGCGGTGGCGAAACCGAACTCGTCGGCGCCCAGCAGGGCGGCGACGGCCACGTCGCGGCCGGTGCGAAGGCCCCCGTCCGCCTGGACCGAGATTCGCCCGCGCAGGCCGTTCAGCAACAGGGTCTGCTGGGTTTCGGCCAGGCCGATTTCCCAGGGCGAGCCGGCGTGGGTCAGGGAGGTGAGGGGAGAGGCCCCGGTGCCGCCCTCGAAGCCCGATATGGTCACATGGTCCGCCCGGCACTTGCTGACCCCGGCGGCGACGGTGCCGACGCCGAATTCCGAGACCAGCTTGACCGAGACCCGCGCGCCTGGATTGACGTTCTTCAGGTCGTGGATCAGCTGGGCCAGATCCTCGATCGAATAGATGTCGTGGTGCGGCGGGGGCGAGATCAGGCCCACGCCCGGCGTCGAGTGCCGGACCCGGGCGATGTTCTTGTCGACCTTGTAGCCGGGAAGCTGGCCGCCTTCGCCGGGCTTGGCGCCCTGGGCCATCTTGATCTGGATGTCGTCGGCGTTGACCAGGTATTCGGCGGTGACGCCGAACCGGCCCGAAGCCACCTGCTTGATCGCCGAGCGCATGGAATCGCCATTGGCCAGCGGGGTGAACCGGTCGGCCTCCTCGCCGCCCTCGCCGGTGTTGGACCGCGCGCCGATGCGGTTCATGGCGATGGCCAGCGTGGTGTGCGCCTCGCGGCTGATGGAGCCGAAGCTCATCGCGCCGGTGGCGAACCGCTTGACGATCTCGCTGGCCGGTTCGACCTGGTCCAGGCTCAGCGGCGTCTCCGCCGGCTTCAGGTTCATCAGGCCGCGGATGGTGAGCAGACGATTGCTCTGCTCGTTGATGCTGCTCGCGAAGGCGGCATAGGCGTCCGGCAGGTCGCCGCGCACCGCATGCTGCAGATTGGCCACCGATTCCGGCGTCCAGGCATGCTCTTCGCCGCGCAGGCGAAAGGCGTAGCCGCCGCCCACGTCCAGCATGTGGCGATAGATCGGCTTGTCGCCATAAGCGTCCTGGTGCCGGCGCACGGTCTCGGCGGCGATCTCCGCCAGGCCGACGCCTTCGATCGTGGTGGCCGTGCCGGTGAAGTACTTCTCGACGAATTCCGACGACAGGCCGACCGCGTCAAAGATCTGGGCGCCGCAATAGGACTGGTAGGTCGAGATGCCCATCTTGGACATCACCTTCAAGATGCCCTTGCCGATGGCCTTGATGTAGTTCTTCTGCACCTCCTGCGGCTTCAGCGACAGGTTCATCCGCACCCGGATGTCTTCCAGCGTCTCGAACGCCAGATAGGGGTTGATCGCCTCGGCGCCGTAGCCCGCCAGCACGCAGAAATGGTGCACCTCGCGCACCTCGCCCGTCTCCACCACCAGGCCGGTCTGCATGCGCAGGCCCTGCCGGATCAGGTGATGGTGCACGGCCGCCGTGGCCAGCGCCGCCGGCACTGCATTGCGGTCGGCGGACTGGTTGCGGTCGGACAGGATCAGGATGTTGCTGTCGGCCAGCACCGCGTCGGTCGCTTCGCGGCAAATCCGCTCGACCGCCCGCTCCAGGCCGACGTCGCCCTCGCGCGCCGGGCCGGAAATGTCGATGGTCGCCGTCCGGAACGCGCCGTCCATCAGGGTCGAGATCGAGCGGATCTTTTCCAGATCCTCGTTGGTCAGGACCGGCTGGGACACCTCAAGCCGCTTGTGGGTGCCGGCGTGATGGCCGAGCAGGTTCGGGCGCGGTCCGATCATCGACACCAGCGACATCACCAGTTCTTCGCGGATCGGATCGATCGGCGGATTGGTGACCTGGGCGAAGTTCTGCTTGAAATAGTCGTAGAGCAGCTTGGGCCGCTTGGAGAGCACGGCCAGCGGGATGTCCGTGCCCATGGAGCCCAGCGGATCGTCCGGGTTCTGGGCCATCGGCTCCAGGAAGAACTGGATGTCCTCTTGGGTGTAGCCGAAGGCCTGCTGGCGATCGAGCAGGTCGGACGGGTCGTTGGCTATGGCCCCATGCGGCGCCGCGCCCGGCGGCGTGATCAGGCCGGCCAATTCCTCCAGCTTGAACTGGGTCTGCTTCAGCCACTCGTCATAGGGCTCGGCCTCGGCGAGGGTGGCCTTGATCTCCTCGTCCTCGACGATGCGGCCCTGTTCGAGATCGATCAGCAGCATCTTGCCGGGCTGCAGGCGCCATTTTCGGGTGATCTTGGCTTCGGCGATCGGCAGCACGCCGGACTCCGAGGCCATGATCACATGGTCGTCATCTGTGCAGAAAAACCGCGCCGGACGCAGTCCATTGCGGTCCAAAGTGGCGCCGATCTGGCGTCCGTCGCTGAATGCGATCGCCGCCGGGCCGTCCCACGGCTCCATCAGCGCCGCGTGATACTCATAGAAAGCCCGTCGCTTGGCGTCCATCAGCGGATTGCCGGCCCAGGCTTCCGGGATCAGCATCATCATGGCGTGGGCCAGCGGATAGCCGCCGGCCAGCAGCAGTTCCAGCGCATTGTCCAGGTCGGCGGTGTCCGACTGGCCATGCGGGATCAGCGGCCACATCTTGTCCAGGTCGGGTCCCAGCAACGGCGATTCCAGCGTGCGCCGGCGCGCGTTCATCCAGTTGACGTTGCCGCGCTTGGTGTTGATCTCGCCATTGTGGGCGATGAACCGGTAGGGGTGCGCCAGCCGCCAGGACGGGAAGGTGTTGGTCGAGAACCGCTGGTGCACCATGGCCAGCGCCGACGTGGTCAGCGGGTTCGCCAGGTCCTTGTAGAAAGTCCCAACCTGGCCAGCCAGCAGCAGGCCCTTATAGACCACCGTGCGGCTGGAAAACGACGGCATGTAGAGCTCGGCGATGCCGGGCAGGCCATGCTTTTCCGCCAATGCGGCCAAGGGATTCTGCGTTTGCTTGCGGATCGCCAGCAGCTTGCGCTCGAAGTGGTCCTGGTCCTTGATCCGCGGACCCCGGCCGACGATCGCCTGGCGGATCACCGGCATCTGGTCGAGCACATGTTGGCCAAGCCCAGTCAGGTCGACCGGCACGTCGCGCCAGCCGACCAGGGTCTGGCCTTCGACGGCGATGAAGTGTTCGAACTGACCCACCGCGAAGGCCTGGGCCATCGTGTCCTTGGGCAAAAAGCACATGGCCACCGCGTAGTGGCCGGGCGCCGGCAGCTTGAGTCCGGAAGATTCGGCCCAGTCGCGCAGCAGACCGTCGGGGATCTGAATCAGGCAACCCGCGCCGTCTCCGACGGTGGGATCGGCGCCGACCGCTCCGCGATGGTCCAGGTTCAACAGAATCTGCAACCCGCGACGAATGATGTCGTGCGATTTGCGGCCCTTGATATTGGCCACAAACCCTACGCCGCACGCATCATGTTCGTTTTGCGGGTCATAAAGACCCTGTTTCAACACAGAACCCATCCGGGTAATCCTCTAAACGTCCCTTTTCGCTGACCGCTTTCAGCCTTCCATTCTTAGTCCGTGACCCAGTGCGGGGCAGTGTGACGGCACACCCGGCCCGCATTTTGAGCGCCGGCGTAGAAACAGTAAATCCCCCGGCCTGGCAAGCGGCCTTGTGGTCCACCTAGCCGCGTCGCCCCGGAGCCGATAAGGCTATGCGGCCGGCGCGCCTTGGTTCGTCGGCGGTCCTGGCGATTTTGGGTGAAGAGACCGTTTGAGTGACAGAGTCCCGGATTGAGGGCCGCGACGCCGTCCTGGCGGTGCGGAGCCTGTCCAAGCGCTTTGGCGCCACGATAGCGATTCGGGACATTTCCCTGGAATTGCACGCCGGTCAGGTGCTGGGCTTCGTTGGCCCCAACGGCGCCGGCAAGACCACCACCTTGCGGATCCTAGCGGGACTTTTGCGGGCCGACACGGGCGAGGGGCAAGTGCTCGGCCATGACATCATGACCGCGCACGGCCTGGTCAGCGAATGCGTGGGCTATATGCCCCAGCGCCTGGCGCTCTATCCGGAACTGACCGTGGCGCAGAACCTGAGGTTCCGGGCGGATGTCTACGGGCTTCGCGATCCCGGTGCGGCGGTCGAGGCGGCGATCGAGGATTTCGAACTGACGCCTTATCGTCGCCGGCGGGCGACCAATCTTTCAGGCGGCTGGGCGCGCAAGCTGCAGCTGGCGGCGGCGCTGATCCATCAGCCGGGCCTGGTCCTGCTGGACGAGCCCACCGCCGGCCTGGACGCGGAGTCCCGGCTGGACGTCTGGCGCCGCATCCTCGCCCTGGCGCGCGAAGGGGCCAGCGTGGTGATCAACACCCACGACCTGGTCGAGGCCGAGCAGTGCACGACGATTGCGCTGTTCTCCCAGGGTGAGATCCTGGCTCGGGGCGATCCGGACGCGCTGACCAAGGCCGCGCCGTTCCTCACGGTGATGCTATGCGATGCAGAGGTTGACCGGCTCGCCGCCCCGGTGCGCGAACTGGCCGGCGTCATCGCCGCCTTCCCGCAAGGCCAACGCCTTCGGGTGCTGGTGACGCCCGATTCGTTGGACGCGGTGCGGGGCCTTGCCGCTTCGGCCGGCGCGCGGATCGAGGAAACCCACAAACGTCTGGAGGACGCCGCGTTCGTCATCTCGCGGCGCGACACTGACACGGCGGCCGCCTCGTGAGGGCCGCTCTTCGACGCATCGGCGCGGTCTGCGTGGTCGAGAGCCTGCAGCTGCTCTACGACCCGGCGACACTGGTGCTGATCTTCCTGCTGCCGGTGTTCCAGATCCTCCTCTACGGCTACGCGATCAACTTCGAGCCGCGTGACGTGCCGGTCGCGGTCGCCTCCAGCGATGCGGATCTGTCGAATTCGGCCTCGCAGGCCATCAAGGCCAGCGCACTGTTCCGCCAGGTCGGACCGATCGGCGCGCCGGGGACGGCGCGGCTTGCCGTGCTGGCGCGCCGGGCGCAGGTCGCCGTCGAGCTGAGCCGCGATCCTCATACCGGCGCGGCCGACATCGCGATCACCGCCGACGCCAGTGATCCGGCGGAAACCCGCGCCGCCGTCGCCGTGCTGGAAACGGGCGTCTGGCGCCGGATCGCCGAGACCGCGACCGCCTCGACCGGCCAGAAACCCGAGGTCAAGGTGGACTGGCTGTACGATCCCGAGGGTCACGGCGCCTGGCGGATCGCGCCGGGGCTGATCGGGGTGATCGTCATGATCACCATGCTGTTCCTGGGCGCCTTGACCCTCGTGCGCGAACGCGAGCGCGGCAGCTGGGAGACTTTGCTGGCGACGCCCGTCCGGCCGGCGGAAGCGCTGATCGGGAAACTGTCGCCCTATCTGCTGATCGGCCTGGTCCAGACCGTGGCCATGCTCGGCCTGATCCACGTGATGTTCGGTGTTCCGACGCCGCCGGCGACCTGGGCGCTGGCGGGTTCCACCCTGGTGTTCGCCAGCGCCTATCTGCTGCTCGGCTTCGCCATCTCGGCCGTGGTCCAGACTCAGCTGCAGGCCGTGCAGGCGTCTGTGTTCATCTACCTGCCGTCGCTGCTGCTCTCCGGCTTCATGTTCCCCTTCGACGGCATGCCGCGCTGGGCCCAGATGATCGGCGAGGCGTTTCCGCTGACCCACTACATTCGCGCGACCAGGGACATCCTGCTGCGAGGCGATCCGGCGGCCTCGGTGCTGGCGCATACGGCGCCGATGGCGGTGTTTTCGGCAATCGCTTTTGTGGCGGCGATCCTGCTCTATCGTCGCCGGCTGGACTGAGTGTTAGCGCCCTAGCGCCAGACAGATCGCCCCGACCGCGATCACGCCTCCGGCCGCGAGCCGCGCCGGGCCGGATCGCTCCTTCAGGAATATCCGGCCAATCAGCACCGCGAACAGGATGCTGACCTCACGCAGGGCCGCCACCGCGCCCATCGGGGTGAGCGTCATGGCCAGGATGACCGCGCCATAACCCAGCGCCGAGATCAGCCCCCCGAACGCCGTCAGCAGCGTCTCGCGGTTCAGCGGAATGGGCAGCCGCTTGCCTAGGGCCAGATAGATCACAGGCATGGGGGCGCCCTGGCAGACGAACAACCACGCGGTGTACGAGAACGAGTGCATCGAGCGCCGCGCCCCGATCCCGTCGATCAGCGTATAGGCGGCGATCATCACGCCGGTCGTGACGGCGATCGCGACCGCTGCTGGTTGTGCGCGATCCTTGCCACGCGCCAGGCTGATCACGCCGCCGCAAACGCAGGCGATGCCGATCAGGGCCACCGGACCCAGCCGCTCATGGGCGAACAGCGCGGCTCCGAGCGCCACCATGAACGGGGCCGAGCCGCGGGCGATGGGATAGATCTGGCTGAGCTCGCCATCGCGATAGGCGCGGACCAGGAACAGGCAATAGACGATCTGGGTGGCCGCCGACGCGGCGATGAAGGGCCAGCTGGCGCGATCGGGCGCGGGCAGCAGCAGCGCGAAGGGCAGGGCGCAGACGGCCGACACCATGCACATCAGGACCATCGACCACAACCGGTCGGCATGGTTGTGCAGGATGGCGTTCCAGCTGGCGTGCATCAGCACGGCGCAGAGGATGAGGGCGACGACAAGGACCGTCATGGAGCGCCGCGCGACGAGGCGCCACGTGTTGGAGGGGCGATCACCAGCTTCCAAGTGGTTTCATCGCGCAGATAGGTTTGGGCGGCGCGCTGGACGTCCCCCGCCGTGACCGCGCGCAGATTCGGCAGCGCGGTCCGGATCAGGTCCAGCCGGCGCGGATCGGTCTGGGCGTGGCTGAGCGCGTCCAGCCAGTAGCCGTCGGTCTCCTGAGCGCGCTGCAGCGCGGCGAGCGCGGGCCTGCGGGCGCGCTCCAACTCGTCGGCGGAAATCCCCGTCCCGCGCAGGTCTGCCGCGATTTCGCCGATGCGCTGGAACACCAGATCGGTCTGGGCTGGTGAGACCGAGGCGGCGGCGAATAGGTAGCCAAAGCCCGGAAAGGTCCGCGACGCCTCCAGCCCGGCTCGCGGGGTATAGGTGGCGCCGTCGGCGATCCTCAGACGCTCGATCAGCCGGTTGTTCAGCACCTGCTCCAGGACCCGCATGTCGGCCAGGTTGGGCGCGCGGGCATAGGCGTCGCCGGTCGGCCAGGCGACCAGGGCCAGCGCCTGATCGGCGTGTCCGCCATGGAAGCGCACGACCGGCGTAGCAGTCGGGGCGGGAAATCGGGTCTGGTAGGCGTCTGGCGGCGGCGCCGGGCCGGCCGGGCGCGGGGCAAGGGCGCCGAACGTGCCCGCGACGGCCTGGATGGCGCGCTCCACGCTGACGTCGCCGACCACCGTGACCTCGATGGCGCCATCGGCCAGCGGGCGCTCCAGTAAGGCGCGCAACTCGCGCGACCGCGCGGCGGCGACGTCGCCCATGGTCGGGCTGGCCCAACGCGAATCGCCCGCGTGCAGCAGCCCGCCGACAAAGTCGCCCAGCACACCGCCCGGCGAGGCCTCGAACTGCGGCAGCAGGGCGGCGAACAGCGACTGGATGTGCTCGAACACGCCCGGCCGCCAGCCCGGCGCGGAGACATAGGCCGCCAGGACTTGCAGCTGGACGTCCAGATCGGCGGGCCGCGTTACGCCCGACAGATTGAAGCTGTCGTCGCCCGTCGAGAAGCTGAAGCTGTAGACCGCCGCGTCCAACGCCCTCCTCATGTCGGCCCGGTCGATGGCCTTCAGCCCGCCAGCGTCGATCACCCCGCTGTCAGCCGCCCAGTCGGTGCTCATGCGATCGCGGGGCAGATCCAGCCGGCCGTCGCCGACCGCGACCTGGACCAGGATCTGGCCGGCGTTGAAGGCGGTTGGCTTAACCGTCAGCCGAACGCCGTTTTGAAATCGGATGAAACTGGTCTGAAGGTCGGCGATCTCCTGGCGCTCGGCGACCCCGCCGGAGGCGCCGAAATAGGTGTAGGGCCAGATCAGCGTCGCCGCCTTCGCCGCCCGGACAGGGGGGGCACGGGCAAGGATTCAACATCGCTGAACGCCCGCGCGAGCGCGTCCTTCCCGCCTGGGACCGATTGGGGGCTGGACAAGAAGACCAGTGGGCCCGCGCCGCGAAACAGATCCCGCATCGCGGCGTCTATCTCGACGGCGCTGGCCTTGTCATAGGCGGCCTCGGCCACGGCGAGATCCTGCTCGGGACTGGCGAGCGATCGGTCGTCGTCGATCCGGGCCACCAGGGCGTTGGCGACCGCTGCTGTCGGCGCGGTGCTCGCCGCCGCCGCCGCGATCTGCCAGGCATGCAAGGCTTCGCCGGCCTCGCGGTCGACCTCGCCCTGCTCGACGCCGTATCTGAGAATCTGGCGGCGCGCGCCTTCCAGCGTCAGCAGCCCCGCGCGCCAATGGTCCGGCGGACAGTCGGCCGTCAGCAAGGTCACCTCGCCCAGCAGCGAGCGGCTTTGCCGGCTCGCACTGGCGACCAGGCATCGCCCGTCCTGGCTGCTCAGCCGCCGGTTCAGCACCCGGATGGCCAGTTCAGCGAGCAGGCGTTCTCTCCCCGTGGCCACGCTCCGCGGCTGAGCGTGTTGCGGCATGATCCAGGCCAGCCGGATCGACGACGGCGCGCCTGGCTGGACAAAAACGGCGGTCTCGGGGCCTTCGGCCCGCGGTGGGGGGATGTGCGGATCGGCGCCGGGCGGACCCTTTCCGACCCAGTCCGAGAACCGGGTCCTGATCTGCGCTTCGATCTCGTCTGGATCGATATCGCCGACCACCAGCAGGCTCGTCCGCTCCGGCCGATAATAGGCGTCGTAGAAGGCGCGCAGCTGATCGGCGCGAAGCCGTTTGACCACGTCCGGATCGCCGATCGCGTCGCGCTGGGCGACGGGCTGGCTTTCGAACCAGAAGGCCGTCTGGGCGCGATCGGCCTGGGCGCCGGGGCTGTCGGTGAGATGGATTTCCGCCAGCACCACATTGCGTTCGTCATCCACCGCCATCGGGCTAAGTGTCAGTTCGCCGGCGATCTCGCGCATCAGCATCAGGCCGGCGCCGACCGAGGCGTCGTCGCTTTGCGGCAGGTCAAACTGGAAATAGGTCTGGTCGGCGACCGTAAACGCGTTGGAATCGGCGCCGAACGCGACGCCGAGCCTGGCCAGCGTCCGCCAGATCTCGCTCTCGGCCACGTGGGTCGAGCCGCGAAAAGCCATGTGCTCCAAGAGGTGAGCTACGCCGCTCTGGTCTGTGGGTTCGTTCAGCGATCCCGCCCCGATCCGCAGGCGCAGCGACACCTCATGGCGCTGAGCGGCGTGCTTCAGGATCACATAGTGCAGGCCGTTGGGAAGCACGCCTGACCGGATCGCCGGGTCGGTCGGCGCCGCGATGGAGCCGCCAGGGGGTGCGGCGGGCTCAGCGGCCGCGGCGCCCCCGCAGACGGCCAGCGCCAGCAGGCTGATCAAAACCGCGGTCCACGTCGTACGAACGCCGCCAGACTCGGGTTTTTTCACGCGCGACACCTCGGACCAAGGCCAGAATCGACCTCAACCTTAGCCTTCGCGCCTGACTAAGGCATCAGCTGTGCGCGGCCAGCACCACGCCGGTGACGATCGCCGCATAGTGAATCGCCGCGCCGCAGACGACGAAGCCGTGCCAGATCGCCCGGCGAAAGGGCAGGCGCTCATTGTGAAACACCAGCGTGCCGGAGGTGTAGAGCAGGCCGCCGATCACCAGCAGGACCAGCGCCAGCGTCGGCACGTCCATGACCATCGGCCGGATGGCGATCACCGCGACCCAGCCGAAGGCGACGTAGAGCAGGGTCCACAGCTGATCCGGCAGCTTGCGCACGAGCAGCTTGGCGGCGACCCCGCCCAGGGCCATCGTCCAGACCAGGGCGGTCATGCCGATCGCCCAGCCCCCGGTGAACCGCTGGGTGGTGAAAGGGGTGTAGCAGCCGGCGATCATCAGGAAGATCGCCGCCTCGTCCAGGCGCCGCAGGAACGGGCGGACCGGCGAAATTCGGGTCAGGTTGTAAGCCGCTGAACATGACAGCATGCCGACCAGCGTCAGGGCGTAGAGGCCGGTCGCCGTGGCCAGGCCCGCACGCCCGGAGGCGACCGCCAGGGCCAGCAGCACCGCGCCGCCGATCGCCGCTCCGATCAGTCCGACCGCGTGCACCCACCAGTCCGCCAGCTTTTCGGCCGCGCTCGGATAGTGTTCGACATTGTATTCCGCGGCCAGGGACATGAACCGTCCTCCCAATCTCGCTCGAACGGCACAATGCGCCCTGGGTTCTAACGGAACGCTGAACGGGTCGTTGGGTTCTTGCCAGATTGTGCGGCTATGGGGCGTTTTCAACGGCGAGCAGAGCCCAGCCTTTCGTCGCTTCGATGATTGATGGCCGCGCCCTCGCGGGATATCCCAAACATTTCCAGGAACGCGGGGAGCGCCGTCGTGCAACAACTGATCGCCCAGGCCGAGATTCTCGCCGTACGGCTCAAGGCGCGAGGTGAGACGATCGCGGTGGCGGAATCCTCGTCCGGCGGACTGCTTTCCGCCGCGTTGCTCGCCGTCCCAGGCGCATCGGCCTATTTCCTGGGTGGCGCGGTGGTCTATACGGCGCGCGCGCGGATGCGCCTTCTGGACCTGCCGCGCGAGGCGGTGGCCGGCATGCGATCATCCAGCGAGCCCTATGCCATGCTGCTCGCCCGAACGGCGCGCGAGCGGTTTTCCGCCACCTGGGGACTATCGGAGACCGGCGCGGCCGGCCCGACCGGCAATCCCTACGGCGATGCGGCCGGGCATTCATGCCTGGCGGTGTCCGGACCGACGGAACGGGCGATCACCCTCGAGACCGGCGACAGCGACCGGTTCGCCAACATGCGCGCCTTCACCGCGGCAGCGCTCGACCTGATGCTGGCGGCGACCAGTCCGGACGCTAAAGCATGAGCGCGGTCGTTTTCGCCTTGTTGCTCGCCCCCGGCGGCATTCCTGGACCGAAGCACGCCGGCCCGGCTCCCGCCGCTCCGGCGCCGAAGCCAGCCGTCGCGGCTCCGCCGCGAACGGGGCCGGTTTCCACCCTGATCCGCAGCGAGACGTTCAAGCGCACCTTCAACGACCAGCCGCAGTCCTTCCGGGTCGACTACAACGCGTCGCTGACCTGGACCTTGGCGGATCGAAAGTCCTGCTATTTCGCCCGCTGCCGCCCCGTTTGCGACCTGACCGTCAGCCACAAGGTCCTGTCGCGCCAGCTTTGGTGGACGCCGCCCGCCAGTTCGGCCGTCCTGGCGGAAGACAATCGCTCTCAGCGCGAATATTTCGGCGGGGTGATCACCTTCGGCAAGGTCTGTAAGGCGGTGAGCGATCATGACGTGGCGCGCGCGGCGGCCGATCGTCTGCGGCCCTATCAGTTCGCGGACGAAATCATCAGGGACCGGCAGTTGCTGTTGAAATCAGCCGACGATTATCTGGCGCTCAATCTGCCGCAACCCAATCCCCCGAAACCCAGCCCGCCGCCAGCTTAGCGCCGCAAGCTTAGCCCGGCGCCTCGATCATCGCCTCGAAGGCGTCCAGGATCCGTTGGACGTAGGGGTTCTTGGGCGCCAATGGCCCGTCCGCCTGTTCCGGGTGGACCAGCATTGTCGCATTGGCCTCGAACACCAGCACCGAGCCGTCCGGCAGGACGGAGAAATCCACGCCGCAATAATCGAGATCGAGCCGCCGCCCGATCGCCTCGACCGCCGCCATGGCCTTGGCGCCGATCGCGGCCTCGGGATCTTCAAGAAACCGGAGTTCCTCCGCCAGTCGCTCGGGGCGCTGGGGCATGTCCGCGGTGCCGTGATGAACCATCCAGTCGTCCGAAATCGCCAGGTGGTAAGGGAAGGGACGCCGGTCCACGAAGATCATCCGATACTTGCGCCAGACGCCATCGGACGAGCGATAGTCATGGAAGGCGGTGAGGTAGTGGTCCAGGCCGCGCGCCAATTGGACGCTCGCCAGGCCTGGGGGCCCGTCGACCCGCGTGAGGCCCTTGCCGCCATGCGAGCCTATGGGGCGGATCAGGATCGGCCAGGTCAGGCCGGCCTCGGCGATCAGAGCCTGCAGTCCTGCAAGACCCGGTCCGCCGGGGCCCTGTACGTCGGCGCTGACGCGCAACGTCCTTGGGGTGGTGACGTCGGCCAGTCCAGCCAGCAGGTCGCGGGTCAGATGGCGAAAGGTGCGCCGGATCTGGGCGGGATCGTTGAACACCGGCGCGGTGCAGGCCTTCAAAAACCGCTCGACCGGCGCCTGGGTGGGCGACGCCAGGTCGGGATCGGCGATCGCATTGAACACCAAGTCGTAGGGTGGCAGTCGCCCTGCCTGGTCCTCGCTCGCATATTCGATGACCCAGGTGATGCGGGAGTAGCGGTCCCGAGGCAGCAGGAATTTGAACGGCACGTTGCCGCTCTCGGCCGTCACCAGGATGAGAACCCGGCGGCGAGGGGCGAGGGCCGTGTCGATGAACAGGTTCTGCTGGCCATAGGCCGCGTCGCGGTGCGTTCGCGCCTCGGCGAACCGGCCGGATTCGGTCAGCAGCGAGGCCATGTTCTGGTGTGGAGCCACCATGTCGGGGTCGATGGCCAGGGCCAGCATGCTGAACCGTTCGGCATCCTCTTTCT
>Ga0302314_10013773_pt1 | contig 13874 bp, 12 predicted proteins | sample III_Palsa_N2_3_FD_200533 | JGI IMG/M metagenome (GOLD analysis project Ga0302314, IMG submission 200533) | Peat permafrost microbial communities from Stordalen Mire near Abisko, Sweden - III_Palsa_N2_3 | ecosystem: Environmental > Terrestrial > Soil > Palsa > Peat permafrost | place: Sweden... | reverse complement strand
CTGTTGCGTGACATCGGCCGGGACGAAGCGAGGTGTGGCGAGCGAGAGCACGATCATGGTCGCGAAGGCGAGGGGCACCGTCCAGATCGCCGGCTCGCTGAGCAGGACGGCAGGCCACCCCGAGGAGCCGACGCCCACGATGGTGAGGAGCACCGCAATCGACGAGGCGAGGCCACCGAGGATCAACCCGCCGATGGCGCCGATCCAGGTGAAGCGGCGCCACCAGATCCCGAGGAGCAGGAGCGGGCAGAACGTCGAGGCGGCGATGGCGAACGCCCATCCGACAAGCACGTTGATGGAGATGTTGAGGACGGCGAGGCCCAGAATTGTCATCACGATCCCGATGGCGATCGCCGAGGCGCGGAACGCCCTGACCCCCCCGCCCATGATGTCGTGCGAGAGCGCGCCGGACATGCTGATGAGCAACCCCGACGAGGTCGAGAGGAAGGCGGCGAACGCCCCGGCGGCCACGAGCGCCCCAAGGACGATGCCCAGGCTGCCCGCGGCCATGATGCGCGGCAGGACGAGCACCACCGAATCGGTCTGGCCCGACGTGTAGAGGCCGGGCGCCTCCATCCGGCCCAGCACGGCGAACACCGCCGGAAAGATGTAGAAGAACCCGAGGAGCAGGAGCACGAAGGCGGTGGTGCGACGTGCCGCCTGTCCGTCGCGATTGGTATAGAAGCGAACCAGAATGTGGGGCAGCCCCATCGCTCCCAGCACGGTCGCCAGGAGGACCCCGTACGTCGCCGCCAGCGCGTGATCGGGCCGTCCCCCCAGCTGCAGGAGCGGGGAGGTCCAGGCCGCCCCACCCATGATCGGGTTGTCTTCGACGTGCGGTGCGTGCGACCCGGTAGGGAACGTGAGCGTGGCGCCGGAGCCGACGTCGTGGCGGCCCTTGCTAAGATCCATCGGCCCGCGGCGTCGTACACCGTCCACGGTGCCGGACGCCTCGACGTGGACAGCCATCGTCACGGAGATCACCTCGGACTGCGGGAACTGCACCGCTGTCCGGTGCATGAAGGTCGGGGGCGCCGCCCCGGTCACGGTCGACACCGGCGGGTGCTGTACGAAGGCCAGGAGGATCAGTGCGGGGACCGCGATGGCGACGATCTTGAGCCAGTACTGGAACGCCTGCACGAAGGTGATCCCCTTCATGCCGCCACTGGCGATACCGAGGGTCACGATGCCCCCCAGCACGACGACACCGATCCAGACCGGGCCGCCCACGGCCACCTGCAGCGTGACGCCGGCTCCCTTGAGCTGCGGGAGCAGGTAGAAGCCGCAGATCAGGATCACCGCGGCCGTGGCCGCCCGGCGTAGCGCGGGGGAGCCCAGTCGTCCCTCGGCGAAGTCGGGGATGGTGTAGGCGCCGAAGCGGCGGAGCGGCGCGGCCACCGCGGCCAGCAGGACCAGATAGCCCGCCGCGTACCCGACGGCATACCAGAGCGCGCCGAGGCCCTCGAACATGGCCAGGCCGGCCACCCCGAGGAAGGATGCGGCGGAGAGGTACTCCCCGGAGATGGCCGACGCGTTCAGCGTCGCGGGGACCTGGCGCGCCGCGACCAGGAAGTCGGCCGGGGTGCGCGCCACGCGCACGCCACGCGCGCCGATGATCGCGGTGATGGCCGTCACCGCGATGATGGCGACGATCGAGGCCGGCTCTGTCACTGTTCCTTGAGCAGCTCGACGAACTGCTGCTCCAGCCGCTCCGCCCGGCGCACGTACCAGTACCCGAGGAGGACGAGCGGAGGATAGATGCCGCCGCCCAGTACGAGCAGCGTCAGCGGCAGACCCCCGATCTGGGCCGTCGCCAGCCAGGGGAAGATCGCCGTGAGGAGCGGATACAGCGCAAGGAGGGCCAGGGCCGGCAGCAGCACGGTGAGGCACGCACCGCCCTGAGCCCGCATGAGCGACGCCAGCAGCTCCCGCCCGTAGGCATCGGGCTCGTACAGGTCGTCGAGTGCGGGGGAGCTGGCCCGCCCTCCGGGTCGCCGCGCCTGGCTGCGCACGACCTCACGGGCGGAAGCCGGCTCGGCCCTCACGAGGCCGGCGACCGCCGCGCGTGGCGCACGAGCCTGTCCCTGAGCTCCTTGGAGTGGCGGCGGCTGACGGGGAGGTCGTAGGTGCCGACGCCGACGACCGTGTGGCCCTGCGACGTCCGGACTTCGCGTATCTCGCGCAGCGACACGAGGTAGCTGCGGTGGATCCGGGCGAATCCGTGGTCGCGCCAGTGCTCCTCGAGCAGCGACATCGGCAGCCGCACCAGATGCTGCACCCCGTCGCGCAAATGCAGGCGGACGTAGTCACCCGACGATTCGGCCCACGAGACCTCGTCGCGGGAGACCATCTTCGTCAAGGTGCCAATCTCCACCGGAATGGTCTCGAGCGCGTCGTCGTCCGGGTGATCCTCCTGGCGCGGCAGCGACACTCGCCGGAGCGCGGTCACGAGGCGCTCTTGCGTGACGGGCTTGAGCAGGTATCCGGATCCGCCCACATCGAAAGCGGCCAGCGCGTGCTCCTCGTGGGCCGTGACGAAGACGATCGCGGGCGGGTGCGAGAACTGCGCCACCACCCGTGCCAGTTCGAGCCCGTCCATCCCCGGCATAGCGATGTCGAGGAGAACGACATCGAAGTGCTCGTCGTGGAGGTGGTGGAGCGCGTCGGTGGCCGAGCTGACCGCCCGCACGTGGGAGGCCACGGCCGAATTCCACAGCAGGTAGACGAGCTCGTCGAGTGCGGGCGCCTCGTCGTCGACGGCGAGCACGCTCAATCCGGTCGTCACGACAGGACTCCGACGTGGAATTTCGGGATCCGGACGGTCACCCGGGTTCCCGCTCCGGGCGCCGTCTCGATCGTGAGGCGGGAGTCGTCGCCGAAGACGGTACGCAGACGCTCGTCGACGTTGTGCAGGCCCACGCCTTCGTCGTCGCTCGTCCCCGTCAGGGCGCGTCGGATCTGGCCCGGCTCCGCGCCCACGCCGTCGTCCTCGACCGAGATCTCGGCGTCATTGTCGGCGTCCATGATGGTGATCTCGAGGTGCCCCAGCTTGCCGCTCGGCTCCAGCCCGTGATGGACCGCGTTCTCGACCAGTGGTTGCAACACGAAGGGCGGCAGCATGACGCTCAGCACCTCGGGGGCGACCCGCAGGGTGACGTCGAGCCGGTCGCCGAAGCGTGCCCGTTCCAGGTCGAGGTAGGTGTCGACGAGGCGGATCTCCTCGGCCATCGTCACGAACTGCCCATGGCTGCGGAAGCTGTAGCGGATGAAATCGGCGAACTGCACCAGGAGCTCCCGGGCTCTGTCCGGGTCGGAACGGACGAAGGACTCGATCGCCGTCAACGCGTTGTAGATGAAGTGCGGTGAGATCTGTGCGCGCAGGAAGCGCAACTCGAACTGCACGGCGCGCCGGCGTGAGCGGTCGAGTTCGGCGAGTTGCAACTGGGTCGAGACGAATTCGGCCACTTCCCCGCTCAGCCGGAGCAGGCTCGCCGGTACGGAGGAGTCAACGGCGACGAGCGCCCCGACCACTACGTCGTCGGTCCTGATGGGCACGATGATGCCGCCCTGGAGGTCACACGTCCCAGCGAGTGCGCACGCCAGATCGTGGGGCGAGAGGACCTGGGGTCGGGCGCTCGAGATCGCCATCTGCAGCGGCGCCTCCACCAGCGCGCAGTGCGCCGCGTCCATGCCTTCGGCCGCCAGGATCCCGAAGGTGTCGGCGATGGCGACACCCGTCGTGCCGATCAACTGGCGCAGGTGTGGGATCGATCGCTCCGCCGATCCCTTGTTGAGACCGGTCCGCAGCGCAGGCGCCGCCAGGTTCGCCGTGTGGAGGGTGGCCAGGGATGCCCGCTGTGTCGGCGTGCCGAGCCGGCGCTCGGCACGTACGGCGAAACGGATCACGATGACGATCACGATCACGACGCCCACGAGGGCGATCCACAGCGCCTCTTTCATCTGCCCCCTTGCCGCCGTGGTGGCACACGTCCATCCGGCGGTCTTTTCAATGCCCCTTGGAGAGAAGTGTGCCATATCGCCTCCGTCGCAACGCGGTGGCGCGGCGGCGCTCGCGATATCTGGGTCCTCACAACCGCTCGTCGTGCGCAGACGACCGTTTGTCGCACGAATGGGTCACTTCACCGACGACCCGTTGCGCTGGCGGCGGACGCCTTCGCAGAATGGTCTCGTCCCGTCTGTGGGGGGGCGTGAAGAAGGTGGCAGCAGCGCTTGGGGGGTCGTCATCCAGACGGCTGCACTCGCGTGGTGGCGCCACTCGTCCCACCACTGATCGCGTGGGGGCTGTGTCTCACCACGCCTGAACAAGGAGGTGCTGACGTCATGGCAATTAAGGACGACACGGCGCAAGGCGGTCCGCCGCAACAGCCGGTGCACAACGGTGCACAAGTGTCAGCGATGTCACTGCAGGAGGTGGCCATCAAGGAGGTGCCGGCCATTGCGGACCCGGCTCCCCTGGGTCTGGCCGCCTTTGCCCTCACCACCTTCCTGCTCTCGGCGTTCAACTGCGGATGGACCAAGGGTACGGTCGCCTTCCTCGGCTTCGCTTTGGCCTACGGCGGCCTCGCCCAGCTCCTGGCCGGCATGTGGGAGTTCCGCAACCGCAACGTCTTCGGCGCCACCGCGTTCTCCACCTACGGCGCCTTCTGGATCGGCGTCGCCGTCTACTTCTTTTGGGTCGTCCCGGAGTTCAAGCCGACGGCGCTCGAGTTGAGCAACGACCTGGGTTGGATCTCCGTCGCCTTCGTGATCTTCAACACGTACATGCTTTTGTGGAGCCTGTTCGTGAACAGGGCGGTGTTCCTCGTCTTCCTGACCTTGGAAGTCACGTTCATCCTGCTGGCCATCGGACACTTCTCCAACAGCACCAACCTGGTGAAGGCCGGTGGGTACGCCGGCATCGTGACAGCTGCGGCCGCGTGGTATGCCTCTGCGGCCGGCGTCATCAACGGCATGGGTGGCCGTAAGGTCCTCCCGACGGGCGAGCCGTTGCACCTCAATCCAACGGCATAGGTAATGATGGCGTCCGCGCAAGGTCGGCACGAATGGAGGCTGCGGTGAGCGAGATCCGAGAGGAGGGGCTGTCCGCCCTGCTCCACGAGACCAGGACCTTCCCTCCGTCGGAGGAGTTCGCCAAACAGGCCAACGCGCAGCCGGGCATCTACGCCGAGGCCGAGGCCGACCCCCTCGCCTTTTGGGCGTCCCAGGCCAAGCGGTTGACGTGGGAGACACCCTGGACGGACGTGCTGGATTGGAACCTGCCGTTCGCCAAGTGGTTCGTCGGCGGCAAGCTCAACGTGGCGGTCAACTGTGTCGACCGCCACGTTGCCGCCGGCCTCGGTGCGCGCGTCGCTTTCCACTGGGAGGGCGAACCCGGCGACACGCGGACCATCACCTATTCGGACCTCCTGTCCTTGGTGAGCCAGGCCGCCAACGGCCTGACGGAACTCGGTGTCCGCGCGGGGGACAAGGTCGCCATCTACATGCCGATGATCCCCGAGACCGTGGTCGCCATGTTGGCCTGTGCCCGCCTGGGCGCTCCGCACACGGTGGTCTTCGGGGGGTTCTCAGCCGACGCGCTGCGGGGCCGGATCCTCGACTGCGACGCCCACTTCGTCATCACCGCCGACGGGGGGTACCGCCGGGGCGCCGCGGCCGCCCTCAAGCCTGCGGTCGACGAGGCCCTGCAGGGGTGCCCGGATGTGCGCCATGTCCTGGTCGTGCGGCGTACCGGCCAGGACGTGGCGTGGGACGAGGCCCGCGATGTCTGGTGGGACGACCTGGTGCCGCGCCAGCCCGAGACGCACGAGGCCGAGGCGTTCGACGCCGAGCAGCCGCTCTACATCATGTACACCAGCGGCACGACGGCGAAGCCCAAGGGCATTCTGCACACCAGCGGCGGGTACCTCACGCATGTCTCGGCCACGCACCGGCTCATCTTCGACATCAAACCCGAGACGGATGTGTTCTGGACGGCCGCGGACATCGGCTGGGTGACCGGGCACAGCTACATCGTCTACGGGCCGCTCGCCAACGGGACGACCTCGGTCATGTACGAGGGCACCCCGGACACGCCCGGCCGCGACCGCTGGTGGCAGATCGTCGAGAAGTACAAGGTCAACATCCTCTACACCGCGCCAACGACCATCCGGACCTTCATGAAGTGGGGGGAGGACCTGCCGGCCGCGCACGACCTGACCAGCCTGCGACTCCTGGGGTCGGTGGGGGAGCCCATCAACCCCGAGGCCTGGATCTGGTACCGCACCCACATCGGCGGTGAGCGTTGTCCCATTGTCGACACCTGGTGGCAGACCGAGACCGGCGGCGTCCTCATCACACCTCTCCCCGGGATCACCGCCACCAAGCCCGGCGCCGCCATGACGCCGTTCCCCGGCATCAGCGCGGACGTCATCGACAACGACGGCAACTCCGTGGGGAACGGCGAGGGTGGGTATCTCGTGATCACCGAGCCCTGGCCGGGCATGACGCGGGGTATCTACGGGGACGACGAGCGCTTCATCGAGACCTACTGGGCGCGGTTCCCCGGCCGGTACTTCGCCGGTGACGGGGCCAAGCGCGACGAGGACGGGGACCTGTGGCTGCTGGGCCGCGTCGACGACGTCATGAACATCTCGGGGCACCGCATCTCGACGACCGAGGTAGAGCACGCACTGGTCAGCCACCCGGCCGTGGCGGAGGCCGCCGTGGTGGGCGCCAACGACGCCACCACCGGCCAGGCCATCGTGGCCTTCGTGACCCTCAAGGGGGCGAGCGACGTCGACGGCGAAGCGGGCGAACGGCTGGTGGCCGAGTTGCGTGACCACGTGGCGCACGAGATCGGTCCAATCGCCAAACCGCGCCAGATCCTGTTGACGCCCGAGCTACCCAAGACGCGCAGCGGCAAGATCATGCGCCGGCTCCTGCGCGACGTCGCCGACGACAGGCCGCTGGGCGACGTGACGACGCTGCTCGACCCGACGGTGGTCAATGCCATCAAGGACCACATGGCCGAAGGCGGCGACGACAAGGAATAGGCGCCGACCTGGGCCGAGCTAGGATTTACTGCTAAATGGCGAGCGCCCCGCTTCCCTCCGAGCACTCCGCGGCCGGCCTGCTCGGGTTGCAGGAGGCCGCGGACCAGCTTGGCGTGCATTACATGACGGCCTACCGCTACGTGCGGACAGGTCGGCTACCGGCGACGCGGATCGGGTCGCAGTGGTGGGTCGACCCTGGCGACATTCCCGCTGCCGCTGCGGGGAGCCAGGTGGCGGGCCGCCCTCGCACCGAGACCCGGCGGGCCTCTCGGGCAACGGCGGCGCGCAGGCTGGAGGACCGGCTCGTCGCCGGTGACGAGCCGGGGACCTGGACGATCGTCGAGGGCCGCCTGGGTTCGGGGTCCGATCAGGACGAGATCCTGCTGGACGGGCTGGGCGAGGCCATGCGGTCGGTCGGGCTTGGCTGGGAGGCCGGTGACTACACCATCGACGACGAACACCGGGCTACGGGTGTGGCAACGCGGGTCGTGGCCCGGCTGGGAGCCCGTTTCATGGCGCGGGGCCCCAAACGCGGCAGCGTGATCCTCGGAACGCCGCCGCACGAGCTGCATGGGCTCCCGACCGCCATGGCTGCGAACCTCTTGCGCGGCCGTGGCTTCGACGTCGTCGATCTTGGTGCGGATGTCCCGGAGGCAGCATTCGGTAGTGCCGTCACCAAAGTGCAGCGCCCACTGGCGGTGGCTGTCGCGGTGACCGCGGGGAACCACGACCGTGCGGTGCGGGCGATCGTGGGAGCCGTGCACCGCGTGAGCCCCGGCCTGCCCGTGCTCGTCGGCGGAGCGGCCATCGCCGGCGAGGAGCACGCGGCCCGCCTGGGAGCGTGCTGGAGCGGAGGCGACGCACGCCGCCTCGGTGAGATGATCGACCACCTCGACCGCGCCGCACGTTGAGCCGCGTTCCCGTTCGGGGTCCTACGCGTGGTCACCGAGCCGTCGCGTCGGGGCGCCGGGCCGGGCCAGCACCAGCTGCACGTCGGACACGTGGCGCTCCATGAACGCCGCCTCGCAATAGCAGAGGTAGAGGGTCCAGAACCGCCAGAAACGCTCGTCGAAGCCGAGTCGTTCGACTGCGGAGCGCTGGCCCTCCAGGTTGGCCCTCCAGCGCCGGAGTGTCTCGGCGTAGTGCGGGCCGATGTCCTGCAGGTCGACGATCCGCAGGTCCGACGTGCGAGCCACCGAAGCGGCGATAGCGCTGACCGACGGCAGGCAGCCGCCAGGGAAGACCATGGCGCGTATGAAGTCGTCGTGCAGTTTCGCCCGCTCGTAGCTGGCGTCGGCGATGGTGATGGCCTGCAGCGCCATCCGACCCCGGTCGGTGAGGAGCCGGGCGCACGTGGCGAAGAACTCGTCGTGACGCCGCCAGTCGACCGCCTCGATCATCTCGATCGAGACAAGGGCGTCGTAGTGCCCTTCCAGATCGCGGTAGTCCGAGCCGAGGACGGTCACCCGGTCGGCGAGACCGTGTTGTGCCACGCGCTTTTCGACCAGTGCTCGCTGGGCTTCGGAGATCGTCGTCGTGGTGACGCGACAGCCGTGTCGTTCGGCGGCGTGCAGCGCGAACCCGCCCCAGCCGGACCCGATCTCGATGACGTGGTCCTCGGGACCGAGCTGCAGTTTGCCGGCGATCATCTCGAATTTGGCCACCTGGGCCTCTTCGAGGCTCATCCCGTCGGCGGCGAAATAGGCGCACGAATAGGCCTTCGTGGGGTCCAGCATGAGGGCGAAGAAGTCGTTGGAGAGGTCGTAGTGGGCAGCGATGTTCTCGCGATCCCGGTGCTTGCTCGGCGGCCGGAGCCGCTGCATCCCGGCGAGCAGCCCTCCGGTCCGTCGCGCCGTCGTGTCCAGGAACTGCCGGAACGTCGTCGTTCGACGGAACGCGAGACGCACGACCGCGGTGAGGTCATCGGTGTCCCACCAGCCCGCGATGTAGCTCTCGGCCAAACCGGTCGAGCCGCCCCGCAGCGTGGCGGACCAGGCTCTAGGGTCGTGGACCACGATCGTGACGTCCGGATCACCGGACCCGGTCACGACAGGTCTCCGCCCGGGAACCCCGCTGCCCTCAAAGCGCATGGTGCCGGGTTGCTCTCGGCCGCTGCGCCGGGCCAATTCGAGGAGCAGATATGCGCTCGTCCTGCTCATCTGCGGTTCCCGTACCCGCTGCGCGCCAACTCGTCGCTGACAGGCTCGGTCGCGACGCCGCCCCGAGCGGGGTGCCGGTGGAACCCTGCGCCCCGTGCGGCGAGTCGCACTGCCTGCGCGTAAATGCCGCTCGATACACGTGTCGTCATCAGCGGGTATGCCCACAGCAGTCGGGCCAACCCAGCCCGATCGAGCGGGTTCCGCCGCCGCAAGAGCATGGAGACGGACAGCTCTGGTGCCGATATGTCGTAGGCCGGTTCGTCCCCCTGACCATACGGCGAAGGCGAGGGCGGTGCAGCGACGTCGAGGCTGACCCTGATGGCCTCCTCGGGTGCGGAGTAGCGCAGGTTGTAGGTGCCCAGCGTCGGCAAGAAGGGGGAGACGTGCAGCGCCTTGGCGAAGGTGTGCGCTCCGGGCGGCCCGACGACGTAGGCATGGCGCTCGTGCCACGGGGTGTTGGACACCTCGAGCACCGTCCACTCGACCTCCCGCCCTGACGGGTCGAAGCAGTAGAACAGGGTGAGCGGGTTGAAGAGCCAGCCCCAGGTGCGGACGTGGCCCAGCATCGCCACCGGACCTCGCACCGAGCCCCCGGCGCCGGCGACGGCCGCAGCGACGGCATCCTGCACCGTCGGGGCGCCGGATGGGAGATAGTCGCCGCGGCAGAACCGGATGGCGGCGGGCCAGCGGCGCCGGTGGGCGGACGGGTCGAGGTCGACGAGGGGGTGCGCGGTCCGGAGTCCCGCCAATTCGTCGAGGAAGAGGAGGGGCAACGCCACCCTGGACGTGAACCGATGGGCGGGCTCGGCGCGCCGGTGTGTCACGGTGCCTTCGTACAGTGCGCTGCGCAGCGGGGGTCCGGAGGCCCTCCTCACAGACGTGCGCCGAATCGCTCGCAGACCGCTAACGCGCTCCGGACCCCGTCCTCGTGGAACCCGAAGCCCCAGTAGGCGCCGCAGTAGGAGACCGCGCCGGCGCTCAGGCCCCGCTGGCTGGACTGGGCGTTGACCGCATCCTGGTCGATGACCGGGTGCGAGTAGTCGAACCGGGCGACGACGTGGCGGGGATCGATGGATTCGTCACGGTTCAGCGTCACCAGGACGGGTTGATCGGAAGGCAATCCCTGCAGCCGGTTCAGGTAGTACGTGAGGGTTGCGCCGTTGGGGGTTCCTCGAGGGCGCACGTAGTTCCAGGAGGCCCACGCTCGTCGACTGGCGGGCAGCAACGTGGTGTCGGTGTGGAGCGTGGCCCGGTTCGGTTGGTAGCGGAAGGCACCGAGCACACGGCGCTCCTCGGCGGTCGGGTCTCCCAGCAGCGCCAAGGCCTGGTCGCTGTGCGTGGCGACGACGACATGGTCGAACATGGTCGGGCCTCCGGCCGTCAGGAGCTCGACACCCCGCTGCTGGCGCCGCAGCTTGGTCACGCCGGTGCCCAAGTGCAGCCGGCCCCGGTTCTGCAGTGGCTGGAGGATCGACTCGACGTAGCGGGCCGAACCACCGGTGACCGTGCGCCAGGAGGGCTGGTCGCCCGGACCGAGCAGCCCGTGACGGCTGAAGAACTCGACGAACGTCCGGGCCGGTATCTGCGTGAAGGTCTCGGGGTCTGCCGACCAGATGGCCGACCCGAGAGGGATCAGGTACCAGTCGAGGAAGCCCCGCGACCAGCGGCGGCCGGCCAGCAGGTCGGCCAGCGTTCCCGACCCGGCCCCGGCGTCGGCCTGCGGCTTGGCCAGGATCGAGCGCGCCAATCGGTTGAACCTGACCACGTCCGCGAGCATGGCGAGGAAGGCGGGCCGGGCCACGTTGCGACGCTGGGCGAACACGGTCGACAGCGACGTGCCGCGCCACTCGAGGCCGCAACGCAGGTCCGTCAGGCTGAAGCTCATGTCGCTCGCGTGGGTCGCCACCCCGAGGTCGCCGAGGAGCCGGGTGAAGAGGGGATAGGTCCGCTCGTTGTAGACCAGGAAGCCTGTGTCGGCGGCAACCGGTCCCCCGGGGAGGTCGACGGTCACCGTGTGCGCGTGCCCGCCCGGTCGGTCGTCGGTCTCGAAGAGGTGCACCTCGTGCCGGTCCTGCAGCAGGTGGGCCGCGGTCATGCCGGCGATGCCGCTTCCGATGATGCCGATGCGCAAGGTGTTCCTTCCGGAGGGTTGTTAATTTAGCACTAAACTAGCCCGACAGATCAGCCGCCCCGGCCGGCCAAGGAGAGAGACATGGCGACGTACAGCACGGAGATCGATTCCACGTGGGAGCAGGAGGAGGTCTTCGAGTACCTGTCGACCTTTTCGAACGCCCGTGAGTGGGACCCGGGGGTGACCGGGGGCGAGTCATTGAGCACGGGCCCCGCCGTCCTCGGTTCGGTGTACCGGCTCGCCGTGCGGATCGCGGGCCGGGTCGTGCCGTTCGACTACCGGGTCGTCGATATCGACCGCCCCCGTCGGGTGGTCCTCCAGGCACGGCGTGCCGGGATCGTCTCGACGGACACGATCACGGTGGAGTGGGCGGGACCTGGCTCCCGGGTCCGCTATGTCGCGGTACTCGACGGGCGGGGCGTGCTGCGCCTGGCGGCGCCCCTCATCGCCCGTGCGTTCGCCCGAATGGCAGACCGGGCAGCGGCCGGGTTGCGCCGCGCCCTGGCATGAGACCGGCGTGCCTCGCCCGGGCGGTGGACATCGCACTGGAGGCGAGTGTCGTCGGCAGCTTCAGCCGGGCCGGCTCCGTCGTGCGCTGCCGCCTCGAGCACTGGCGGCCGCCGTCCGACCTGACCGGGCGTGTCGTCATCGTGACGGGCGCCTCTTCGGGGATCGGCCGGGCGGCCGCCCTCGAGCTGGCGCGGCTCGGGGCCACGGTGTGGCTGGTCGGTCGGGACAAGGCACGGACCGAGGCGGCCGCCAGGGCTGCTCGAGCACTCGGGGCGGGGGCAGCCATCGAGCCGGCCGTCTTCGACATCGTCGATACCGACGCGGTGGACGCCTTTGCGGCCCAGATCGCCAGGGCACACGAGCGAGTTCACGGCCTGGTCCACGCGGCAGGCGCACTCTTCCCGACGTATCGCAGCGCGCCCGACGGTGGCGAGTTGACCGTGGCCACCGCGGTGCTGGCGCCGTTCCGCCTGACGTGGCTGCTCAGCCCCCTCCTGCGCCGATCCGGCGACGCCAACATCGTGACGCTGTCTTCTGGAGGCATGTACACCCAGCCGTTCGACCTCGCCCGGCTGGAAATGCCACGGGGGGAGTACCGGGGGACCACGGCCTACGCACGGGCCAAGCGGGCGCAGGTCGTCCTGTCCCACGAGTGGGCCCGACACTGGGGCGGGGACGGGGTCGCCAGCTACGCCGCGCACCCCGGCTGGGTGGACACGCCGGGGCTGGCCAGCGGACTGCCGTCGTTCGCCAAGCTCGGTCCGCTGCTGCGGACACCGGCACAGGGAGCTGACACCGTGGTCTGGCTGGCCTCGGGAGAGGCCAGGCGCCCCGACCTGCAGGACCCGCAAGTGGAGGGGTTCTTCCACGACCGGCACCGGCGGAGCGAGTACCACCTGCCCTGGACGGCCCGAGGCGCGAGCGCGACAGATGGGGCACGACTGTGGGAGTGGTGCCAAGCACGCACGGGCCTGTCTGGCGAGCCGCCTACCCCGTCGACGACGGCCGCCAAGCAATAGCATCGTTCCCACTGTGGTGACCCTGGACCATCTCATCCTGACGGTCAACGACCGGGAGGGCAGCGTCCGGTTCTACACCGACGTCATGGGGTTCGGCTACGACGGCGAGGACGGCCCGTTCTCGGTCATCCGGGTCAGCCCGGAGACGACGCTGCAGCTGGCCCCCTGGGGGACCGAGGGCGGCCAGCACCTGGCCTTCGCCCTTTCATCGGAGGAGTTCGACGCCGCCTTCGCCCGGGTGCGGGCGGCCGAGCTGCCCTTCGGCGACTCCTTCCACGACGTGGGCAACATGCAGGGTCCGGGGGAGGAGGCCGGGGCGCGCGGTCTCGGCCCCACGCTCTACCTGTTCGACCCCAACGGCCACCTGGTCGAGTTGCGCCACTACTGAGCGGGTCAGGCCGGTGCGTGCACCTCGAGCACCGTCGCCGAGCCCATGCCGCCGCCGGCGCACAGCGTCCCGACTCCGATGCCGCCCCCGCGCCGGCGCAGCTCGTGGATCAGCGTGACCAGTATGCGGGCTCCGGAGGCACCGACGGGGTGCCCCAGCCCGACCCCGCCGCCGTTGACGTTGACGATGTCGTGCGGGAAGCCGAGCTTGCGCGAGCACGCCACCGCCATGGTGGCGAAGGCCTCGTTGATCTCGACCAGGTCGACGTCGGACTCGCTGAGCCCGGCCCGGTTCAAGGCCCGGGGGACGCAGATGGTGGGCGCCAACCCGGTCCGGGCCGGCTCAATGCCGCAGGAGTTCCACGACCGCACCGTCGCCAAAGGTTCCATCCGTTGGGCGTCGGCGTAGGAGCGCGAGACCACCACAAGGGCGGCACCCCCGTCAGCGATGCCCGACGAGTTCCCGGCCGTGACCTGGCCGTCGGGTCCGGTGAGCGAACGGAGGGCCGCCAACTTCTCCGGCGTCGTGTCCCGGCGCGGATGCTCGTCCACGCTGACCGTCACGGTCTCACCCCGGCCCGCCGGCACGGTCACCGGCACGATCTCCTCGGCAAAG
>Ga0302314_10013772_pt1 | contig 13874 bp, 9 predicted proteins | sample III_Palsa_N2_3_FD_200533 | JGI IMG/M metagenome (GOLD analysis project Ga0302314, IMG submission 200533) | Peat permafrost microbial communities from Stordalen Mire near Abisko, Sweden - III_Palsa_N2_3 | ecosystem: Environmental > Terrestrial > Soil > Palsa > Peat permafrost | place: Sweden... | reverse complement strand
ATGCTCGACGCGGCGGCGCTTATCTCCATCCTCATCTGGATCTATCTGATCGTTGCGCACGGGAGGTTCTGGCTGTCACGGCCGGAGCTTGCGCCCGTGGCTTGCGCGCGCGGACCGCGCGTCGACATCGTGGTGCCTGCGCGCGACGAGGCGCAGAGTATCGGTCCCGTGATCGCTTCGCTCCTCGCGCAGGACTACGGCGCGGGCGCGCCCGATTCCTTCGCCGTGACCTTAGTCGATGACAACTCCACCGACGGAACCGCGGAGCACGCCGGCCGCGCGCCGAATCTCGACATCCTGGCAGGGAGCCCCAAGCCTTCGGGCTGGGTGGGCAAGATGTGGGCGCTCGAGCAAGGAATCGCCGCGGGCGATGCGCCGCTTGTCCTGTTGACCGACGCCGACATCGTGCACGACCCGCGGCACTTGTCGACGCTCGTGGCTTGCTTGGAGCACTCGAAGCTCGATATGGCGAGCGAGATGGTGCATCTCAATTGCGCGAGTCTCGCCGAGCGCGCGCTCGTGCCTGCGTTCGTGTACTTCTTTCAGATGCTGTATCCCTTCGCCAAGGTGAACGATGCGCGCTCGAGCGTCGCGGCCGCGGCCGGCGGCACGGTGTTGATCCGCCGCGAGGCCCTGCAGCGCATCGGCGGCATGGCCGCCATCAAAGGTGCGCTGATCGACGACGTCTCTCTTGCCAAGGCGATCAAGCGGCGCGCAGGAGGAGGCTCGATTTTCCTCGGCCATTCGGCGCTGGCCGACTCGATCCGTCCTTATCCCGGAATGGCGGATATCTGGCGGATGATCGCTCGCACCGCCTTTACGCAGTTGGGTCATTCGGTGTGGATCTTGCTCGGGACGCTCGTCGGCTTGAGTCTCGTTTGGCTCGCGCCGCCCGCAGCGGCGCTTTTCGGGCACGGCTGGGTGCGCGGCTGCGGGCTCGCGGCGTGCTCGCTCGCTGTCGCGAGCTATTTGCCGACGCTTGCGCGCTACCGACGAAGTTTTGCGTGGGCGCTCGCCCTGCCGCTCATCGCGCTCTTCTACATGGCGGCCACGGTGGGCTCGGCGGTCGACGAATGGAGCGGAGCCGGGGCGCGCTGGAAGAGCCGTTCGTATTGAATACTTTATCGGGCTCGAGGCTTATTCGCTGAAAGCGCGCTCGAGCAGCACGCCCGCGTCCGCGAGCGCGCCGCCCGCACCGAACACCGCGCCCCAGCCCGCGTCGGGATTCAAGCGGGTCGCGCAAAACGCCTCCGCGACGGCGCGCGCACCGGCGGAGCCGTCCGCGGCGCCGATCAGCAGTTGTGCCTGCATCAGCGTCACAAAGATTTGCACGAAGTGTCGTGCGAAGGCCTCGTTGAAGCCTTCGGCAGGGAAGGCTGCGAAGCGCTCGAATGCGGCGTCAAAATACCGGTTCCGTCCGCGCGCCGTCGAGAGCTCGCGCAGCACCACTTCGGTGGTCTCGGGCGACTTGCCGAAGGCGCGCAACACGTCGAGGCACATGATGTTGCCCGAGCCCTCCCAGATCGAATTCACCGGCATTTCGCGCGCCATCCTCGCGAGCGACAGCTCCTCCGTGTAGCCGTTGCCGCCGAGAATCTCCATCGCCTCGGCAGCAAGCTCGCAGCCGCGCTTGCAGACCCAGAATTTGGCGCCCGAAGTGAGCGCACGGCGCAGCGTCCCCTCGCTCGGGGCATCGCTCTCGAATGCCCGAGCGAGTCGCATGGCGAGAGCCGTGGCGGCCTCCGATTCGAGGATCAGATCGATCAGCACACTGCGCATGAGCGGCTGGTCGTAGAGCGGCGCCCCGAACGCTTGGCGGTGCCGGGCGTGGTGCACGGCCTGCACCACGGCCTGGCGCATCATGCCGGCGCTGCCGAGCACGCAATCGAGACGAGTGTACGTGCCCATCTCGAGAATGGTCCGCACACCGCGCCCCTCCTCGCCCAAGAGCCGCGCCCAAGCATTCACGAATTCGACCTCGGAGGACGCATTGGAGCGGTTGCCGAGCTTGTCCTTCAGCCGCTGAATTTGGATGCCGTTGCGGGAGCCGTCCGGCAGACGGCGCGGCATGAGGAAACACGAGAGGCCCACGGCGGTCTGGGCGAGCACCAGATGCGCATCGCATTGGGGCGCCGAGAAGAACCACTTGTGGCCGTTGAGCCGATAGAACCCGTCCGCCGTGCGCTCTGCGCGCGTCGTATTCGAGCGCACGTCGGAGCCGCCTTGCTTCTCGGTCATGCCCATGCCGACGAGGCCGCCCTGCTTGCGCTCGATCGGCAGGTCACGGTTGTCGTACACCCGCGTGATGAGCCGCGGCACCCAGTCGCGGGCCAGATCCGGATCGCGACGCAAGGCGGCGATCGCTCCGTAAGTCATGGTCGTCGGGCAGAGCGTGCCGCACTCCACTTGCGCCTGCATCAAGTAGCCCGCGGCGCGTGCCACGTGCGCTCCGGCGACAGGGCGGCCCGCTTCGCGGGCCCAGGGTGCGCTGTGATAGCCCCGTGCCGCGATGCCCTCCATGAGCGCATGCCAGGACGGATGGAATTCGATCGCGTCGATGCGCTCGCCGCGGACGTTGAAGGTCTGCAGAACCGGGGGGTGGCGATTGGCGAGGTGTCCGTGCTCGAAGCTGGCGGCGGTTCCGATGGCGGCCCCATCGCGCCCGAGCTGCGCGGCGTGGGCCGCGGCCCCTTCGCGGGACACGGCGCCTTGCAGCGCTTCATCCGTGGCGAACAGGTTGTAATCGCAGAGCTGCGGGGTCTGGTTGGCGCTCGCGGGATCGGAATTAAATGCTCCTGACATGTAGGCCTCCCCTGAGTCATTCTCGACCTTGCCGGGCCTGCCTGTGAAGTGCTAAATTCAGCACCTATGTTCTCGGCAGTTCAGAGTTTCGGCGATCTTCTCGGCATTTCGTGCCTGGACTCGCTTGCCCTGCTGCTGCGCCGCTAGGCGCCACTCACACACGCGCCACCGGTCGGCGCTCACAAGACCGAAAACCAATTCCTCGAAAGCATAGAACAACCGGTTCATGCACGAGAGGCTTAGGCTAAGACCCTAACAGCAGAGAACATCAATGTTGCGACATCCATCGAACAAGTATCGGGCCTTCACGCCCATCGATATCAAGGACCGCCGCTGGCCGAGCGCGGTCATCGAGTCCCCGCCGACGTGGTGCAGCGTCGATCTGCGAGACGGCAATCAAGCGTTGATCGAGCCCATGGATGCCGCGCGCAAGCGCCGCATGTTCGACATGTTGATTCGCATCGGCTTCAAGGAGATCGAGGTCGGTTTCCCGGCGGCGTCCCAGACGGACTTCGACTTCGTGCGGGAGATCATCGAGAAGCGGCTGATCCCGGACGATGTGACGATTCAAGTACTCACGCAGGCGCGTCCGGAGCTGATTGCACGCACCTATGAATCGCTCAAAGGCGCGCGCCGCGCCATCGTGCATGTGTACAACTCCACTTCCGTCGCGCAGCGTCGAGTCGTGTTTCGCACCGACCGCGCCGGCATTACCGAGATCGCGGTGCGCGGCGCGACCTGCGTGCGCGAGCACGCCGAGCGCGAACGCGGCACGGAATGGGTCCTTCAGTACAGTCCGGAAAGCTTCACGGGAACGGAGCTGGATTTCGCGGTCGAGATCTGCGATGCGGTGAACGCGATATGGGAGCCGACGCCGCAGCGCCGGGCCATCTTGAACCTTCCATCCACCGTCGAGATGGCGACACCGAACGTGTATGCCGATCAGATCGAGTGGTTCCTCAAGCATATCGGCCGGCCCGACAGCGTCATTCTGAGCGTGCATCCCCATAACGACCGCGGCACTGCCGTGGCGGCGGCCGAGCTTGCGGTCATGGCCGGAGCGGAGCGCGTCGAGGGCACGCTGTTTGGGAACGGCGAACGCACGGGCAACGTGGATATCGTAACGTTAGCTCTTAACTTATATACCCAGGGCGTTGATCCTAAACTTGATTTCTCTAACATAAATGAGGCCGCGCGTTGCGCTGAGAGCTGCAATCAGCTGCCCATCCACCCGCGCCATCCGTATGTGGGGGATCTTGTCTTCACCGCCTTCTCCGGCTCCCATCAGGACGCCATCAAGAAGGGACTCGGGGCGCGGACCGAATCCGATCTCTGGGACGTGCCGTACCTGCCCGTCGATCCTTCGGACCTCGGCCGCTCTTACGATTCCATCATCCGCGTGAACAGCCAGTCCGGTAAGGGCGGGGTTGCCTATTTGCTCGAGCGCGACTATCAGCTGATCATGCCGCGCCGGCTGCAAATTGAGTTCAGCCAGGTCGTACAAGCCGCCGCCGATATCAGTGGTAAAGAGCTGACTTCAAAGGAGTTATGGGAGCTGTTTTCGCGGGAATACCTCGCGCCCAGGGCGCCTTTTGTATATCGCGGGCATCAGCTTGCGGCCTCGACGGATGGGGCGGACACGGAGAAGCTCTCGCTCCAAGTCGAGCAGGATGGGGGTCTCGAGACCTGGCTCGGTCAGGGTTCAGGTCCCATCGACGCGGTCGTGGCCGCCATCGGCCTGCCGTTCGACGTGCTCTCCTATGAGGAGCATTCGCGAGGCCAGGGGAGCGGCGCCATGGCGGTGTCGTACATCGAGATTACGACCCGCTCGCGTCGCACGTTGTTCGGGGCAGGAATGCACTCGAATATCATCACGGCGTCGCTCCTGGCGGTGATTTCGGCGGTGAATCGGGCGGTAGCGCTCGGCGCGCTGGCCCCGGCGAGGCGAAACGCGCGCACAGGTACCTGACCCGGCTTGAAATCCCGCCCTTCTGCCCCGAGACGGGGTCCCAGGACCCCCCTCTGCGCAGCGGGGAATTAGTTGAATGGCTTGCAAAATCCGCTATAGTGCGCAACTTCATGTGTCGGCCTGTTCGATCCCATTGATTTCAAGGGCTTTTCTCGAAAAATGAGTGCACGCGAAGACGAACATTTTGACATTGACGATGAGTTCCTCGGCGAAGCCGAGGAATCCCATGAATTCGATCCCTTGTTGGAGCGCGCCGAGCGGCGCCCAAAAGCGTCAGCGCCCGCGGCCAAGCGCGGCAAAGCCGCCTGGAGCCGCGTGGAGGACGTCTTGGCCGAGCGGCAGTTAGAGAAAGAGCTGCGCGACATATTCGAAGACGAATAGTCCCCTTGAGTGCGCGATTGGGTTTGGGCTCCGCTGCGCGCGCTGCCGCCCATGTCTGACCAGCCACGGGCCGGCAACCTACCCCTGCCGCATCCACAACCCTGGGTCGTACTCAAGTTCGGCGGCACGAGCGTGTCGTCGGTTTCCAATTGGCACAACATCGCCCGAGTTCTGCGCGAGCGCATCGCCGAGGGTCTGCGTCCCGTGGTGGTGCATTCCGCGCTGTCAGGCGTCACCGATCGTCTCGAATCGCTCCTCACGGCGGCCGTTGGGGGCACGCACGGCGCGGCGCTCGAGCGGATCGAGCGCGCGCACCGCGACTTGGCGCGGGAGCTGGGCGTCGAGCCGGGCGCCGTGTTCGAGGCTTTCCTCGGGGAGCTCGAGAGCCTCACCGCGGAGATTGCTCACAGCCGGTTGATCGACGACCGGCATCGGGCGCGGGTGATGGCGATGGGCGAGCTGTTCGCCACGGCGCTCGGCTGCGCATTTCTCAATGCGCAACACATCGACACTCGCTGGATCGATGCACGTACCGTGCTGCGCGCCGAGCACCGTGCCGGCTCCAATGTGAAAGCGAGCCTGTTGTCGGCGACCTGCGATTTCGCACCCGATCGGACGCTCATGGCGGCGTGGCAGGCGATCGACGACGTCATCATCACGCAGGGTTTCATTGCATCCAACGATGCCGGCGATACGGTGCTTCTCGGGCGCGGCGGCTCCGACACGTCAAGCGCCTACTTCGCAGCCAAGCTCGCCGCGTCGCGCCTGGAAATCTGGACCGATGTGCCGGGTCTGTTCAGCGCAAACCCGCGCAGCATCCCGACCGCGCGGTTGTTGCGCGCCTTGCACTACGACGAGGCTCAGGAGATCGCGAGCAACGGCGCCAAGGTGCTGCATCCACGCTGCGTGCTGCCGGTTCGCCAATACAAGATTCCGCTACATGTCTATGCGACCCAGGCGCCCGGCATGGAAGGCACGATCATCAGCGCGGACGTCGCCGGGAGCGCCGCGCAGGTGAAGGCGATCGCCATCAAGAAGGGCATTACGCTCGTCTCGATGGACAGTCCCGGCATGTGGCACCAGGTGGGCTTTCTCGCCGATGCATTCCAGGTTTTCAAAGATCAGGGCATTTCGGTCGATTTGATTTCCACCTCGGAAACGAACGTGACCGTGTCTCTGGATCCGACGGCCAACACCCTCGATTCCGCGGCGCTCACGCGGCTCTCGGCGGCCCTCGGCGAGCTGTGTCGGGTCGAGATATTGGGACCGTGCGCATCCTTGAGCCTCCTCGGACACAACATCCGCGGCATCCTGCACGAGCTCGGCTCCGCCTTCGAGCTGTTCCAGGATCACAAGGTGTATCTGGTGAGCCAGGCTGCGAACGATTTGAACTTCACATTCGTGATCGACGAGTCGCAGGGCGAGCGTTTGGTGCAGCAGCTGCACGAACGCCTCATTCAGAGCATCGGCTCGGACAAGGTGCTCGGTCCCACGTGGCTGCAGCTGTTCGCGCCGCCGGACCGCCTGTCGCCCGCCGCACGCAACTGGTGGGAAGAGCCCGCGAAGCGGCAGCGCCTTCTCGATATCGGGGCGCGGGAATCCGCCGCATTCGTCTACGACCTGGCGAGCGTCGACGCCGCGGTCACGGCGCTGCACGGCGTCAAGTCGATCGCGCGCTGGGCCTACGCCATGAAGGCGAACTGGCACCCCGAGATCTTGCGGCGCCTGTACGCGGCGGGCCTCTCGCTCGAATGCGTGTCGCGGGGCGAAATCGAGCACGCCTTCGAGCACGTGCCCGGTCTTACGCCGCAGCGTATGCTGTTCACGCCGAACTTCGCGCCGCGTGCCGAATACGAGTTCGGGTTCGAGCGCGGCGTGCGTGTCACCTTGGATAATCTGTACCCGCTGAAGGCATGGCCCGAGGTATTCGCGGGCCGCGACATTTTCGTGCGTGTCGATCCCGGGACCGGCCGCGGGCACCACCATCACGTGCGCACGGCCGGCGAGCACTCGAAATTCGGGGTGCCTCTGTCCGAGTTGGCGGAGCTGGCGAACCTCGCGCGCGACACCGGCGCGCGGGTGGTCGGGCTGCACGCGCACACCGGCAGCGGCATTTTGGACGTCGCCAACTGGACGGAGACGGGCGCCTTGCTCGCGCAGCTGGCCGAGCATTTCCCCGAGGTTCACGTCGTCGATTTAGGCGGCGGCATCGGGGTTCCGGAGCAGCTCGGGCAGAGCGGCATCGACCTGGCTGCTCTCGATGCCGGAGTCGCGGAGCTCGCGCGGCGCTTTCCCCGTATCGAATTCTGGATGGAGCCCGGGCGATTCCTGGTCGCCAAGGCCGGGGTGCTCATTGCGACCGTCACCCAGCTCAAGGGCAAGGGGGGGACACGCTACGTCGGCATCGCCACGGGCATGAACTCGCTGATTCGTCCCGCGTTGTATGGCGCGCATCACGATATTCGGAACCTTTCGCGCCTGGAGGAGCCGCTGACTGATAAGGTCACCATAGTCGGGCCTATCTGTGAGACGGCGGATCAACTCGGGAGCGACCGCTGGTTGCCTCCGAGCGAGGAGGGCGATGTGTTGTTGATTGCCAACTGCGGCGCCTATGGCTACGCCATGGCCTCTCACTATAATCTGCGGCCCCCGGCGGCGGAGTTTGTGATCGCGTCATGACGGAAGTCGGCATCATCGGTTGGCGCGGCATGGTCGGCTCCGTGTTGCTCGAGCGCATGCGCGCCGAGCACGATTTCGATCTCATCGAGCCGGTCTTCTTCAGCACATCGCGCGCCGGCACCGCTCCGCCCGACGTTGGCCGCAAAACCCGGCCCGTGCAGGACGCTCACGATCTCGCGGCGCTTGCGCGCCTGCCGATGTTGATCAGCACGCAAGGCGGCGACTACACTCAAGCCGTGCACGGCCGGCTGCGCGAAGCGGGCTGGCGGGGCTATTGGATCGATGCCGCTTCGACGCTGCGCATGTCGGATTCGGCGGTGATCGTTCTCGATCCGGTGAATTTGCCGGTGATGCGCGCGGCGCGGGAGCGCGGAATCAAAGACTTCATCGGCGGCAACTGCACCGTTTCGCTCATGCTCATGGCGGTCTGCGGGTTGATGCGCGCGGGGCTGGTGGAATGGATCACGGCAATGACTTATCAATCCGCCTCGGGTGCGGGCGCTCAGAACATGCGCGAGATGCTCGAGCAGATGGGCACCTTGCATCGCTCTGCCGCCGCTTTGCTCGCGGATCCGGCCGGCGCCATCCTCGAGATCGACCGGGCGGTGTCGGAGTCCCTGCGCCGGCCGGATTTCCCGAAGACGCAGTTCGGCGCACCGCTCGCCGCCAGCTTGATCCCGTGGATCGATAAGGACCTCGGCAACGGTCAGAGCCGCGAGGAATGGAAGGCGGGCGCCGAGTCGAACAAGATCATGGGTAGCGAGGCGAATCCGGTGCCGGTGGAGGGGATTTGCGTGCGGGTGAGCGCGATGCGCTGCCACTCGCAGGCGCTCACCATCAAGTTGAAGCGCGATGTGCCCCTGGCGGAGGTCGAGCGTCTGATCGCGGGGGGCAACGACTGGGTCAAGGTGATCCCGAATGAGCGCGAGGCCTCCATCGCCGCGCTCGCGCCCGCGGCCGTCAGCGGCACCATGACCATTCCGATCGGCCGATTGCGCAAGCTCGCGATGGGCGGCGAGTATTTGTCCGCCTTCACGGTCGGCGATCAGCTGCTGTGGGGAGCTGCCGAGCCCCTGCGGCGCACTATGCGTATTCTGCTGGATTGAGCGCGTGCTCCTGCGGGAGCAGCGTTATAGGCACGGGCTCCACCTGCCAGATATCACGGCTGTACTCGCGGATGCTGCGATCGGACGAGAAGTTGCCGCTGCGCGCCGTATTGAGAATCGCCATTCGGGTCCAGCGCTCCGGATCGCGATACGCCGCCGATACCTTCTCCTGGCACTCGATGTACGAGGCGAAGTCCGCGAACAGCATGTACGGGTCGTACTGCATCAGGTTGTCCATCAAGGGCTGTAACAGTGTGGTGTCGCCGCGCGTGAAGAAGCCGCTGCGCAGCAGGTCGATCACCTCGCGCAATTGCTGGTTCGCAGCATAGTAGTCCATCGGCCGATAGCCGCGCGACTTCTGCGCCTGCACCTCCTCGGCGGATAGACCGAACAGGAAGAAATTCTCGGCGCCGATCTCCTCGCGCAGCTCGATGTTCGCGCCGTCGAGCGTGCCGATGGTGAGCGCGCCGTTCATGCAGAACTTCATGTTGCCCGTGCCCGATGCTTCCTTGCCGGCGGTGGAGATTTGTTCCGACAGATCGGCTGCCGGGTAGACATGCTGGCCGTTGGTCACGTTGAAATTCGGCAGGAACACGAGGTTCAGCCGGCCGCGCGTATCGGGATCGCGATTGATCACGTCTCCCACCGAAGTGATCAATTTGATCATGAGCTTCGCGAGGTGGTAGCCGGGCGCCGCCTTGCCGCCGAAAATGAACGTACGCGGCACGACGGGAAGGCCCGGATTCGACTTCAACCCGTGATAGAGCGCGACGATGTGCAGGACTTTCAGATGCTGCCGCTTGTACTCGTGAATGCGCTTGACGAGTACATCGTACATTGACTCGGGATCGATCCGTATGCCGGTGCGTTCCAGGGCGAGCGCGGCCAGATCGCGCTTGTTCCTGAGCTTGATGTCGCGCCAGCGGGCGCGGAAAGCGGCATCCTCGGCGAGCGGCTCGAGGCGTCTCAATTCAGCCAGGTCCTTGATCCAGCCGCTGCCGATGTGCTCGGTGATGAGCTCGGAGAGCAGCGGATTGGAGAGCGCGAGCCAGCGGCGCGGCGTGACGCCGTTGGTCTTGTTGCTGAATTTACTCGGCCAGAGCTCGTAGAAATCGCGCAGCACGTCGCGCTCGAGGAGCTCGGTATGCAGAGCCGCCACGCCGTTGATCGAGTGGCTGCCGACGCACGCGAGATGCGCCATGCGCACGTAGCGCTGATCGCTCTCGTCGATGATCGACATGCGGCGGATGCGGTCCTCGTCGCCCAGGAAACGCATGCGCACCTCCTCGAGGAAATGCGCGTTGATGTCGTAGATGATCTGCAAGTGGCGCGGCAGCACGCGGCCGAGAACCTCGAGCGGCCAGCGCTCCAGCGCCTCGGGCAAGAGCGTGTGGTTGGTGTATGCGAACGTCCGGCTGCACACGTTCCAGGCCTCGTCCCAAGACACGGCATGATCGTCGATCAACAGCCGCATCAGCTCGGCGATGGCAATGGCCGGATGCGTATCGTTGAGCTGCACCGCGAATTTCTCGTAAAATTGCTCGAACGGCACTCCCTGCGTGCGCACGATGCGAAACATGTCCTGGATGGAGCACGACACGAAGAAATACTGCTGCTCGAGCCGCAGCTCCTTGCCGCGCAGCTGCTCGTCGTTTGGATAGAGCACTTTGCTCAGGTTTTCCGATTCCACCTTCTGGTTGACCGCTCCGTAATAGTCGCCGCTGTTGAACGCGGCGAAATCGAATGACTCGGGCGCCTCGGCGCTCCACAAGCGCAAGGTGTTGGCGGTGTTGGTGCGATAGCCCAATATCAGCGTGTCGTACGGCACACCGTGCACGATCTTATGCGGCATCCAGCGCACGCGCGGGCACTCGCGGTCGTCGAGGTAGTGCTCGGTGGTGCCCCCGAACTTCACGCTCACGGCCCATTCGGGGCGCGCGAGCTCCCAGGGATTGCCGAAGCGCAGCCATTTGTCGGTCTTCTCGATCTGCCAGCCGTCGACGATCTGCTGTTGGAAGATTCCAAACTCGTAGCGTATGCCGTAGCCGAGCGATGGGATCTCGAGCGTCGCGAGCGAGTCGATGAAGCACGCCGCCAGACGCCCGAGGCCCCCGCTCCCGAGTCCGGGCTCCTCCTCCTGCCGCAGCAGATCCTCGAGATTCAAGCCGAGCTCGGACAACCCCAAGCGGACCGTGTCGGTGATGCCCAAATTCAAGAGGTTGTTGCCGAGATGCGGCCCCATGAGGAACTCGGCGGACAGATAGGCGACGGTGCGCGAGGCTTCCCGGGTATAAGTCGCCGCGGTGCTGATCCAGCGCTGCAGCATCCGGTCGCGCACGGCGTAGGCGAGCGCCATGTAGTAGTCGTTGCGAGTGGCAAGCGCCGCGAACTTGCCCTGCATATAGAAGAGATCGTCGAGGAAGGAGTTCTTTATGGCTTCCTTGTCGAGGGCGGTGCGCTCGTCCTCGGGCGCCGTCATGGTGCCCACACCACCTTGACGGGTGTGCCGTCCTGGCGCAGCACGGCGCGCACCGGCATGTCCTCGACGGGACCTGTGCCGCTTGCCGCGGCGAAGGTCTCGAGCTTCGCCTCGCCGAGGATGAAAATGTAAATGAGGCGCGAGCCGAGGAGCGCCGACAAATTCAAACTGAGGCGCGCGTGCGGCTCGGTCGGCGCCCGCATTCCGACACAACCGGCCGCCGCGCTCGTGTCGAGCGCATTCGGCAAGTTCGGGGAGCGTGGGAACAACGAGGCGGTATGGCCGTCATCGCCCATGCCGAGCACCGTGACGTCGAAAGGTCGTGGGACCCGGGCAAAGGTTTCCCAAGCCGGGACGGCGCCCAAATCGGGCGAGGGCGCGGCGTTCTTGAGGCCCGCGAAGCGCGCCGCGGCGGCGGCATCGCGCAACAGATTGTCACGCACGAGCTTCTCGTTGCTGCCGGCAGCCGTGGGATCCACCCACCGCTCGTCGGCGAGCGCGACGCAGACGCGGCCCCAGTCGAGCGGCCGTGTGGACAACGCCTGGAACAGCTTGATCGGAGAATTCCCGCCCGAGACCACGAGGCTTGCGAGCCCGCGTTGCGCGATCGCCGCGGAGAGACTCGCGGCGATATCAGCGGCCAGCCGCTCCGCCAGCGTAGCGGCGTCGGGGTAACGTTTCACGTCGGCAAGGGAGATCGTCATGAGAGGGAATCCATGGCTGCGGATGTGGAAAGCGTAGCACGCGGCGGCTCTCAAGTAAGCCGGTGCGATATGCTATAAGTGCGGCCCGTGAAGGACCTTACGGCAGACTCGATCGGTAAGCACATCCTGCAAATGGCGCTGCCCATTGCGGCGGGAATGCTGTTTCAAACGCTTTATTTCCTGATCGATTTGTATTTCGTCGCCCGCTTGGGCGATGCCGCGATTGCGGGTGTCAGCGCCGCGGGCAACATCATGTTCATCGTTTTTGCGCTGACGCAGGTGCTCGGGGTGGGCACGGTCGCCCTCATCTCGCATGCGGTGGGGCGCAAGGATCAGGCGGATGCGACCCAGGTGTTCAATCAGAGTTTCTCGTTGTCCATCGTGTGCGGGGTCCTGACGCTCGTCGTGGGCTATCTCATCGCCGCGCCGTACATGCACGCTTTGGGGGCAGACGCGGCGACCGTCAGCGCGGGCATCGACTATCTGTGGTGGTTCCTCCCGAGTCTCGCGCTGCAGTTCGCGGTGATAGCCATGAGTTCCGCGCTGCGCGGCACCGGAATAGTGCAACCGAGCATGATCGTGCAAGTGCTGACGGTCGTTTTGAATGCAGTGCTCGCACCGGTACTGATCGCGGGGTGGGGCACCGGACATCCTCTGGGCGTGGCCGGGGCCGGGCTCGCGAGCTCCCTATCTCTCGCCGTAGGCGTCGTGCTGCTCGGCATTTACTTCCATCGCTTGGAGCACTACGTGACTTTCGACTCGACGGCTTGGCGCTGGGATTTCGCCGTTTGGGGACGTTTGCTGCGCATCGGCTTGCCGGCGGGGGGCGAGTTCGCGCTGATGTTCATATACATGGACATCATTTATTGGATCATTCGCCCCTTCGGCCAAGACGCGCAGGCGGGGTTCGGCATCGGCATGCGGCTGAACCAGAGCCTATTTCTACCTGCGATGGCGGTTGCCTTCGCGACCGCCCCCATCGTGGGTCAAAATTTCGCGGCCGGAAAGTTCGCGCGTGTACGCGAGACCTTCGCGCGCGCGATGCTCATCGGCGCGGTGATCATGGGTGCGCTGACACTGCTCTGCCAGTGGCGCGCCGAATGGATGGCGCGCGCGTTCACGACGGAGCCCGGCGCCGTGGCGGTCGCGACGCAATTCCTGCAGCTCATCTCCTTGAACTTCATCGCCTCCGGGCTGGTATTCACGTGCTCGGCGGCGTTCCAGGGACTCGGCAATACCGTGCCTGCGGTATTGAGCGCCGCAACGCGTCTGCTGAGCTTCATCGGACCCGCGATATGGCTGACTTATCAGCCGCACTTTCGTCTGGTGGAGCTGTGGTACGTGTCCATCGCGAGCATGACGGTGCAGGCCGTCGTGAGTCTCTTGCTGGTGCGCTCGCAACTTCGACGGCGTATGCCCGCGGCCGCGGCAACGCTCGAGGCGGCCTGAAATGCAGCTCAAGACCTTCATCGAGATCGCCGGCTGGACCGGTACCGTGTTGGTGCTCGGCTCCTACGCCTTGATCTCCGCCGGCAAGTTGCAGGCGCGCTCGACGCTTTATCAGGGGATGAACCTCGTTGGCGCCGTCGGCTTGGCGATCAACAGCGGCTGGAACGGCGCATGGCCGTCGGCCGGCCTCAACGTCGTCTGGCTCGGCATCGCCGTAGTGGCCATGAGACGCAATCGCCGCCGCGTTACGCCATGATCCCGAATCAGTCGCGGATGAGTACCTCCGTGCCGAGCGCGATCCGCTC
>Ga0302314_10013771_pt1 | contig 13874 bp, 16 predicted proteins | sample III_Palsa_N2_3_FD_200533 | JGI IMG/M metagenome (GOLD analysis project Ga0302314, IMG submission 200533) | Peat permafrost microbial communities from Stordalen Mire near Abisko, Sweden - III_Palsa_N2_3 | ecosystem: Environmental > Terrestrial > Soil > Palsa > Peat permafrost | place: Sweden... | reverse complement strand
CCGGTGATGCCGTAGGCGAGCTGGTGGAGGTGGGTTTTGCCGGTGATGATGGCTCCGGCTTGTTTGAGGCGGGCGGCCATGGCGGAGTCCTGCGTGACGAGGCCGTTGTGGTCGCGGTAGAAGAGCGAGCCGCAGGAGGTGGGGAAGCCGGCGAGGTCGAAGCAGTCTTTGAGGGATATGGGGATGCCCCAGAGAGGCTGCGATGCGAGGTTGTTGCGGTCGAGTGCGTCGGCTTGCGCGCGGGACCAGGCGGTGTCTTGTGCAAGGTAGACGTTGCGGCCGGCGTTGGTGTTGGAGTGGGCGAACGCGGCGTCGAGGACGGTGTGCGGGTCGGCGGTGTTGTCGAGGTATTGTTGCCGCAGCGATTGGAGGGGTGAGGCAGCGGGGGGCATGAGGGAATTCTATCGAGACTGCGTGGTTGGCGCGTCCGTTAGAGTAAGGAACAAAGCTAAAGATGAGAGGGATATTTGATGGGTGTGTCGCGGCGGGAGTTTTTGATTCGGAGTGCGCAGGCTGGTGGAGGCGGCGCAACAGTGCTGGCAGCGCGTGGCCTGGGGGCGCAGGCCGTGCTACGTTCAACTATGGAACCCAATGTGAGCCCTGGCGGTGCTTCTGCGGAGAAGAGCCTAGCCGAACTCGATGGCGAGCGGATGCGCTCGATTGCGGCGTGGACTTCGTTGACGCTGGAGACGCCGAGCCCTGTACCGTTTGGTGCGGACATTCTGAACTCCGCGACCGGTGAGCGGCTGATGCGGGCGGTGAACGCGGTGAGGCTGGAGCATGATCCGAGCGCTCATGCGGAGACACGCTGCATACGGCTGGCCTGCAAGCAGCTGGAAGGCTACTCGCTGAAGGGGTACACGCTGTATACGACGTGTGAGCCTTGCCCGATGTGCATGGCGTGCGCGCTTTGGGCGGGGATCGATCGCGTGGTGTATGGGGCGACGATTGCGGACGCGAATCGCTTTACGCTGCAGATACAGATTCCGGCGACAGAGGTGGCGAAGCGATCGGACATGAAGTGCGAGGTTGTAGGGCCGGTGGAGCGAGAGGCCTGTGTCGCGATCTTTGAACACCCGAATATGCAGAAGGCTTTCAAGATGTGGAGCAGTAAAAGGACGAGGGATTAGGGATTAGGAACTACGGAGGGTTGATGGAGCTGGCGGCGGAGTTGGCGGCGGTTGTCGGAGATCCTGCTCGGGTGTTGACGCAGCCACAGGTGGTGGAGCGGCTGTCGCGGGATTTCTATTGGTACTCGCCGGTGCTACGGCCGCTGTTGGATGGCAAGCATGCGGATGTGGCGGTGCAACCGGTGAGTGTGGAGGAGGTCTGCGCAGTGTTGCGGCTTTGTTATGCGCGGGATGTTCCGGTGACGGTGCGCGGTGCGGGGACGGGGAACTATGGGCAGGCGGTGCCGCTGTGTGGGGGTGTGGTGCTGGACCTGCAGCGGATGGATCGCGTGTTGGAGATTACCGACGATGGCGTTGCGATTTGTGAGCCGGGGGTGAGGCTGGGGGCGTTGGAGGGTGCGGCGCGAGAGGTGGGTTGGGAGCTGCGGTGTTATCCCTCGACGGTGGTGAAGGCCTCGGTGGGTGGGTTTCTGGGCGGTGGGTCGGGCGGTATTGGCTCGGTGGCGCACGGTGGGTTGCGGGACTTTGGGACGGTGCGCGCGATCGAGGTGGTGACGATGGAGGGGGAGCCGCGCGTGGTGCTGCATGAGGGCGAGGCGGTACACGAGATTATGCACTCGTGGGGGACCAATGGGGTGATCACGAAGATATGGCTCGCGCTGACGCCGGCGGTGGAGTGGGCGCAGGTTGCGATTGCGTTTGCGACGTTTGAAGCGGCGTTTGATTTCAGCGAGAGGATTGCGAAGGACGCGGCGTGGACGAAGAGGCTGGTGACGGTCTTTGAGTGGCCGGTGCCTTCGTTCTTTTCTCCGGTGAAGACGCTGGTGCGTGAGGGTGAGGCGTTGATCTTTCTGCTGGTTGCTGCGGCGCAGCGGGAGGTGTTGGTTGCTGAGGCCGCGGCTGCCGGTGGGACGGTTACGTTTGCGGCGGAGTATGCGGGGTTGAAGTCTTCGCCGCTGCTTTCGGATTACACGTGGAACCATACGACGTTGTGGGCGATGAAGGCTGATCCGGCTTATACGTATCTACAGTGCGGGTTCGATGCAGAGATGGCGCGGGAGCAGTTGGCGTTGTTGAAGCGGGAGTATGGCGACGACTTTCTGCACCATGTGGAGTGGATGAAGAATGGCGCGGGCACGATCTTTCCGGCTGCGATCCCGGTGGTGCGGTTTACGACTGAGGAGCGGCTGAACGCGATGATCGATTTTTGTCGCGCGAATGGGGTGGGGGTTGCGAATCCGCATGTGAACCATGTGGAGGGCGGTGGGCGGTATCGCGCGGACAATGTGCAGTTGCAGGCGAAGTATAGGAATGATGCGAAGGGGTTGTTGAATCCGGGGAAGATGGCGACTTTCGAGAAGAAGCAGACAGTAGAGGGTAGACAGTAGACAGGAAGTGAAGGCGTGTATGAAGACTTGGATTAGTGATGCGCGGCAGTTTGCTTATTTGAATTGGAAGCAGGTGAATGCGTTGTCGAAGGAGAGCACATTGCTTGTTCTGCCTACGGCGGCGGTGGAGCAGCATGGGCCGCATCTGCCGTTGGCTACCGATACGCTGATCAACAATGTGGTGCTGGGGCGTGCGCTGGATCTGCTGCCGGGGGATATGCCGGTGTATGCGTTGCCTCCGATCTGCTACGGCAAGAGCAATGAGCATATAGGGTTTCCGGGGACGCTTTCGGTTTCGGCGGCGACGTTTATGGCGGTGGTGCGGGATGTGGGTGCGAGCATTGCCGCTGCGGGGTTCAAGAAGCTGGCGCTGTACAACACGCATGGTGGGAACTCTTCGCTGGTGGATGTGATGGCGAGAGACCTGCGCGCGGAGTTTGGGTTGCGGACGTTTACGATCTTTGGTTCGGCGGGTGCGTCGTTTGAAGGGCTGAGTGCGCAGGAGAAGAAGTATGGCTTCCATGCGGGTGAGGTGGAGACCGCGTTTCTGTTGGCGGCTACGCCGGAGCTGGTGGATACGAATGCTTATACGGTGAACTACATTGCTCGCGTAGAAGACAACGCTGTGCTGCAGCCGGAGAATGGCGCGGCGAACTTTGCGTGGTTGACGCGGGATATTGCGGAGAGTGGAGTGCTGGGCGATCCGCGACCGGCTACGGCGGAGAATGGTGAGCTTTGGTTGGACGCTGCGGCGAAGAAGGTTGCTGCGGGTTTGGAGGCGATGTTTCGGTATGAGAACCACTACAAACCGTGAGTGCAAATGCAACAGCAAGGACAACAGCAACAGCAAGGACAACAGCAACAGCCAATACAGTGGTCCATTCCCCTTCGGCTACTCTCAGGGTCAGGATGACGAGATTTGTGGGGACGTGGGCTTTCGTAAGAACTAGCAACAACAACCGCAGATTCCTCCGCTGCGCTGTGGAATGACAAACAAGGGAAGACACGGGAATGGCGGATAGAGTTCTAATTGATTGTGGCGATGGAGTGACGCTGGAGCGGGGCGTGGGATTTCGCCTTAGCGATGGGGTTACGCTTGTGTCCGACCACTACTATTCGGCGGGGGATGGGCCGTGGCCTACGCTGCTAATGCGGCAACCTTATGGACGGGATATCGCATCGACGGTCGTGTATGCGCATCCGTCGTGGTTTGCGCGGCGGGGATACAACGTTGTGATTCAGGATGTGCGGGGGCGTGGCGGATCAGAGGGATCGTTCTATCCGTTTCGTCACGAGGGGCGTGATGGCGCGGAGACGATTGCGTGGCTGCGGACGCGGGCCGAGTGCAATGGGCGCGTGGGGATGTATGGGTTCTCGTACCAGGGTGCGACGCAGTTGCTGGCCGCGGCGGAAGAGCCGGAGGGATTACAGTGTATTGCGCCGGCGATGACGGCTTGCGATCTGTATCGCGGGTGGTTCTATCACAATGGTGCGTTGCGACTGGCGTCTGCGCTGGGCTGGGGTTTGCAGATGTTGAAGGAAGATGCGCGGCGGCTGGGATTGCGAGGAGCCAGCGCGAAGCTCGAAGCAGCGTGGGCGAATGTGCGGGCGCAGGCGATGCATCTGCCGTATACGGAGCATCCGGCGATTACTGATCCGGAGCTGCCTTCTTATGTGCGCGACTGGTTTGAGCATGATGTTGCGGGCGAGTACTGGAGTGCGATGGATGTGAGTGAGCGGGCGCATCGGATCGATGTTCCGGCGCTGCATGTGTCGGGATGGTATGACACGTATCTTGAGGGCAGCGTGCGTGGGTTCAATCTGCTGCGTGCGGGTGCGAAGTCGCAGCGGGCGCGGGATGGGCAGTATCTGCTGGCAGGGCCGTGGGTGCATATTCCTTGGGGAGATCGTGTGGGGGAGGCTTCGCTTGGTGACGAGGCTTTGATGGATACAGATGCGCTGCTGTTGCGGTGGTTCGATCACTGGTTGAAGGATGAGGGCACGTTTGCGGATGAGCCTCGGGTGAGACACTTTGCGATGGGTTCGAACCGTTGGTTTGGTGCGGACGATTCCAGTGGTGAGGCGGAGCGTGTGTTGCATCTGCACAGCGGTGGACGAGCTGAATCTCGCAAGGGTGATGGAACGCTTACGAATGCTGCGCCGCATGAAGAGGCACCGGATGTGTTTGTGTATGACCCGGAGGTTCCGGTGGCGGCGCCGGGTGGAATGCAGGCGATGAGTGGTGTGTTCGATCAAGCTGGGCTTGAGCTTGGGAATAATCTGCTGGTCTATACGAGCGAGCCGCTTGCGGAGGCGATGCATGTGTTCGGCGCGCCGCGAGTGATTTTGTATGCGATGACCTCAGCAGGAAACGCGGACATTACGGCGAAGCTTGTACGGGTTACGCCGAACGGGCGCGCGGAGTTTTGCTGCATTGGAATTGCGCGGTCGTCGTATGTGTTTGGCGCGCGGTATAAGGCGGATGAGGTGCAGCGGTGGGAGTTTCGGCTGGAGCCTACATCTACGGTGTTCGCCGCGGGTGAGCGGGTGCGATTGGAGATTGCGGGGTGCGCGTTTCCGCTGTACGACCGCAATCCGTCGAGCGCTGTGAAGGCGAGCGAGATGTCGCCGTGGAACTGGAGGCGGTCGACGCATACGGTGTTTCATGATGGCGAACGGCCTTCGGTGTTGCGACTGCCGGTGATCGAGGTGAAGGTATGACGATACCGGAGGTGTTGTTTCGCGAGGTGGGCAAGAGCTTTGCGGCGAGTGAAACGCCGGTGCTGGAGGGGATCGATCTTGCAATTGAGCGCGGGGAGTTTGTGTCGATCATCGGGCCCTCGGGGTGTGGGAAGTCGACGCTGTTGAAGATGGTTGCGGGATTGACGGCGTGCACGACGGGCGAGGTCTGCGTGAATGGCATGACGCCGAAGAATGCGCGCGAGATGGTGTCGTTTGTGTTTCAGGAGCCGACGCTGTTGCCGTGGCGGACGGTGGAAAAGAATGTTTCGCTGGCGCTTGACTTGGAGCGGCGGACAACGCGTGAGGCGCGCGCGGCTACTGTTGCAAAGCTGTTGGAGTTGGTGGGGCTAACACATGTGGCGAAGCATTATCCGCGACAGCTTTCGGGCGGGATGAAGATGCGGACGTCGATTGCGAGAGCGCTGGCTACGCGGCCGCGATTGCTGTTGATGGATGAGCCGTTTGCGGCGCTGGATGAGATGTCTCGCGACCGGATGAATGAGGAACTGCTGCGGTTGCGCGAGGAGCAGAACTGGACGGTGCTGTTTGTGACGCACTCGGTTGCGGAAGCGGTGTTCCTGGCGTCGAAGGTGATTGTGTTGGCGCCACATCCGGGACGCGTGGCGCATGTGATCGATGTTGCGATGCCGTATCCGCGGACGGCGGCGACGCGGGAGTCGGATAAGTTCGATGAGATCGTGAGCCGGACTTCGCGGCTGCTGCGGGAGGCCCACCGGCTATGAAGCAGCGGCTTTGGTTTGTGGGCAGTTCGGTGGTGGTGTTCGCGTTGATGCTGCTGTTGTGGCAGGCGGTGATCTGGGTGTTTGCGGTGCAGCCTTATATGCTGCCGACGCCGTGGTTGGTAGCGAAGACGGTGGTGTTGCGAATGCCGGATTTGATGGCGTCGCTTTCGATCACAGCGGAAGAGGCCATCGCGGGAGCGGCGGCGAGCATTGTTGTGGGAGTGTTTGTGGCGCTGGTGTTTGCACGGTCCGAGTGGATTCGCAAGCTGTTTTTTCCATATACGATTCTGTTGCAGACTGTGCCTGTTATGGCTGTGGCTCCGCTGATTATTATGTGGATTGGCACCGGCTTTACTGCCGTTGCGCTGATCGTGTTTATCTTTTGCCTGCCGGCGATCATCGCCAATACGACGCAGGGGCTTATCAGCGTGGATGAAAACCTGGTGCAGTTGTTCCTGATGCACAACGCAACGCCGTGGCAGATGCTGCAGAAGCTGCGCTTTCCGAATTCGCTGCCAAACCTGTTTGTGGGGATTCGTATCTCAAGTGGCGTTGCGGTGATTGGGGCGATCATTGGCGAGCTGTTTGCGGGCTCTACGAGCGTTGGCAGAGGTGGGCTTGGGTACTCGATTTTGTATGCGCAGACGCAGGTGCAGACGGCGTATCTTTTTGCGCTGGTGATTGCGGCGACGGCACTGGGGTTTGCGTTCTTCTTTGCGGTGATGTTCTTTGAGTGGTTGATGCTGCACCACTGGCATGAGTCCGCGACGGCGGGACAACGGGAGTAATTTTAGGGATGAGGAGATGCGATGCTGCGGTTGCAGGGTAACGATGGCTGGTGGCTGGTGACGCATCCGGACCATGCACATCTGGCGGGTGAGTTTGCGAAGGCGTGGGGCAATGATTTGTTCGCCCCGCCGGAACCGCGCGAGCATGTGCTGCGAGGAATCTATGCGCACGACAATGGATGGGCGGCGCGGGATGTGAAGCCGGTGGTGATGAGGTCGGGCAAGCCGGCGGCGTTTTCGGTGGAGCTGGTGGGAAGCTACTCGGCGTTTGAGGAGATCGATCTGGAGGCGTATCTCGCCGTGCGGCGGAGCGCGGTGCAGTTGATCGCGCAGGAGGATGCGTATGCGGCGATCCTGATCTCGATGCACACGTATAACCTGCTGACGGACCGCGCGGACCGCAGCACGATTCGTGCGGAGCAGTTGCCGCTGCTGGATGAGTTTCTGGCGGAGCAGCTTGAGTTGCAAGGGACGCTGCGGGAGCGGCTGGTGGAAGAGGGCAAGCCGGCGGACGGATTCGTAGAGAACTTTCGGCTGTTGCAAGCTTGCGATAACTTGTCGCTGTTGAGTTGCGTGGACTTTGGTGGCGACGCTACGCTGCTTTGGCCGCAACAGTTGCGCGATAGCGGTGCGCAGGAGATTGCGGTTTCGCGTGTGGGGGAGCGGAGTTTTAAGTTGACGCCTTATCCGTTTGCGGATGCGGAGATGGTGTTCAAGCTGCTTGCGCGGTTTGTGCCGGGGCTGGTGTTTGAGTCGGACGAGGCGCTGCGTGCAGGGTTTGAGGCGGCGAAGGTGGAAGAGGTTGAGGTGAGGGTGTCGGCCTAACGCGCGGGCAATATGGAGACGTGGGCGGAGACGATGCGCCAGCCTTCGGGCAGGCGGACCCACACCTGGCTTTGGCGGCCGCGGACGAGCGCGTTGGCGGTGTTGCGTTCGAACTCCAACGTGATGCTGCCGAAGTCATTGCCGAAGGTGACGACTTCGAGGCGCACGATGCGGCGGTCGAGGTTGGCGGCGGGGCGGCTCTTGCGGAAGTCCTCGATCTCGTTGATGCCGTAGAGGTTTTCGTTGGCGCCGAGGCGGATGGCGTAGGGCGAAGACCAGAACATGCGGGTGAGGGTTTCGACGTCGTTGTTGACGAGGGCCTCTTCGTAGAGCGGATAGAGGGCACGGAGTTCGGCGACGGTGGCGGGATCGTTGATCTGCATGGGTCCTCAGTAAAGGGTGCGTGCAGGTAGGATGCTTTTTGGGATGGTGGCGGCGATGGTGAACATCGGTTCGTTGACGACCTGACTTAGCTGGAGCTTCATCGCGATGCTGCAGAGCAGGTAGGCATGGACGGCGGAGAAGCCCCAGGTGGCGATGAGGAGATCAATCATGCGATTGGTGGCGGCTTTGGCGGCGGTAATGGCATCGGTGGAGGATTCGACGATAAGGTAGCTTGAGCCTTGCTCGGCGCTTGGCGCGGACTCGACGATGGGGCCGGAGAGTGCGTGGCTCTTGTGCAGATGGAAGCGGAGGGTGACGTCGGCAGGGCACTCGATGCCGTTGATGCAGACTTCGCCATCACCCTGCGCGGCGTGGGCGTCGCCGCAGGAGAAGAGCGCGCCGGGTTGCTGCACGGGCAGATAGAGCGTGGCGCCGGTGGCGAGCTCGCGGACGTCCATGTTGCCGCCGAAGATGCCGGGAGGGCGGGTGCGGAACTCGCCATGCTCCGCGGGTGCGACACCCATGATGCCGCAGAAGGGGCGCAGCGGGATGTCGGCTGGTGAGAGGGAGCGCGTGGCGTCGGAGTCGAGCTGCCAGTGGAAGAGGAAGGGGTCGGCGAAGCGCTCTTTGAGGAAGCCGAGGCCGGGGATGACGCTGGACCAGCCCCAGCCTTTGTGCGCGACTTCGAGGACGTCGATCTGCAGGACGTCGCCGGGCGCGGCGGTGTGAATGGCGACGGGGCCGGTGAGCGCGTGGATGAGCGTGCGGTCGATGTTCTGGAACTCGTCGACGGTCATGCCGGGATGCACCTGTGCGCCGCTGGAGTCCTGGCACTCGAAGTGGACGGTGTCGCCTGAGTCGATAGTAAGGCGCGGCGGGAGCGCGGCGTTCCAGCGGGAGTGTGTGGGCTTGGCGGAGAGCGTATGCGTGGCCATTAGATCTCCACCATCATTTGGAGCTCGACGAGCGCGTGGCGCGGCAGGCCGCTGACGCCGATGGCCGCGCGGACGTGGCGGCCGTGTTCGCCGAAGACGGCAAGGAGGAGATCGGAGGCGCCGTTGATGACCTTGGGCGAGTCGGCAAAGCTGGGGATGGAATTGACGTATCCGTTGACTGAGAGGATGCTACGAATTTTGGTGAGCGAGCCGAGATGCTTTTCGAGCACGGCAAGCTGTAGCAGCGCACAGGAGCGTGCCGCGGCGTAGCCGTCTTCGACGGTGCGGTCCGCGCCGACCGTGCCGGTGATGATGCCGTCGGCGGTCTGCGAGACGACGCCTGCGAGGAAGACGAGATTGCCGGAGGTCTTTGCGGAGCAGTAGTTTCCGCCCGGCGCGGGCGTGGCGGGAAGCGTGAGGTCGAGCTTTTGAAGAGCGGCGTAGGGGTCAAGGATGTCGGTCACGATGAGGCTACTTTAGCACTTTGCTTTCGCAATCTATCGGATAGTATCTATCGCATGCATCGAAAAATGTGGCTGATGGGGGCGTTTGCGGCCCTGTACCTGGCATCTACTTTTTCGTGTGCCGCTGCGCCACTGATGCTTCATCGAACACGAACGCAGGCGGACGATCTGCAGATGGGCGGCGATCTGGTGGGTGTGCCGAAGGGCGAGACGCGGTATGTCTCTTACAGCGATCTGCTGAAGCTGCCGCAGGAAAGCTATAGAGTCTCTGATGATACAAACTTTGTGGGCACCGTGACGATCAGCGGCGTGGCGCTGGAGAAGCTACCGTCGCTGCTGGGTGCGAGTGACGGCGCGTCGATGGTGATCGCGGTGTGCGATGACGACTACAACGCGCACTACACGGCGGCGTACTTCAAGGCGCATCATCCGCTGCTGGTGTTGCGCGTGAATGGAATGCCACCGGCGCAGTGGCCACTCGGCGCGGATGGTTCTGCGATGGGGCCATATATGGTGTCGCATCCGCGATTTGTGCCTGCGTTCCATGTGCTGGCCCACGCGGATGAGGCGCAAGTGCCGTGGGGTGTGGTGCGGCTGGAGTTTCGCAAAGAGGCTGCGGTCTATGCGGCGATTGCGCCGCGTGGCATTCATGCTCATGATGAAACCGCGCTGCAAGGCTACAAGATCGCGAGCCAGAATTGTTTTCGTTGCCATAGCAATGCAGGAGAAGGCGGAACGAAGTCGCCGAAGTCCTGGCAAGCGATTGCGGAGAAGGCTGCGAGTGATCCGCACTTCTTCGATGCCTATGTGCGCGGGCCGAAAACACTCAATGCGAAGTCGCAGATGGCCGCAAGCCCACAATATGACGAACGGACGATGGCGGCGCTGCGAGCCTACTTCACAACCTTCACGGAGACCGCACACTGATGACGACGCAAACCGTTTCGCGAGGTTCGAAGATTCTGCTGCTGGCGGCGATGGGGTTGTTCTTTACGCTGGTTGTGCTGAACAACATCGCAGACTTCAACTCGAACTATGAGTTCGTGAGCCATACGCTGGCGATGGACACGACGTTCCCGGGCAACCATGGGATGTGGCGTGCGATCCATAGCCCGGCGGTTTATGTTGCGTTCTATCTCGGCATTATTGCGTGGGAGATTGCGAGCATGGTGCTCTGTTGGTGGGGAGCGATCGCGCTGCTGCGCGCGGTTCATGCGCCGGACCGCAGCTTTCAGCAGGCCAAGAAGATCGGCGCCGCGGCGCTGGCGCTGGGGATGCTGCAGTGGTTTGTGGCCTTTGAGTGCATCGGCGGGGAGTGGTTTTTGATGTGGCAGTCGACGAAGTGGAATGGGCAGGAGGCAGCGTTTCGTATGTTCGTGATCGAAGCAGTAGTGCTGATCCTGCTACAGATGCGGGAGCCCGAGGTTGAGGCGTCCCTGTAACGCTATTTCTTGGCGCGAACTTGTTCGACCATGCGCAGGATGGCGTCTGTCACGATCTCGGGGCGATCGCGCATGACGTAGTGGCTGCTACCCGCCGCGAATACGGCTGTCCGTTGCGGCGATGCGGCAACGAAGGATGCGTGGGCCTGCCTTATGGCAGCTACCTCTTCGGGTGAGTCTACCCATGTATGCTCCGCTGTGATGTCGATGATCGGAAGCGTTTTGGAAAGATTTACTTTGCGCACTCGTTCCGCGGTTGCAGGATAAGCATGGAGGATTGGAATCAACACACGCGCGAGATCAGGCCGTGCCCGCTGCAGTCCAGATTCCTGCGGCGAGTAACGCGCAAGCAGTATCGCAATCTCTTTTTCATCGAAGAAGGAAGCCAGGTTGGCGTCTACAAGCACCATGCCTTTTACCTGTTTATCTTCCGATGCAACCAGCGTGCTCACGAATCCGCCATAAGAGTGGGCTATTAGGATAAGCGGGCCTCGAATTTTGCATTGCTGGAGGACGCGTTGCAGGGCTGCTGACTCGGCATCAATTTGATAGGGCGCTGGATTGAAATCGCTCTTGCCGAGACCCGCGCGATCGTAGACCAGGGTGCGGACGTTCGCTTGCCGACGGATCTCAGGCTCTATCTTTGACCATACGGCGGAGTCGTCGCCTCCTCCGCTTTCGAAGACTACCGTCGGCTCGCCCTGGCCTGCGACCTGCACCCAGAGCCGATAGCCTCCCACGTCGACAAACTGCTTGCCACACGCGGCTGTGGCGGGGCGAACTCCAAACGCTGCCAAAAGAAGAAAGGCCACTGCTACGCTGCCACTCCTTACAGCGAAACCAAAGTGGCTCTTCGTTGGTGCGACGGTGGCCGGATTAAAGTTTGCAGGTTGAGTCATGGTGTGGATACGCTGGCGGGGGAAGCGTTGTTCCTACTTATTTTCCGATGCAGAAGGTAGAGAAGATCAAGCCGAGGATGTCGTCGGGTGTCGTCGCGCCGGTGAGTGAGTCGAGCGCACGCAGCGCGGCGTGCAGGTCCATCAGGATAATCTCGTGCGGCAAACCGGCGGCGTTGGCCTCACGCGCGGCTTCGAGTGCCATCAGCGTTGCGGAGACAGTTTGCTGCTGGCGCAGATTGTTGAGCGCACCGGCGTCTGCCAATGCGCCCTCGGCTTGCAGCTGTTGCAGAATCGCTGTGCGCAGTGCGTCGATGCCCTGCCCTGTCAGCGCGGATGTTGCGAGTCCTTCACTGCTCAGTGGCTCGGCAGCCAGATCGATCTTGTTGTAGACGAGCAGATGGGGACGGCCCTCAAGCGCGGCAGCCAGCTTCCGCTCCTCGTCGCTCAGTGCGACGGTGGCATCGTGGATCAACAGCACGAGGTCGGCATCGGCCAATGCCTCATGCGATCTGGCGATGCCCAACCGCTCGGCCTCGTCGGCTGCTGCATCGCCTTCCATGCGCAGGCCGGCGGTATCGATTAGGCGAATAGGAATGCCGCCGAGCGCGAGAGACTCTTCAACGGTATCGCGCGTAGTACCGGGGATGGGTGTGACGATGGCACGATTGCGATCGAGCAGCCGGTTGAAGATGGAGCTCTTGCCCGCATTCGGCCGGCCGACGAGAGCCAGCGCTGCTCCTGAGCGCAGCAACTGCCCATGGCGGAAGCTGTCAGCCAGTTGCTGTAGCGGCGCCCGGGCCTCTTCTATCTCCGCTTCAATCCGCGCAGGTGCCACGACATCAACGTCATCAAGCTCACCCGAAGCGAAGTCCATTCCAGCCTCGAGCAGCGCGATGAGATGCAGCAACGAACCCTTCGCCGGTGCAACGCGTCGCGACATGGCGCCACCAAGCTGCTGGGCAGCCACGCGAGCCTGGTCCAGTGTCTGCGCGGCGATGAGATCGTGAACGGCCTCGGCCTGCGTAAGATCCAGCCGCCCGAGGAGGAAGGCGCGCTGGGTGAACTCTCCGGCGTTGGCGAGCCGCGCCCCAAGCGCAAGCGCCTGCCGCACAATGGCCTCGAGCACCACCGGCGAGCCGTGCGCTGCGATCTCTACAAGGTCGTCGCCGGTATAGGACTGCGGCTCAAGAAAAGCCGTGACGATGGCATCATCGATGGTTGCGGCTTTCGTGGCGTCGTCCGGATCAAGCACGCGGGCAAAGCGCGCATGTGCGTGGTCGAGCGGCGCGACAATCCGCAGCAGATGCCTCGCGATGAAGACGCTCTGCGGCCCCGAGAGCCGGACGATGCCGATACCGCCTCGACCAGGCGGCGTCGAGATGGCGACGATGGTGTCGGCTTCCCGCGGATTGATGTTGGAATCGGCCATCAGACCTTAAGCATGACACGGCCAAACGGCGGCTTCAGCCATATCTACCTATAGATACAGTCGTAAGTGCGGCCAGCTAGTGGCCGCAGTGGTAGGGATGGCCGGCCAGAATGGTCAGGGCGCGATAGATCTGCTCAGCCGCAACGACCGCGGCGAGCTCATGCGGCAGCGTGATGCGGCCAAAGGCGAGCGTGAGGTCGGCTCGCTTGAGCGCGGCAGCAGACCAGCCATCCGCAGGGCCGACGGCCAGAATTAGGGTCTGCGCGCCGGCATCCCGGAGACAGCCGACCTCCGCCGCCAACTCGCCTGAACTGAGCTGTTTGCCGCGACTATCGGTGAGCAGGAGCACAGGACGGGTACGGCTGGCGGTGTCCTCGACGAAGCTGAGCAATGCTGCCTCATTCACGAAGACCCGGTGTGTGGCGGGCGAATATCGGCCACTACGCTCAATATAGCCCTCCAACAGGGTCATGGCAGGACTGCTGGCCAGGGCGCGGCGGGGCGAGATTGTGGCGAGGAGAATCTTCATACAGCAAGTCGGCTGGAACCAAAAAATTCCATTTTCAATAGGCACCCCTGCATAACGATACATTTCCGTGGAGCTACGATCCAAAGAATATCCAGTAAATATGTATTTCCGGGTGTAGTTGGTTTGGCACGCGACGTGCTTAAGCTACTGCACAACTACCATTCGGTTCCAACCTA